>Ga0207691_10000532_pt1 | contig 38059 bp, 23 predicted proteins | sample KBSM13metaG_FD_184327 | JGI IMG/M metagenome (GOLD analysis project Ga0207691, IMG submission 184327) | Miscanthus rhizosphere microbial communities from Kellogg Biological Station, Michigan, USA - KBS M1-3 metaG (SPAdes) (version 2) | ecosystem: Host-associated > Plants > Roots > Rhizosphere >...
GTTAGGCATGGACTCGATCAAAGCTCTAGCTTGTCCGTTCATCAATCACCGCTCTCTCAACAGTGCAAACACCACAAACTACTGACTTGTGACAACTTTGTTCAATTGTTTTCAGTCAACAGCCAGTCCGCTACAGCTTTTTGGCGGATTATTGTAGTCTGAATCTCTGTTTGCACCAATATTCGAAACGCTTTTCGAATCGATCGAGCGGTGGTCTTTAGTTAGTGCCGCCTGGCGGCTAGATGTTTCGTTGAACGTGGCGTTATTCACGAAAGTTCAAAGAGAAAGCGATTCGCCTTGACCGCAGAACCCGCTCAACTCACTCCAGATGCACTGGTGAATAGTCCTTTCATGAGGGCCTGTCGGCGTGAACCGGTGCCGTATACCCCGGTCTGGCTAATGAGGCAGGCGGGCAGATACATGCGCGAATACCGTGAGGTTCGCGCGAAGACGACCTTTCTTGACCTCTGCAAAACCCCCTCGCTCGCGGCCGAAGTTACTGTGACAGCGGCAGAGCGTTTGGCCGTGGACGCGGCAATCATCTTTGCTGACATTCTGCTCATTCTTGAACCGATGGGGATTGATTTGGAGTTTGCCCACGGTGAAGGACCAATTATTCACAATCCTATTCGCAATGGAGCGGATGTTGACCGTTTGCGAGAAGTTGAGAACGTCGGTTCACTGGATTTTGTGTTTGAGGCTATACGCATAACTCGTCATGAGCTCAAGCCAAACATCCCTTTGATTGGGTTTTCCGGAGCTCCATTTACTTTGGCGTCATACATGACGGAAGGCGGAGGTTCGAAGAATTACGTCCACACCAAGACTTTGATGTACGACGACCCTGGCGCCTGGCACGCGATGCTGTCGTTAATCAGTCGCGGACTAAGTAAGTATCTCAACGCTCAAATCGACGCTGGAGCGCAAGCTGTTCAGTTGTTTGATTCGTGGGTTGGTTGTTTGAGTCCAGACGATTACCGCGAGTTTGTGCTACCGCACACGCGTGAAGTGATTCGAAACGTAAAGCCCGGAGTACCAGTAATTCATTTCGGAACGGGCACCTCGTCGTTGTTAGAGCTGATGAGAGAGGCCGGCGGAAATGTAATTGGGCTTGATTGGCGTGTACGGCTTGATGAAGGGTGGAAGCGCATCGGTGAGGACAAAGCAGTGATGGGCAATCTTGATCCAGTTACTTTATTTGCTTCGCCGGCGGTGATTCGAGCACAGACGAAACAGATTCTTGATCAAGCTGCTGGGCATCCGGGCCACATCTTCAATCTAGGTCACGGGATACTTCCCGAAACCCCCGTCGACAATGTCATCGCTCTAGTGGATATGGTTCACGAACTAAGTACGAGGTAGATCCACTTCAGTAGTACCTACCGAGCGAACGGGCGTGCTCTTCTGGAACCGCAGGCGTCCTCCCCTGCTTGTTCCAGCTAGAGAGCTTTAGTGGCGACTGATGCAGGCGAGGACGCCTGCGGTCCCAGAAGAGCACGACCATTAGCGCGACGGGTGTTACTAAAGGGAATCTCAAAAGCAAAATGAACTCTTACGACGCACTTCTGATCGTTTCTTTTGGTGGGCCTGAAGGAATGGATGATGTGATGCCGTTCCTTGAAAATGTGCTGCGCGGTCGCAATGTCCCGCGTGAGCGCATGCTTCAGGTCGCACATCATTACGAGCTATTTGACGGTGTCAGTCCGATCAATGGCCAGAATCGAAAACTGATCGCGGCGCTCAAAGTTGAGTTAGAAGCCAACGGCCCGCACCTTCCGATCTACTGGGGCAATCGGAACTGGCATCCACTTTTGGCTGACGCGCTTCAACAAATGGCGAAAGATGGAATCAAGCACGCGCTTGCGTTTGTCACGGCAGCGTACAGTTCATTCTCGAGTTGCCGGCAGTATCGACAAAACATCATTGATGCCCAATCGGCAGTTGGATCAAACGCCCCACAGGTCGACAAGCTTCGCGCCTTTTACAATCATCCACTCTTTATTAAGGCCAACGTCGATCAGATACGCGCCTCGTTGCAGCAGTTTCCGAGTGCGACGTCTCCTGATCTGGTTTTCACTGCGCATAGCATTCCTGAGTCGATGGCTAATAACTGTGATTACGCCGCTCAATTGTCTGAGACCGCGCGTCTGATCGCCGAGGAACTGGGCATCGATCGTTGGCAACTCACTTATCAAAGCCGCAGTGGCTCGCCGAGCCAACCATGGCTGGGCCCTGATGTTTGCGATCACTTGAGACAACTAAGAACGGACGGCGCTACTGGTGTCGTGGTTTCGCCAATCGGTTTTGTTTCCGATCACATGGAAGTGATCTACGATCTCGACATCGAAGCTCAGAAGGTGGCAAAAGAGATCGGATTGAAGATGGTAAGAGCAGCGACAGCGGGAACGCACCCGGCGTTTGTGGAGATGATTCGCGAGTTGATTCGGGAACGAACGGCCGACATCACTCCGCGCGCTCTAGGAAACCGCGGTCCGAGTAACAATGTCTGCCCGGTTGACTGCTGCATCGAGAAACAACCTTGATAGTTATGCGGCTGTGCCGCCTGCCGTGCGGAAAGCCTCTGGCTTTCCGTGACTTCATTTAGAGAGGGAGAGGCTTCGCCTCGTGCGGCGTAGCCGGCAAAAGAGTTGTGGCTGGAAGCAAAGCCAAAGGCTTTCCGCACAGGAAGCGGCACAGCCGCGTTAATCACAGAGAACGCTTAGAGATTGTAAACTTCTAACATGAAACGGATCGCGATCATTGGTGGTGGTATCTCAGGACTCGCGGCTGCTCACCGCCTCATCGAACTCAGCAAAACAACTCAGCAACCGATCAAGATCACCATTCTTGAATCAAGTTCGCGATTAGGCGGGACCATTCAGACCGAAGATCGCGAAGGCTTCCTCCTCGAACGCGGCCCCGACTCATTTATTTCCGAAAAACCTGAAGCCGTTGCGCTTGCCCAGCGACTCAAAATCGATTCCCAGCTAATCGAGACAAACAATCAACACCGCCGTAGCTTCATCATCAGAAACGGAAAGCTTCGTCCCGTCCCCGAAGGCTTTCAACTTCTCGCCCCGTCACGCTTCTGGCCATTCATTTCAACTGACATCTTCAGCATGCTCGGCAAACTTCGCATGTCTGCAGATCTGCTGCTACCGAGGAAAAGTGTCAACGGCGTCAACGACGAGTCACTCGCAAGTTTTGTCAGACGTCGTTTGGGCCAGCAGGCGCTTGAGCGGATGGCACAGCCAATGGTTGGCGGAATCTACACCGCGGATCCAGAAGTGTTAAGCCTGCGTGCTACTTTGCCGCGATTTCTCGATATGGAAAGGGACCACAGAAGTTTGATACTCGGAATGTGGCGCAAGGGCCGCGCAAACAAGAATCAAACCGGGGTCAGCGGCGCACGCTACAGTTTGTTCCTTTCGTTTGACCGTGGCATGAAGGTGCTGGTCGACGCGCTGGAGAAGAACATTGCTAATCTTGCCGAGACGGGCCTAGCCGAGACCGAGGTTCGCTTGAACACTTCAGTAAGTGGGGTTGAGCGTGGGGCCAACGGTTGGATTCTACGGACAAGCTCTGGAATCGTGAGTGAGTTCGATGCCGTTTGCATCGCCACACCGAGTTATGGGGCGGCGAAGTTGTTAAGCGAGACTGCACCTCAACTCGCCGCGAAGTTGGGACAGATCAGGTTCGCTTCCACCGCAACGATCAATCTCGCTTATCGACGTTCTGACATCAGTCACAAACTGGATGGCTTTGGGTTTGTTGTTCCGTTTGTTGAAAAACGTTCTGTCATTGCCTGCACGTTTAGCAGCATCAAGTTTCAAGGTCGCGCCCCAGAAGATCACGTCTTGCTTCGTGCGTTCGTGGGTGGGGCGCTACAACCGGAGCTGCTTTCGTTGGCTGATGGCGAGATTACTCGACGCGTCGAAGAGGACTTGCAAGAGTTGTTGGGAATCACCGGGAAGCCTTTGTTCGGGGAAGTATCAAGATGGATGAACTCTATGCCGCAATATGAAGTGGGCCACCTCGATCGAGTTGCTGAGATCGAAAATGCACTAGAGCAATTTCCCGGCTTGGTACTGGCTGGAAACTCGTATCGAGGCGCGGGAATTCCGGATTGCATTCGAAGTGGCGAAGCCGCAGCTCAGAGTTTGATCGAGAGAATCAGCCACAGTTAAGAATGTCCGATATGCGTCTGTCTTGTCGTTGTGACTGATGTGGGCGTCCTAACTCGAAATAACGACACGCTAAAGGATATCGGACATTCGGCGTTTATCTGTGGCTGTTTCTCTTCTTTCAGCTTATCCTTCTCGGAGCATTGCGCCGAAAGGAACGACACCTCCCATGTCACAAACTGCACCAGAGAGTCATCGGGTCGAAATCGAACAACACCTTCGCCAGATGAACGATGAATGGGTGAAGGCACTCGTTCGAGGTGATGGCGAAACACTCAAACGCATCATGGCTGACGACTTTTTCTTCGCTTATCCGATGGAGGGAGACGACAAAGCCCAGTTCATTGGCGACGTAACGTCAGGCGTTATTCGGGTTGAGTATCTGAACAGGGAAAATGTGACGGTCAGAATTTGGGGCAACACGGCAGTCCTCTCCGCCCGCGACTCCGCCAAGTGGTTCTATCAGGGTCGCGACTTTAGCGGTCACTACAAGATCGTCCACATCTATGCTCAGAGAAATGACAAATGGGAGTTGGTTTCGGTGCAGGCCTGCCCGATTGTGTAATTGCCGATTACTGTCCGATATGCTTTAGCTTGGCGTTGTAGCAAAGATTTCAGCCACAGATTTACGCAGATAAACGCAAATGAGAAAGAAGACAAGCAAGGCCTAACTCTTGTTCTGCGTATACCGGTGGCTGAAATCTTTGCGACAACGACAAGCTAAAGCATATGGGACATCTGCAATTACCCTCCACCCACTTACTGCTTCAACTTCTCAACCCACTCAGCGTTCGACTGCATCAATGGCCGAAACGCTTCTCGGGGTACGGTCGTCTCGATATGCATGTTGTCGTCGGTGTTGATCTTCGCACCGGAAACAGCAGGACCAAGTTTTGATTCGTCGCACACAAACCAAGATCGAACATCCTCTTCTGTTTTGAGATTCACTCGCGCTAACTCTTTTGCGATTCGTTCATCAGCCAGGCGTTGAGGCAGCAAATCAAGGTTTAGTGGACGATTGCTCCCCACCAGAATTAGATCCTTTCCCTTGCCTGCGCCACGGACGCGAAACACCATCACGTGCGGAAAAACTTTTTGATAAGTCGCCAGGACCGAGCGCAAGCTATCTATCGATAACTGATAAATCTGAAGCCACTGCACAAAGACTCCCTCGTCAGTCAAACGGCTTCGGCCCATCTCGAAAAACTCTTGCGTAAACAAGTTCGCAACTCCAGGAACCCAAGGGTGGCTCGGTTCGCTCACGATCACATCGTAACGATTCGGGGTGACTCGCAGATAAGTTCGAGCGTCGTCGATGATGAGCTTTGTTCTCGAATCGTTGAGCGGTTGATTGTTCACATGGTCAAAAAAGTGAGAGCCATTCACCGTCGCTAGTTCCAATTCAACACAGGTCACCGACTGAATTGGCGACTGAAGCATCGCCCCTACGCTGACGCCGGTTGCAAATCCAATCACCAAACCATTACCAAGCTTAGGCGCTACCAGCATTGGAACCTGTGCGAGCATCACTTGAGTGGGCATGTCGAATTCGCTATCAGACGCATTCGTCCGACCATTGATGGCCATCGAGATTGTGTCTTGATCCTGACGCACCGAGACTGTTGATGTTGGTCCCTCCTGGTACATCAAAAGCTTGTGCCTGTCTGATCCGTTTCGCTCCTTGGTATCGTCTTTCAGTCCTTCGCGACTCTGGGCCAGGACGCGGATCAGGCTGTCGTAGGCTCCGATCGATAAATCAGCAAGATTCATCGGCGGCGTCATGACTATCAACACCACGACGAGCGAAAACGTCAGACCCACTGAAAGCGCGCGACGCAGCGCTCGGTCACCCACTGAAGCAGCAGGCTGATACGCGTAGCCAGCCACGATCAAACAAATTGCCGACGCTACTATCAAAGTGAACTTGGTGCTTGTCTTTGGGATCAACACGAAACCTGTTACAAATGCGCCCGCGATCGCGCCAATAGTGTTGACCGCGTACGACCGTCCAACTAACGCCACCGCTTTCGTCTTATTAGCACTCGCCCAGAAAAGCACCAGCGGCATCACCATCCCCATCAGAAGCGCCGGAACCAAAATCAATAACGCGGAACACAGGATCTGCAACATCAACAGCCCGGCCCATGAATTAATTTGTAAACGCAGACCGAAGTCGATTAACAACGACGGAATCCTGTTCACGACATATAGACTCAAAAACAAGCTGACTGCCGTGATGGCTTCTACTTTCAGTACCGTCGAACGCAGGTCAACTGACCGATTCTTGCGCCCAATAATCCATGCGCCCCCGGCAAGTCCGATTAGGAACAACGCGACAACGATGCTGAAGGCGTAGGTGCTCGAACCAATGACCATCGATAGTATTCGAGTCCACACGACTTGAGTGCTGATCGTGACAAAGCCTGACGCCAATGCACACGCCAGCCAGAAGTTCTGTTCGGTGACGGAACCGTCAACTCCGACGTCCGCCGAAACGATTTCTTCAGTGCTCCCTACTCCACTTGCGTTCTTGCGATCAGCAATCATGGCTGTGAAGCCGATGATCGTATTGATTGCCGCCGCAACGAGAATTGTCGTGCGTACACCCAAAACAGGCAGCAGGACAAACCCGGCCGCCAGTGTCCCAAAGATCGCGCCCACTAGATTGCACGCGTAGAGTTTTGTTACTGAGCTTGAACTATGACCGGAGGAACTTAATAGTGCCGCTGACAGAACGGGCAGAGTGGCGCCCATGAGAGTTGTGGGTACCAGCAACAACAAACATGAGAGCGCAAATCTCCAAACACTAAACGCGAAGAATCCGGGGTGAAACTGTTGCCAGATTACTGCGTAGAGATTGTCGACCCAGTGAAAGAGAAACGGAACCAGAACCGCATAAACCGCGATACCGATTTCCAGCCAACCATATGTACTCAAAGGCCGCTTGATGCGCGCCGCAAACTTTCCCGATAGAGCGCTGCCGAGCGCCAATCCTCCCATGAAGGCGGCAAGCACAGTGCTGACTGCCAGCGTGGTAGCTCCAAAAACCAGCCCCAGCATGCGGGCCCAGAGTACTTCGTAGATCAGTCCGGTTGCGCCTGAGAAAACAAAACAAAGGCCAATGAGCAGGATTGTGGGTCGGGCGTATGCGACAGCTGGCTGCCGAGGCACAGAAGTTTCAGCCACTTGAATCGTTTCCCTGTGATTGAGTTCTAAACCAGAGGTGTGCGTCGAGATTTAGAATATATAGCATCATCCGTGGAGGGATTGCCTGCGATTTCGGAGACAACGAGTTTCGTGTCTGGTTCGTGTGACTTCGTGGATCTTTCCTTTTGTCCAGAAAACTAAGAACGATCCACGAAATCACACGAACCAACACTAATAAAAAGACGGAAGTTCATTCGTAATGACTGCAGAAAATAAGAATTGAACATCACATGTAGATCACGTGGCTGGTCCGCCAAACGCCGGCTGGAATTGAGCCCGGGCTTGCCGCCGTCAATAGAATCGCATAGTCGTGCTCGACAACATCACGACTCAAACTATTCTTTACCGTTGCATCAACCACATTCGCCTTTTCCGCGCTGTCGCCCAACGGCGACACCAACGCAAGCCGTCGCAAGCAGCGATACAAGTGTTCCAGCCCGGAACCGAAGGGCCCGATTTCCTCACCAAGTACCAGTCTCACTTCAGCGCGCTCATCAATAAAATGTTTGAGCAACGACGCTGTTTGAACAACCCCTTGTTCGAAGCGCTCCTTTAAAGCGGCATCAGCGTCACGATGTAAACGAGTATCCATGACAATCGTGATCCGCCTTTCGTCTTCCGACGTAAACTCGCGGACAGTCAACCGTCTGGATCGGGCCGTCGCTTTCCAGTCGATGTGTCGCAAATCATCTTGTGGCTGATAGTCACGCATTGAGAACAAGTCGTGTCCGGCGCCCCGCCTTAGTGAGGGCAAGCGGCCCGCATACATTGGTAGCAGGTGTAGCTTGTCACTGATCACTTCAGGTTTCGGATAAACGATGATGTCGACATCGCGTGCACGTAGTCGTCGACGTCTGCGAAAAAAACCAAAGGGAAAACGAGTTGACAACTCAAACCCATCGATTAGCACGTGCCCCCTGGTTGGGAACAACTGTTCCACGCGCTGTTCGGCTGCGGCACCATGCGGAACATAACTGAAATAGGCGAGCAAACGTTTGAGGTGGCGTTTGCGACGCGTCGACTGCTCAGCCTCTGTCCTAGGTCCGCGTGCCTCCACAAGAATTGAGAACGAAGGCAGCACGCGCTTGGTGTTTCGGAGTGTAACAATCACAGGCGCCGCTTCACCGGCAAAGATGTGGTCAGGGAAGCGCGCTGAAACATTGAGATCGCGAAGCGATGCACGAGCGGCAATCCAGGCGACGAATAGCGTCGAACACAACAACGAAAAGACCATGAACAAAAGGTTGTTGCCCGTGTTCCACGCCGCAAAGCCAACTACGATGATGATTACAATAAAGACGCCGCCGCCGCTTGTTGGCTCAAACGGCGCGTCCCAATTCGCAACTTCCAATCTGGCTGAACGAGCTAAAGGTGGAACAATGAAGATTGTGAGCAGCAGAGCGATCAAGAGCGACAACATTGCTGCCGCGCCGGCCAATGTGTTTTGGTTCTGTCGACGTGCGAATACTGTAACGATGGCCGCGAGCAAACCGGCGACGACCAGCAGCGTTCCAAGTATTACCCGGAGCATTGAAGTTGATTGCGGAATCAGAGAAGGAAGTCTGCGTGAGTTAACTGCCTCGTCTTTCATTATCGCTCCCAGTCGAATCTAGAGAGGGACGCTGACAGTTTTCAGAAGTTCGTTGAGGACGGCCTCTGCTTCTTCACTACGGCGGAGAGACGAAGCGAAGCGGGAACTTACTACTATGCGATGAGCGAAGACCGGCACGACCAGGCGCTTGAAATCGTCTGGAATACAGTAGGTGCGCTCCTCAGTGAGTGCCAACGCCTGGGCTGCACGAAACAGTGCCAGTGTTCCGCGTGGACTAACTCCAAGATCAAGCATTTCGGAATCGCGAGTTGCCGCAACGATTCGCATTAGATACTGAACCAGTGAATCGTCCACCGAAACTGTCGCCACGATCCGCTGCAGTTCACTGACCTCATGAGCCGTCATTACTGCTTCGAGTGAGTCCAGGGGATCGGCAAACTCACGTTCACGTAATATCAACTCTTCGTCGGCGGCTGCGGGATAACCGATCCGCAAACGCAACATGAAACGATCGAGCTGTGATTCAGGAAGCGGATAGGTACCGTGATGTTCAATCGGATTCTGAGTCGCCAAGACTATGAACGGGGCTGGCAGATTGTGTGTAGCCCCTTCGACAGTGACTTGTCGTTCAGCCATCGCTTCGAGCAATGCCGATTGCGTTTTTGGGGTAGTGCGATTGATTTCGTCTGCCAGCACAACGTTGGCGAAAACGGGCCCCGGCTTCCACTCGAAAACTCCGCTATGTTGGTTGTACACAGACAGACCCAGCACGTCGGAAGGTAACAAATCGGAAGTAAACTGAATGCGTTGAAAGGTGCAGTCGAGGGCGCGGGCCAGGGCGTGCGCTAGAGTTGTCTTGCCTACCCCAGGAACGTCTTCGACTAACAAGTGACCGCCCGCAATCAAAGTCACAATGGCCAGACGAATTGCTTCGGGCTTCCCTTTGATAACAGTCTCGACCGCCTGTTGCAGCCGCTCTATTTGTTCGACTGCATTAGCGTTCGCAACTTGTTCGTTATTGATGGGTTCGAGGTTTCGCATGAACTCGCTGCATTCTACATGCTAAGAGGATGTGCCGCACGAGGAAAAGGTTGGTGAGTTGGTCTTAGGACTTTGGTCTTTGATCTTGGGATCGCTTCTAACCGTCGCTTGAGAATTGGGTCACCTATATATGAAACTAAAGACCCAAGGCCAAAGTCGAAAGTCCAACTGCCCGCCTTTCGCCCTTCTCCCATTCCTGTAGTAGACTGACGACATAACCGAGCCTGGCGAGGCAGAAACTGGAACTTGCTCCAGTTTGCATCGTGTAAAGAGAGGCTTGAGGAGGCCCTATGCAGACGCTCAACAAAAGAAAATCGAATCAACGCGGATTCTCACTCATCGAGTTGATGATCGTTATCGCAATCATCGGAATCCTTATCGCCGTGGGTGTGACGGGCTGGAAAGCTGCTGTCCGATCGGCGAACGAGGCGGCTGCAATCAAAACTCTGCGGTCCATCGGCGAACAACAGATGCTTTACTACAACGCGCACCAGCGAAGCACATTTGGCACGTTTGACGAAATGCTGAAAGAGAACCTGCTGGACACTCGTTTCGCGGGGACGACTCCGGTGGTCGACGGCTACGTTTACCAGATGAAGGTGGTTCCTAAATCGACTTCACAACAGGCCGGTTACACAGTCAACTGCGATCCACAAGTGTCCGAGGGAGTCGGTGCCACTGGGAAGAACCATTACTACCTGGACTCCGACGCGAATACGATCCACGTCAACGCAACGCAACCAGCCACGATAAGCGATCCACCAATCGGCGGCTAAAACATTAGGAGGCAGTCGCAGTAGGCAGCTGGCACCTATCCTATTCAAGAAATTACTGATCGCGGGTGAATATTCACCCGCGATTTTTTTGTCCGATATGCTTTAGCTTGTCGCTGACTCACGAGAAATTCAGCCACAAATAAACACGGATGAAACAGATCAGGAACCTTTCCCCTGCCTCCTGCTCCTGCCTACTGCCTTCTGATCTATAATGCGTCCGCTTCTAACCTGATCACTACCCGGAGAGCCAAATGCGAAAATTCCTTCTTACCTCAATACTGGTACTGGCCTGCTCGATCTTCGCAAACGCCCAACTGACGCAGGAAACCAAGGACGCCATAGATAAACTCGCTAACGAAACCCTAACCAAAACAGGTGTGCCGAGTGCCTCCATTGCAATCGTTAAAGACGGCCAGATCGTCTACCTCAAAGCTTATGGCGATGCGCGATTGGAACCGCGTACTCCGGCAACAACTGAAATGCGTTACAGCATCGGCTCGATAAGTAAACAGTTCACAGCGGCTTCGATCCTGTTACTCCAGGAGCAAGGAAAGTTGTCACTTAACGACAAAGTGTCGAAGTTTATTCCAAACCTAACGCGGGCAAATGAGGTAACAGTTCGTCAGCTCCTTTCGCACACTTCGGGATATCAGGACTACTGGCCACAGGATTATGTGATGCCGATGATGCTGCAGCCCGTTACTGCAGAAAAGATCCTGGACATGTGGGCGCGTAAACCTCTGGACTTCGATCCAGGAACAAAGTGGCAGTACAGCAACACAAACTACGTCATCGCCGGACTGATCATTGAGAAGGCCAGCGGAATGCCGCTGCTCCAATTCCTGCGCGAACGAGTCTTCACACCGTTGGGAATGAAAAGCGTGGCCAATATCGACGAGAAGGCCCTCGGCGATACCGACGCTGTGGGCTATCTGCGTTATGGCCTCGGGCCTTTGCGACAGGCTCCGAAAGAGGGCCCAGGCTGGTTGTTTGCAGCGGGTGAACTCGCGATGCCGGCACAAGATCTCGCGAAGTGGGACATCTCGATCATGGATCGGAAACTCATGAAGCCCGAGTCGTATCGTGAGATGGAAACGGAAATGCAATTGAAGACTGGAATCGGAACTCGCTACGGCCTTGGTTTGAGCGTAGGCATGGAAGCCGGTCACCGCGCGGTGTCACACGGTGGCGAGGTTTCGGGGTTCACGGCTGAGAACGTTGTGTTTCCAGATGATCGAGTTGCAGTTGTCGCACTTAGTAACCAGGACGCAGCGGGCGCCGCTTCTGGTATTGCTCACGGCATTGTTCCTATGCTTTTCACTGTCGACGATCCAACCACTCCAGCGAAGACAGAACAGGCGCGTAAGATTCTGGAAGGACTTCAAAAAGGAACGATCGATCGATCGCTGTTCACCAGTAACGCAAACGCGTATTTCAGTGAGACGGCCTTGAAAGACTTTGCCACTGGACTTGCGACGTTAGGCCCGTTACAGGATTTCACTCAGACCGGACGCGGCTTGCGCGGAGGCATGATCTCCCGTAGCTACCGTGCCAGATTTGCGAGCCGAACTCTTCGTGCCTGGACTTATGAAATGCCAGACGGAAAGTTGGAGCAGTATCAAATAGCGCCGCAGTAGTTTTGAACACGTGGCTGTGATACCCGACGAGTTGTTGTTGCCCCAGCCACTGGATCTTGCCGCCGGTCGAGATCCGGTGTTGACGCTAGCGGGAGCACTTCTCGGAATCACAATCGATCCGCAAACAGCCGGGACATTTTTTCCGGTTGAGTGGCCGAAATAGGATCGATACACCTAACGGTAGGTTGTTGACTTGGTCTTCTTTAGTTGAGGGGTTTAGGAGAATGCCGGGACAACAGTTAAAGCTTCCCGAACTTTGCTAAGGAGCAATTCTCCAGTGAAGGGTTTTTGCAGAAAGAAAATGTCGTCTTCAAGAATCCCGTGACGAACGATTGCATCATCGGTGTATCCAGACATGTAGAGTACGGGAAGGCCCGAGTACAACCTGGTGACACGCTCTGCTAGAACACGTCCACTCATTCCCGGCATGATTACGTCGGTCAGGAGCAGGTCGATCTTAGTCGAGTTTTCGAAACAGATTTGGAGTGCCTCTTTTGCATCGCCAGCTTCGAGAACTGAATACCCATGAGTCTCAAGAATCAGGCGGGCCATGCGACGGACAATTTCTTCGTCCTCCACCAACAGAATTGTTTCTTTACCGTGAAGCGTATTAGCTGATGTACCTTTTTGCCGATCATTGTCGCGAGTACCATCTACCCTGGGTAGGTATATTTTGAAAACTGTCCCACTGCCTACCTCGCTGTTAACCCATACGTAGCCACCGCTTTGTTTGACGATTCCGTAAACGGTCGACAAGCCCAACCCAGTTCCTTTACCAGCCGGCTTGGTTGTGTAAAACGGTTCGAAGACACGTGATTGAATTTCTTTGTCCATCCCCGTTCCGGTGTCGCTGATGGCAATCATCGCGTACTCGCCGCCTGGCACCGGCACGTGATGAAAAGCATATTCCTCATCAAGCACGATATTCTTTGTTTCAACTGTTACTTTCCCGCCGTGAGGCATCGCGTCGCGAGCGTTGACGACGAGATTCATCAAAATCTGTTCAACCTGGCCCGGGTCCGCTTTGACTTTGCCAAGATCCGCTGACAAGTCAGCGACGAGCTCGACGTCCTCTCCGATCAATCGACGGAGCATCTTAGACATGTCGTTGACTACTGAATTCAGATCAAGGACTTTGGGTTCTAGGATCTGTTTACGACTGAAGGCGAGTAATTGTCGCGTCAACGAGGCGGCCCGATCGGTTGCTTTTTTAATTTCAACCAGGTTGCCTCGCAGTGGATCATCTTCAGACAAGCGACGCAGGGTCAGGTCGCTATATCCACCGATGGCCGTCAGGAGGTTATTGAAATCGTGGGCTATCCCGCCGGCAAGCTGGCCAATGGCTTCAAGCTTTTGTGACTGCTGAAGTTGGGCCTGACTATTTTGCAGAGCCTGTTCAGCAATTTTGTGGGCCGTGATGTCATTGACGAGAACCAGGCCAGCTTTGCGGTTGGCGAAGTCGATCACATTTGCGGTTATCTCAACGTTGATCGTATTGCTCCGGGAATCGCAATGTCGCCACTCACCGAGGTGGCAATGCGCATTGAGGCTTCTCACTTCGGCAATCAGTGCAGGCACGTCTTCGGGCGGGTGAATTTCATCAACAGTCATCGTGAGGAAGCGCTCTCTCGAGTACCCGTAGTGCCGGACCGCCGCATCATTTACCGCAAGGAAGGCCAACGTTTTCAAGTCGTATACCCACATCGGCTGCGGGTTGCGATCAAACAGAACACGATACTGCTCTTCAGACTTCCGCAGCGCTTCTTCGTCACGCTTGCGTGCTGTGATATCGCGAACGCTACCCTGAACACCAACCGGTTTGCCATTTTGATTTATAGTTCGCGAGCTTAATTCCACCATGATTCTCACGCCGTGTTTGGTGATGAGTTCAAGCTCGTAGGTTGTTTCGACATCACCCGCAGCTTTCTTGATCAGCATCTCCATGGCGATGGCCAAATACTCGGGAGCAACAACTTGGCTGAAATTGGACTTTAAGGCTTCCTCACGTGTGTAACCAGTTAACAACTCACCAGCACGATTAAGTGATGTGAAATTGCCTTGCAGGTCACAAGTGAAAACAGTGTCGCGTGCGTTCTCAAACAGTGTGCGGAACCGTTCTTCGCTTTCTCGCAAGGCCTGCTCGGCCTGTCGACGCACCGAAATGTCGCGCACGGTTCCCTGAACGCCAACGGGAACGCCATTTTCGTAAATCAATCGGCTGCTGACTTCGATGGGAATGCGGGTACGATCTTTTCGCGTGGCCTCTATCTGATAAATGGTGGGTGCGTGATCGGCAAGCTTCTGCTTGAGGTTCTGACCAACTTGAGCGAAATAACACGCAGGAGTTAAATCAAAGACAGTTTTCTGCAACAGCTCTTCTCGGGAGTAACCGAGGAGATCTTCGCCCGCCCGATTCACCATTAGATATCGACCACTCAAATCGTGTGAGTAGATCGCTTCTTTCGAATTCTCAAAGAAGTCGCGGAAAAGCTCCTCACTGCGACGCAGGGATTCGTGTTCCTGCATCAGGGTAAGCAATTCAGCCTGAATCTCTTCCGCGTAATCATGAGCGAATCGGGAGAGATATGGCTCAGCACTTAGAGCATTTGAATTCGAGGTACCTCGACTATCCTGGGGGACAATGTCGTTATTCTCGTAGGGTTGACGAATCATGGCTTTAATGACTTACGTCAGCTGCCAAGTCTGTGCTGGTAGCAACAAGCGATTTGGCACCCGTAGACTTACAAAGAAAGAAATCAGCTCCGAGATCTGTACAACGTTGCCTGTAGAACGCCTCGCATTGATTGGTGAAAATGATAAAACGAATTGCCGGGTACTTCTGTTTTATCTCCCGAAGAAGATCGATACCACTGCCATCGCCCAATTGAATATCGAGAATGACAATCGCAGGCTGGTGCTCAGAGATAACACGGCGCGCTTCGGCGACGGAGTAAGCCTGACCGATATTTTCCAACGCGGTCACGCCTTTGAGCATTGCAAATACCCTCTCCTGCAATGGTTGCGAATCGTCGACGATTAAAATGTTCAAGCGGTCCCACTCCTCAAGGATTTTTTCTTGCATCCGAGTTATCGCCAGTTGTGATTTGATATCCATAAGGGTGTCAGATTGTCAGTGCTTGCTTTATAGGCCAGTTTGAAGTTTCCTGCTTCACAAACCAGTCTGCCGGTTGGAAATGAAAAATGACGAAGGACGGTGCTGGGGAGCACTGCGATCCACTGTTTAGGGTGGCGGGCGCTTTTCCCGTCCTTCCTACCTGAACCAGCGCCTCTTTCCGGGGGATTATCGGTTCAAGCGAGGGGGAGAATACAGGTCAGACGACATTGGTGATATCAGGGCATTGATGATTAGGGTGTAAGGTAAATGGGCCGGTTATTTGTAGGTGTTTGCCCTACAAATTGGAAACGTTACTCGACCAGATGATTTCTAATCGCGTAATGGGTGAGTTCGGCGTTCGTGCTTAGGTGCATCTTGTCCAGAATGCGTCGACGGTAGGTGCTGATGGTCTTGTCGCTCAACGAAAGCGAAGTGGCAATCTCGCCGACCGTCCTGCCGGAGGCAATCAGGCACAGAACTTCGAGTTCCCTGTCGGACAATTGTTCGTGAGGCGGTTTGTCTGACGAGGAAATGTCAAAAACCATTCTCTCCGCCATTGAGGGGCTGATGTAGCGGCCTCCTTTTATTACCTTCAAGACGGCCTGGCGTAACTCGTCGCGGGAGCTCGCCTTGCTAATGTAGCCCGAAGCTCCAGCCTTAAAAGCACGCATCGCGTACTGATCTTCCGCGTGCATGCTAAGCATCAGCACCGGCAGCTTCGGCCGCAACTGCCTGATCTCCTTCAGCACGTCGAGGCCACTACGTCCGGCCAAAGAAATGTCGAGGATGGCAATATCCCACTCGCTATCCCGGATGAGATTAATGGCCTCCGCGCCGCTCCTTGCTTCGCCAAACTCCGCCAGGCCCGCAGCAAAGAGACCCTTTACGCCCTCGCGCACAACTTCATGGTCATCAATGGTAAGGATTCTATGCAACGGTCTCAGATTCGATGTCTTGACTCAACGGAATTCTAACCAGAACCCTGGTGCCCTTTCCTTGAGCACCTTTGATACTAACTTCGCCCTCTACAAGCAAAGCTCGTTCTTTCATTCCGAGCAAACCCAACGAGCGCGTATTCTGCTGCTCGTCATCAGTGATGCCCCGTCCATCATCAGTAACTTCAAGCTCAAGGCTTTGGTCTATTTCGAACAGCTTTACATAAATATTCTTCGCGCGCGAGTGTCGAAGAATGTTCGTCAGCACTTCCTGAAATATGCGAAAGACAGCCGTCGCACCATCGCGGCTGACTTCAGCATTGTCGAGATCCGTTTCCCAATGGAGTTTCAAACCAGTTCTTCTCTGAAACTGTTGAGCTTGCCATTCGATGGCGGCGACAAGACCCAGGTCGTCAAGAACGCCCGGTCTCAGCTCTGACGAAATGCGACGTACTGTATTGATGGTCGACTCGATTAGCCCTGTCATTGAGATGATCCGCTTGCGAACGTCGGCAATCGTCGGACTGCCATTAGCGCTCATCAAACTGGTCTCGATGCCTTCCAGGTCCCACTTCAGGCCAGTTAGTGCACCACCGAGTTCATCGTGGATCTCGCGGGCAATCCGAGTACCTTCTTCCTCGCGTGCTGACTGCGCCTTCGCAGAAAGCGCCCTCAGTTGTTCTTCGGATGCCTTCAGAGCCTTCTCAGCAATTTTTCGATTTGTGATATCAGTGTTAACTGTCAAAACAGAAGGAGGCTGTCCTTCGGTGTTGGGAATTAGAGTCGCCCGCGTCTCGAGATCGAACCGGGTCTGATCACTGCGCAATCCAGTAGACTCAAACACAGCAAGTTTTCCCGTGCGCTGAATCTCTTCTATCAGTGCTTTCAATCTATCCCTGTCCTCAGGGGCAATGAAATCGTAGGCACTCCTGCCAATCTGCTCGTCGCCGTTTTTGAATCCCCAAAGACTTACGCCGCGCTCATTGGCCATTAGCAAACGCATTTCCGAATCATAAACTCCGACTGCGTCTGGAGCAGTCTCAAATAGAGTGCGATATCGTGCTTCGCTTCTTTGGAGCTCTTCCTCGGCGTGCTTGCGAGCGGTGATGTCAAAAGCTGTAACAATTACCGCAGGCTGACCGCGAAACTGGGTGCCCGCCGCACTGACGTCCATCCAACGTTCGTCCCCACTCTTGGTCAGGATTTTGTCCTCATGCCGTGAAGGCGATTGCCAACCGAGTCCGCGCTGCCTTACCCGCTCGCCAACAGAATCGCGAAAGTCCGGATGGATTAGATCCAGCGGTGACATGTTGAGCAACTCTTCACGAGAGTAGTCAGTCAAGTGCTCCGCTGTCGGATTGACATAGACAAACTGTCCATCGCGATAAATGTAGATCCCCGCCGAAACGGTTTCGGCCAACGTCCGGAACACTTCTTCACTTTCCTTCAATGCCTTCTGCGCATAACGCCGGTTGAGCGCCGAACTAAGCATCTCTGCCAGCGAATTGATCAGGTTGGCTTCTTCTAAAACAAACGGTCCTATGTCAGCAGTTGGTCTCTCTTCAAAATAGATGACCTCGATCTCTCCCTTAACATTACCAGCCGAGAACTCTACTCCCTGCGTCCACTGCGATTGAACAAAACCTTTGGTCTTGCACTCGACGTCACCAAAACGAATGCGGGCGGCAGTAACCTCGGGGTACTGCCATGACTTCGGCAACAAAGAAACTATCTCCTGTAAAAGATCAGGAATACTCTTCGACTCATCTTGAAGAATGCGCGCCGTTTGATGAAGCGCAGTCAACTCTTTGACTCGTTCGCCAAGATCGTGAATTAGATATCGTTTTTCCTCTTCAGCCTGTTTACGCTCAGAGATGTCGTTTGAAGCCCACAGATAACAAGGCTCGCCATCAAACTCGACCAGGGCCGCGGATGAAAGGGTATAACGCTCCTCTCCCATCTTTGTTTTCATCACTCCTTCGAAGCTGATGACTGGCTTCCTGTCCCTGATCGATTTACCAATCCTCGTTCGCATGTCTTCACCGAGCCAATGATCCATCTCGTAGATGACGTGGTTTAGGGATTCTTCTTTGGAATAACCGGTCTCCCTTACCCAGCAATCATTAACGTCCAGGATCATGCCGTCCGAAACCCTGACGAGTCCCATTCTGTATGGACTCAAGTTGAAGATCTTGGCAAAACGTTCCTCCGACGAACGCAGCGCCTCTTCAGCTCGCTTGCGCTCCGTTATCACCTGCGTGAACAGAATGAGCCCGCCAATCTCACCGTCTGCTTTCCGCCACGGGAGACTCTCCCACTGTAACCAGCCTTGGCTACCGTCTGCCTCCTCATATGGCTCTTCATCCATGCGTTCAACTGCACCTGCGAGTATCCGACGATGTACCTCTTTCCAGCGTTCCGGAATATTTGAGAACACGTCGTAGTGCCCCTTACCAATAATGTCCTGGCCATCGAGGTGATAATCAGTCAAGAATCGATCGCTCACCTGCAGATAACGCATGTCCGTATCAAACATCGCGATCGCAGCCGGCGTGTGTTTGACAAACAGACGAAGCAATTGTTCGTTGGCCTTTAGCTCCTGCTGTATGTAGCGACGGTCTGTTATGTCGTAGACAGTGGCCCGGCTCATCAGAAACTTGCCTTCTGAGTTTTTCGAAGCAGTTGCACTCAACAGGACATTCCGCACCACGCCATCTTTTGAGCAGATCTGATACTCCACATCCTTTACCGATCCTGAAGCGATAAACTCACGGTAATTCTCTTCAAACGTCGGCTGTGACCCCGGCGGAAGAATGTCACTAAATCTTAATTTGCCGAGTACCTCTTCCCGGGTATAACCAATCCATTCGAGCTCTGTGTCATTGATCTGAACATAGAAGCCGTTTTCATCGAGGGAGTGATATCCGCAAGGAGCATTGTTGTAGAGGTCTCTTACCTCGTCAGCATATTTGCGTAACTCTTCCTGCGCCTGTTTTCGCTCGGTAATATCTTCCGCAATTCCTGCGATGCGATGCACCACACCCGAACCATCTTTAATTGGAAACCCGCGATCCCATATCCAGCGGACGGCCCCGTCCGGCTGAACGATTCGATACTCAAGGCTAAACCCCTGTGTGCGCTCATTTCTGATGCGTTGCTCAACCCAGGAACGGTCGTCAGGATGAATAGCTTCCAGGAATGAATAGGAATTCTCGTACAGGCTGGCGGTAGTTCGGCCCCACACCTTTTCGTAAGTAGGACTGATGTAAAGGGTCGTACTGTAGTCTGGGGCTTGCAACCACAGAACCTCATCAATATTTTCAGTGAGCTGCCTGAATCGATTCTCACTCTCACGCAAGGCACTCTCTGCCTGCTTGCGCTGTTCAATCTTCTCCCCGAGTTGGGTATTTAATTCGACTAATCGAGCATGCTCACGCCCCAACGTTTCATGCTGTTGTCGAAGATTGACTGACATCCTTCCAAAGGCTTCGGAGAGTGAATTGATCTCATCTGAATATCTAAAATGGGGTGGCGCGGCCTTGGTTTGTGGATCCTCAACCCACGCCTTTAGCAGTGAAAGCCGTCGAACAACGAGAACCCGGAGAGCGACGTACAAAACAACGGAGAGAAGGATGAGCAGCATCAGCAGTTTTATCGCTATGCCCCAACCCAACGTGTTCAATTCTCGCCGCAGGTATGCCGACGAGACATCAAGTTTTAGAATACCGATTCGATTCCCCTTGAAATTGATATCTCTTTGAACGGAATAATCGATACTGCCTGGCACTTGGTCTGAGATGTTTTCTTGATTTAGGTCAACCATCGAGCCATCTGCTGCCTTGACCTTTCCAACATAGAGTTGCCCGCGTTCGTTCAGGACTTGAATTCTTGTAGCCTCCTCTGCGGCCAACTCGTCCCGCACGACTCGATCAGTCTCGGCCTGATTCAGGTTCGACAGTGGATTGGCCAAGCTATTTGCAATTCGTTCGGCCTTTACTGCCCCTTGTTGTGCCATCTTCTGACTTTCGCGGTGCTTCAAAAAACGCAGTTCAATGACACTCGAAACGCCAAGCACAATGACGACAGTCAGACTCACGGCAATTAAGACCTGCAACGCTATTGATAAAAGACTTCTCATACAGCAGTAATTTCCAATCTCACTGTTTCACAAATTAGCAACGATAGTTTGTATACCCAAGCTGTTGGGCCGAGACCACGGCGCTTCTTCGTCTTCAACGCCAATGGCAGAGAATTCTGAGCTACACTGAGCTGTGGACTACGGAGGTTAGTAACTATAAGGCAGAACGCTGGGGCAAAAGATGCGAGAGACAAAAACGCGAAAGAGAGTTGGTGGTTGCGCTCCATAATCGTCGCGAATGGTAGCCGAGAATATTGAAGCGAAGTTGCTTCCCAATTATTGACTAGCCTGACGATGCCAACTAAAAGTCAGGTGTTTGGGAGTCGGTTTCCAATTTCAACGAATTCACTTTGACACTCATTCACATTGACGGCAACAGATGCCCTGAATTCTACTACTGTCCTGAGCTTTTACTCCATACACACTTCGTCGAACAGAGACCATTTCACGAATGAATCCAAGAAAATTTCCCCGCCGCCGATTTCTGCAAGTTGCGGGAATCACTGCGCTCGGACTTTCAGGTCCAACAAGATTTGGACGCTCGCTAATTCAAATGCCGCGCGAGCTGTTCTTTTACATCGGAACCTACACTACGGGCCGCAGCGAGGGTATTTATCTTTGCCGGATTGACCTCGACACGGGTGCGATCGCGTTAGTGGATGTATGCAAGGGAGTTTCGAACCCGTCGTTTCTTGCCATCGACGGAGAACGCCGTTTCCTTTATGCGGTCAATGAAGTAGATAACTTCGAGGGAACCAAAAGTGGCGCGGTGAGTTCTTTCAGAATCGACCCTGGAACATCGCGTCTCGAGTTTCTGAACCAACGATCATCAAAAGGCGCAGACCCATGTCATTTGATCGTCGACGAGACGAACCAATACGTGCTCGTTGCAAACTACTCGGGTGGCAGCGCAGCCGTGTTGCCAACGCGTAACGGGACGCTGCAGGAGTCTGTGTCGTTTACACAGCACCGTGGTTCGAGCATTAATCCGGAACGTCAGGAAGGACCGCATGCTCACTGCGTCGTGCTCGACGCTGCAAATCGGTATGCCTTCGTTACAGACCTGGGGCTCGATCAAATCAAGAATTATCGCTTCGATCCTAGAACCGGATCTCTTGTTCCCAACTCACAGCCCTTTGTCTCAGTAAAACCCGGGGCCGGACCACGCCATTTTGTATTTCATCCGAATCAACGTTGGGCTTACGTAATCAACGAACTCGATTCAACCATCACTGCATTTCACTATGACGCTGTTCATGGTCGGCTTAAAGAGTTTCAAAACACTCCCACGCTGCCTGTTAACTTCTCCGGCAAAAGCTTCTGCGCAGACATCCACATTTCGCCGTCAGGAAAGTTTCTCTATGGATCGAATCGGGGACACGACAGTTTGACTGTTTTCACGATCGATCAGGAGAAAGGTTTTCTTTATCCGATTCAGCACACGTCAACGCTCGGCAAGTTTCCTCGCAACTTCGCGATCGTTCCTGGCGGTAAGTTACTCCTGGCTGCCAATCAAAACTCAGACAACATCGTAAGCTTTTGGATCAATGAGAAAGACGGAACACTAACGCCGACCGGTCGCAGCGTTGAGGTTCCGTCGCCTGTATGCATTCGGTTTGCCGGTTGAGACTAGAGCATCGGATTCGTGATGAGGTCAGTAACACCACGCGTTAGCGTGTGGCCTTTCGCGAGTGGCCTTTCGCATGTCGCCTTTCGCGGCTTTGCCGCTTCCCGTGCGGAAAGCCTCTGGCTTTCCGATTGCTCCCCGGAACACTTGCGGCTATGCCGCCGAGGCGAAGCCTCCAGCGCTATCACCCATAGTCGGAAAGCCGGAGGCTTTCCGCACGGAGAGCGGCAAAGCCGCCAGGCAGTGCAGCGTCCTCGCGAAGCAGAGCAGCGACCTCGTTCATCAGCTTCAGTAACTCTTCGCGTCGACTTTCTCGAGTCGCATATCTGCTAGTGGCCAACATTGATGAGTGCTGAAGTCTGTAACATTCTTCAAGGCGTAGGTTGGAACACCGGACGCGTGTTGCGCCTTAACGTGTAGGAGATCAATTCCGGCAACGTCGTTTAGCCAGAACGCTGGTCTCATGTCTTCCTTCAAATAACTAACCTCAACGTCGCGCATCTGGAGCGCTTTCACGTGTCTGATGAAGAAGCCATATGAAGGAAGTTCGCCAAACATGGTTGGTTCCGGGTACGTGTCTTCCTTTTCAGGTGGATCGAGTGCAGCTTGTTCTTTGGTTCCCCCGCCCTTTGAGTAAACGCGAATGTTACTCAAACGTAAGTCCTCAATTGGATGACCGGGTATGCCGCTAATGATCGAAGAGTATTTCGGGTCAGCGTTGTAGACAACGATGTCGCTGATGTTCACTCGACGAATCGCTCCCACGGTCGTCGTTTCTTTTGGTCCGCGTGCTCGATTTCCCAGTCTTATGAAGATCGGTGCGTTGCTGATGTCACGCATGGTGATGTTGGAAATGGTCACGTCTTCCAGTAAGGCACCGTCAACCGCTTCGAGCGCGAGGCCTCTGCAATAGTCGAACACGCAGTTTGAAACAGTAATATTCTTGAAGCCGCCATTTGACTCCGTGCCAAACTTGATTCGACCTGTCGGACTAAAAGTGCCGTTCGCATTTCGAAAGTCGCGCTTGTATGTCCCGTCCAAGAGCGTTCCTTCGTCGTAACCACTAACCTGACAATTCGTGATAGTCACGTTCTCGGTGACGCGAGCGTAGCCAAGAGCAAACGAACTCTTCGGACAAATGCCGTCGTCGAATGGAGAATTGACCGTGCAATTTGAAATGCGGACGTTCTTGCAAGCGTCGACGTCGATACCATCGCGATTCGTATCAATCTTCAAGTTGTCGATGGTGAGGTTATCAACTCCGGTGGCGAGAATAGCGAAGTGTCCACCATGAAGAATCGAAATGTCGCGAATGATCACGTTGCGACAAAGCTTAAGACTGATTGATTTGTTTCCCCAACCCTTCTCTACTGCATCGCGCGGGTTCGGATAACCAAAAGGGCCCGCTCGAGGATCTGAAGGAGTGTTACCAAGAGCATCGTTTTGTTCCTTGGTACGTGATTGGTTGCCGGCTCGAACGAGTCCTTTTCCCCAAATGCGACCCGGACCGAGAATCGAAATGTTTTCGAGGTTCTCGCCCCAGATCAAACTGTTGTGAAAATGACTGTGACCAAAGTCCTGGTACTGGTCCCACTGATTTGGTTCCGGGTCGTCATACTTTCCGTCTCCGTCCTTTGGATCGGCGGCGAGAATAGTAGATCCCTGGTCGAGGTAAAGAGCGACATTGCTCTTGAGTCGAATTGAAAAGCAGCGATACGTACCGGCTGAAAAACGCACAGTCCCGCCACCTGCTGCGGCCGCGGCATCGATTGCCTTGTTTACTGCAGGGGAGTCCAACGTTTTGCCGTCGCCCTTTGCACCGAAAGCTCGCACCTCAAAGACTCCGCCGTTTTGCACTTCTCGTAAGGCAACAGCTGCGCTTCGCGAATGAACCGTAGGCTGGTTAAAGAAGAGCAAAGAACCCGCCACCAAAACCAACAGACCAGCGACCATCATCAGACGTGTCATAATTATTCGACTCCGCAATCCAAAGTTTATTAGCGAACTTGTTGTCGAGACTGGACCTCTCTTTCGCTTGCTGTAGGACCAACCATCGCGATTTTGGTCTTCAGCACCCTACTCGAAAGGCTCGTGCGAGTGTATATCGGCTACATCATAAACAAGAGCCGAAACTGTTTAAGTCAAGGTCACACAAAATCCGCTTTAGCGCACAATGGTTTGACCATTTCTTGCTTTCCAAGCTCCAAGACCAAATCGGCCCATCCTTCGTTGCTTCACCTTAATCGCCGGCAAGGTACTCGAAGCCACACGAGCCAGTCAACAAAAACCGACAATTTTCAAAGGCTACTTAGGGGGTGTTTCTTCTCAGAACAAAATTCTTGACCGAAAGCAAAAGAGCGTGATAAAAATCGATCCAAATCAATTGATGGTTAGACCAATTAGACCAATTGGTCTGATTTGGTATATCAATTCAAACATACCTTAGTTTTCTTGAATTCGAAATCAGGCGCTGGATTTACAGGACAATGCGCCGCCATTTCAGCCGCCGACTGGACTTGATCAGTCCTCGACTAGTGCGGATGCAGTCCTCTCAATTTCAGGGCACACCTACAGGGCATACCGAAGAGGAGAGACTATGGATCGGCAGAACATACCAGCGGACAAGACAACGCAGTCTTGTCCTTCCCCGAGTCTTAACTACTCGAACCAACTTCTAAACTCCCGGGCTTTTTCCTTTGCTCGTCGGGGACTGGTAGCCCGCGTCGGTGTGGCGCTGATGTGCCTACTCGCTTTTATCGGCGTAGCACACGGACAGGGCTTCGGCAGTATTGTCGGAACCGTAAAGGATCCAAGCGGAGCAGTGATCGCGAATGCAAAGGTAACGGCGACAGAAGCTGGTAAAGGCTTCTCACGAAGCGCGACGACCGATGCGACCGGCTATTACGTGATTGGTTCTCTACGACCAGCGCAATACAACTTGACCTTCGAAGCGGCGGGGTTTCATACCTACGATCAAAAAGGCGTAACCCTGCTCGCCGATCAAACGCTCACTTCGAATGCAGAAATGCAGGTCGGCGCGGTTTCAGAATCGGTGTCGATAACAACTGCCGGCGAGTTAGTCGACACGACTACTTCGACGCTGAAACAGGTTATCGAGCAAAGAAGTATTTCTGAGTTGCCACTCAATGGCCGTAACGCGGCAGAGCTGAGTCTGCTTGTACCGGGTACGTTCAGCTACCCGACAAACCCTGCAAGTCCTACAGGCACCTTTGGGGGCGGCGCTCTCCAGGGAGCAACAAAGACGTTTCCGGGTGCAGTCGCGATGGTGACAAATGGTTCGCGCCAGAACCAAACAAGCTATCAGCTTGATGGCGGCAACAACGTGGACGAATACACCAACGTGAACCAACCATTTCCAATGCCGGACGCGCTGCAAGAATTCAGCGTCCAGACGAGCAACTACAGTGCACAGTATGGTCAGAACGCGGGCGGAGTGGTGAACGTGATCACGAAATCCGGCACAAACCAGTTTCATGGTAACGCGTTTGAGTTCTTGCGTAACTCGGCTTTCAATGCGCGACCGTGGCATGCTGTCACCAAGGACGTGCTTAAGCGTAACCAGTTTGGCGGAACTTTTGGCGGACCAATAATCAAGGATAAGACCTTCTTCTTTGGTGCGTATCAGCAAACGATCCAACGAAATGTTCTTACCGCGAACGCGGCTTCGGTACCCAGCGCTGCTGCCCGTGCATCCGCGACGGACGCTTCGGTTATTTCATTGCTGAAAGGAATCCCACTTGGCGCTCCAACCTCGAATCCGAATCTAAACTCACTAATTTTCGCCAGACCCGACCAGCAGGACTTCTATGAGTTTACGGGTCGCGTTGATCACTCTTTCTCGCTGAAAAATCAGCTAACATTTCGTTTCTTCTATGATCACTTCAAGAGAAACGCGGTCTTCGACCCTAACAATCTTCTTATCTACTCCGACGGCTCAACGATTAAATCGCAAAACTACCTGGGCCATTGGACCCACGTTTTCAAGCCGAGCCTTATTAACGACTTTCGCGTTAGCTATGCTCCCGAGAATGCGACGCGCGGTCCAGCTGCCGACGCCGTGGACGTAACCTCGTTCGGAGTTAAGCTTCCGTTCCAGCCAGCCCAAAAAGCCATTCAACAGGTCCGTATCAACGGCGTCTTTAGTTTTGGCGACAATCCTCAAGCAAGTTTCATTCGAAACAATCTGACGTTTGCCGATGACGTTAGCTGGGTGACGGGAAAACACGATCTGAAATTTGGCGGCGTCTACGAACGTAGTAAGGTCGATCTTCTGAACGGGTTTTTCCAGCCCGCCGAGTTCAGCTTTTCTTCGCTGGCGAACTTTCTGGCCGGGAAGCTTACGGACTACAGCGGGAACCTTGCTTTCCGGCAGGGTGCGGGTGAGTTTAAAAACAACCGCAATAACTTCATGGGCGTTTACATTCAAGACAACTTCAGATTCAGCCAACGTCTGATGGTGAACCTTGGATTGCGTTGGGAACCGGCGTTGCCATGGCAAGAAATCAAAGGCCGACAGGAACAATTCCGCCTGCCTGATTTAATAGCGAATGTGCGCTCAACGCAGTTTCCAAATGCACCTCCGGGAACATTCTTCCCTGGCGACGCTGGGGTGCCTAAAGACGGTGTTAGGCCAAACTACATGGGTTTCGCTCCCCGCGTTGGTTTTGCGTATGACGTCTTCGGTGACAGTAAAACAAGTGTGCGTGGTGGCTTCGGAATTTTCTACGATACGAGAATTATGGGCGCCATCAACAATCGTTTCGCAGACTTGACCCCTTTCAGCCCGCAGTTTGTTCTCAACACCGGTGTGGTCAACCCGGGAACCTTTAACGATCCACTCTGCACACTAGCGGCTACGCAGACACTACAGGGCTGTACAAATCAGGCTGCGGCGTATCCGTTCCCGTTCACTTATCCACCGGCTAAAAACATTAGCTTTGGCTTGGGAACCTTCGTGCTCAGTTGGGATCCAGTCAACAAATACCAGACGCCAACGGTATACAACTGGAATCTGTCAGTCGAGCGACAACTCCCCGAAAACATACTCGTTCGTGCGGCGTATGTTGGCTCACACAGCAGTCACCTGATGGAGACACTTAACCTGAATCCGCGACCGGTTGGAACAACTACTGCGACACCGACTCGCCTAAATGCGATTGCCGGTGCGCCGTTGTTTAGTACCGTCCAGCAAGATCTCCAGGACATCAACTCTAATTACAATTCGATGCAGCTGTCCGCTGAGAAACGATTGTCACGAGGCTTCACGGTGCTCGCTAGTTACACGTGGTCAAAGAGCCTTGATGATCTTCCGCCTCGTGCTGGCGTCGGAGGCTTCGACACGAGCTCCGCAAAGCCATGGGACGACCCGACCCGACATAGCTTCGATTATGGTCCATCGGAATTTGATCACACGCACAAGTTCGTCGCTTCATGGATTTGGCAACTTCCATCATTAAAGGATGAAAACTCTGTCGTCAGAGGATTCCTCGGAGACTGGCAGTTAAGTGGTCTAATGCAGGCACAAAGCGGTCGCCCAATGAGCGTCACTCAGGGGTCAGATATCTCCGGAACCGGAATCGGCCAGGATCGTGGCTCGTTTACCGGGGCGGATCCGTATACATCCGGTGCGTGCGCAGGTGTAGTCGCGTGTAAGCTGTGGCTTAACCCCGCAGCATTTAAAGCAGCGAGCGACCCCTCAATTAAGAACACGTTCGGTAACATCGGAAAAGGCAGCCTGCGATTCCCCGGCTTCTACCAATGGGACATGGGCCTGTCGAAGATCGTCTCGATAACTGAGCGATACAAACTGCAACTGCGTGGTGAGTTCTTCAACATCTTCAACCAGGTTAACTTCCTCGATGACGAAGGCACTGTTAATAACTTCTCGACTGTTAGCAACGGGAACTTTGGCAGACTTCGCACCGCGAAGGATCCACGCATTGGTCAAATCGCATTGAAGTTCATCTTTTAGCTATTCGGCCAGTAACCGAAAGCTATTCTCAAGGCGCCCTCCAAGCGGATGGCGCCTTGAATAATTTGTTTTGCAATTCTGTCTATTCGGTTTAAGCTAACGGCCTTATCTGTACAAGCAGTTTGCTCCTACCAAAGTCCCAATTGTTCTAACACCTAATTGAATTAGCTAAGCTGGCGCCTTAGCTGAGGAGGCAAAAATTTGGAAACGCGTGAACCTTATGCCAAAGACTGTACAAAACTCGGTCGTCGCAGCTTTATCGGTGGAACAATAGCAACCACCTTAGCCGTAACCGCGCTGGGTCAAAATCGAGACTACAGTCAAAGCGCTCCTCCCGTTCGCTATCCTGATCGCGACATCGTTGTCCTCGATCCACGCTTTGCTAAATACAAGATTGGGAATGCTGCGATTCAACGTCTCTACACCGGAATGTTGTGGGCGGAAGGACCAGCATGGAACGGAGTTGGGAGATACCTGGTCTGGAGTGATATTCCCAACGACGTTCAGCATCGCTTCCTGGCTGAAGATAATCACGTCAGCATCTTTAGGAATCCATCAAACAACAGCAACGGCAACACGTTCGATTTCGAAGGCCGCCAACTCTCGTGTGAACACGGGACGCGACGAGTGGTCAGATATGAAAACAATGGAAACGTTACTGTGCTGGCTGACAAGTGGCAGGGCAAACCGTTCAACGCACCAAACGATATTGTCGTGCATCCCGACGGTGGAATCTGGTTTACCGACCCCGGCTACGGCAGCATGGGAAACTACGAAGGCCACAAAGGCGAACTTCAAATCAAGGAAGCAGTGTACCGACTGGATCCAAAGACCGGTTCGCTGGAACTTGTTACAAACGATCTAAAGAAACCAAACGGTCTTTGCTTTTCGCATGATTACAAGAAACTTTATATAGCTGACACAGGCGTCTCGCCTGGAACCATCACCTCGTATGACCTGGTGGATGGAAAGAAACTTCAGAACGCTCGTGTGTTTGTGACGATGAGTTTGAAAACGAAGGACGGCGAGTTAAAAGGCGGAGCAGACGGCATTCGCTCCGACGTCGACGGCAATATCTGGGCGGGCGCTGGGTGGGCCGGAGAAGGCTTCGATGGCGTACATGTCTTTGCACCTGACGGAACTCGCATCGGTCAAATTTTATTGCCAGAGATTGGCGCCAACCTTTGCTTCGGCGGTGCAAAGCGAAATCGATTGTTCATTACTGCAAGTCAGTCGTTGTATGCCGTCTACGTTAATACGCAAGGCGCACATATCTCGTGACTAGATACCACAGGCTTATGAGACTGTGTCAAAACTCGGATTACCGCCAGTCTTGTTCGTGTGATTTCGTGTGAGTTCGTGGATCGTGTCTTTCGACACGTAACAGCCGATCCACGCGCATCACACGAAGGAATCCCAGCGGCAAATTTGCTGTTGACACAACTTCTTATGCTAGTGGATTTCTAATTTCTAGCTAACAAGACCTCCTACTAAGTATCGCGGTTACACCGCCCGGAGAACCATTGACCGAGAACACACCTGACATTGCCACTCGTTGTCGCGCGCGTGTTGTGCGGCGACTCATGCCTTTCCTGTTCGTACTCTACGTAATCGCCTATCTGGACCGGGTGAACGTAGGTTTCGCGAAGCTCGGCGGAATGAACACCGATCTCAATTTCTCCGACGCAGTGATCGGGTTCGGTGCCGGGATCTTTTTCATCGGCTACGTTGTGCTAGAGATTCCAGGCTCTATCCTGGTCGAGAAGTGGACAGCTAAAGGCTGGATTGCCCGCATCATGATTTCGTGGGGCATCCTCGCAATGCTTACCGGCTTTATTCACACCGAGAAACAGTTCTACATCATTCGCTTGTTGCTTGGTGCGGCAGAAGCGGGGTTCTTTCCAGGCATCATCGTTTATCTCAGTCATTGGTTTCGTTACCAGGATCGAGCCAAAGCCGTCGCATACTTGATGACTGCCGTTTCGGTTTCGAACATCATCGGTTCTCCACTCTCCGGACTCATCATGAAGGTCCACTGGCTTGGGATAGCTGGTTGGCGCTGGATGTTCATCCTGGAAGGTTTCCCAGCTATCATTATGGGAATCGTCACGCTCTTTTACTTAACTGACTGGCCCCATCAAGCCAAATGGTTACCAAAAGAAGAAAAAGACTGGCTCATAAACGAATTAGAACAAGAGAAGAAAACCAGGGCTGCCGAAAACTCTCTCAACTCCAGCCATTCGGAGCAAACGCTGCGTCAACTCATCATGAAGATTCTTGTCGCATTCAAGCATCGTGAAGTTGTTCTGCTCACGTTGGCTTACTTCTTCATGGTTACTGGTGTCTACGGACTCAACTTCTGGATCCCTTCGATCATCAAGAAGATGTCAGACTTGTCGACATTTCAAATCTCGCTTCTCTCAGCGCTTCCCTACTGCTTTGGGCTGATCACGATCCTGCTAGTTGGTTGGCACTCCGACAAAACACAGGAACGACGCTGGCACACTGCGATATCAATGATGGCCGCCACCGCCGGATTAATCCTTAGTGTTGTATTTGGAAACTTCGCGCCCGTTGCAATCGCGATGCTGTGCATTACTGGTGCCGGAAATTCCGGTTACCTGCCCGGGTTCTGGGCTTTGCCAACTAGTTTTCTTAGTGGGACAACAGCGGCAGCATCGATCGGTCTAATCAACATGGTTGGCAATCTCGGCGGCTTTGTTGGTCCATCGGTTGTTGGTTTCGTGAGCACAAAGACCGGTTCATATTACGGAGGAGTGCTCTATCTGGCAGCCTCGGCATTAATCGCAGCGTTCTTAATTTTGTCGTTACGAGCAACGAGGAAGGCTTAAGTATGCTTAGACTCATAGCGATGAGGTCAGTACCGTAACGCGGTAGCGTCGGCTCGGCCCCGCACGGTTTCAGCATCCAAGCCGACGCTACCGCGTTACGGTACTGACCTCATCGCCACCTGGTCTAACAACAAGAAGGTGGATACGAAAAGTATGAAACGACGCAGTTCATCATGGTTCGGAGGACAAGATAAAGATGGCTTCATCCATCGCAGTTGGATGAAGAACCAGGGACGCCCCGATCATCTGTTCGATGGTCGACCAGTCATCGGCATCTGTAATACATGGTCGGAACTCACGCCTTGCAATACACACTTTCGCTTGATTGCCGAACACGTAAAACGTGGCGTGTATGAAGCCGGCGGGTTCCCACTCGAGTTTCCTGTGATGTCCCTGGGCGAAACGTTGATGCGGCCCACGGCAATGTTGTTTCGCAATTTAGTTAGCATGGACGTCGAGGAATCGATCCGCGCGAACCCAATCGATGGTGTCATCTTACTCGCCGGGTGCGACAAAACTACTCCTGCATTACTGATGGGCGCAGCAAGTTGCGATATCCCGGCATTAATGATCTCGGGCGGTCCGATGTTGAACGGAAAGTTTCAAGGTCAGGATATCGGATCGGGGACTGACGTTTGGCGTTTTAGTGAAGATGTACGCCGCGGTGTGATGAGCGAGTGTGATTTCCTCGACGCCGAAGGTTGCATGAATCGTTCGAATGGACACTGCATGACGATGGGCACCGCTTCAACCATGGCGAGTGTCGTTGAAGCACTCGGCATGGGGCTCCCAACAAACGCGGCCATACCGGCAGTTGATGCGCGCCGTTATGCCCTGGCGCACATGGCCGGACAGCGCATCGTCGAAATGGTTCATGAAGATTTGCACATGTCGAAGATTCTCAAGCGCGAGGCTTTTGAGAATGCTATTCGAGTTGTCGGTGCAATCGGCGGCTCCACTAACGCAGTAATCCACTTGCTTGCCATTGCCGGCAGAATCGGCGTCGACTTAACTCTGGACGATTGGGATCGACTTGGTCGCGGCGTCCCCTGTCTTGTTAACCTCATGCCATCCGGAAAGTACTTGATGGAAGATTTCTTTTACGCGGGTGGCCTGCCGGCCGTTATTGAGGACCTTGGCGATCTAATCCATCGCGATGCGCTGACAGTCAACGGCAAGACCATCGGAGAAAACGTCGCTGGAGCGCGCTGCTGGAACCGCGATGTTATTAGACCGACTAACAACCCGCTGACAAAAGAAGGTGGCCTTGCCGTCTTGCGCGGAAATCTCTGTCCAAACGGTGCGGTGATAAAACCATCTGCCGCAACGCCTGAGTTAATGAAGCATCGTGGTCGTGCCGTGGTGTTTGAAACGATTGAAGACTTTCATGCACGCATTGATGACCCCAACCTCGATGTTGATGAAACCTGTGTGATGGTTTTGAAGAACTGCGGACCACGCGGATATCCGGGTATGCCTGAAGTCGGCAACATGCCCTTGCCACCAAAAGTTCTGAAGGCAGGAATCACAGATATGGTGCGCATCTCGGACGCAAGAATGAGCGGGACTGCTTATGGAACTGCCGTGCTACATGTCTCACCTGAGGCAGCAGCGGGCGGCGTGCTCGCATTGGTTCAGAATGGCGATCAGATTGAGCTCGATGTTGCGGAGCGCCGACTGCATTTGGATGTTGACGACGCTGAACTGTCGCGACGTCGAGAATTGTGGAAACCACCCGCGCCGCCATCCGAGCGAGGCTATTACAAGCTCTACTACGATCATGTAACTCAGGCCGACCGTGGCGCCGACCTCGATTTTCTAGTTGGTAGTAGCGGCGTCGAAGTCACGCGAGAGAGTCATTAAATATCTCTCTCTTGGTTTGCGGCTGTGCCGCCTCCCGTGCGGAAAGCCTCCGGCTTTCCGTACGCCACTTATCAAAGGAGAGGCTTCACCTCGGGCGGCGTAGCCGCTAAAAGAGTTTCGGGCTTGACGGAAAGCCAGAGGCTTTCCGCACGGAAGGCGGCACAGCCGCAAAACACAGCGCTACCACAGAGAATCATCGGTTGAGGATCACAATGAAGAAGCTCACATTTACCCTAGTCGTCATTGCTTTGCTTACGTTCGCGGTCACTACGACAAACGCATCACCCATGACTGCCTTTGAGCTGTCGTCCCCGAACGGCAAGATCCAAATAACAATTCAAACCGGTGAACGACTAACTTACGACGTCCTTGTCAATGGCAAACCAGTCCTGAAGAACTCGACACTGGCTCTCGACATCGATCACAAAATACTTGGCTCAAACCCTCTCGTTAAGACAAACAAAACGGACGCGGTCGATCGAGTTATCCTATCTCCCGTCCCACAAAAGTCGGTGAAGATTCACGAAGCCTACAAAGAGTTGCGGCTGGAGATGGAGGGTAACTATGCGATCGTCTTTCGTGCTTACAACGAAGGGATTGCCTACCGATTCGAGACCTCGCTGCCTGCTCGTGAAGTCAAAGTCTATAACGAAGATGTGAAGCTAAACTTCAATGGCGACTACAACGTCTACTATCCAAAGGAAGACAGTCTCTTCTCACACAACGAACGCGAGTTCATCTATCTACCGCTCAAGGAAATCCCCGCAACTTCAATTGCGAGCTTACCCGCGGTCGTTGACACAAAAGACGGAATCAAACTGATCATCGGCGAGTCGGACGTTGACGACTATGCAGGCTTGTGGCTGCAAGGCAACAGCAACAACAGCCTCAGTGGATTGTTTCCGCACTACCCACTCAAAGAAGAAAAGAAAAATGACCGCAACGTCCAGGTAACTCAAACGGCCGACTACATCGCCTCTACCAACGGCACCAGAACATTTCCGTGGCGCATCATTGGCGTTGCGGAGAAAGATGCCGATCTAATTACGAACCACCTTGTTTATCTGCTGGCCAAACCTTCGCAAGTTCAAGACACGTCCTGGATCAAACCCGGCAAAGTTGCGTGGGACTGGTACAACGCCAACAACATTTCCGGCGTGGATTTCAAATCAGGGGTCAACACCCAGACCTACAAGTACTACATCGACTTCGCTTCAAAGTATGGCATCGAATACATCATCCTCGACGAAGGCTGGTACAAGCTTGGCAACGTGCTCCAAGTTGTCCCCGAGATGAACATTGAGGAGTTAGTCGCTTACGGTAAGCAGAAAAACGTCGGGATCATTTTGTGGGTTGTTTGGAAGACACTTGACGAGCAGTTCGATGCGGCACTCGCTCAGTACGAGAAGTGGGGAATAAAAGGATTAAAGGTCGACTTCATGCAGCGCGACGACCAACCGATAATGAACTTCTACACGAAGGTTTGCCGCGAAGCCGCGAAGCGTAAAATGCTGGTCGACTTTCACGGCGCAATTCGTCCGGCAACGATGACACGCACCTGGCCCAATTTGGTAAACACTGAAGGAGTGCGTGGACTGGAGCAAAACAAGTGGAGCAAGTATTCGAGCCCCGAACATAACGTCACACTTCCCTTCACCAGAATGTTTCTTGGCCCGTTGGACTACACTCCAGGCGCAATGGTCAACAGCGGCTTGGAAAAGAATTTCGCTGCTGTCTTTGAACGCCCGATGAGCATGGGGACAAGATGTCATCAGCTGGCAATGTACGTAATATACGAGGCGCCGTTGCAAATGCTCGCTGACTCACCATCGCGTTATCTACAAGAGCCAGAAACGATGCAATTCCTCGGTCCAGTGCCCACGGTGTGGGATGAAACACGAGTGCTTGATGGAAAGATTGGCGACTACGTTGTAATCGCGCGGCGTCATGGCAGGGACTGGTATGTCGGAGCGATGACTGACTGGACTGCGCGAGAACTCAATGTCGATCTATCGTTTCTGCCAGCGGGTTCGTTTCAAATGAGTGCTTACCAGGATGGAGTGAACGCCGATCGCCTGGGTAGCGATTACAAACTGGTCTCGAGCAAGGTGAATAACAAATCCGCAGTGACAATCAAGCTCGCAAGCGGCGGCGGCTGGGCTGCGAGATTGATGCCCGCTCGGTAAGATCCAGACGCCTCCTTGGAGTGGGCGGTGGCCCGGCACCGCTTTGGTAAAGAACGTGTAAACTTGATTTCGAGTTTTACCAAAGCGGTGCCGGGCCACCGCACTCCAAGGTATCTACTTGATCGCGATCGCGCTTGTCAGACTCAACTTCCCTGTTAACTCAATCTGTTCTGACGAGTGGCCCACGAGTACATCGAACGAGCCTGGCTCAGCTCGCCACTGCTTTGCATCCACGTCGTAGTACGACAACGAGCGACCATCGAGCAGGACGGAAACATGCTTCAGTTCGCCGGCCTTTAGACTAACTTTCGAGAACCCTTTCAACTCTTTGAGCGGACGTTCTACTTTTCCAGACCCGGCACCAACATACACCTGCGCCACTTCTGCACCTTCGCGCGACCCTGTGTTCTTTACGTCGAAGGAAACTTCGTAACGACCATCGCTGGTTGCCCTGACGGATAGGTTGCTGTACTTGAAGGTCGTGTAAGACAAGCCATAACCAAAAGGAAATAATGGTTTGGTCTTAGCGCGCTCATAGCCGCGGTAGCCAACGAAGATACTTTCCTTGTAGTTGATCTTCCGCGTGTCTTTGTCAGTGTAGTAACTATCGTGCACCGGGTTGTCTTCCCAACGTCGCTCAAAGCTCACCGGCAATCGCCCCGACGGATTCACATCACCGAATAAAACTTCAGCCAGCGCGGTCCCGCCCTGTTGGCCCGGATACCACGCTTCGATTATCGCCGGCACTCGATCAACCCACGGCGTCATTCCTACGCTTCCTCCCGAAGTCATAACGACCACTGTGTTCTTATTCGCAGTCGACATCTCTTTAATCAACTCGTCCTGACCCGGCGGCAAACCAAATGTTCGATCTGCGCCTTCACTTTCAGTTTCCTGGTCGAAGCCGGCTGCAACCACAACAACATCCGCTTTGGCTGCGAGCTTCTTTGCTTCTTCACTTACGAATTGACCCTGTCGAACAATCCCCAGTCGAGTACGACCACCAAAAGGTCCGCCACCGCCTCGTCCCTTTCGTTCCAGCACTACTTTGTGTGGAGTTTGATCCAGCGAGACAGTCACATAACTGACGAGTGCTTTGTAGTCGTTCCAATTGTCGAGCACGAGCTTGTCGTCAACGTAAACTCGAAACGCGCCACTGTTTTCTCCAGACGTATGAACAAACAGGTCATGTGGTCCGGCACTCTGTGGCGAGTAGTAGCCTGTCCAACGTGACGAAGTTGCGTCAGGCGGCAACACCATTCTCGAACCTGTTCCAAAGTTCATTCGACGTTCTGTTCGAGCAACGGAAGGCGGTCCCTTTAGTTCCTGGTTAGTAAAGTATTCTGCATTGAACCCTTGTTCTCCGTTCGTCGCGGCCGTTGTAAAGACGGTCGCATCAGCCAACTCCGGAAACGTCTGGATACCGCGGGAGTAATAAACCTGCGTGTCGGCTCCAAGGTAGTTGCTCAAGCCCTCTAAGAAACTGACAGCCGAAAACGGTTCAACCCGCGCGCTACCGCCGCCAACCGGAACGGCCGGATAAGCATCGGGACCAACTACGAGCACTGACTTCGTTTTTGCTTTTGCTAATGGCAACAAGCTTCCCTCATTCTTCAACAACACGAGGCTCTCGCGAGCTGCATTCAATGCGACTTGTCGACCAGCCTGGTTGTATCTCGGAATCGAGTAGTCGGTCTGGTCACGATCCAACCAACCAAATCGCACGGCGGTTCTCAGGATTCGTCGCACTTTGTCGTCGATGGTCGCGGTCGACACTTGCCCTTTCTCGATTGCCGGAAGTAACTCCTTACGATTCATGTGCGCAGGTCCAGGCATCTCAAGATCCTGACCAGCATTTGACGCGTCGACACCGTTATACGTCCCACCCCAGTCAGACATCACCAGTCCGTCGAACTTCCACTCGTTCTTCAGGACGTCCGTAAGCAGGTACTTGTTTTGCGACATATGCGAGCCGTTAGTCAGGTTGTACGAAGTCATGATCGCGCCAACATGAGCTTCCTTGACTGCTGCTTCGAAGACTGGCAGGTAGATCTCCCGAAGCGCGCGTTCGTCGATGATCGAATCGGTATTGTGGCGATCAAACTCGGAGTTATTACCGAGATAGTGTTTGATCGTGGCACTGACTCCCTGACTTTGAATTCCCTTTACGTAACCGACAGCAATTCGCGAAGCGAGAAAAGGATCTTCACCGAAGTATTCGAAGTTACGACCGTTCATCGGGGCCCGATTAATGTTCACGCCCGGACCCAACATGAAATGAACGCCCTTCGCTCGTGCATCACGACCGATCTCAGTTCCTACTCGCTCGGCCAGCGACGGATTCCAGGTAGCAGTTAAGCCAACGCCGCCCGCCATCGCCGTAGCAGGACCAAAGTTCCGGACGCCTATTGGGCCGTCAGCCATTTTGAAACGCGGGAGTTTGAGACGTGGAACATCGCGAATGAAAAAACCGTCGACGCCAGCCAGCAGATCAACTTTCTCTTCAAGAGTAAGCTGACTCAGGATTGAATTAACTCTCGACTCAATATCTTCCGAATGATTCGTCGCTGTACCAACTGACTGACCAAACAGCGGCATGAGGCCGGAGAACAGCACACACGACAACACAAGCGCCTGAAGTTTTTTCATTGGATTTTCCTCATGAATCTCGCCTGCATCGCGAGGTGAAATTTGTTAACCGTCTGCCTCAAAGGTGCCCAAATGTGAAAGCCTCTGCGCCCCCTCCGCGTTCTCTGCGTCTCTGCGGTGACTGTCTTCTATTCTTTTTCACCGCGGAGACGCAGAGAACGCAGAGACCACGCCGAGAAAAACAAAGCCTTTCCCGTTACTTAGGGCTCGCTAGCGGAGCGCTCAATGTCAGCTTCCCGCGAAGTTCGATTTGCTGGGAGGAGCGACCAACTAAGACATCAAAGTCACCCGCATCAGCCCGCCAT
>Ga0207691_10000535_pt1 | contig 37955 bp, 22 predicted proteins | sample KBSM13metaG_FD_184327 | JGI IMG/M metagenome (GOLD analysis project Ga0207691, IMG submission 184327) | Miscanthus rhizosphere microbial communities from Kellogg Biological Station, Michigan, USA - KBS M1-3 metaG (SPAdes) (version 2) | ecosystem: Host-associated > Plants > Roots > Rhizosphere >...
CGGGATGATAACGCTGAGTCAAGACACGGAACGCCGCCCTCATCACCTCCGGACTCGCGTTCGCCGATATCTCGAGCACTTCATACAAAGTCCGTTTCACCGCATCCTCACTGCGATTTCAACCGGCCGCGCAAACGTGCCCGCACAAGTCAAACAATGAAGTCGGCGGCGGCGCGGCTGACAAGTTGCCCCTACGCACGAAGGGACCGCGCGAAGGCGGGCGCGGTTCGCGGTCGCATATGAAAACGGCCAACAACCAATTCGCGGCACAAGCAAACTCTGCGCTCTCAAAATCACATTTTACTGGGAAGATTGAACACTCGCCCGATTGCTAGCGCAGACTCCAGTGACGAATGCTAATCTGCGGCAAGCATTTCGCAGCGGGTATGGACTGTACGCGCGCCTGCCGCGCGCTCACACCCGGCCGCGACGAGGTTGTCTTCAGTCACTCATCGTGGTGTCGCGCCCGCCACAGTGAGTACATCGAGGCTTTCTTCAGTGCGGTGAAGGCGTCCGCAATTCGATGACTGCACCGATGCCGAACGGCGAATCGGCGATAGCCGAAAGCAATGCTTGTGTTTCGGGGATCGTAGACATTTCAACGAAGCATCTCGGAGGGCGCTGTTGCCTGACAATGCGAATATGCTTGACGATGCCATACTTTGCACACTCGCGAGCAATGACTGTTCGTAATTCGCAGTCCGGCAGGCTGGTGTCTACGGTCAGCATGGCCATCTCCCTAGCAATCAAACGCTCCGTCTGAGCATTGTATGTAGGTCGCTCACCGACTTCAACACGTTTTTGTTAAGGCGATCTCATCTCTGTAAGCGTCGCGTAAGTTACTAGCCGCGCTAATGTCATGTCGGCTGTTGCTCTGCGGAGCTCTTTTTCAGCATCGCAGTTTGGAATGGTTGCATAATTAAATGGCATTACGAGTGAACCATTTAAGGAAGATTGCTCGAAAGTGGTTTATACGCGCTACATTTGATCGCATTCAAGCGAACAACTCCTTGACCGACGCCTTCATCACTTTGAACGCATGCGGGTCGCCTTTCACCATCGACATCAGGTAGCCGCGTGCCTGCTTCGGTGTGATGTGGGGCGGCAGCGGCGGCACGTCCGGGTCGGTGATAGCCTCCACCAGCACGGGCCGGTCGCTCGCCAGCGCTTCGTCCCATGCGTGGCCGATTTTATCGGGGCCGTCGACGACAATGCCGCGCATACCCAACTGCTCCGCATACTGCGCGTACGAAAAATCAGGCAGATCCTGCGAGGCCGGAAACATTGGATCGGCGTTCATAACGCGTTGCTCCCATGTCACCATGTTCAGATCGCGGTTGTTGAACACCAGGACGATAAAGCGCGGGTCGGCCCAGTGCTTCCAGTACCTCGCCACCGTAATAAGCTCATTGAGGCCATTCATCTGCATCGCGCCGTCGCCCACGAGCGCGATAGCCGGGCGGTGCGGATAAGCAAACTTCGATGCGATCGCGTAAGGCACACCTGCGCCCATCGATGCAAGATTTCCGGAATGCGCAGCACGCATGCCTTCCTGCATTTTGAGATCGCGCGAGTACCAATAGACAGTGGAGCCCGTATCGCACGACACCAATGCGTCGGCAGGTACCCGCGCCGACAGCTCCCACACAACGCGCTGCGGGTTGACCGGGTTCGCATCCTGCATGGCGCGCTTCTCGAGCGTCTGCCACCAGTCCCGCACATTGCGCTCGATCTTTTCGCGCCAGCTGCGATCGGCTTTGTAATGCAGCAGCGGCGCAAGCAGGTGCAGCGTCTTCGCGCTATCGCCGATGAGATTGAGCTCCATCGGATAACGCATGCCGAGCATGCGTCCATCGATATCGATTTGCACACCGCGTGCCTGACCCTCCTCCGGCAGGAATTCGGCATATGGGAAACGCGAGCCCACCATCAGCAGCGTGTCGCAGGCCGTCATCATTTCGTACGTTGGCTTGGTGCCGAGTAGACCAATACCGCCCGTTACATGCGGATATGTATCCGGCACGGCCGGTTTGCCAAGCAGCGCCTTCGCGATGCCTGCGCCGAGCTTGTCGGCAACGTCCAGCACTTCTTGCGTCGCATGCAAAGCGCCCGCGCCCACCAGTATTGCAACGCGGCTGCCGGCATTAAGTATGTCCGCAGCGCGCCGCAGGTCCGCCGGCTGAGGTACGACGAGTGGTGTGCTAAACCCGAGTCCGGAATGCAAAGTGCCGTGCTCATGCGGAGGATCCTCAGCAGCAAGCTCCTGCACATCCGACGGCAATATGATGCACACCGGCGTGCGTTCAGACAACGCGGTGCGAAATGCGCGATCGACAACGTGCCGCATCTGAGTCGCGGTCGTGACCATCTGCAGATACTCGTGGGAGACATCCTTGAACAGCGACAGAAGATCTACTTCCTGCTGATAGAGTCCGCCAAGCGCGCTGCGCTGCTGCTGACCGACGATTGCAACGACGGGTTGCCGATCCGCTTTCGCGTCGTAAAGTCCGGCAAGCAAATGAATCGCGCCCGGACCTGACGTCGCAATGCAGACGCCCGGTTCATCCGTGAACTTGGCATGACCGCACGCCATGAATGCGGCCATCTCTTCGTGCCGCGTCTGTATGAACTCGATGCGCCCGTTGGCCCGATTGAGCGCTCCCATCACGCCGTTGATGCCGTCGCCGGGATATCCGTAGACCCGCTTCACGCCCCACGACGACAGCCGCTGGACGAGAAAATCACTGACCGTTGCGCTCACGGTCCGTCTCCTTCGGCCTGAAGGCGGCCGAGTGATATTGAACTTACATTGGACGCGTGGAGAGACGCCGATAAAATCGGACGACGACCGGATTGCATGTAGGAGCGCCGCTAGCGCCGTCGCGCGTGGCACGCGTCGTAACTCGGCCCGCCTTAGGTGAGAGTGCCGCCAACCGCCATGCGTATCTGCTCGATGCCCGCAGGATCGTCGAGCGTGGTGAGATCGCCCGGGTCCCGGCCTTCCGCGATTGCCTGAATACTTCGCCGCAAGACTTTTCCAGAGCGCGTCTTGGGCAGCAGATTTACGAAGTGCACGCGGGCCGGACGGCCGATTGCACCCAGAGCAGAAACAACGACTGCGAATACTTCCTGCTCGAGTGCTCCGCGCGCGGCGCCCGTCGCTCGAGCCGGATCCTTCAATACGGCGAACGCAATCGGGACCTGGCCCTTGATTTCGTCGTGCACACCGACCACCGCGCACTCGGCGATATTCGGATGCCCGCTGACCGCTTCTTCGATTTCGCGCGTGCCGAGACGATGGCCCGCCACATTAATCACATCATCGGTGCGGCCAAGAATGAAATAGTAGCCGTCTCCGTCGCGGATTCCCCAGTCGAACGTCGTGTAAACGAGCTGGTTACTGAAGCTCGTGAAGTATGTCTGCACAAAACGCTCGTCCTGTCCCCATACGGTCGTCATGCAGCCCGGCGGCAGCGGCGGCACGATTGCAACGACGCCTTTTTCGTTAGCACCGACTTCAGCGCCGGTGCCTTCGTGCAAAAGCTTTACGTTATAACCATAGGCGGCGAAGCTGGGACTGCCCAACTTTGTCGGCGTCGCCTCGACACCGGGCATGCTCGACAATATCGCCCAGCCGGTTTCAGTCTGCCAGTAGTGATCGATGACGGGGACCTTGAGCGCGTCCGAGATCCAGCGAGCCGTCGGCCCGTCCAGCGGCTCACCGGCGAGAAAGAGATAACGCAGTGAGCTGACGTCGTACTTGCTGAGATACGAAGGGTCCTGTTTCTTCAGCACACGGATGGCGGTTGGCGATGAAAACATCACTGACACATTGTGATCGGCAACGATCTTCCACCAGATGCCGGGATCCGGACGAATAGGCAGTCCTTCGTACATCACGGTAGCCATGCCGTTGATGAGCGGCGCGTACACAATATACGAGTGGCCGACTACCCATCCGATATCCGAAGTCGTGAACATCGCTTCGCCCGGTTTGCCGCAGTAAATGTGCCGCATGCTGGCGGCGAGCGCGACAGCATAGCCGCCGGTATCCCGCTGTACGCCTTTGGGCTGGCCGGTGGTTCCGGATGTGTAAAGTATGTATGAAGGCTCGCTCGACTCGAGCCATATGACCGTCACTTGCGCTGAAAAATGTTTTGTGCGCAGCTCTGCGTAGTCGAGATCGCGTTGCGGGTCGAGCTTGAGCGCTCTATCTATGCCGCGATTAACCAATATCACGCTCGCCGGCGGAAATTTCGCCAGGCAGATTGCTTCGTCGACTAAACCCTTATAAGCGATGGGTTTGCCGCCGCGCATGCCTGCGTCGGCAGTGAATAGCACGCGCGGCTTGGCGTCGTCGATGCGCGCAGCAAGGCTTTGCGACGCGAAGCCTCCAAAAACTACCGAATGAATCGCGCCGAGACGAACGCACGCAAGCATGGCAAACACTGCTTCAGGAATCATCGGCATATAGATCAGAATGCGATCGCCTTTGCCGACACCCTGCTCTTGCAACATCGCCGCGCAGCGATTTATCTCGCGGTGCAGCTCGCGAAATGTGTATGTGTGCTGTTCATCTGTTTCAGTAGAGATGTATATCAGCGCACGTTCATCAGCGCGGTCTTCCAGATGACGATCGACCGCGTTATGACAAAGGTTCGTTTCGCCACCCACAAACCAGCGTGCGAACGGCGGACGGCTGTAGTCGAGAACGTTGGTGAATGGCTTGTGCCAATCGATGAGCCGCGCTTCATTGCGCCAGAACTCGGCCGGCCTTTCGATCGACGCTCGGTGAAATTCGCGGTAGGTGGGCATGTTGTTATCCTGCCGCCGGGCTAAAGGTACGCCGTCAGTTCAGCGACACCACGATTCTACCCCTCGACTGCTGCTTTAATACTCGATCGAAAGTCCCCGGCAGATCTTCGAGTGTTATCGTGTGCACGATATCCTTCAAATGGCGCGGCTTGAGATCTGTCGCCAGGCGCTGCCATACCGCGCGCCTCATCGTCATCGGCGTGTAGCCGGAGTCGACGCCGATCAGGCGCACGCCGCGCAGGATAAATGGCAGCACAGTCGTGCTGAGCTCGATACCGCCCGCGTTACCGAAACTTGCAATGAGACCGTGCTGCTGCATGCATCGCGTAAGCGCCGAAAGCTGCTCGCCGCCAACGGAATCGAATGCCGCTGCCCATATGCCTCGCTCTAGCGGACGCGCACCCGGTTTTAATACGTCGCGGCCAACGACCTCCGCTGCGCCGATTGATTTGAGATATGACTGCTCAGACGCCTTGCCGGTGACGGCCGTAACGCGATAGCCGAGATGCGCCAGCATGTCGATCGCAAGACTCGCACAACCGCCGGTGGCGCCATTCACCACGACGTTGCCGTTTGCGGGGACCATGCCGTTGTGCTCGAGAAGATGTATGGCGAGCGCTGAAGTGTAACCAGCGGTACCGAGCGCCATCGCGTCGAACAATGACATACCGCGTGGCAGCGGCACTATCCATTCGGCGGGCACGCGTGCATAGCTGGCATAGCCGCCGTCGTGCGCCATCGCCATGTCATAGCTCGTGCAGATCACTTCGTCCCCGGGCGCAAAGCGCTCGTCGCTCGACGAAACCACGGTGCCGCTCAAATCGATGCCGCCGACGCAGGGATAACGCCGAATGATTTTTCCGGCGCCGGTGCCGGCGAGCGCATCCTTGAAATTGACGCTCGAATAGGCGATCTTTATTACAACGGCACCCGGATCGAGTTCGTCCATGCCCATTTCGACGACACGGCCCTCGCCCCTGCCGTTATGGTCGAATATGCGATAAGCCTTGAATTTTTGCATCGCCGGCTCCGTCAGGGCAGATGCGGTTCGCTCAGGTAGTCGCGTGTCTGCATTTCGGTAAGGCGGCTGATGGTTCGCTCAAACTGGTCGCCGCCTTCAGCCCAGGGATAAAGTTCCGGAGGCGGCGCGTCCGCGGACATAATCAGCTTCACTCGCCGGTCATAAAACTCATCGACGAGCCATGTAAAACGGCGAATGACGTCCGCCTGATCGCGCTTGAACCGCGGAATTCCAGAGAGCAATATGGTGTGATAGCGGCGTGCGAGCTCGATGTAATCCGCCTTGCCGCGCGGCCCATCACAGAGATCGCTGAAATCGAACCAGGCAACACCTCGCGCGTGCCGCCGCGCGCTTATCACGCGCCCTTCGATCTCGAGCGCTGACATGTCCGCCGATTCGTGACGCGCGATCTTCATGAATGCCTGATCGAGCCGCATGTCCGCATTTGCGCCGATGTGATAAACGCCGGCGCGCTCGAGCTCGCGCAGCCGGTAATCGGTGCCGCCGTCTACATTTACGATCTCGAGATTGCGCTTGATGAGTTCGATTGCGGGCAGGAACTGGCTGCGCTGCAAACCGTCCTTGTACAACTGATCCGGGTGCTGGTTTGATGTGGTGACGAGAACGACGCCCTGCTCGAACAAGCCTTCGAGCAAGCGCCGCATCAGCATGGCATCCGTAATGTCGGTGACATGGAATTCATCGAGACACAACAAACGAGTCTCTTTTGCGATCTCACGCGCGATGAGCGCGAGCGGCTCTTCTTGGCCTTGATGGCGATTGAGCGCCTGATGTATCTCCTGCATGAAGCGATGGAAATGGATGCGCTTCTTGCGTGTCACCGGAGCACAGTTGAAAAAACTGTCCATGAGGAAGCTCTTGCCCCGTCCGACACCACCCCACAGATATACGCCTTTGACTGTCTGCTTGCGCGCGAGCAACCGTATCAGCGAAGCTTCGAGTCTTTCGAGGGCTATGAGGTCTTCGTAGACCCGTTGCAAGTGCTGCAACGCTGCGTACTGCGACTCGTCCGGCTCGAAGCCGTGCTCGCGCGCGTGCTGCCGCACCCATGCAACAATGTCTGAGCTGTCTTCCGGTAAGGCGAAGTGCCCATAGCGGTTGGCGCCTTCAGCTCGCGACTCGTCGTTCACTGCAAAGACGTTTCAGCGCTCAGAAGTTGAGCGCCCGCTTGTCGACCGCCAGCGCTGCTTCCTTGATGGCCTCGGACAACGAAGGATGGGCGTGACAGATAAGCCCGATGTCCTCGGACGACGCGCTGAATTCCATCGCCACAACGGCTTCTGCGATCAGCTCCGACACCATCGGGCCGATCATGTGGACGCCCAGAATGCGATCCGTGCGTGCGTCCGCCACGACCTTCACCATGCCGGTCGTGTCGCCCAGCGCACGCGCGCGTCCGTTGGCCATGAATGGAAAGGTACCTGCGCGATACGCAATGTCTTCCGCTTTGAGCTGCTGTTCTGTTTTGCCGACCCACGCGATCTCAGGGGATGTGTAAATCACCCAGGGTACGGTGTTGAAATCCACATGGCCATGATGCCCGGCAATACGCTCGACCACGGCAACACCCTCTTCTTCCGCTTTATGCGCAAGCATGGGTCCGCGCACGACATCTCCGATTGCCCATACGTTCGCTACGTTAGTGCGGCACTCTTCATCTACGGCGACGAAACCTCGCTCGTCGAGCTTGAGACCGATGGCAGCTGCCTCGAGTCCGTCGGTGTTTGGAATGCGCCCGATTGAAACGATCAACTTATCGAACGTTGCACTCTGCGCGGCGCCTGCGCTATCCGAGTAATCGACTTGCACCGATTTTTTCGCCGTGACCCTGGTTATCTTTATACCCGTCTGAATCACGAGGCCCTGTTTACTGAAAACCTTGGCCGCTTCTTTGCTGATCTGTTCGTCTACGGCGCCGAGAAAAACCGGCAGCGCCTCGAGTATGGTCACTTGTGAGCCGAGCCTCCGCCAGACGCTGCCCATTTCAAGTCCGATGACGCCGGCACCGATTACGCCGAGGCGCTTGGGCACTTCGGGAATATCCAGTGCACCGGTGTTCGAGAGAATCAGCTTCTCGTCGAAGGACGCCTCGGGCAGCGAACGCGGATTTGATCCGGTCGCGACGATGACATGGCGGCCGACGAGCGTCTCGTTCGATTTTCCAACCACGTTGATCTCGCAGCCATCGGCGCCGCACTTTATGAATTTGCCGTGCCCATGGAAGAACTCGACCTTATTTTTGCGGAACAGATATGTGATGCCGTCATTGTTCTGCTTGACCACGTTGGATTTGCGCGCGAGCATTCGCGCAAGATCGAGTCCCAGCCCCTTGACCTGAATGCCGTGGTCCGCGAACTGGTGACCGGCATGCTCGTAATTCTCAGACGACTGCAGGAGCGCCTTGGACGGTATGCAGCCAACGTTCGTACAGGTGCCGCCGAGCGCGGGCTTGCCGTCCGGCGTGCTCGCAGCGTCTATGCAAGCCGTCTTCATGCCGAGTTGACCGGCGCGTATGGCTGCTATGTAACCGCCCGGACCGCCGCCGATCACTACCACATCAAATGTCTTTGCCATTGGCAGGCCTTGCCTTAGATATCGAGCAACATTCGTGCGGGATCTTCGAGCGCCTCTTTCATTGCAACCAGCGCAAGCACAGCCTCACGCCCGTCGATGATGCGGTGATCGTACGAAAGCGCCAGATAATTCATCGGACGAATGACGATCTGGCCGTTTTCCACCACCGCCCGCTCTTTGGTGGCGTGAACCCCCAGGATCGCGCTCTGCGGCGGATTGATGATCGGAGTAGAGAGCATCGAACCGAACACACCGCCGTTGGAAATCGAGAACGTGCCGCCTGTCAGTTCCTCGAGCGTCAGTTTTCCGTCCTGCGCACGTTTGCCGAAATCAGCGATCTGCTTCTCGATATCCGCGAGCGACAGACGATCCGCGTCGCGCACGATCGGCACCACGAGTCCGCGCGGGCTGCCGACGGCTATGCCGACGTCATAGTAGCCGTGATAAATGACATCATTGCCATCGATCGAAGCATTCACAACGGGATAGCGCTTGAGCGCAACCACCGCCGCCTTCACGAAGAACGACATAAATCCGAGCTTCGTGCCGTGCGCTTTCTCGAATTTGTCTTTATACCGGTTGCGCAGATCCATAACCGGCTGCATGTTGACTTCATTGAACGTCGTCAGTATTGCAGCGGTCGCCTGCGATTGCACGAGCCGCTCGGCGATGCGGGCGCGCAGGCGCGACATGGGCACGCGCTGCTCGGGCCGGTCTCCGAGTGCGCCAAGATCGACAGACGGCGCAGGCAGTCGCGACGGCGCTGAGGCGGGTTTCGACACCTGGCTCTGTTTAGCTGCTGGCGGCGCACTCTGCATCGCATCGAGCACATCGCCCTTGGTTACCCTGCCGCCGCGTCCGCTGCCGCTGAGAGCGGCCGCATCAATTTTGTTGTCCGCTGCGATTTTTTGCGCCGCTGGCATGACGGCCGCCGCGGCCGAAGCGGGCGGTTTCCCGGCAGCTGTCGGGGCCGCGGGTTTTGCGGCGGGCGCCGGGGACGCTCCGGCAGTGGCCGCTGCCCCGGCAGCGGGCTTGGCATCGGTATCGATTGTGGCAATGACTTCGCTGCTGACGACAGTGCCGCCATCGCCCTTGCTGATATTTGTTATTACACCGGACTCGGGCGCGGGCGTTTCGAGCACGACCTTGTCAGTTTCGATATCGACCAGATTCTCGTCGCGCTTGACGTACTCACCGGCCTTCTTGTGCCACGACACGAGCGTCGCCTCGGCCACCGACTCCGAGAGCTGCGGCACTTTCACTTCGACTAACATGATTGCTCCAGTTCCGGCTTCAGTTGCTAGGTGGTGCCATCCGCAGGCGAGACGGCCCCCACCGTCAAAGCGAGACTAACGAGCTCCTTCTGCTGTTTTTCGTGCAGCGACTTATAGCCTGCGGCTGGTGTCGCCCAGGAATCACGGCCTGCGTACGTCAGCTTCTGATGCGGCAGCAGATGACGCAACAGATAATGTTGTATGCGATGCCATGCGCCCTGGTTGCGCGGTTCTTCCTGACACCACACGATCTCGGTGGCTTTGCTGTACTTCTCGATTTGCGCCTTGAACTCGTCGTGCGCAAACGGATAGAGCTGCGCAATGCGAACCAGCGGAATGTCGGTGATACCACGCTCCCGGCGCGCGGCGCGCAGATCGTAAAACACTTTGCCGCTGCAGAAGACGACGCGCCTGACCTGCGACGGATCGATGGTGTCATCCCATTCTTCATTGACGGCGTGGAAGCGGTCGTTGGCGAATTCTTCAAGCGGCGAAACGGATTCCTTGTGACGCAGCAGACTTTTCGGCGAGAAGATGATGAGCGGACGCCGGTATGGCCGCACCATTTGCCTGCGTAACAGGTAATACATCTGCACCGGAGTCGCCGGCACGCAAACCTGCATGTTGTAATCAGCGCACAATTGCAGGAAGCGCTCGATGCGGCCCGACGAATGTTCCGGCCCTGCCCCCTCATAACCATGCGGCAGCATCATAGTTAGCCCGCAGAGCCGGCCCCACTTAATTTCCCCCGATGCTATGAATTGATCGATGACCACCTGCGCGCCATTCGCGAAATCGCCGTACTGCGCCTCCCAGATGACCAACTCATTCGGTCCTGATGTGGCATAGCCATATTCGAATCCGAGCACCGCTTCCTCGGACAGCACGGAATCGATAATGACGAAGTCGCCCTGTTTGTCCGTGACGTGCTGCAAAGGCACATACGTTCCCTGGTCCCAGCGCTCGCGATTCTGATCGTGCAGCACCGCATGCCGGTGAAAGAAAGTGCCGCGCCCTACATCCTGCCCGGAAATGCGCACCGAGTAGCCTTCGCTGAGCAGGGTCGCGTACGCGAGATTTTCCGCCATCCCCCAATCAAGCGGCAGCTTGCCTTCTGCCATGAGCCGGCGGTCCGCCATGATCTTCTCGACGCGAGGATGAAGCTTGAAGTTGGGCGGCACCTCGGCGATCTTCCGCCCGAGTTGCTTCAAGACATCGAGCGGCAATCGCGTATCGTCTTTTTCGTTCCACTGGGTGCCGATATACGGCTTCCAGTCGACTTCAAATGGCGGCTTGTAATTCGAGAGTATCGTTTTGTTCGTGTGATAACCAGCGTCCAGCGCGCCGCGATATGTACGGACCATATCTTCAGCATCCGCCTCGCTGAGCGTTCCTTCGCCAGCGAGTTTGGCGCCATATATCTGACGCGGCGTCGGATGCTGGTGTATCGATTTATACATGAGCGGCTGGGTGACCATCGGCTCGTCCTGCTCGTTGTGGCCAAGCCGGCGGTAGCAGACGAGGTCGATGACGACGTCTTTGCGGAACTTCATCCGATAGTCCAGCGCGATCTCGGTAACGAGACACACCGCTTCGGGATCATCGCCATTAACGTGGAAGATCGGCACTTCGAGCATCTTCGATACATCGCTGCAGTACAGCGTGGATCTCGCATCGCGCAGATCCGAAGTTGTGAAACCGATCTGGTTGTTGATGATGATGTGTACCGTGCCACCGGTCCCGAAGCCGCGCGTCTGTGCAAGATTCAGGGTCTCCATTACGACGCCCTGTCCGGAATACGACGCGTCGCCGTGTATGAGAACAGGCAGCACCTGCTGCCCGTCTTTATCACGGCGGCGGTGCTGACGCGCCCGTACCGAGCCTTCGACGACCGGGTCGACGATTTCAAGATGCGACGGATTGAAGGCGAGGGACAGATGCAGCGGTCCGCCGGGCGTCATGACGTTCGACGAAAAACCTTCGTGGTATTTCACGTCGCCCGCGAGCGCGGACTCGTCGTGCTTGCCTTCGAATTCGGCGAACAGGTCCTTCGGCATCTTGCCCAGTGTATTCACCAGCACGTTCAGACGCCCGCGATGCGCCATGCCGATTACGAGCTCCTGCACACCGGCGGCGCCTGCGCGCTGCAGCAGGTCATCGAGCAGCGGGATGAAGCTGTCGCCGCCTTCGAGCGAAAAGCGCGTTTGGCCGACGTACTTGGTATGCAGATAGCGTTCGAGCGTTTCGGCTGCGGTCAGCCGCTCGAGTATGTGTTTCTTGTAATCAACGCTGTAGTTCGGCTGGGAGCGTATCGTTTCCAGCCGCTCCTGTATCCAGCGTTTCTGGGGAACGTCGGTGATATACATGTACTCGACACCAATCGAGCGGCAATACGTGTCGCGCAGGAGTTGCAGAATATCCCGCAGCTTCATGTCGCGCGGGCCGACCAGCGACCCGGTGCCGAACGTGGTGTCCATATCGGCGTCGCCCAGCCCGTAAAATGCCGGATCGAGCTCCGCGATCGAGGGCGCCTCCTGGCGTTTTAGAGGATCAACATCGGCAATGCGCGCGCCCTGAAAACGGTAAGCACTGATAAGCTGCAGCACGCCAAGCTGCTTCTGGCTGAGCGCGCCCTCGCCTTCCACCGCAGCGGCACGCGGCGCACGCCGCTCGCTTGCGAGGTGAGCGAAATGCTCCTGAATGGGCAGGTGCGAGACATCCGGGGCGCCGTCGTCGAGTTTCTGCAACTCGTCGAAGTACGCGCGCCAGCGCGGCTCGACTGATGCCGGATCTTCAAGATAACGATCGTACAGCGCCTCGATGAAAGGCGCATTCGACCCGAATAGATAGGAATTGCCGCGCAGCTCGCTGAACATGGTACGTGATTCTGTGTTGCGACCTACTTGCGTTTTTCCATCGGCACAAAGGCGCGCTTCGTCTGGCCGGTGTAGAGCTGACGCGGACGTGCGATCTTTTGATCGGTATCGCCGATCATTTCATTCCATTGCGCAATCCAGCCCACCGTGCGCGCCACCGCAAACAACGCGGTGAACATGGTCGTCGGAATACCCAGCGCCTTGTAGACGATGCCGGAATAGAAATCGACGTTAGGATACAGCTTGCGCGTAACGAAGTACTCGTCCTCGAGCGCGATTTTTTCCAGCGCCATGGCAAGCTTGAAGAGCTTGTTATCGCGCAGATCGAGTTCGTCGAGCACCTCGTGGCACGTTTTCTGAATCAGCTTCGCGCGCGGATCGTAGCTCTTGTAAACGCGGTGGCCGAAGCCGTAAAGCACAGAGTGATCGCCCTTGTCCTTGACACGTTTAATGTAGGGGCCGATATGCGATTCGTCGCCGATTTCCTCGAGCATCTTGAGCACTGCTTCGTTCGCGCCGCCGTGCGCCGGTCCCCACAGGCTGGCGATTCCGGATGCAATACAAGCGAACGGATTCGCACCTGACGACCCCGCCGTACGCACAGTGGACGTTGACGCATTCTGCTCGTGATCTGCGTGCAGGATCAGGATGCGGTCGATCGCGCGCGTGAGCACGGGATTCGGTTTGTAATCCTCACACGGGTTGCCGAACATCATGTACAGAAAATTCTCGACGTACGACAGCTTGTTGCGCGGATACATGAACGGCATACCGACGTTGTACTTGTAGCACATGGCGGTGATCGTGGGCAGCTTGGCGATCAGCCTGAACGCGGAGATCTCACGATGCCGTGGATCATTGATGTTGAGGGAGTCGTGATAAAACGCGGACAACGCGCCGACTACACCGCACAGCACCGCCATCGGGTGCGCGTCGCGCCGGAAACCGGAGTAGAAACGCGAGAGCTGTTCATGGACCATCGTATGGCGCATGACGGTGGTATCAAACTCCGTCTTTTGCGTCGGGTTCGGCAGTTCGCCGTTCAGTATGAGATAGGCGACCTCCAGGAAGTCGCAGTTTTCCGCGAGATTCTCGATTGGATAACCGCGGTACATGAGGATGCCTTCATCGCCGTCGATGTAGGTGATCTTCGAGGAGCAGCTCGCGGTCGACATGAACCCCGGGTCATACGTGAACTTCTTCGTTTTCGAGTACAGCGGCCGGATGTCGATCACGTCAGGACCGACAGTGCCGCCCACGACCGGGAAATCGATTGCGGGGGTGCCATCCGTGAAGGATAGCGTTGCGAGCTTCTCAGCCATGCATTTCTCCAGGATTCTCTAGCAAAATAAGATGACCAAATTATACGTCAACAGTGATGCGCCTCCAGACGGCAGTGAAGCGACACGGCGAAAATGTTGGTGCCTGTGCTATTACGCAGCCGGTTCCATCGAAGTCCTTAGCAAACTCAGGACGCTGTCGAAGCGCTGATCAGGACTCGGCATCCTGCCCATGATCGCATCCAGCAAGTCATTGTCAGGAAAAGCGAGCAGCTCCTTGAATCGCTCGAGTTGTTCGTGGTCGAGGCCTGCCAGATGGCGGCGTTGAAACTCTTCCAGAATCAAATCGAGCTCGAGCAGACCGCGGCGGCAATGCCAACGGATTCTGCCCAGTTCTGCAGCGGTCATGCACTTATACGGTGCGCTTGACCAACAAGTCTTTGATCTTGCCGATGGCGCGCGTTGGGTTGAGTCCTTTCGGACACACGTCCACACAGTTCATGATGGAATAACAGCGAAACAGGCGATAAGGGTCCTCGAGATTGTCGAGCCGCTCGTTTATCGCTTCGTCGCGGGTATCCGCGATGAAGCGATATGCCTGCAGGAGACCTGCGGGTCCGACAAATTTATCGGGATTCCACCAGAACGACGGGCACGACGTCGAACAGCACGCGCACAGTATGCATTCGTAGAGGCCATTTAGTTCCTCGCGATCCTCGGGGGACTGCAGCCGCTCCTTTTCCGGCGGTGGCGTGTCGTTCTTCAGGTACGGCTGCACCGAGTGGTACTGCTTGAAGAATTGCGACATGTCCACTACAAGATCGCGAATCACTGGCAATCCGGGCAGCGGCCGTATAACGACAGGCTGTTTAAGGTCTACGAGCTTGGTTATGCACGCCAGCCCGTTCTTGCCATTGATATTCATGGCATCCGAGCCGCACACGCCTTCGCGACACGAGCGCCGCAGCGAGAGGCTGTCGTCATACTGTTTAATCCGCACCAGCGCATCGAGCAGCATGCGATCGGTCGGCTCGAGCTCGATGTCGTAATCCTGCATGCGCGGCTTCGCATCGACATCAGGGTTGTAGCGGTAAATCGAAAATTTCATTCGTGCACCCTAATAAACGCGCGCTTTGGGTTTGAAGGACTCTACGGAGATCGGCTGCAGCTTGACCGGTTTGTACTCGAGGCGGTTGCCGTCCTTATACCAGAATGTATGTTTCATCCAGTTAACGTCGTCCCGATCGTGGTGATCGCTGCGGTCGTGAGCCCCGCGGCTCTCGGTGCGTGCGTTGGCGGAAATCATGGTCGAGACCGCCGTTTCGACGAGGTTATCCAGCTCGAGCGCTTCGACGCGTGCCGTATTGAAGACCTTGCTCTTGTCTTTAATATAGGTGTGCTTAACACGTTCGGCGACAGCGAGCATTTTTCGCACGCCTTCGGCAAGACTGTCGGGAAAACGAAATACGCCGCAGTGTAACTGCATCGTCCGGCGCATCTCAGCACCCACTTCGGCCACGCTTTCACCCGACGTCGCGCCGTCCAGGCGGGCGAGCCGCGCAAGCGCACGATCCGCCGCGTCTTTCGGCAGATCCTTATGGACTTTGTCGCCCGCGATGTCCTTGACGACTTGCTCGCCGGACGCTTTGCCGAACACGAGCAGGTCGAGCAGCGAGTTCGTGCCCAGGCGATTCGCGCCATGCACGGACACGCACGAGCACTCACCGGCCGCATACAGACCGCGCACGATTTTTTCGGCTCCGGCGTTTGGAACGTAGACCTGGCCGTGGTAGTTGGTCGGCACACCGCCCATCTGATAGTGGCAAGTCGGCACTACCGGAATCGGATCTTTGACCGGATCGACGTTCGCAAACTGGATCGCGATCTCACGTATGCCGGGCAGGCGCCTGTCGATAACCTCGGCGCCCAAATGATCGAGCTTGAGCAGAATGTACTCGCCGTCCTTGCCGGCGCCGCGGCCTTCCTTGATCTCGGTCGCCATTGCACGCGATACGACGTCGCGTGATGCAAGATCTTTCACGGTTGGCGCATAGCGTTCCATGAACCGCTCGCCATTCTTGTTCAGCAGGAAGCCGCCCTCGCCGCGCACGCCTTCAGTAATCAACACACCGGCGCCCGCCACGCCGGTCGGATGAAACTGCCAGAATTCCATGTCTTCCAACGGCAAGCCCGCGCGCGCCGCCATCCCCAGACCATCACCGGTATTGATGAACGCATTCGTGCTGGCGGAGTAGATGCGGCCCGCGCCGCCGGTCGCAAGCAGCGTGGCTTTCGCCTGCAGGATCATCACTTCGCCGGATTCCATTTCCATCGCGACGACGCCGAGCACATCGCCGTCCTGATCACGCACCAGATCGAGCGCGATCCACTCTACGAAGAACTGCGTTTTCGCACGCACGTTGCGCTGGTAAAGCGTATGCAACATCGCGTGCCCGGTGCGATCCGCCGCGGCGCAAGAGCGCTTAACCGGGCCTTCACCATAGTTGCGCGTCTGGCCGCCGAACGGGCGCTGATATATCCTGCCGTCAGGCGTGCGATCGAATGGCATGCCATAGTGCTCGAGCTCGTATACCGCTTCATTCGCTTTGCGGCACATGAACTCGATCGCGTCCTGGTCACCAAGGTAGTCCGACCCTTTGACCGTGTCGAACATGTGCCAATGCCAGTTGTCCTCACCGTCATTTCCCAGGGACGCGGCGACGCCACCTTGCGCTGCGACGGTATGCGACCGTGTCGGAAAAACTTTCGATAAGACTGCCACCTTCAGATTCGCTTCGGCCAGATGCAGCGCAGCGCGCATACCCGATCCGCCTGCGCCGACTATAACCGCGTCGAACTGCCGTTTTGCGATGCTCATCTAACGCTCCACAAGATCTGTATCGCCCAGCCGGTGCAAATCAACAGCCAGGCGATAGTCACGACATAGAGTGTCAAACGAACGCTGATGTCCTTGACGTAATCCATGAAGATGTTGCGCATGCCAACCCACGCATGCATGAAGATGCACAACATGAAGAGAAGGCTCGCGAGCTTCATCCATTGGGGCACGAATATAGCGCGCCATGCCGCATGATCCAGTTGCGGAGCTCTTATTACCGCCACCAGAAAAAGTATCGTGTAGATAACCATCACGACTGCGGTGATGCGCTGCGCGAGCCAATCGCGTAAGCCGTAATGCGCACCGACGACTTGACGGTTCACCACAGGAGCGCTCCGGCCACTATGGTCAGCACGACGCTCAGCGCGAGCACTACCATACTCGTTGCCCTGGCGCTGTGCAGGTCGAGTCCCATGTGCATATCCATGTTGAGATGGCGGATGCCGGCGAGAACATGATGTATATAAGCCCACGCCAACACGAGCGCGATGATCTTGAACAACCATCCGGAGAAGAGCGACCTGTATGACGCGTAACTATCCGGCGAGACGAGACTTTGTTGCAGCCACCAGAGCAGCACTGGAAGCGCGGCAAACAGCAACGCGCCGCTGATGCGGTGCAGGATCGACACCACCGCCGGAGCCGGCATTCGTATCTGCAGCAGGTTGAGATATTTTGGACGCGGGGACATGGTGTGTGACAGCGAATGGGTTATTGTGCAAGCTCGCTTGATACCGACGATCAGTCACGAGCGTGCCGGCGACCTGCGAACGTTTAATTTTAGCAGCAATCGATGGTCCGCAGAAGCTTGACCAGCCCGAGCCGCCAAACGTCTCGCGAACGTTGACGCAATAAGATGAAGAGCGGACCGGTTGCATCCGCGAGAACCGGTACTCGAGCGCGAGCGCTACTGCTCTTTAGGCTTTGGCCGGGACATCGTCGCCGATCGGTGCTGCTGACAAGAGCATATCGATGGCCAATTTTGCGGCACCGGTGGTCACGGCGTGATTCTCGAGACTTGCAACCACCACTTTCAAGCCTTTGAACGCGGCCGGCGAACTGTGCTTTTCAATGCCGGCCTTGATTTCTTCACGCAACAATTCAGGCATGGCTTCGACCAGACCGCCACCGAGAACGACGCGGTCCGGATTGATGAAATCGACCAGGTTCGATAACGCAATGCCCACAATGCGCGCGCGGCTGCGCACCAATTCCTCGATGGCGGTATCACCAGCCTTGATGGCCTCGGCAATGTCACCGCTCTTGATCTTGCTCACATCCGTGCCAGCGTTTTTGAGCAGGTTGGGCGCCCACTGCTTCACCGCCATGATTGCCGCATCGCCGGCAATTGCCGTGCGGCTTGCCACGTCGTCGAGCACGCCCTCACGCTGCGAACCCGCCAGGGGGCCTATCGCATGTAACAGGTAGTTTCCGATGTCGCCGGCATGGCCTGTCGCACCGACATGCAGTTTACCGTTGATGATGAGGGCGCCGCCGATTCCAGTGCCGATGAAGACACCGATCACGTGCTTCGCGTCCTTGGCCGCTCCGAGGTGGTACTCGCCGTATAGACCGGCCTGTACGTCATTTACAACATAAGCATGGGCGCCCGTCAATTTCGCCAGCCGCGCCTTGAACGGATAGTCATCGAGAAACGGCACGTTGGGACAGCAGATGATCTTGCCTTCCTGATAATCGATACTACCGGCGACACCGGCCCCCGCACCTGCCAACACCAGCCCTGACTTGTGCGCCTTATCGACGAGCGCCTCGACCGCTCCAGTCAGCGCTTCGCTAAATACTTTCTTGCCCTTATCCGCATTCGTCTTGAGCTTGATTTCTTCGACGACATTGAATTTTTCGTCGAACAGCGCAAACAAACTTTTGGTGCCGCCGATGTCGATGCCGATCGCACCGCGTTTTGACATTTTGTTTTTTCCTTTTGTGAGCGGCTGGTTGCTTATATTTGATTCGATGCACAAGGCGCGGCGCCCGCGCAGCCGGGGAACTTGCTCACGCCCGCTCGTGGCCGGACGCTGGCAATGTGTAATGCTGTTCGATTGCGCTCCTGATCAGACGGCGTGTTTCTTCGGCATCGGGCGCTTCCCGGCGTTCGATCGCCGCTACCTCGTCCGCAAGCGTCTGGTCATGGATCGATGTGCGCAGCCAATTTGAATAATCGCCCTGCCTGAGGTGATAGAGCCACGTATCGGCGTCGACACCGTCGGCAATCTGATTAAAAAGAAGCAGGTTCTGCGCGCGCAATTTGAGTTTGGACTCGGGGCCCCGAAAGAAAAAGCTGCGGTCGGGTGGCAGCTCACCCTCGGCATATTTGCGCCGATGCTGCGCGCGGTCCGCCTTCGCCGCCCTGAATCGTATTGCGCGCGGATTCTCGTCGCCGCCTCGCAGCCAAAGCAAGGCCTCGCCATCTTTGACCTCCGCGGAACTCTGCGGTATCGACACGCCGCCGTGTCGCGCAAATTCGGTTAGCGTTGCTCCGGCGCCGTCGCCGAGCGCCGCTGCTATGCTCACACTCTTAAGGACGGTAGCGGTTATCGACGCTGGACTTACAGTCACGTATACGATGCCCGTGAAGTCATCAAAGAGTCGCGCCGCGGTCGCGGGGCGCTCCGGCGGCAGCAGGTGATGAGCTTCTTCGACCACGATCCAGTGCGGCCGACCGGTCTGCGCGCGCACTTCCTTCAGTCGCGGCAACAGCGAATCAAAGAAAGCAGGCCGGTCCCGCTCCGACACACCGGTCAAGTTGATGACCAGGTTTACGTCCGGCTTTTCGAGCGCCGCGACGATCTCATCCGCCGATGGCGCACGATTCGACGTGCCAAAAATAACCGCATCGTGAGAGTCGTCGTGATCGCCCTCGGGATCAATTACGCACCACTGATATTTCTGGTCACTCAACTCTTCGATTATTCCGCTAGTCAGCGTTGACTTGCCGCTGCCGGAAGGACCTGCAATGAGCATGGAAAAGTTCGCCGGCGGGACTTGAATTGAGCCGCCCTTGAGGTCATGGCCGAGAACGATAAACCGTCGCTGACGACCGATCTTGTCTGCCAGATCGTTTGCGAGGAGCCCATCGATCAACTCCAGTACGCCATCGCCATGCGTTCGCTGAGTAATAAAGTCCGCCTTCTCCTGAAGGAACGGAACAGCGTTCGCAACCGCAGTCGAGAATTCCGCTGCATCAAGCATCGCATGGTCATTCTCTCCGTCGCCCACGGCCACGACGTTGTGCAGGGACAGACCAAGCTCTTTGAGCGCTTCCAGCAAACCGGTGGCCTTGTTGACGCTCGCCGGCAGAACCATCACGGCGCCCTTGTTGAAGATCACCTGCAGTTCGAGACCGAGGTCACGAATCGTCTCTAGCACGGCAGTCTCGTGTGGGCGTACCGTGGCGACTATCGAACTACCCACTGACAGCGGAACGCGCCGCCGCCGCAATTCATCGATGAACACTTGGGGAGGCTCGGCCGTGAGCAAGTGGCGCTCGTTCGTGCGTGGTCGATAAAGCAGTGCGCCGTTCTCGGCGACGACGCGATCGAATAGCGTTATTTCGGGAAAGATCCCGAGCAGCTCGTCAAGCTCCCGACCGGTTACTAATAACAGCTTACGTCCGCTCGCAGCGAGCCGCTGCAACCCTTCGATGACATGCGGGGCTACCACTCCGTCGTGCGCGAGGGTGCCGTCGTAGTCGGCAGCGAGTGCGAGATACCGCATTTAGCGCGTAAATGGTCAGTAAAGCCGGCGAGCGGCGCGGATTGCGAGTATCAGCGAAAAACAAAGTGTTGCCTGTAGTGCAACTGCGTATCTTCGCGTCGGCGCTGTCTGGCGGCTGCGTGTCCGGCGGCTTCCTACGAAATAAACAGGATCCAACCGGCTTTGTGCGCTGGCGCTAATTTTTACAATCGTTGTAGCGACGACGAGGCAGTACAACAACAACCCGCAGCGCGGTGAATGCGCGCACGCAATCTAAGGAGAACGCGGTGAGATTGGTTCTGCTCGTGGTGATGGTCTTGTTGCAGAGGCACGTTTAACGTGCCACACAGCACCGGATTGAGTTACTTCCCTGCCGGCGAGCTCGGTCTCGCTTCGTATCCTAATTATATTCAGTCTCGCCGGCCAGCGTTTTCGCCGCTTGGCCATCGACCGAAAAGGACACCGATATGCGCCCTGACCGCCGCTTGAATCAAGCCAAAGACGGGCCGCCGTCTCTGCTGCGCGCCACGCCCCTGCAGATTCATCAAAAACCAACGGCGGCACAGGAGATGGCAGCGCCCCATGCTGAAGTGTATTTCCGCCGGTCGACCGACGTGCCACTCACGTCGTTCTGGATGGGCGGTTTCGACGGCGCCGATCACATCAATAGTTCTGGCGTGGCATTGTCGATGACTGAGCTCACGCAACATGACTCGCATGTTGATGATGACTACCGGCGGCTCGCCGACTTCGAAATTCGCACCGTTCGCGAAAGCGCGAGCTGGCGCATCATCGAGCGAAACGGGCGTTACGATTTCTCATCGCTGCAGACGCGCGTCACGGGGGCAAAGAGGCTCGGCATGCAAACGCTATGGACGCTGCTTTCTTCCGGCTGGCCGGCCGGCATCGATCCATTGTCTGCCCGCTTCGTGGACCGCTTTGCGCGCTATGCGAAGGCGGTTGCCGAATTTCTTGCGGACTACGCACACGGCGTCCCGATCTATACACCCATCAACGAAATTTCCTTTATCTCGTGGGCGATCGGTCACAGCGGCCACATCAACGCCGGCAACGACTACCTCAAACATCGCAAAGGCGAGTTGAGGCGGCAGTTTGTCAGAGCGGCGCTGGCGGCATGCGATGCGATACGTGCAGTCGATCCTCGCGCGCGCTTCATGCACCCCGATCCGTTGATGCATGTGGTGCCGCCGCGACGCCACCGTGATCTCGCATCGCTAGCCGCGTATCTGGACGAAGAACAGTATTGCGCCTGGGACATGCTATGCGGAAAGCGCGAACCGGAACTCGGCGGCGACCCCGCATATATGGATGTCGTCGGTGTGAACTATTATCAGACCAACCAGTGGGAGCTCGGTACCGGACAAGTGCTCGACTGGCGGCTTGACGATCCGCGCCGTGAGCCGCTCGCCACAATGCTCGAACGTGTTTATCAGCGTTACCGGCGGCCACTCATCATCGCCGAAACCAGCCACGTAGGTATTGGAAGAGGCCCGTGGATCCGCGAGGTCACTGATGAAGTAGCTACCGCTCGACAGCGCGGCACACCGGTTCATGGCATCTGTCTCTATCCTGTTATCGATCGTCCGGACTGGGAGAACCTGACGCATTGGCACCACAGCGGCTTGTGGGATATTGAGGTCGCGCGCGACGGTAGTTGCGAGCGTCGGCTGAACGAAAGCTATGCACTCGCATTGCGCGATGCGCAGCGTACGCTAAACGATGATCATCTGTCGCGGCTGAGTTCACCGCCACGCGTGATACGGCCGGCGAGCCCCATACGCCAATTGAATTAGCGACGCGAGCGCGTCGTCACCGTTCGTAGCTCAGCACTGCGCCGGGAAAGTCCGCAAAGAGCTCACCGACGCTGACTGCGCCGTCAGTAGCAGTATGCGCGCCGTTAGTCAGAACATTGCGCAATGCGACGCCCTTTGCGCCGCTTGGCAATTCGAGCCGCGTATCTCCCCACGCCTTTTCACCGCAAGGCAGTTCTCCGGCGCCTGTGCCGAGGCCGGCGAATAGACGGCCGGCGACGGTGATCGCGCCGCCATTGCCATACTCGCGCGCATAAGCAACGACATGAGCGGCCCGTTTGCCGCTTACCGGCAATGGCGTGTAGCTGCCGTAGCGGAATAACTCGGCATGCTCGCGGCGCAATAATAGGAGACGGGAAATCACATACAGCTTCACCCGCCCGTCAGGCATGTTTTCGACCAGGCGGCGCACACGCTGTTTCAGCCGGCGCGCGTCTGTCGCCATGGAAGTAAGTTGCGCAAGCAGCGCTTCGCGCTGTTCGTAATCCACCGGCCGCCGATTGTCCGGATCGACGAGCGAAAAATCCCACAATTCGCTGCCCTGGTACGTGTCTGGAACGCCGGGCGAAGTCAATGTGATGAGGCACACCGAAAGGCTGTTGAGCATGCCCAGCCATGACAGCGGCACGATAGACGCGCGGAAATCATCCAGGAAGAGGTTATGTTCGGTTTCGCTTAGCAAGCCGCGCACAAACTGCACGACGGCCTGCTCGTAGTCTTCGTTCGGATTCAGCCAGCTGGTGTTGACCTTCGCTTCGCGCACCGCTTTCAGCATATATTGCTCAATGCGGGCACAGTAGGCCTGCAGCTCAGGTCCGGTTGTCGGCCCCAGGGGAAAGCTGCCTATGAGCGTTTGGTACAACAGATATTCATCGTTCGGTGTCGGCGCGGGCAGATCGTCGATTATTCGCTTGCGCCGGCGGTTCATGCGGCTCCAGCGGCGCAATTGCAGGCGCCATGCGGCAGACATTTCAGAGAGCACGTTAATGCGCGCCCGAACATCGGCGGAACGCTTGTTGTCATGGGTGGAAGTAGCAATCATCGTATGCGGCCACTTGGCAGCGCGATCGGCGCTGGCGCCGTGAAATCCCGCGACGCTATAACCGAATGCGGTGGGGTCGCCGCCAACGTCGTTGAGCGATACCAGCCGGTTGTAGATATAGAAGCTCGTGTCCTCCACACCTTTTGCGGTTACGGGGGCCGTAACCTGCTGGAATTTGCGCGCAAAATAATTGACGTCTGCGAGAAGCGCCGGATTCGACGTCTCGCATAGCAGCGTCGATTTCACGAACTCGAAGATTGAAGAATCGGCCGCCCGCGTATGGCGTTTGGCCTTCGCTACTGCCCATTCGATATAGCGCCGGTCATCCGGCCGCACTTCGTCTGCGATATAGGTGCGATAAACCGGAAACCACGCAATGATCTCGGCCAATGCCTGCCGCAATGTATTCAACGTGTAGTCGCGCGTTGTGCGATCGGCGCGCGCAATGCGGAAAAGGCGGTTGGCGAGCACCGTAAGCTCACTGGCGAGCGCCGTGCGAAGTATGGAATGCTTCGCGCGGTTCGCCACCGCTTCGAATGTGACCTTATCACCAATGAATGCGTGATAGATGCGCGTGAAGCGTGCCTCGGCGGCGCTGTCGACAAACAGGTCGTTCACCACGTTGGCGAAGCGGTAGCCGGTTGAGCCATAGATCGGCCAAGTCTCGGGAACATGCTCGAACGGGGCGATGATTTTCTCGACGACCACGTAGAGCGGCCTGCGCTGCTCTTCTTCGCTCATCGGATTGTTATGCAGCGCTGCCATCTGGCGGTACGTATCCTGCAGGCGCTTGAAGTAAGCCGCGGGATCAAACAGCCCATCGGGATGATCTATGCGCAGCCCTTCGACAGCGCCCTCGCGCACCAACTCGAACGCAAACCGGTGCGTGGCGTCAAACACCGTTTCGTTTTCCATGCGCAGCGCGGCCAGATCATTGATATCGAAAAACCGCCGGTAATTGATTTCGTCGGATGCGACCCGCCAGTAAGACAGCCGGTAGGCCTGCGCTTCCAGCAGCGCGTGCAAATCGTCGAAGCTTGCAGCGTCATCTTTGCGGCCGTTGAATGTTCGCACGCCCGCGCGAATCGCCTCCATGATGGGTGTTTGCTCAGTCGCGAGTTGCGCAAGGCGGCGCTTGTGAACTTCTTTGTTCGTCGCGCGCTCGGCAATACGTTCCGGGGCGCGTTCATCGCGCGCCGGCAGATAACCAAACGCCGATACCAGACTCTTGAATTCAGCCAGTGCATCTGCCGCAACATCAGCCGGCGTCAACGTAGCGGCAGCGCGGTCAAGCACGCGCGGGTACTCGCGCGGATCAATCGGGAACCGGTGGTCGTAATAGTGGATGCTGAACGAGCCGGTGGGTGCATCGAAACCAAGACTGAGCTCGCCTGCAGCCAGCACTGACCCGTAGTGGTTGCCGAGCACCGGCAGCAGCACACGATTCGCAAGATCGGCACTGACGGGCTGCCAGTCGATATCGAAAAAGTCCGCATATTGCGACGCCTGACCGTTCTCGAGCACTTCAAGCCACCACGCATTGTCCGCGCCCATCACACCCATGTGATTGGGGACTATGTCCATGATCTGGTTCATGCCATGCGCATGCAGCGCCGCGACGAATTCATCGAACTGCGCCCGCGTTCCAATTTCCGGGTTCAGGGCCTGATGATCGATGATGTCATAGCCATGCGTACTGCCGCTGCGCGCTCGCAGGTAGGGCGAACAATAGACGTGGCTGATGCCGAGCGATGAGAGATAGGGCACGAGCTGCGTCGCGTCACGAAACGTAAACTTGCTGTGCAGCTGCAGCCGGTATGTCGCGCGCGGAATGCTCGCGCCTGTGAGCTGGCGTGACGGCCGCGGCCGCGGCAATGACCGCTGTCCGCGCAATCCGCTGATAGCATCGGTGATACGGCGAAAGCGCGCATCGTCGCTCCATTGCTCGAGCGTGAGCGGCAATTTACGCCGCCAGTTGGGATGCTGATCGACGGTGCCGGGGAGGTTCGGCTGCTCGATGACGCCGAGCACATCCTCCGCTTGCGCAATCATGATCGCCGCCGGCGTCCGCGCCAGATAAATATGCAAGGCCACGATAAACTCGGGCGTCATCTCCGGCATCGATGCGGGGTCGACGCTCACGCCCGCCGGCAGCAGACCTTCATGTTCGAGCGCAAGCAGCAACGCCGCGCGTTCCTGCGCCCGGGCAAGAACCTGCTGCTCGCGGACTTCATTGGTGGGAAACAATCCGAGCGCTGCGCGCGCATGCAAGTCCTGCCCGTGCCAGTAACCGGCAAGCGTCGGCAGATCATGTGTTGAGCAGGCGGCGAGCGCCTGTGCGGGGTAGCGGTCAGGCGGCAGAAAATGGCCGGCGCTGTCGCGTTCGAAAATTAACAGCCGATATGAAAGTACTCCCGCATCGTGCAGCGCAGCCCTTACTTCATCCGGAACTGTCCCGAGATCCTCGCCGATCACCAGGCAACGGTGCCGGTGGCTTTCGAGCGCGACGATGCCGAGGATATCCGCGAACGGATATCGCACGTACGTGCCCTGTGCTGGCTCCATGCCCGGCAGCACCCAAAACAGCCGCGCAAGTCCCATCACGTGATCGATCCGCAATGCGCCTGCGCGCGTCATGTTCGCACCCAAGGTAGCGATGAGCGGCGCATATGCCGCTTCGCGGAGTCGCGTCGGCACGAGCGGCGGCAGTCCCCAGTTCTGGCCGGGGATGTTGAAGGCGTCCGGCGGCGCTCCCACGCTCGCGGTCAAAGCATAGACATCCTGATTTGCCCAGGCATCTGCGCCGCTGCGGTCGATCGAGATTGCAAGGTCGGTATACAGCCCTATGCCAAGGCCGCGCTCAAAGCACAGCGCTTCGGCGGCCGCGATCTGCTCATCTGCCTGCCACTGCAGATACTCGAAGAATTGAACACGCGAGACGTGCGCTTCCGCAAACTCAGTTACCGCGCTTGAGCGTGGATCGCGGAAAGGCTCAGGCCATTCCTGCCAGCCGCCGATGCCCGGCTGCTCACGGTGCATATATTCCTGTAACGCTTCAAACAGCGCGTAATGGCGCAGAGCGTTGCCGCGCCCGGCGCAATAGTTGCGAAATGCGCGCGCGCGGCGTGTACCACCGCGCAGCTCATGCTCATTGAAATGTGCATATAGCATCTCGAGCACGGGGCGCTTGACCGCTGCGACGGCCACGTGATCGACGAGTTCCGCGTCGCGCAGGCTTTTCAGTTCGGCGCGAAAGGCTACTGAGTTCGCCAGTTCGCGTGCCGCGCTTGCCGTGCGAAACTCTTCAATGGCCTCGACATCAAGATACAAAACATTTAGGAACAGGCGGCTCGACGGGCTGTAGGGACTGACGTGCGCCGGATTGTGCAGAAACAGGGCATGCAGCGGGTTCATGCCGATCAGCGATGCGCCGCGCGCCGCCCACTGGTCGATATACAGCCGCAGATCGGTGAAGTCGCCGATTCCCCAGTTTCGTTCCGAACGCACCCCATAAAGCTGCAATGCGCCGCCCCACACGCGGCCACCGCGCGCAATCGCTTCAGGCTGATAGCAGCGGCTCGGAACGACGATCAATGCAGCTTCTGCAATGCGTTTGTCCTGATCGAAAAGCGCAATCCGGTGATATCCGAAGGACAGCTCGCCCGGCAACGGCAGTAGTGCCGCACGAAAACTTTCTCCGTCGACACTGGCTTGCTCCACTGATGACAGCGCTTCGGGCATGAACTGGCCAGCCTGAGCGTGGCCATTTTCTTCGGTCACGCGCCACGCCAACTCGCGGCCGTCGAGCGCACAGCGCAGCTGTATGCGTGCGCCCTGTACCAGCGCATCGCGCTGAATGACAATCGCGGCAGGCAGTATCAACTGCCAGCGGTCGCGCTCGAACTCCTGCAATGAAGATTCGACTGCACTGTCGTCGTCCGCGCGGACGCCCAGTGCGGCCAGCAGTAAACGCAGTGTCCGCTCTGGTGCGTCATGCCATTTGCCCCACACATCGTGATACCCGAGATCGATATTGCAGCGGCTCGCGAGGTCCGCAAGTCGCGCATCAGGCACGCACGGGCTCCAGCGTCCACAGAGCGCTCCATGCAGGCAACGTATCTGTCGTCGCGAGCTCCAGAGGGAACAGCAGTTCGCCACGCGGGCGCGGATATCGCTCCCACGGGCGTTCTGAGAAATTTGCAATCAGGTGCAGCGCTGATCCGTCGCCGAGGACCCAGTCGACGCCGATCTTATTCTCGCCAATAACCTGGAAGTGGCCGGCATGCGCGCTCCCCGCCAGGTGCGGAACAATCGCCTTGCGGCGTATTTCGAGCAGATCGCTGTAGAGTCGATGCCACTCATGGTGCCCCTCTTCGCCGACCTCGTTCCACTTAAGCTTGGAGCACGCAAAGGTCGACTCGGCGTTAGGATCGGGAATCGACGCGAGTTTTGCGGGATCGGAAAATCGCTCAAACGCCGAGAATTCCTTACGTCGCCCATCACGCACTGCGGTCGCGAGTTCAGCACCGAAATCGCAGAAGAAAAGAAACGGCGTGCTGGCCGCGAATTCTTCGCCCATAAATAACATTGGAATTGAAGGCGCGAGCAGAAAACAGATGACGCCGACCCGCAGCGCGTTCTGAAGGGCGAGCGCCGCGATGCGCTCGCCCATCGCGCGGTTGCCGACCTGGTCATGTGTCTGCGTGAATATTATGAATGCCGTCGATGGCAATTGCTTCGAAACCTCGCCGCGCGGCTGACCGCCGCGATGCGCAGATACCTCGCCCTGAAAAGCAAACCCTTCGGCGAGCGTGCGTGCCAGAAACCACAGCGCGCGTTCTGAATAGTCACAGTAATAGCCGTCGCGTTCACCGGTAGTCAATATATGCAGTGCATGATGAAAGTCATCATTCCATTGCGCGCTCGCGCAAACGGGCGCCGCGCGATCGGTCGCGCGCGTGAGGTAACGGGCCTGATTGCGATCATTTTCGAGGATCAGATGCACATGGCGTTCGCTGCCAGGGCCTTGATGCAGCGCTGCGGCGATTTCAGTCACGATGTCGGGACGCGAGTCGTCGGCAATCGCATGCACCGCGTCCAGGCGCAGCCCATCGAGATTGAATTCCTCGACCCAGTAGAGCGCATTGTGAATGAAGTAATCGCGCACGGTACGCGCCTGATCGCCATCGAAGTTGATGGCGGCGCCCCATGGCGTCTGATGCCTGGCATTGAAAAACTGGGGCGCATAGGCGTGCAAATAATTGCCTTCAGGACCGAAGTGGTTGTAGACAACGTCGAGTATCACCATGAGTCCGCGCGCATGAGCGGCGACTACGAGGCCCTTCAGATCGTCGGGCGTCCCATAGCTTGCGTCGGGGGCAAACGGCAGCACGCCGTCATAGCCCCAATTGCGCCGGCCCGGGAAATCGGCAACCGGCATGATCTCGATCGCGGTAATGCCGAGCCGGACCAGATAATCAAGTCGTGCGACGGCCGCGTTGAATGTGCCGTCAGGCGTAAACGTGCCGACGTGCAGCTCATAGATCACCGCCTCTTCCCATGGCCTTCCCTTCCACATCTCGTGGGGCCATTCAAACGTGCACGGGTCAACGAGCGCGCTCGGGCCGTGCACGTCCTCAGGGTTGTAACGCGACGCGGGGTCCGGGACGCTGAGACTGTCGCTGACGCGGTATTTGTATTGGGCGCCGGCTGTCATGTCGCTGACTAGCGCGGAGTGCCAGCCATCACCATTCGTCTGCATGGCCACATCGATGCGCTTCTCACCGTGCGTCACTTCGAGCCTCACGCCGCTGGCGCCGGGGGCCCACAGGCGAAAACGGGCGAGACCTTGCTCGAATTCCGCACCAAATGGCATGCGATGACGGTATCTCACGCGCCGCGCTCCTGTTGCTGCAGTAGCACGAGCGAGCGTCCCTGCAGCGGATACTCCGTGCGCGGCGTGACTGTTTCGAGCTCCGGCACCGCATCACTGAATGAGGTATCGATACGGGCCAGCCAGGACGCGCCGGGCACGAACTCCGGCAGCATGAATGGCACCGCGTCGTGATGCGCATTGAAGAGCATGAGGAAACTCTCGTCAACAATTGGACGGCCATGTGCGTCCGTCTCCTCGAGTGCATCACCCGAGAGATAAACGCCCAGGCATCGCGCGAAATCCTTGGTCCACTCTTCGGTCGTCATCTCGATGCCGTCGGGCTTGAGCCAAACGATATCTTTGACGGCGCCGCCATGCAGCGGCCGGCCCTGGAAGAAATCGCGGCGCCGGAAAATCGGATGTTGGCGGCGCAACTCGATCATGTGGGTCGTAAATTTCAGCAGTTGCTGTTGCGCAGGTCCGAGTTGCCAATTGAGCCACGCAAGCTCATTGTCCTGACAGTACGCGTTGTTGTTGCCATGCTGACTGCGGCTGATCTCATCCCCGGCGAGCAGCATCGGCACGCCTTGCGAAAGAAAGAGCGTTGCCAGCAGATTGCGCTTCTGGCGCTCGCGCAGATCGAGAATCACCGGATCGTCGGTCGGTCCCTCGACACCGCAATTCCACGAGAGATTATTGTTGTGTCCGTCACGGTTCTCTTCGCCGTTCGCTTCGTTATGCTTGTCGTTGTATGAAACAAGATCATTCAATGTGAAGCCGTCGTGCGCCGCAATGAAGTTAATGCTGGCGCAGGGGCTGCGCCCGTTGCGACCGTAGAGATCGCTCGACCCCGTCAGGCGCCGCGCGAAGTCGCCAATCAGCCCGCCGTCACCTTTCCAATACGCACGCATGGTGTCGCGGTACTGGTCGTTCCATTCGGCCCAGCCGACGGGAAAATTGCCGACCTGGTAGCCGCCCTCACCGAGGTCCCACGGTTCCGCAATCAGCTTGACCTGCGATAGCACCGGATCCTGCCGCAGAATGTCGAAGAAGGCGCCCAGACGATCAACTTCATGCAGCTCCCGCGCGAGCGCGGCGGCGAGATCGAAGCGAAAACCGTCGACGTGCATCTCGTTCACCCAATAGCGCAGTGAATCCATGATGAGCTGTAGCACGCGTGGATGCTGCATGTTCAGCGTATTTCCGCAGCCCGTGAAGTCAACGTAATAGCGTGGGCTCTCCGGATTCAGACGATAGTACGCCGCGTTATCGATGCCGCGAAAACACAGCGTTGCTCCGCAGTGATTGCCCTCCGCGGTATGGTTGTACACAACATCGAGGATGACCTCGAGACCTGCCGCGTGCAGTGTCTTCACCATCGTTTTGAACTCGGATATGCCGCCCGACGCGCAATAGCGCTTCTCGGGCGCAAAGAATCCGATGGTGTTGTAGCCCCAATAGTTACGCATGCCCTGCTCGACCAGTCGCCGGTCATCGACGAAGGCATGCACGGGCATCAGCTCAACAGAAGTCACGCCCAGGCCGCACAGATGGTCGATGATGGCGGGGCAGCTCAAGCCGGCAAACGTGCCGCGCAGCGGCGGCGGCACTTGCGGATGCAGCCTGGTGTAGCCGCCCACATGCAACTCGTAAATTACTGTGTCGTGCCACGGGACATTCGGCCGCCGGTCATCGCCCCAGCTGAATGCCGTATCGACCACACGGCACTTCGGCATGCCGCTGGCGCTCTCGCGCCGGTCCAGGGAGAGATCTTCCCGCTTGTGTCCTATCGTGTAGCCATAGTGCGCATCGCTCCAGCGTAACGTGCCTGTCATATCACGCGCGTACGGGTCAAGCAGCAGCTTATGCGGGTTAAACCGGTGTCCCTGATCAGGCTGATAGGGTCCATGCACGCGATACCCGTACAGTGTGCCGGGACGCGCTTCCGGCAGGTAGCAATGCCATACCTGGTCCGTGCGTTCACCAATCGGTATGCGTTGTATTTCCCGCCGCCCGCTATCGTCGAACAGACAGAGCTCGACTTTCTCAGCGTGCTCGGAGAACAGCGCGAAATTGACGCCGCGTCCATCCCAAGTGGCCCCGAGCGGAAACGGCCGGCCCGGCCACGTCGCCGTCACCGGCTGCATCAACGATTTTTTCATGGCCGCATCAGCGCCAGCAGCCCCTGCACAGGAATCGGAATCCAGTCCGGCCGGTTATCCAGTTCATACCGCAATTCATACAGAGCTTTCTCGAATACAAATAAATCAGTGAGTGCCTTGAGATCGGCTGGCCGCGCAGGTACGGACGCAAGACCCTGCGCTGCATCGGTGTACGCAGCGAGAAATGCGCTGACGGCTCCGCGCTCCCAGGTTTCAATCGCTGCGGCGAGCGTTGCCCGCGCGTCGGTCACGCCGGTCGATGCAGCGCGCAGCGCGCTGTGCGATGCATAGTTGAATGAACGCAGCATACCGGCGACGTCACGCAGCGGACTGTGCTTGCGGCGGCGCTCGTCGATGGGACGCGCCGGCTCTCCTTCGAAGTCAATGATGATGAAATCGTTTTGCGCGAGCAGAACCTGTCCCAGGTGAAGATCGCCGTGATACCGCGTTTTAAATAAACCGGTAGCGTCTATCCCGAGCGCGGAGATTCTTTCCAGCAGGCTCTCGCGTGCGGCGAGCAATTCATCAACCGCAGGCTGCACTTCCGCGGGAACCTTCGCGCTTGCAAGGGCGGCAAACGTGCGCTCGGCCTCGCTGACCACGCTTGCCTTCCACTGGGCAACGTCGTCGGAAGTCACGGCCTCGGGCTCGAAGCCGGGATCACCGGTGTGATGGGCGAATGCACGATGCATCTCGGCGACGCGGCGGCCAAGCACTGCGAGCTGCGAAAAGTAAAATGCGTGACGGCCCTCGGGTGCCGCAGCGGGCGACATCGTGCCTGCGGCAGTGATATCGGCACCCAGCGGTGCGGCAGCGCCCGCAGTCGTCGCAAAGCTGCGCTCCAGATACTGGAGCGTGTAAGCCCACGCATCGCCCTGGTTATCGATGTACTTCTGCAATATTGCGAGTGTGAGCGGGTCGCCACCGTCGGCTCCGACGTATTCAACCGCGCCGACAACCGGCGCTATGTTTGAATAAGGCGAGACGTCAGTGAGGAAGCGCCCGACTTCGAATTCCGGGTTTACGCCACCGTGCAGTCGGGCGTAGCCCTTGAGATACATGCGGCTGCCGAAGAACACACCGGTATTGCTTTGCTCGAGCGTGGGTACCTTCACGTCCTCGTCGATTGCCGATGCGAGCTCGCTATAGATCGATGTGGACGAGAAACGCAGGCGCCCGCGTCCCAGGGGCACTTCGGCGTTGGTCCCCATGGCGCGCGCCAGCGCGCGCGCAAATCGCGGATTGCCAAATGCGGCATACAGCACGCCCATACGCTCCTTCTGGCGTACTTTTGCGAAGCTCCACGCGCCGAGCTTTTCCAGCGGATCGTAGTTGCGCGATTCCCATTCAATCGACAGCGGAAAGAAATAGTACTGCCGGCCGCCCGCCGCGAGATCCACGTTGAGTATGCCCATGAGCCAACTGCCCTCGGGCGTGTTCCATTCCGACATTTGTCCGAAGAACGCATCCTTGATCGGCTGGCTTTTCGCGGAAAACCAGCGCCGGCTGCGCAGATAAGGCACCAGTATTTCGTCGCGCAGGCGCTCGCGCGTCATGTTGAGAATGAGACGCCGTGCGTCGCGCGCCCGCTCCGTGCTGTTCAATTCGCTGCGCCAGTTTGCGGCGAGCACGAGCACTGGAAGCGGGCGGTACGGAAGCCGCTCCTCATGCCACGCCGGAGGTTTTGCGTCTGCCGACAACTGGAACGCAAAGTACCCATGCCCTGCCAACGTCAGAAGGTATGGCAATTTTCCGATCGGCGCGAACGAAGCCTTGCCCATGATTTCGACAGGCACTCTCTGCTCGAAGCGTGCAAGGTCGAGCTCGACCGCTTGCGGCACGCGCGACAGATTCGCCACACACAGCATCGCCTCGTTTTCATACTCGCGCAGGTATGCGATGACTTTGCGATTGCCGGGCTCGAGAAAAGTCAGCGTGCCGCGCCCGAAAGCGCGATAGCTCGCGCGCGTAGCAATCAGACGGCGCGTCCAGTGCAGCAGCGACGAAGAGCTGCGCAATTGCGCCTCGACGTTGACGGACTGATAGCCATAGACGGCGTCCATGATGGGCGGCAAATACAGGCGCTGCGGATCTGCGCGTGAAAATCCCGCGTTGCGATCGGGACTCCACTGCATAGGCGTGCGCACGCCATTGCGGTCGCCCAGATATATGTTGTCGCCCATGCCGATCTCATCGCCGTAATACAGAATGGGCGAGCCCGGCAGCGTCATCAGCATGAATGAAATGAGCTCGATCTGCGGACGGCTGTTCTCAAGTAGCGGCGCGAGCCGGCGGCGGATGCCGACGTTCACCCGCATGCGCGGATCGTTGGCAAAAATCTGATACATGTAATCGCGCTCACGATCGGTGACCATTTCCAGCGTCAGCTCATCATGATTGCGCAGGAAAATCGCCCATTGACAGTTGGCAGGGATGTCGGGCGTCTGCCCCATGATCTCTACCAGAGGATGGCGATCCTCCATGGCGATCGACATGAAGAGGCGCGGCATGAGCGGAAAGTGATACGCCATGTGGCATTCATCGCCATCGCCGAAATACTGGCGCACGTCCTCGGGCCACTGATTCGCCTCCGCGAGTAGCAGCTTTCCCTCGTAGCGGCTGTCGAGAGCGGCTCGAATCTGTTTGATGACGACGTGTGTCTCGGGGAGGTTTTCGTTGTTCGTGCCTTCGCGTTCAACCAGGTAGGGAATCGCGTCGAGCCGGAATCCGTCGACCCCGAGATCGAGCCAGAAACGCATGGTGCGCAGGACCGCTTTCAGCACCTGCGGATTGTCGAAGTTCAGATCCGGCTGGTGACTGAAGAACCGGTGCCAGTAGTGCGACTGCGCGACGCTGTCCCATGCCCAGTTCGAGGATTCAGTATCTGTAAATATGATGCGCGTGCCGGCGTACTTATTGGGATCGTCGCTCCAGACGTAGTAATCGCGCTTGAGCGAACCTTTAGGTGCGCGGCGCGCGGCCTGGAACCATGGATGCTGGTCCGAGGTATGGTTGATAATCAGCTCGGTGATGATGCGCAGTCCGCGGCGATGGGCTTCGCGCACGAAATGACGAAAGTCCTGCCGGTTGCCGAAAGCGGGATTGATGTTTTCATAGTCCGCGACGTCATATCCATCATCCAGCATCGGCGACGGATAGAACGGCAGCAGCCAGATGGTGTTGACCCCGAGGTCGCGTATGTAATCGAGCTTTTCTGTCAGCCCATGAAAATCGCCAACGCCGTCCTGATTAGAATCGAAAAAAGCCTTCACGTGCAGCTGGTAGATGATTGCGTCCTTGTACCAGAGCGGATCGCTCGTGACGGCGGTCGGGGCCGGTGTCGAGTTGGGATCTGAGGCCTGCGGAGCGTTTGTGTCCATGACTGTCAAACTGTCAAGCTAGTGGCGGCAGCCGGGCGCGGTTCGCCGAGCACTCTGAATATGTGAGCAGGCGTCAGCGCCGGATCGAGGCGCACGAAATTGCGCATGCCGTGCCATTGGTAACGGGCACCGGACAACAAATCGTGCATTTCATAGGGTGTACCCGATGCGAGGTCGAGCGCATCGAGGTCCAGAGTGACCCAACCGCTTTGCGCATAACGTGTATCGAGGTTTGCGACAACGACGATGCAATTGTCAGCAACGCGTTTGGAGTAACACAGGAGCTCGCTGTTATCGACGGTGTGAAAAATGAGACTCCAGTCCGATTGCAGCGCCGCGTTTGCATGCCGTATAGCGTTTACGGACGATATAAACGGCGCCAGGCTGTCCGGGCGCGACAGATCCCAGTGGCGTATCTCGTATTTCTCCGAGTTCAGATATTCCTCGCTGACGTCATCCCGCGGCGCGTTCTCCAACAGCTCAAACGCCGGACCATAGATGCCGTAATTGGCGGCGAGCGTGGCTGCCAGAAGTAAACGCAATCTGAACGCCGGTGCGCCGGCATTGCGCAGCGAAACGGCAAGGATGTCGGGCGTATTGGGCCAGCAGTTGGGACGGAAATATTCGCGCGAAGGATCCTGCGCGAGCTCCGTGAAGTACTCGATCAGTTCCTCTTTTGTATTGCGCCACGTAAAGTACGTATAGGACTGTGTAAAACCGAGCTTGGCGAGGCGATGCATCACTTTCGGACGCGTGAACGCTTCAGCGAGAAAGAGAGCATCGGGAAATTCCCGCTTGATCTCGGCGATGACCCATTCCCAGAAGCGGAACGGCTTGGTGTGCGGGTTGTCGACACGGAAAATGCGCACGCCGGCATCGATCCAGAATTCGAAGACACTGCGCAATTCATCCCACAATGCCGACCAGTCATCGCTCTCGAAGTTGAGCGGATAGATGTCCTGATACTTCTTAGGCGGATTCTCGGCATACTGCACTGTGCCGTCGGGCCGCCAGCGAAACCATTGCGGATGGGCGGCGACGTACGGATGATCCGGCGCGCATTGGAAAGCGATGTCCAGTGCTATCTCGATACGATGGGCACGCGCGTCCTCGACCAGCGACTTGAAATCGTCCAGTGTGCCGAGCGCGGCCAGCACATCCTTGTGCCCGCCCTCCTCAGCGCCTATGGCCCACGGACTGCCCGGATCCTCGGTCGTGCCGGTAACCGCATTGTTCTTGCCCTTGCGGCGTATGCGTCCGATCGGGTGTATCGGCGGCAGATAAAGCACATCGAAACCCATGCCGCTTACATAGTCGAGCCGCTTGCGCACGTCGTCGAACGTGCCATGCGTGCCCGATGTATCGGACGCCGAACGCGGGAACATTTCGTACCAAGTGCTGAAACGCGCCCGCTCGCGGTCGACGATGATCCGCAAATCCAGTGAAGTGCGTACCGCGCCTGTGCGTGCGGCGTACCGGACGGCAAGTGCCAGGAGCGCATCATCGTGAGCGATCTGCTTTACCTGATCGGCGGATGCTTCTCGCAGCGATCGTGCCCATGTTTCAAGATTCTTGCGTTCTTCTTTGGTCGGAGCGCGGGCCGCAGCGCCGGCGATCAAGTCGGCGCCGGACTTCGCGGCGACGAGCAGGTCTTCGGGATCGACGCGACGCTCGAAGTCATGCGCCCATGATTGCAGTTGGTCGACCCAGGCTGTGACGCAATAGCGCCATTCGCCGATCCGCTCGACCGCAAAGGACGCGATCCAGCGATCGTTGCCGAGCTCCCGCATCGCCACTTCCGACCACTTGCCGTCTTCTGCGTGACGATATTGGAGCATGCACGAAAGCACATCGTGGCCATCTGCAAAGCAGTCGGCCTCGACGACGACGACTTCACCAACCACACGTTTAATCGGATAGCGTCCCCCGTCCACCAGCGGCGTAATGCCTTCGATGACTACGCGCTGGCGTCCACTTACCACACGCGCCGACGGCCGCCGCGCGATCATGCCGCGGCTCCGGCCTTGAACACCGTGATGGCCAGCGGCGGCAAAGTCACGGCGAGTGAATACGGGCGACCATGCGCCATCACATGCGCGGCTTCGCTGCCGCCCAGATTGCCGACGCCGCTCCCGCCGTAGATCGTTGCATCGCTGTTGAGCAGCTCCTGCCACCATCCGCCGCGCGGTACGCCAATGCGATACCCGGGACGCACCACCGGCGTGAAATTGCAAACGACGAGCACTATGTCGCCCTTGTCGGATTTGCGCAGAAAACTGATGACGCTCGCCTCGATATCACGCGCATCGATCCATTCGAAACCGGCGGCGCTGAAGTCGAGCCCGTAGAGCGCAGGCTCTGACCGATAGACGCGGTTTACATCAGCGATCCAGCGTTGGACACCGCTGTGCTCCGGATACCGGCAGAGATCCCAGTCGAGGGAAGTGTCGTGGTTCCATTCCCGCCGCTGCCCGAACTCACCGCCCATGAACAGCAGCTTTTTGCCCGGGTGCGTCCACATGTAACCGAACAGCAGGCGCAGATTCGCAAACTGCTGCCACCAGTCACCGGGCATTTTTTCGCACAGGGAGTGCTTGCCGTACACGACTTCGTCATGCGACAGCGGCAGGACGAAATTCTCAGTGAACGCGTAGATAAGCGAAAACGTTATGCGGTCCTGATGATAGCGACGAAACACGGGATCCTGTTGGAAGTACTCGAGCGTGTCGTGCATCCATCCCATGTTCCATTTCATACCGAAGCCGAGGCCGCCTGTGTACACCGGATGCGAAACCTGCGGCCACGCGGTGGACTCTTCTGCGATGACCTGTATGTCCGGATGTTCGCGGTATGCGGAAGCATTTAAATCGCGCAGGAATGCAACCGCCTCGAGATTCTCGCGTCCGCCGTGGACATTCGGGACCCATTCGCCGGCCTTGCGGGCGTAATCGAGGTAAAGCATCGATGCGACGCCATCCACGCGCAGTCCATCGATGTGATAACGGTCAAGCCAGAATAGCGCGCTCGAAAGCAGAAACGCGTGCACTTCATGGCGTCCATAGTTGAAGATGTAGCTGTTCCATTCGGGATGAAAACCCTGCCGCGGATCCGCGTGCTCGTAGAGCCGTGTACCGTCGAACATTGCAAGGCCGTGCTCGTCGCCCGGGAAATGCGCCGGCACCCAATCGAG
>Ga0207691_10000537_pt1 | contig 37941 bp, 32 predicted proteins | sample KBSM13metaG_FD_184327 | JGI IMG/M metagenome (GOLD analysis project Ga0207691, IMG submission 184327) | Miscanthus rhizosphere microbial communities from Kellogg Biological Station, Michigan, USA - KBS M1-3 metaG (SPAdes) (version 2) | ecosystem: Host-associated > Plants > Roots > Rhizosphere >...
GGGAACCCGGACGGCGGTGTCGCGGGCGCCGCGGCGGTCTCCAGCGCGGCACCGACCGCGGCACCGACGGCCGCGAGGCTCGCCTCGTCGCCGCGACGGGCGGAGGCGACGCCGTCGCAGACCACCGCGACCCACGTCTCGACGCCGCCCTCGACGCGCCGGCCGAGCTCGACCGCGTCCTCGTTGCGACGACGCCGCAGGCCGCGGTCCGTGACGGCGGCGGCGTCGCCCAGCACCAGCTCGACGTGGTCGCGCACCACCGGACGCGGCGATCCGCAGGTCGGGCAGGCGCCGTCCGCCGCGGGCGGCGCCTCGTCCCCGCAGCGCGGGCAGCGCGGCGGCGCGACCGCGGCGAGCTCGGAGCGCAGGTCGGTGCGCTCCACGAGCGGGCCCCCGGACTCCGCGTCCCCGGACCGGGCGGCGCGCCCCCCGGGCATCGGGGCGTGCCCGGCCTTCTCCATCACGGGATCGCTGCTCCTCGGACGTCACGGGGGTCACGGGTGTCGCGCTGCACGCCGTGGGGGAGCTGGATGGAAAACGTCACGGGCGTGTTGGGAGTGTCCGCGGGCGGTGCACCAAAAATGCAGGGCCCGCTCGTGCCGGTGCTGCCCCCCGAACCACTGCTGCCCGCACTGCCCGCACTGCCGGCGCGGCCCGCGGCGCCACCGACAGCGGCCGACCCGCCCGCTCCGGCGCGCCCACCTGAGCCACCTGAGCCGCCTGAGCCGCCTGAGCCGCCTGAGCCCGAGCTTCCGCCCTTCCCTGCGCTACCGGAAGCGCCGGCCGAGCCACCCGCTCCACCGGAACCCGTGGCACCCGCACCGAACGAAAGCCCGTCGATGTACCCGGGATCGGCGAAGGGATTGCTCGGGTTGAATGCGGGATTGGGGCTGAACGTGAGCTCAATCGTGACGACGAGGTCGCTGTAAGTACGACTCGAGAGCGCGTTCACATCCGCGGCGCGCAACGTGAACGCAACCTTCTGCCACGTGCGCGTCGGACTGCCATTCGTAAAGAGTGCGGGTCCGTAATATTGGCTGAACACTCCCGCGCTCGGCGAATTGAGGCGAAGCCCGACTTGACCCTGGTAACTGAGCCCCGTGAGGTACGCGGGCAGCCAGATCGAGAAGGTGACCTGGTTGGAGATCGGTCCGAGCGATGAAAGCGGAACACTTGTCAGAGTCGCTGAGCCCGCGGTCATCGCGAACGTGGCGGACTTCGAACCCTCGACGTGCTGGGTTCCCGACTGGACCTTGGCGCCGAGGCCAGCCAATCACCACTCGATCCGGCCACGCTTTCAAAGCCGAGGACCCGCGTCTGAGTCGATGTCAGCTCCTGACTTGTGGCCTCGACGCTGTCGGAATTCGCCATGCGATCCCCGCTGCACGAGAGTGCACTACACACCGCGACCAGCCCACCCACCACCAACAAACGCCACGAATTTTTCACGTAATCCTCGCCCGATTGCGCCCCATCACTGCCAGAGCGCACGCCGTCCGTAACATAACGGAGTAAAGAAACTCAAACGACTTTTTGCTTCGCTGCGTCACCGAAACTTTGCAACCGCGCCAGTCGACACGGCTCAACTCTTCAGTCGGCGTCGTCTTCGTTCCAGTTGCTCGAAATGTGATCGTCGGCGAACTTCGCCGTATGCCTTTGACGGCGCGGTGGAGGAGTCCAGCCGTGGGGCTCGTGGCCTGGCCCAGGCCTGGCCCTGTGCGACTCGCTGCAGTCGGGAACCATGGCGCGGTCCCATGGCTCTTAACTCCCTCGACAGCGCCATCATCGAGCGCATGCGGCTTGCGGTGGTGGTCTGGCGAGTGTCCGATGACGACGCCGAACTCTTGACTTGCCGCCTTCGACACGCTGTCAGGCTATCAGCCAGGTGATCTCACCATTCAGTATTGCCGCACGAACATGCGCTCGATGGTTACCGGTATCGTGGCTGCCGGCGTGCTCGGTTACCCCCCACGCGCTTCTACGATACATCGTTCATCGAATGGTCGCATCTAGCCTATGGTTCGACGCCGAAGCAGCGAGTGTTGCGCGAAAGCTCGCCGTTCCGCACCGATCTCCCATCGCTGACCGAGCACGCGACCGTGACCGGCTACACGCCTGGCGGCGCATACGACGCCGCGACCATGCCGGTCGCGGGTGGGGTCGATGGTCCGAACTGCAACGATGATGCTGATTATCAGCCCGACTCCGCCGCTCGTGGTACCGACCGCCACCACCACGGCGAAGTCGTGATCGATCTCGCTTTCACTGTGCGTCCGCTGCCTTTCGACTCACTGTGCGACGACGAGGTCCGCAGCCATCCGTAGCTTCCGACAGTCGCCGCGCTCGAGATCTCCACACGTGTGCGCCGTCAGCTCGTCCCAGTCCGGTCCGGACAGGGTGTCACGCAACAGGACGAGGGGGGCCCAGCTTTGTGCCATGAAGTCTCAGCCGTGACTCTGAGCCGGTAGCCACGAAAATCGCACTTTTTCCGGACAAGACTTTCTCGTTGCGAGGGACTCTCTCCCGCGACCGAAGCGCGACGCCGAAGGCTGCGACGCCAAGCGCCATAGCGCGTGACCATCAACCCCTCGCTCGAATCTGCGCCATGCCGTCATCGACGAAGATCACGCTGGAGGCAGTCGAGCAACTGTCGACTGCGAGCCAGTCGCTAACGTCGCCGCAGAGGCCCCCAAACGCCCGCTTGCACTGGGCCGCGCGAGCCCCCATGGCTACGCGGTGCCGGTCCGTTGTGGAATCTGCTTCGCATCGTGCGAGCACGGCGATTCAAGCAACCCCCGCAAAGATGCCTCAGTGCGCTGGGGTGCCAGCGCGGTAGGCTACGCTGGAGAAGGCCATGAAACCAATCATCGAGGTGCCTCGTAATGCGTTCGCGACCGCTCAGGCCGATCAAAGCGCGCTGCTGATTGACGCTTGCGTCTATTACCAAACGGTCTATCGCGCTCTCGAGCAAGCACAGCACTATGCAGTCTTGAGCGGGTGGCAGTTCGACAGTGGTGTGCCGCTACTCCGGGGCGAGAACGCGGAACAAGCGACGCGCCCGGTTACGTTGCTGAAATTCCTAAATGCTTTGTGCGAGGAGCGACCGGAGCTCACGATCTACATTTTGGCCTGGGATTTCAGCTTCGCTTACCTGTCCGAACGGGAGTGGATGCAGGGCCTCAAGTTCACCTATTCGACCAACCCTCGCGTGCGCTTCGAATGGGATGTACACCCCGTCACGGGTGCGAGTCACCATCAGAAGTTCGTCGTCGTCGACGGCGTGGTGGGCTTCCTCGGAGGCATCGATATCTGCGATGCACGCTGGGATGAATGCGATCATCGCGAACACAACCCACAACGAGTGAACCTGGCCGGCGAGCCCTGCAAACCTTATCACGATGTGCAGGCCGCCCTCACCGGGGACGCCGTTCGCCCGCTCGTCGACGTGTTCGTCGAGCGCTGGCAGCGCGCGACGGGCGATCATTTGCAACTCGGTGCTGCCTCACCCGAGGGGCGAAACCGCTTCGACCTTTCACTGTTGAGCAACGGGCACGCACGGCCGGTCGGTTGCAACGTTGCTGCCTTCAGTCGCACGCAGCAAGACGAGCGAGCAGAACCCGCCGAGGTCGCGGAAATTCGCGAGCTAGTGAGCGACGCATTGAAGGCCGCCGAGCGTCTGATTTACATCGAGACGCAGTATTTTACGTCACGCTCGATCGCAGCGGTTTTGCTCGATCGCATGCACAATGACAGCTTACCTAAGCTCGACATCGTGGTGTGTATGCCGCACGGCGCTGATTCGCCGAAAGAAAAGTTGGCGCTAGGCGACACGCAAGAAGCGACCTTGTACGCGCTACGCGAGACCGCACGTCAGACCGGCCACGAGCTACGCCTGGTCTACTCCGCGACTTGCACTGACGACGGCGGCGAAGTACCGACGTTCATCCACTCCAAGCTGTTGATCGTCGACGATCAACTGTTGATGGTCGGGTCACCCAACTTGACCGAGCGCAGCATGGGTCTCGACACAGAGATCGCCGTCACGTGGTATTACGATCGCGAGCACGAAGACGAAGACCAAGACACACGCGACTGCGTCCGCAATGTGCGCACTCGCCTGCTCGCCGAACATGCCGACGTCGATGCAAAAGAGTTCCAAGTGGAAAGGGGATTGTGCGCCAAAATCGATGAGTTGATCGCAGCCGGGAGCTCACGACTCCGCCACCGCGCGATCCAGAGCTTCGGCCCGCTCGGCCCGTGGATGGCGGAGGTCTTCGACCCTGCCAACGGGATACTCAAAGACGCTCCGTTGAACGGCAGTGAATCCGCCGTTGGTCACGACCAACGCGAGCACTGGTTCGTAACTGGAATTCAAGGCCTCGCAGCGCGTCTCCGGCAGCGCGAGCGATCGCAGTGATTCGGCTGGCCAGCGCGCGGTACTCCGCCACGCTCGAACACGGAACTACGGCCTGAACTTTGCTGCCATGGCAGGACCTACGGTGACCACGTTTCGAGTCATGACTTACAACGTGCACAGTTGTGTCGGCACCGATGGCAAGCTCGACCCCAGCCGAATTGCAGAAGTGATCGCGCGCTCGAACGCTGACATCGTCGCATTGCAGGAGTTGGACGTCGGCCAGAAGCGCACGGATGGTCTGCATCAACCCGAATGGCTGGCGGAAAGGTTATCGATGTTCGTGCACTTCACCGCCGCGCGACGCTGCGACGAAGGCCACTACGGCAACGCCATTCTGTCCCGGCATCCGCTCTCGGTCATGTCGGAGGGGAACCTGGCGCGCAGAAGCGGCGAACAACGGGCCGTGCAGTGGGTCAAAGTGTCGATCGGCGAACTCGAGATCAACGTGATGAACACTCACCTGAGCGTTCAATTTCGCGAGCGACTGCTGCAAATTCAGCAATTGCTAGGCGCGGAATGGATCGCAAAATCCGAAGGACACTTGCCCCTGGTGGTCTGCGGGGATCTCAACTCTAGCCGATTTTCCCCGGTCTACCGCGGCCTCCGTAGAGATCTGGTCGACGCACAACGAGCCAATGGCGCTCGAGCGGTCGCCACCTGGCCCTCGCGACGACCGCTATTTCGCATCGATCACTTGTTCACGAGCAGGAGCATTGCCGTGTTGCGCTGTGAGGTTCCACGCGACCGCTTGACGATGCTCGCGTCCGACCACCTACCCTTGTTGGCCGAGTTGCGCTGCGGAGCCGTTTGACGCCCGCGAGCGGAATTCAGTTCTCGGCGACTGTAAAGAATGAAGGCAATGTGGCCTCGCCTGGCTCTACCGTCGTCCATCGCGTTTCCTTCCGGGTCGACGGCAGTGAGACCACTCGGACCTGGTCCGATACCCAAACGGCTTCAACCGAAGGATCGCACTTTAGTCACGGCGTGGCAATTTGGACCGACCCAGGAGCGCCAAACGTTTGTGACCGGCGGGGGCGGCAGGCGGGAAAACCGCGCCGCCGCGAAACGCCCGTGCTTGGCACGCCAGCTGCCTATGGCGCTGACCATGCGAAATCCCCTACTGCTCACATCCGCCATTGCCTGCTTCGCTCTCACCGCCTGCGGTGGCAGCAATGAACCCGCAAAGAGCCCCGATGACAGCGAGCACGCTGCAGAAAAAGCCAGCGACGCCGCGGACAAAGCCGAAGACAACGCGAACAAAGCTGCGGACAAGGCCGACGAGGCTGCGAGCGACGCGAGTAAGGCCGAGCAAGAAAACGCCAAATAAACGGCCACTCACTGCCCGCAGCTCCTGCCGAGCTAGACTAGCGCGATGGTATGATTGCGCGGAGCTGCGGGCGACCTCGGTTCTGAGAGCAACCGCGCTGCACGCGCCCGAGCGCTCGATGCGCGAGACCACCGCACCGGGCCTTCATCATCGGTGGAGGTCGGTGCCGCCCGAAAATGCGCCGTTGGGTGCCCCCACGAATCGCCGCTGTGATGAAGGGGCCGTTTAGCGCCGAATGTCACGCTCGGCGGAGGAGCGCTGGTCCATTCGAATCTCTTGAGCTCGCGTAGCAAGAAGAGTGACCACCGGTCAGTGAGACCTGCTCTGGTTTCGCCGCTCCTGGTTGTGCGGGTTCTGCTCCTGCTGCGCCCACCACCCCCCCGGCATGCCAGAGTCCCTGGGTGTCGCTTCTCATTTCGGCTGCAACGACTACGGAACGCCGTGTCCGATCGTCAGCCGGGCTTCGTTGCCAAACCACTGAAACCGAGACCGGTGGAGCGGGTGAAAGTGAAGCAGAAATCGGGCGAGACGCGGCCCGTGAGGAGCAGCTTCAAGAACGCTCGGCCGAACACGGGACGAACACCACGCAACTGCAGCCCGACGAGCCCGTGCCGTTCGCACGCTTTCCGCACCTCCTCCGGCTTGAGAAACAACCTCAGCACATGCAAGTCGCGGGGAGTGTTGCGCACGCACCACTCGACGCCCTTGATCACGATCAACCAAGACAGAAAGTTACGATTGAAGGTGTGGAAGAAAAAGAGTCCGCTCGGTTTGAGTACGCGCTGAGCTTCTGCGATCACGCGGTCAGGATTTTCGACGTGCTCCAAAAAGTCCATCGCGCACACGGCGTCGAACGAACAATCAGCGTAGGGGAGGTTCAGCGCATCACCCTGTTGATAGCGCACCGAACCAGTGCTGTCGTAGCGGCGAGCGACGGCCAGAGCATCGCTCGAGGCGTCGAGCCCAGTGACTCGATGCCCGAGAGAGCCCAAGTTGTTCGATAAAAAGCCGCCGCCACACCCAATATCGAGGACCTCCGCGGGCCGGTCGCCACATGCCCGCGTGAGCTCGCTCGCGATCCACGGATTGCGCAAGCGCGACTCGGCACGCAAGAGCGCGATGGGGTCGTCTTCCGCACCGTACCAGCGCTCGCCGAGAGTTTGGTACACGGCGTTGTTCACACGCGCTAGTCGAGGGGAATTGTTGGTCATTCCGCGTCTTTGAGTCTTGTCGGTTCGACCGCGGGGTGAGCGGCCGTTCGCAAATTCCAATACGCTAGCTGATACACGAATAGCCCAAGAGTAGAACCCAACGCGCCCTTCAACACCCACGTATCGGATCCGGCACGCCAAATCAGCGCCAACGAGAGAAACACGATCGGGTGCAACACGAACAGCAAGGCATGCAGCCAGGTCTCGAGCGGGTCGCAAAATCGCGCGTGCACGATTTCATCTTTAGTGATGAACAGGCACGAAAAGGCACACAAGCCAACGTAAATACCCAGGGCGTCGGGCTGACTCGGCGGTAGCGCGACGAGCCAGCCGTAGCAGAGGGCAACCGTGAGGGTGTCTAGTGGGTGCCCCAAGCGTTCCCAACGAGGCAACCCGCGCCGGCGATGAAACACGAATTCATCCACGAACATCACGAGCGCCTGCAAGATCATTGGCAAGAGCAATAGCGGCAGCATGTCAATGTTTCCTGAACAGGCCGCCGCACACGGTCAGGCCGGGACCGAACGCTAAACTCAAAACCAGGGTTCCCGGTTGAATTGCGTCATTCGTCAGCATGCGTTGCCAAACATGCGGCAGCGTAGCGGAGGACATATTCCCGTATTCGAAGAGAATGTCTCGGCTCGCCTGCACTTGGGCGGGCAGAAGCTCGAGTACCTCCGCAACACGGTCGATGATTTTCGGGCCTCCTGGGTGCACGGCAATTACGGCATCGCGCAACCCTTCCACGCACAATCCGCCCTTTGCCAGCAGCTCAGTCACGAACGGCCGAAGGGCGCTGGCAATTCGGTCCGGAACGTCTCGCATCAGGGTCATCTGCATTCCGAAGTCACCGACGGACCAAGCCATGGAGTCTGCCGAGTCGGGCAGAATTCGTTCGCTGACGGCCAAAAGCTCCAACCCGTGCGTAGCATCGGCCTCGCACGCTTCACGCAGTGAATAACGCACGAAACCGTCGGCGAACAAGCTCTGCACGACACACTGCTCTGGAGAATGATCACCCGGATCGAGGTGCAAGGTGCACAGTTCGGTGTGAACGATGTCGACGCGCAACTCACGGTTGGCAGGGCGAAACGCGCTGGGTACGGCGAGCTGGCCAGCCGCAATCAGAATCGCCGGCAAGGCGGCGTAGCACCCCATGTGGTACGCATGAGTCACGTGCGTGAGCGCGCCCCAGCCCTTGTCCGCCACCAAGCGCTGAGCACCGCTGGGCGAGACATAGCCGGTGCAAGTGACGTGAATCAGCTCGCTCGGGGCTTGCTCCTCCGTCGCAAATTCACGCTGGAAATAAGCATTTACCACTTGCGCAAAGAGCACCGAGCGCGCAGCGGATCCTTGCCCGCGGGGGAATTCACGGACGTCATACGGCCCGAGCTCAGTGGTCGATCCGAGATCCGCGGTGACGTGACCGCGCTGACTGATTCGCTCCGGGCTGCACGCGCAACGCTCGACCAATTTCGCGTAGCGTGTGGCAAACGCGGCGCGGTCCGGCTCGGAGAGCCCTTTGAGCGTAGCCTCTGACTGGCTATGCAGCTCGCTCAACCAATCCAACGCGCGGCTTTGACGCAGCTCATACTGCGGGCGTCGCACCGAAAAGTTGGTCAGCATCAACATTGAAAGCCCGCGACGTTCGCAGCGTGCAGCTGCAAGGTGCATGCCCCGCGTTTGGGGGGCCATGTGCGGCCGTTTCTAACGTGCGTCGAAGGGGCGGGCGATGTTCATAGCGAGGCAATTCGCTCATCCTGGGGCGCTTGCGACTCTTCGTCTCGGTTTCGGATACGTGCTAGCAACGCACCGATGATCACGGCGACGCGACTGGTCGCATTCCTGAAGCTGGGCCGACCGCACTTTCTGATCGGCGGGTTTCTCCTGTTCGGACTCGGCGCCGCTTTGGCAACGTTGCACGGCGCGCACATCGACTGGCGGCGCTATGCATGGGGCCAAGGCGTGATCACCGCTGCCCAGTCGATGACGCACTATTCGAACGATTATTTCGACCTCGAGGCGGACCGCTCCAATTCCACACCGACGCGCTGGTCCGGCGGCAGCCGCGTGCTGGTGAGCGGCACGCTGGTGCCGCGCATTGCGCTGACCACCTCATTGAGCTTATGTTTCGCTGCGATACTCTTCGCGCTCGGGCTTGCCGTTCGGCCTGGTAGTCCCCGCCTCGTGTTGCCGCTTGCGCTGCTGATCATCACGCTATCGTGGTGCTACAGTGCCCCGCCGTTGCGACTCCTGAGTCGCGGCCTCGGTGAAGCCACCACCGCCCTCGTCGTCACCGTGCTGACGCCGCTGCTCGGCTTCTACACGCAAGCTGGGGTTTGGCGCTCGCCGCTGCTTTTGGCCTGCGTTCCTTTGGCTTGTCTGCAGTTCAGCATGCTGCTCACGATCGAATTGCCGGACGCCGCGGGCGATGCGGCACAAGGCAAGCGGACGCTCATCGTGCGATATGGCGCGCCTTGGGGCGCGCGCGCGATTGTCAGCATCTTATTCGCCGCATTCGGATCGCTACCGTTTTTGTTTCTAGCTGGCTTGCCGATGCAAATAGTGGCATTCGCGGCCTTGCCCGCACCAGTCGCCGCGTGGCAAGCCATCCGGCTCGGGCGGGGCGCGTTTCGCGACCCGACACGCTGGGAGAGCCTCGCTCTGTGCAGTGTTGCGCTGTTGGTCACGACGGCTTTGGCGGAGCTCGGCGGTACCGCGCTCACCACCGCCATGGCTCGCTAGTGCCCCATGATGCCCCATGGCGGAATGCTTGCCACTTCCTTCGTCGTAATCAGCCCGACTGGCATGGGGCCAAGCCCGGCCAACGCCGTCGCGGACGAGACAGGCCACGCGGCCCATCGTCTGCCGAAAAAACGCGTGGCCGGCACGCTCGAGCAGGGCCGATCAGCCAGCAAGCGTCTGTAATTATTATATATTTAGCTGTGATACAGTTAAGTGTTATTGCGTATATACAGCTCTCAAGGCGGCGCGCAAGAACCGGCAGTTGTTGACTGAGTACCTCGCGCGGGGACCCTCCCAGCGCTTCTTGAAGTTGGCGCAGAAGTATCGCCTCGACCTGGAGCAGTTTCTGTGACCCGCAATGTCACCGAGCTCGTCGAACGCGCTCAGGCTCGCTACGCAAGTATCGAGCGACAGCGACGGGATCCGCGTTATCGGCGGGTGCTCGGTCGCTTCGTGGCGGCCGGCTTGCTCAGCACCAGCGAGCCAACGAAGCCACACCGCGGCCCGATTCGAGTGGCGGACGCCCTTTGGGCGGGTGAGGTCGAACCTATGATTTTAGAACTTCTACCAGCGCTGCTGATCAAAAAACCTTCGTTTTTCGAGGACCCGCAGCGGCTCCCGGATGACCTGGCGGACGTCGTGCGGTCACTTCGCCGTGCCGAGATCCCAGCCGAGTTTCGCGGCATCCCCGCCGCTGATTTGGCGCGTTGGCTGCCTCGGCTCGGCCGCTCGGGCGCCGCCCCCAGTCGCCTGCGTTGCTTCCGGTTTAGCGCAGAGGAATCACGTTTGCTTTCACAGCTGAGCCGCGATCTCGACACGACCGAAGTAGCCGTGCTGCGTCGCGCACTCCGTGAATTGGGCGCTACCGTGCTGAAGAATCGAGTTTAGAGCGCTCCAACCTCGAGCAGGTACGCGCCGCCCGCCATGCCGGTGCCGCCAGCGCGGCCCGTCCGAATCCGGCGCGGACCCTCGCGACACGACCAGTGCGCATAGGACCAGTGAGGTCAACCCCGACGTGCTTTGGATGCCCTTTGACGTGAGTCACCGGGATAGACCCCCTTGGGCAATCCTGACGCCCCGCCTGACTGCTCGACGACGTCGTTGCGTGCGGCGAGCTTGGCGGAGTTACTGCGACCCTGAGCGCTCATGAGAGCCGCGGGCGCACATGCTGCGTCGACAATCTGGCACACGCGCTCGACGCCTGAGCGCAATATTTGCGCTCAGCTGGCGGTCGCCACCGGACAAATGTCATTCCGGTCGCTTGTCGTGGCTTCTGGTCGCTTATCGCCAGCGGGCTTGAGGCCGTTTCGCCGCGAGATGGACGAAGTACGATCGAACTACGTGATCGAAACGAGTGCCCGGACGCTGGATTCGGCGCGACTCCGCCGAGGTCATCGCCGGAGCGATGGGCTGCCGGTCGTGATCAAGGTACCGCGGAGCGAGTATCCATCTGCGGCCGAACTGGCAGAGATCCACCAAGAGTACGCGCTGCTGCGCGAGCTCGCGGACGCTCCCGTCGCACATGCTTTGGAACTCGTACGAATCGAGCGGACCATCGGGCTCGTGCTCGAGGAGGGACCGTCGACCTCGCTCGCGCAGCGCGTCAAACCGGGCGGGCTCGAGCTGCCCGAATTCCTGCTGCTGGCTCGCCTCGCAACGGAGGCTCTCCAGGCCGTGCACGCGCGCGGGATCCTGCACAAGGACATCAAGCCCGAGCACTTCTTGTACGACGCGAGCAACGCGCGCGTGGTGCTGATCGACTTCGGTATCGCGACCACGCTCAAGCAGGAGCAGCAGCATCCCACCTCGCTCGCTGGGCTCGACGGCACATTGGCGTACCTTTCCCCTGAACAGACCGGGCGCATGAACCGCGCGGTCGATCGGCGGAGCGACCTGTACTCCCTGGGCGTCGTGCTCTATCAGCTGCTCACGGGCGTGCTGCCATTCGAAACGCTCGATCCGCTGGAGCTCGTGCATTGCCACATCGCGCGCTCCCCGCGCCCACCCGCGGAACTCCGAGCCATGCCGCGCAGTGTGTCCGAGATCGTTCTGCGCTTGCTCGAGAAAGTCGCCGAGAAACGCTACCAGACCGCCGGCGGTCTGCGCGCGGATCTCACGCGCTGCGAAGCCGAGCTGTCCCGGTCCGGCGAGATCGAGCCATTTCGACTCGGCCGACAGGACCACTCCAGCGAGCTTCGAATTCCACAGAAGCTCTATGGGCGAACCACTGACATCGCGGTGCTGACTGCCGCCTTTGGGCGGGCCCGAGCGGGCGGCAACGAGTTCGTGCTGGTCCGCGGCGGCGCTGGCGTCGGCAAGACCGCGCTGGTGCAGGAGCTGTGGAAGGAGCTCGGATTTGCCGGCACCTTCGCGGCGGGCAAGTTCGACCAGTTCAACCGCAACCTGCCGTACTCGGGCGTAGCGCGTGCGGCCGCAGAACTCGTGCGCGCGGAGCTCGCGAGTCCCGCCGAACGGCTCGCGAAGTGGAAGTCGGACGTGCTCGCGGCCGTCGCCAACAACGGCCGGTTGCTCACCGATATCGTCGCCGAGCTCGAGCTCGTGATCGGCGCGCAACCAGAGGTCGTCGCGCTCGGACCAGTGGAAGCGCAGTACCGCTTCGAAGGCTTGTTTCAGCGCTTCATGCAAGCGAGCGCCAGCGCAGAGCAACCGCTCGTGGTGTTCCTCGATGACTTGCAGTGGGCCGACCACGCTTCTTTGCGACTATTGCGCTTGTTGCTGCAAAATCCCGAGCAGCGACATCTGCTCGTGGTCGGCAGCTATCGCGACGACGAGCTCGACGCCGTGCACCCACTGCGCGATTTTATCGAGCATTTTCGGGACTCGGTTCTGACCCTCCGACTCGGGCCACTGCGCGAGCAGCACATCGAACAACTGCTGGAGGACACCTTCCCGGAGCGCGCGCAGAGCAGCTCGCCGCTCGCCGAGTTGATCGCGCGCAAGACCGACGGGAATCCGTTCTTCATCAGCCAGTTTCTAGAGAGCGCCCACGAAGACGGGCTGATCGCGTTCGATCCCGAGCGGAACGTGTGGACCTGGGACCTGGAAGCGCTCGACGCGGCCGGAGTGACCTCGAACGTGATCGATCTGGTCGTGGCCAAGCTGCAGCGGCTCGATCCCGAGACGCTAGCGATCTTGCGAATCGCCGCGTGCGTCGGTCGCCGCTTCGACTGCAGCACGCTCGCCGAGGTCTCCGGGCAGGGCGCGACGCTCGTGGCGCGCGGCCTGTGGCAGGCGCTGAGCGAGGGTTTCGTCGTTCCGCTCGACAGGAACTATCGGCTGCTCTCGCACTCGACGGACGACGCAGCCGCGCTGGACGTCGCTTATCAGTTCACTCACGATCGCGTGCAGCAAGCCGCCTACGCGCTGATCCCGGAGGCTGAGCGCGCGCCGATTCATCTGCGCGTCGGGCGGCAACTGCTCGCGAGCGCGGGTCCAGACGGCCCGAACGACGACGCGATCTTCGAGATCGTGGGCGCGCTCAACCTGGGCCGCGATCAGCTCACCGATCCCGAAGAGCGGCTGCGACTCGCGGCGCTCGACGTTCGGGCGGCGCGGCGCGCCGAAAGTGCCTCGGCGCTGAACGAAGCCTGCGAGCTCTCGGAGGTCGCGCTCGGCCTGCTCGGCAGTGAGCCCTGGCAGAGCGCCTACGAGCTCGCGCTCACCGCGCACCTGCTTCGAGCCGAGTGCGCGTATCTCGTGGGCAACGCCGGCGCGAGTTTGGACTCGATCGCCGAGCTGCAACGACACGGACGAACACTGGTCGAGCGTGTCCAAGCCGGCAACCTGCAAGTGCGCGTGTTGACGCATCAAGGTCGCTTGCAGGAGGCCTGTGCCGCGAGCGTCGAGGTCTTGAGAGCGTTCGGCGTCGAGATCCCGGATCCGAGCGACAAGGCGGCGCTGGGCCAGGCGATCGGCGCGGCGTTCGGCGCCTACCAAGCGGCGCTCGCGGGGCGCAGCATCGAGTCGCTCGCCGAAATCCCGGACATGACCGACCCGGAGAAGCTCGCCCTGATCGAGAGTTTGTACGTGGCGATCCCTGCGGCGTTCCAGGGCAACACGGAGCTGATGGTGCTGATGGTGCTGATGGGCGTAAAGCAACCGTTGAGTCACGGTACGGCTCCGCTGTCCGCCTTCTTCTACGTGCAGTACGCGATCGTGCACACCGTGGTAACGCGCGACCACGAGGTTGCCTATCGCTTTGGGCAGTTGGGGATCCGACTGAACGAGGCGCCCCAGCGTCGAATCTATTCGGCCGCGGTGTACTTCATCTTCGCGGGCTTCATCTCGCCCTATAAGCGACCCTTCAGCGAGTCCCTGGAGTATTTCCGCCAGGGCTTGCAGGCCTCATTCGAACTCGGCGATCCACTGCACGGTGCATACTGCCTGAGCTTCGGAACGGCGTACCGATTCTATTCGGGCGAACCGCTCGAGCGCATCTCCGCCGATCTCCCTGGCCACGAACAGACACTCACGGCCTCGAAAGACGTGATCAATCTCGGCATATTGACCGTGTTCCAGCAGACCATCCGCTGCCTGCGGGGAGAGAACACGAAGCTCGACCGCTTCGACCCCCGGTTCGAGGCCGAGATCGAGAGCAAGATTACGCCACCCGTCCACGCCATGTACGGCGCGGCCAAGGCCATGCTCTCCTATCTGGCAGGCGACGCGCGCGCGGCCCTTTCTGCCACCGAACGTTTTCAGCCCCTGCCAGTGATCATCTACAACGCTGACTACAGCCTGTACCGGGGACTTGCGCTGGCCGAGCTCGCGCGTCAAAGCGAGGCTGACGAGCGCGCTCTCTTGCTCGAGCGCGTGCAGAAGGAAATCGCGATGCTGGGGCACTGGGCGGCCTCTGGCCCCGAGAACTTCGCGCATCGGAGCAGCTTGCTGCAAGCCGAGTTCGAGAGCCTCTCGGGCCGCGGGGAGAGCGCGATGGCGCTCTACGAACGAGCGATCGACGAAGCCTCGGCCCATGCCTTCCCGCAATACGTCGCGCTCGCGAACGAACTGTGCGGTCGTTTCCACTTGGCGGCGGGACGCGCGAAGGTGGCCCGCAGCTACTTCGTGGACGCGCGCTACTATTACGAGAGCTGGGGCGCGACGGCGAAGGCAGAGCTGATCACCCAGCGCTATTTCGACGTCGAGCCGGCGCCGCAAGCGGGCGGCTCCGTGCCGCGCGCTATTACGTCAGCGTCGCGAGCCGGCATGATCGGCAGCGGCACCGACACGGAGCTCGACCTGCTGAGCGCGATGCGCGCCACGCAGGCGATCGCTAGCGAGCTCGTGCTGGACCGCCTGCTCGAACGATTGTTGCGCATCCTCCTGGAGAACGCGGGAGCTCAGCGCGCATGTCTGATTTTGCCCGAGCGCGGGGGCTTGCGCGTGACCGCCACGCTCGACGTCGAACCCGAGCGGGTGGAGGTCGGTCTCGCGGAGGCGCTCGAGTCGAGCCGTCGCGTGCCCGCGTCGGTGGTCCAATACGTCGCGCGCAGCGGAGAGCCGGTGGTGCTGGACGAAGCCTGGAAGGCTCAGCGCTTCGCGCGCGACGAGTACCTCAAGCGTCAGGAGACGCGCTCACTCCTGTGCATGCCGCTCTTGCACCACGGCGAGCTGTCGGCGGTGCTGTACCTCGAGAACGCCGCGGTCACCGGCGCCTTCACGAAGGCGCGCATCCAGCGCCTGCAGTTCCTCGGCGCGCACGCGGCGGTAGCGCTCGAGAACGCCAAGCTTTACGGTCAGGTACAGGCAGCTACGCGCCATTTGGAGGAGGCGAACGATACCCTGGAGCAACGAGTGCGCGAGCGCACTCGCGAGCTCCAGGGCAGAAACGGCGACATGCGCCGCGTGCTCGACAGCGTAAGCCAAGCGCTGATCAGCATCAGCCTCGATGGCCGCATCGCGTCCGAACGCTCTCGAGCGGCCGAACTCTGGTTCGAGGAACTGACCCCGGGAGCCTCGTTTCTGGAGCGGATCGGGCTGATCGACCCCACGTTCAATGAGCGCTTCGAGTGCGGCCTCTCCATGCTGACCGAGGATATCCTGCCGATCGAGGTCGCGGTCGAACAGCTACCGCGAAGGCTCGTTCGCGCTGAGCGCGAGTACCGGGTGAGCTATTCGCTGATCCGGGATGGAGAGCGCGCGACCGGCCTGCTGCTCGTGATCGAAGACGTGACGGATGCGATCGAGCGCACGCGCATCGAAGCCGACCAGAAGGAGCAGCTCGCGTTGTTTCAAATGCTCCACCACAACCGCTCGGGAACCCTGGGCTTCTTCGAGGAGGGAGCGGAGATCGTGGCGGGCCTTCGCGCACCGGACTCGGAGCCAGTCGTGGTCAAGCGGCTGCTGCATACGCTGAAGGGGAACGCGGCGATGCTGGGGCTGTCTCTGCTCGCGGAGCGCTGTCACGCCGCGGAGGAGGCGCTGGCCGAAGGCATGTCGGACGCGCAAGCGCTCGCGCCCGTGCTCGAGCGCTGGGAGGCGCTGGTCCGCACGCAAGAATTGTTGCTCGGGACGGGCGCCGCCAATCGCGTCGAGGTCGAACGCGGCGTGTTGGAAGGCCTGCTCGAACGCGTTCGCGCAGGGACACCGGGGGCGGAGCTCGTGGCCGAGCTCGAGCGCTGGAGGCTCGAGCCGGCACGGCAGCAGCTGCAGCGGCTCGCCGAACACGCCACGGGCCTCGCCGGGCAACTCGGCAAGGCCCGCGCGGCGGTGGTCGTCTCTGATGGCGGCGTGCTCGCGGATCCGCTCAAGGCGCGCTCGTTGTGGTCGGTGCTGGTGCACATGATCCGCAATTCCGTCGATCACGGCTTCGAGACCGAGCTCGAGCGCTCAGCGGGCGGCAAACCACTGCACAATGAGCTCCGGCTCGAAACTCGACTCAGCGAAGGCGAGCTTCAGCTGCGGATCAGTGACGACGGGCACGGCGTGGATTGGGCTCGCGTCCGCGCATTGGGTGCGGAGCGCGGATTACCCAGCGAGACGAGCGAGGACCTGCTCCAGGTCCTGTGCGCGCCCGGCGTTTCGACACGCGCGGGAGTCACCGTCACGTCGGGGCGCGGCGTTGGGCTGCCCGCTGTCGTGAGGCACGTGCAAGCGCTCGGCGGCCGGCTTTCGCTCGAGAGCGAGACCGGGCACGGTAGCACCTGGATCATCTGCCTTCCCGCCACTGCGCTCGGAGCGCTGGCGATGGAGACCGGTGGCAGCGAGAGACAACTGCGCCGTAGCGTGCCTCCGGGCCGTAGCGCGCCTCCGGGCCGCAGCGTGCCTCCGGGCCGCAGCGTGCCTCCGGGCCGCAGCGTGCCTCCGGATCGCACCCGCAGCGCTTCGTGAGCGTTGTCTCGCGCTGGATATTCACCGCGCCATCCGCGATCATGGGACCGCGCTCAGCGTCGATCACGACTACGTGAGGCATTTGTCCGGCCGCGGTTGCCTACCGAGTGCGAAGCCGCTGAACCAACTGGCCTGCGAGCTACTCCAGCGAGCTGGCTCGCCCAAGCAGATTAGTGCTCAGGTCACTGGACGGAAGCCCGACCGGCCCAACGGTGGAGCAAGCACCTGAACGGTTGCGCCGTTGCGGGTTGGCCGCACTGCTCGATAGTCGCGGTTGGAAAATCCTACGGCTTCACTTCAGACACCCCCTGCGATCGATAAGTATTTGCCCGTCGGCTAGGTGCCGATCACATCTTTGCATGAGCGAGACTGGCAATGACTACGCTTGACCCACGACCTGTGCTTGTTACCGGGGCCACTGGCGGACAGGGCGGCAGCGCGGCGATCGAGACGCTGAAGAAGGGCATCGGCGTCCGCGCGCTGGTCCGCAATCCCGATAGCTCTGCGGCGCGCGCGCTGGCGGCGGCTGGCGCGGAACTGGTCAAAGGGGATTTTGCCGATCCCGCCTCGCTCAAGGCGGCGATGAAGGGCGTGCGAGCCGTGTTCTCGATGCAGCAGGACGCCGCGCCCGCCTCGCAGTTCCGTACTCTTCTCGACGCTGCGGTGGCAGAGGGCGTGGAGCAATATATCCATTCTACCGTGTCGGGAGTGCGCCAGCAGGAGGCCGTGCTCGGCAGCTACGAAGGCGACATGCCCCGAGATGCTAGCCCCTTACAGAATCAAGCCTCTCCCCCTCCGGGACTGGATATGGGGCTACGCCAACCAGCTAAAATAGGCCCCGAAAGCGCGTGAACCGCGGTCTGGCAGATCTGAATCGAGCGCCTCAACAGAAGTAGGCGAGCGTGTGCCCAGCACGGGCTGGTGATCGTGCCAACGCCCTGGTATCGGCGAGCATCGACGGTGACTGGACGAAAGGTCGCGTACGAATTCAAGCGTCCTCTAGGTCCGAACGCGAACGGCTCCGAAAAAGTCGCCGGCCGACGTCATGATCGGCGGCACGCAATCTTTGCGACGGGGCTCGTGTACGGGACAGCCTGCACGCGCACACGCCGGGTGGCGGTGAGCTCACGTCGGGCGGCCAGCGCGCCCGGCGAATTTCGCCGGCGGACGTCGATGAAGTCGAGGCTCCGCGGCGCGTTCCGGGCAACGGCTACCAACCCGGTTGGCTCCGTCAAAACCTGGCTACCCGGCATTCGCTGGGCTCGCATTCGAGGCCCGCGAGCTGAGGCTTTCTTGCAACGACGGAAAGAGGAAGACTCGCCGGACCGCAACGCAAGTATGGTACCGTGAGCGCCGCGCAGGTTCTGAGCTTCGGGCCAAGAATTAGGAGAATTGCTATCCCCACGTCGAAGCCTCCCAATCAGGGTGCGGAAGGATTCCGCAAGGGCGGAACGCCTCGTTCCGCCGTGGGGGGGCTGACTCCGGCAGCGGAGCCCGTACTCGACCGTCATTCGAGGATTTCAGCGCCACCCGTGAACGCGGCACCGGCGGGCCATCGTTACCGGGCACTTTCGAGGTATCGGCTGCTCGCGCGACTCGGGAGCGGCGGTATGGCAGAGGTCTTTCTCGCCGTTCCGAACGGGTTCAACAAGCTGCAGGTTCTCAAGCTGATTCGGCCTGACTTGAGCGAGGAGGAGCGTCACGACTTCGCGCAGATGTTCCGGGACGAGGCGCGGCTCGCGGCGCGCTTGAATCATCCCAACATCGTGCAGTCGCATGAGGTCGGCTCGGAAGAGGGCAACGACTTCATCGCGATGGAGTACCTGGACGGGCAGCCCTTCAGCCGCATCTTGGAGCGCGGTTGGGGGGGCGACCCGCGGTTCTCTCTCGAGATGCAGCTGTTCGTCTTGTGCCAGGTGCTGGAAGGGCTCGAGTACGCGCACAACTTGGCGGACTACGACGGCACGCCGCTTCATATCGTGCACCGTGACGTCTCGCCGCAGAACATTTTCGTTACGTACTCTGGACACACGAAGCTGGTCGACTTCGGCATCGCGAAGACCCTCGAGTCGTGTAAGACGCGCGCAGGAGTCGTAAAGGGTAAGGTCCCGTACATGTCGCCCGAACAGGTGCTGAACCGCGCCGTGGATTTTCGGGCTGACTTGTTCAGCGTCGGGGTCATCCTGTGGGAGTGCATCGCGTCTCGTTCGATGCACGGCAGCGAGTCCGTTTACGAGATCTTCAGACGCCTGGTGCATGGTGAGCTGCCGGGCATCCGGGCGGCGGTGCCGAACGTCCCACCGCCGCTGGAGCGCATCCTGGCGCGCGCCCTGGCCGTGCGCGCCGAAGACCGCTATCCCCATGCGAGCGCGTTTCGCGACGACTTGGCCGGATTCTTGGATGAACGTCCCAAGGTGTCCGCCCGTGATCTCGGGGAGCGCCTGTCGAGTATGTTCAGCGGCGAGCGTAGTGAGGTCAACGCGATCGTGCGCCGCGCGATGGTGGACTTGGCGGCCGCGCCCGAAGGGGTGCCGCCCACTGCGCACTTAGTTCCCACCCTGCGCGTCTTGGCCAGCTCGAGCGGGACCTCGCCCTCCGCAGTCTCCGGCGTGAGCTCACAGACCCTGCCAGAGCTCCCCCACGTGCCGGAGCAGCCGCCTGTACTCGAAACCTTTCGCTCCGCGGACTCGATTCCCGAACCCTCGAATGGTCCCAGCACGACTCCGGTCCGCGCGCAGCCCGCGCTTTCGCACGACAAGAACGTAACTACCCCACCAGCGCAGAAGACGGACGACATGCCGCATGTACCGCTCCCCGCGAAACGTTGGAAGGTCTGGGCCGCGGCTGCGGCCGTCGGCGCAATCGGGATTTTCGCCTGGGCCCTCGGCGCGGGGCTCCGCTCTCGTGAACCCGACGTCGACACCCATGCGGCAGTCGCTGCTGAGGACACCGCCCGAGCTCGCGCGGCGCTCGTCAACAAGCCCGACAACGAGCCTGCCGCGACCGCACCGCACGAAGCCACGCCGACGCAACCCGCGAACGCGGCAAACGCCAACAAGACCCTCCTCGCCGTTCACACGAGCCCAGAGCAAGCGGAAGTTTACCTGGACGGCGCGCGCCTCACAGGCACCCCGGCGCGCCTCGAGCTCCCGCGCGACGCAAGCAAACACGTTTTGGAGGTCAAGGCGACGGGTTATCGCCCGCGCAAAATCGATCTGAGCTTCGATCGGGATTGGGATCTGGAGGTTAGCTTGGTCGAGCTGCCGGGTCACGCGGCCGCGGCTGCGGCGCGGGCTCCGCGCGCGCCGCAGCTAATTCCGCCGCGGGCGCCGGCAGCGCGGGCGCCGCGCGAGGCAGCTTCAGGGGGAACCAACGCTACCACCCCTGCCAGTGGTGACGTTTACGATGGCTTTCCGACCGCGCCTCAGAAGCCATCGCCGCCCCCATTGGACACCCGGGGTGCGTTCTGACTAGGGTTCAGAGACGCGCACGAAACCAAACGTTGTTCGCGGGCTCGCTCGAACGCTGCCTACCGGACCAGCAGAGGACGCTTCGGACTCTAGTGCTTACGACTAGTTATTCCCTGAGGACCTGACATGAGGCTTGGCAAGATTTTGGCAACGCAGTGTGCACTGGCGTTCGTCATTGCTCACTCCCCGCTCGTCAGGGCTGCCGACGCAGACTCCGAAGGGGAAGCTCGCGAACGCTTCAATCGCGCGGTGGAGCTGTATAACGCGGGCGATTATCCGTCCGCTTTGGCAGAGCTGAACCGCGCGGCCGCGGTCCGGCCTTCGTACAAGCTGCTCTATGCCATCGCGCAAGTACGCTTCCAAATGAACGATTACGTGGGCGCGGTGAATGCCTATAAGGAGTATCTGCAGAGTGGGGGCAAAGAGGTCGACGACGCGAGGCGCTCGGCTGTGCAGAAAGAGATCAAGCGTCTGGAGCAGCGCATCTCGGCGTTGATGGTGACGTCGAACGTTCCGGGCTGTGAAATCTACCTCGACGAATCCCCCGTCGGCACCACGCCGCTGGCGGCGCCGCTGCAGGTCAACTCCGGGCAACACCGGATCACGCTGCGCCAGCCGGACTACGTGCCGCAGAGCCGCGCCGTCAGCTTGGCCGGCGGGCTTCGTGAGGATTTGGCGTTCATCATGACTCCGCTCGCGCAGAGATCCAACCCCGCGCGCCCGCAGGGGTCCTCCGCGTCCGCCAGCGCTACCACCGGCGCCCCTCCTGCGCCGCCACAGGCTGCTCCAGATGCGTCGGCGCCAAAGACGCACTCGGCACCCGTACCGTGGATCGGCTGGGTTGCCACGTCCGTGCTGGCCGTGGGCGCCGGCGTCACCGGTGCGGTCGCGCTCTCCAAGAACGCCGCACTGGCCGATAGTCGCGAGCAGCTCGGAACCACGCCGAGCGAGGTCAGCGACAAAAATCAGGAACTGAGAAACTGGGCGATCGCATGCGACGTCTTGCTGGCCTCCACGGTCGTGGTCGGTGGTATCAGTCTGTGGCTGACGTTGCATCGCAGCGATTCGGCCGCGGCCAGCGCGGCCAGCTTACAGCTCGGAGTCTCGCCCACGGGTGTGCTCCTCAAGAGCCAATTCTGAGCAACCCCTTCGGATTGAACTCATTTTAGATCGTCATGCGAAACCCGACACAGAACCGGCAAACAGGCTCCCCGCACGGGGCGCGGTGGGTCGTAACGCTCGGATTTTTGTTCGCGGCTGCTCCAGGCTGCACTTTGGTCGTCAACACGGATGATCTGCCTTCCTGCTCCGCTCATAGCCAGTGCATTTCCAAGCACGGACCAAGCACGGCGTGCATCGACTCTCGCTGTGTTCCGTTGCTCTCGGACGAGTGCCCAACCATCGAACCCGCGCCGTCCGGCGCGAATCAGGGCATTCCCGACAATGCGCTGCTGCTCGGCTTCGTCAACGCGGACGACAGCTACGGCGCGCCGCAAGCCGAAGGGGCGGCGCTCGCGGCGCGCGAGATCGAGAATACCGGGCTCGCGGGCAATCGCAAGCTGAGGCTCGTGATGTGCAAGCACAGCAACGAAACTCAAATGCGGAGCGCAGCCGCACATTTGGTCGACGACCTCCACGTCCCCGCGATTGTGGGCACGTCCTACAGCGGGCTCACGATCAAGATGTTTCAAGCGATAAGTCCGAAAGGCGTCCTCATCATGTCGCCGTCTGCGACGAGTCCGGACATTACGAACCTCGAGAGAGACACAATGGGTGACCTCTTGTGGCGCACGGCCCCGACGGACTTGTTGCAGGGCGAGCTGCTGAAGCTCGTCACGGCGCAGCTCGCGAACACATTGGGCCACAGCTTGAAAGACACCAAGGTTCAGGTCTTCTACAAGGATGACGCTGCTGGCGACGGCCTGCGGAAGTCCGTCTCGATAGGCAGCAATGCCCTGGACCCGAACGGAAGCTCCCATCACTTCTGGAAGTATCCCGATCCGGACAAGACCTCGAACGTGGATTGGCAGGCGCAGGCCGACAAGCTGAAGGCATTCAATCCCGAGGTGATACTGCCGCTCGGCACGGGCGAGTTCTCCCGGAGCATCATGCCGCTCATTGAAGCCGGTTGGCCGCAGGGCGTGAGGCGGCCCTTCTATGTCATGCCAGAGGGCAACCGGGTTCCAGAGCTTGCCGCCCTTGCCGACAGCTCGCCGAAATATGGCTTGGTCGACCGCGTGATCGGCGCTGCGCCCGGCGCGCGTCGGTCCCCCAACTACGGCGACTTCGCCGCGTCCTTTCAGGGTAATTTCGGTCACCTGCCTGGAAATTTGGCGGAGTTCGCCTACGACGCGGTGTACTTGGTGGCTTACGCTGTGTCCGCGAGCAAGACCGCACCGAGCGGGGAAGACATCGCAGCGGCGCTCAAGACCTTCAGCTGCGACAGGCCCGACGCGACGCGCATCGACGCCTCGACCTTCGCCGGTTTCGGCGCCAGCCCCGGTAGTGACAACTGCCTCAATTTCGACGGAGCGAGCGGTCCGCTGGAATTCGACACGGAAACGGGTGAGGCCGGCAGCGATATCGCCATGTGGTGTCTGCGCCACCCCGAGCGAGGCCAGGAAGCGTTCGAGCCACTGCTCTACAATTATTACCGGGTCCTCGATAAGACCTACGTGCAGGAACCAGATCTCGACTTCAACGAGCCCGACTGGTGTGTGAACGCCAAGAGTAACTCGGACACGCCGAGCTCCGAATAAGCGGCTCCCGTGAGCTAGCGCTGCCGCTCAGGGCTTCCGGACCGCGCCGGCGCGCGCGAGGCGGGCAGCGAGGCGGAACGTTTCCGCATCTCCCTCGCTGGCGAGCGCTTCGTAAAGCGCGGCTGCCTGCGGCAAGCGGCCCTCGAACGCCGCACGAAATGCAGCGCGCGCCGCGGGCATGCCCGCGGGATGCACCGGCATGCCCGCGGCGCTGGCGACCGGACGCGCTCGATCTTGCGTCGCGGCGAGCGGTTGCGCCGGCGCCGGCGGTTGCACCGGCGCCGGCGGTTGCACCGGTTGGGGCTTGGGCGAATTCGGCGAGCGGGGCGGGTTGGGCTGGCGTTGCGGAGCGTGCTCCCGCGGCGGACCTTTGACGGGTACCGCGGGATGCTTCGCGCCCAGCGCAAGAGAAGCAACGAAAAGCGTCAGCGGCACCAGCCCCAGCAGCGCGAGGCGTGTTCGCGAGGTCCCGCGCAGTTCGCTCTGCAGCCGGCGTACGAGCGCGAAGCGCCGCGGCTTGTCGCGCTCACTGGCGGGGGGACTCGGCTCGTTCTTCTCCTGCACGGTCGCCACTCGCAAGCGAGCGTAGAAGTCGGGAGCACGCTCTGCCGACGCAGGTGCGTCGTCCGCGGCGCTGGCCCGAGCCAGCCGCTCCGCGTAGTCGCGCAACGCTCCGCGGTCGTATATCGTGTGGCAGCCGGCGTTGGGCGCGCTGAGGTCAGGCAAGACGACGGTGGCTGACGGCGCCTGCACTTCGCCGGATTTTTGTTCTCGAATCAGGATTTCGTGCAAAACCTCGCCGAAACCGCCAATTTGCGTGCGCTCGAGCAATGACCTGGCGACGGGTTTGTGGCTCGTCATGGCCTGACTCCGATTAGCGTTCCCGAGGCGTCGCGAGGCGCGAGCACCGGGTCGGGCAACGTGACGCCATGCTCTTCGAGCTGATGCATGAAGCTCGGCAGGTAACCCGTCGGCACGAAGTCACTGAGCACGCGCCCTTCGGCGTCCACCCCGTGGTAGCGGCGCACGAACACGTCGTTCAGGCGGTAGCTCTGCGATTCTTGGTCGAACCCGCACACCTCGGTGATGTGCGTCACCTTGCGGGTGCCGTCCTGGAGCCGGGACACCTGTAGCACCAGCTGCACCCCAGAGCCGATCTGGCTGCGCAGGGCAGGCAGCGGCATTTCGAGGTCGCTCATCATGGCCATGGTCTCGAGCCGTGTCAGCGCGTCTTTCGGATAGCTCGCGTGCAGCGTGCCCATGCAGCCGCCGTGGCCCGAGGTCATGGCTTGCACGATGTCGAGCGCTTCGCCGCCGCGAATTTCACCGACAATCACCCGATCCGGACGTAAGCGTAGGGTGGCGCGAAACAGATCGCGAATCGAAACCGCGCCGCGTCCCCGCGGATCCGCCGGGCGCGCCTCGAGCTGCACCACGTGCGGTTTCTGAAACTGAATTTCGCGGGAATCTTCGATGACGACGACGCGCTCACCGTCCGGAATGAAGCTCGAGAGCGCGTTGAGCATGGAGGTCTTGCCGCTGCCCGTTCCGCCAGCGATCAAGATGTTGACCTTGGCCATCACGAACGCCTGCAAAGCCGCGGCGGCGATGCCGTCCATGGAACCGAAGCGGACCAGCTTCTCGATGGTGAGCGTGTCACGGAAGAAGCGGCGAATGGCCACGTGGGGGCCGTCCGGCGCGACGGGTGGGATCAGCGCTTCCACGCGCGAGCCGTCGGGAAAGCGCCCCTCGAGGATCGGGCGCTCTTCGTCGAGGTGCTTGCCCACGTATTGAGATAGGTTGCGCAGGGCCGCCATCAACGCCTCGCTGCTCTCGAAGCGCACGTCGGTCAGCTCCAGCCGGCCCTTGCGTTCGACGTAAACGCGTTCGGACCCGTTGATCATCACCTCGCTCACGCTCGAGTCCTCGAGCAGCGCCGCGATGGGGCTGAAGAACTCGAGCACGGTCTGTTCGAAAACCTTTTCGCTAATCATGGCGTCCTCTCAACCAAGTGGGCCTTCGCCGCTGCGGACAGCGACCCCTGCGGCCGACCCTTCAGGTAAGCGAGATCGTGAGCGTCGGCGAGCTCACGTGCTTCACCCTGCTCGCGCAGCACGCCGGCCAGCGCGTAGTGAGCCTCGGGCCAGTCGGGGCGCACGCGCAGCACTTGCTCGAGCAGGAGGCGCGCGCGCGCCGGATCGCCGAGCGCCACGTGCAATGTGGCGGCGGCGAACTTGACGTCGTCATCGTCCGGGTGCCGCTGCAAGTAGCGCTCGGCGTACTCGACGGCAGCCGGATACCTCTGGTCCGCCACGCACACGACGAGCAGTCGCTGCGTGACCTGCTTCTCATTGCCGCCGGCCTTCAACGCCGCGACCAAGTACTGTTCGGCGCGCGTCAGATCGCCGAGCTTGGCGCAGACCTCACCCCTGCGCTGGAGCTCGGCCGCCGAAGACTCTTTCCGCAGCGCTTCGCGCTGCTGGAGCGCGCCCGCTCCGCACGCCGTGGTCGTCAACAAGGTGAGGACCACCAGCGCAGGCGCCGTGAGTTGCCGGCAGGCTTTTGTCAGAGTCGCAATCATGGGTAACCTCCGCTACAGAACGGTGTCGGATCGAGCTGGGATACGCTGGTCATTGGGGCCGCTCAGCGCCGATCCATCGGTGGAAAGCCGCGCGCCTCGAGCGCCTTGGCAACATGGTCGAGCCACTCCGTGTAGGCGCCGGACGCGCCCCCGACGAGCTCGCGGAGCACTCGCCAATCGGCGGCGGCGAGCTCGTAATCTTCCACCCTGAGGGTGTGAGACAAGCGCAGGTTCCGGGTGCGAAACTCGCGGGCCAACGACTCTTTGATGCCGTGAGCCAAGGTCTCCGCCTCGTGCTGCCCTTTGGCGTCGGCGGCGTGCTGAAAGCAGACCGCCGCGAGCTCGTACAAATGCACTGCCTCGACCCCGTCTCTTGCAGCGAAGGCCAAGCGCTCGCGCTTGCTCTCGGCGACCTCCAGCTTTTCTTGGGCGAAGGCGCGCGCCTGGCTCGGATCTCCTTCCGGGCAAGCGCTCGTGGCGGCGCCGAACAAGTCGGGCGCCTCGCTCGGCGGCGGTGCCAGTGGCGCTTTGCCGTCCCACACTGCCAAGAACAGCAACGTGCCCAGGATGACGACGACGCCGAGCACCGAGGCGGGGCTCAGCTCCTTCTTGTGCGCCGGATCGGAGCCCGCCTTTTGACCACCGTCGAGCACGAGGCTCGCCATCAGGCGCACCCCGCCGAGCTCAATCGCCGCCTCTGGTGGCAGCGCGACCGAAGAGAACGCCATGCCGTTCACCGTGGCGGGAGGCTGATCTACCTTGGTCTCGACGCGCAGCGTGTTCCCGACGGCCTCCACCACGAGGTGCTCGTAAGCGGCCTGGTCCATGCTCAGGCGCACGTGACAATGAGCGCCGCTGCCAATCACGGCGCGCTCGCCGTCAACCAGCACCTCATCGCGCTTGCCGTTCGGATATCGAATTTCGAATTTGATGCTCATCGCGTGCTCCTCAGCCGAGCGACCCTTGCAGCTTGATGATGATCGGGGCTACCAGCAGAATCAGGATCGAGAAAAATACGAGGATGAGCGGCGCCATCATGGCGACTCCGGCCTTGGCCGCGGCCTCCTCCGCGCGCACCGTCCGCTTGCGCCGCGAAACGTCCGCCTGAATCCGCAGCACGGTCACCACGGGGTTGCCGCGCAGCTCCGCTTGAACCACCGAGCCTACGAACTCCAAGACCGAATCCACAGGCACGCGCCGCGCGAGCTCCTCGAGCGCCTGGCGCCGCGTACGGCCGAGCTCGAGGCTCTGCAGCAGCAAGGTGAATTCCTCCACGATCGGTTCGTCGGGGCGGCCCGACTTTTCGACCACTTGCCGCACCGCTCCCGGAAAGTCGAGGCCGGCGCCCATGCTCAACGCGAGCAAGTCGATGGCGTGCGGCAAGCGCCGGCCCACGTTCTTCAGGCGCTCGCTGATGGCGCCGGTAATGCGAAAGTACGGAATGCTGGCGCCCAGCACGGTGAACGCGAGCAGCAAGGTATCCTCGAGACCCGAGAGTGAGCCGAGTACCTTGCCAAGCACTAACCCGCCGACGCTGCTCAAGACGCTGAGCGCGACGGCCTCCTCTGGCAAGAGGCCCATGTAATCGCCGGCGAGGGCTATCTTGCGGTCGAGTCCTTCACGCTGACTCTCCGAAAGCAGGCCCGCAAAGCGTGCGCTGAGCCAACGCACGACCGGCTCGAGCTGGCCCCAGAAGGCTACCTGTTCGAGAGCGCGCTGCCGCTTCAAGCCGCGCAAACCGAGCCGCTCTGCTGGGCGCGAGGGGCTCGCCGCGGCGGCGTAGACCACGCAGAACGTGCCGCTCGCGACGCTGCCGAGCGCAATCAGCTCCAGTGCCGGTAGGTTCATAGGTCCACCTTCAGAATCTTGCGAGCGGTGAGCAGCGACCCGAACCAGAAGGTCATGGCCACGGTCACGCAGATGGTGCCGACGATGGTAGTTTGCAGCGGCTGAAAGTAGTCACGATCGATACACAAGAGCGCGAAGCAAATCGCGAAGGGGAAGACCCCCAAGACCCAGAGTTGGGCGCGGCTCTCGGCGGTCTTGGTGCGCACCACGCCCTGCAACCGATTCATCTCGCGGATCGCGGCGGCGCTGCTCTCCAGCACTTGCGGCAGGTTTCCGCCCACTTGCAACCCTATCAAGACCGAGGACAAGGCGGTGTCCAGATCCGCGCTCTTGAGCCGAGCCGACATATTGAGGATCGCCTGTTCGAGCGTGGTGCCGACGCGAAGCTCCCGCAGTAAGCGATCTACCTCGAGCCGCATGGGGTTCGGCAGCACTTCGACGACCTGGGTGAAGGCGCCCACGGGGCTCGGCACGGTCTTCAGCGCGTTGGCGAGCCCCATGATCAAGGCGTCGGTTTGAGCTTCGAGGCGCTTGATGTGCTCCTTACGCTTGCGCGAGAGGTAAAGAGATGGCCCGCACACCGCGAGCGCCACCAGTCCGAGCGTGAGCACCTCACGTGACCACAACGTCAAGGCGGAGCAAGCCAGCAGCGCGACGGCTTGGCCGGCGATGATCTTGCTCGCGGAGTGTGGCAAGAACAGAAGCCGCACGGAACGCTCCAACTTCGCCCTGTAACGGAGAAGGTAAAGCGTGAGCACCGTGTCACCCCGCGCCACGTCTAACGCGCACAGCGCGGCGCCAAGCACGACCAGCGCGCTGCCCAAGAGCTCCAACCACGGAGCGGCAAACCACGCTTTCACAGGTAGCCCTCCTTGGGACCCACCAGGCCGAGCAGCTCGAATTCATCCAAGAACGTCGGCAAGAAACCGGTAGCGCAGAACTGGCCGAGCACCTTTCCCTTCTCACCGGTGCCCGTGCGCACGAAACGAAAAATGGGTACGATCTCGATCTCGCCTTCATCGTCAACGCCGATGACCTCGCTGATGGCGGTGACCTTGCGGCCGCCGTCCGAAAGTCGGGTCTGCTGCACGAGGATGTGCACCGCGCCCGCGATCTGCTCGCGAATGGCGCGTACGGGTAGATCCAGCCCGGACATCAGCACCAGCGTCTCGAGGCGCGCGATGGCCTCGCGCGGCGAGTTTGCGTGGGTGGTGGTGAGCGAGCCATCGTGACCCGTGTTCATGGCTTGCAGCATGTCGAGTGCCTCTCCGCCGCGACACTCACCGACGACGATGCGGTCCGGGCGCATGCGCAGCGCGTTCTTGACCAGATCGCGGATCGAGTATTCCCCTTTGCCCTCCATGTTTGCCGGGCGGGTTTCGAGCGATACCACATGGGGCTGGCCAAGCTGCAGCTCAGCGGCATCTTCGATGGTGACGATCCGCTCGTCTTCCGGGATGGCGCCGGACAGCACGTTGAGCAACGTGGTCTTGCCGCTGCCGGTGCCGCCCGCGATCACGATGTTCTTTTTGGCGATCACGCAGCGAGTCAAGAAACGCCCCATCTGCGCCGTCATGGCTCCGAAGCCGACCAGCTTCTCGAGCGTGAGGGGCGTCTTTTCGAACTTCCTGATGGTGATGGCCGAGCCGCGTAGGGCGAGCGGGCGAATCACCGCGTTGACGCGCGAGCCGTCGCGCAGCCGCGCGTCGACGAGCGGCGAGGACTCGTCGATGCGCCGGCCGAGAGGGGTCACGATACGTTCGATCACCGCGCGCACGCGCTCGTCGTCGGTAAAGCGCGCGGACGCCAGGCGGAGCTTCCCGGACTGCTCGACGTAAATCGTGTCCGGATCGACGACCATGATCTCGGTCACCGTGGGATCGCTGAGCAAGTTCTCGAGCGGGCCGAGGCCGAGCGCCTCGTCGACGAGCTCGCCGACGAGGGTGTCGCGGTCGATATCCTGCGGAATGCGCTCTTCGAGCGTGGCGACGATGCGGCGAAGCGCCGTGAGCACGCGCGGGCGCAGTGAAGGGTCGTCCCGCTTCGACGCCTGAATGCTGCCGAGGTCGAGATGCTCGAGCAGCAGTCGATGAATTTCGCGCCGCACCGACAGGTCTTGCAACCGGCGCGTCGCTTCCTCCACCCGGCGCACGCCCGAGCCTTGGTCGACCGGAGCCGACGTCGCTCCATGCACGGCAGGCTCGCCACCGCGGGGGTCGCTCACTTCTGCTAGCGCGTCCGCTGGCTTCGCTGCCTTCGGTACCCGTACGGACAGCGTGAATTGTCCCACGGTGATTGGCGTCTCGAGCGGCACCTCCACGGCGTCGTTGTTCAGAAACCGAATGCCGGCGAGCGTGCCATTGCGCGACGTATCACGGACTTGCATGCGAGCGCCCTGTAGCGTCAGCGTGGTGTGATAGCGAGACACCAGCGAGCACTCGAGCGGTACGCTACAGTCGCCGGCGCGACCCACCGTCAGCGCCCCGGGCACGTCGAGGCTGCGGAGCTCGGACCCCGCTGCACTCTGAATCAAGACATCGACTTGCATGGCTCCTCGTTTCAGTGAGTAACGGTAGGGGGCGCGCCGGGCCGGCGATCGTAGGCGTGCACTTGCTCGATGTTGCCGTCGTATTCCTTGAACTTCGCCAGCGCGAGGTCCACGAGCTCTGCGGCGGGCGGGAGCACGGTCTCGACCACGCTCGGCACCACGAAGATTGCGCCCTCGGTCTCCAGGTTGGATTCGGAGTGCGAGCCGAACAAAAGCCCTATGATTGGAATCTGACTGAGCCCCGGCAGACCGCTCACGCTGTGGGTGAGGGACTTGCTGTGGATCCCGGAGAGAACGAGGGATTGGCCTAGCTTCAAGCTCACATTGGTGGTGAGACGCGACGTCGTACGGCCCGGCAGGGGCGTACCCGATACCGCCGCGGTGAGGTCGCTGACGTCCGCGACCAATTTCAGAGTGAGCTCACGCTTGGTGGGATCGTAGTGCGGCAAGACCGTCACGTCCGTTCCGAAGGGAATGCGCTGCACGCCGATGGTGAGCCCGGTGTTGACGGGAAAATTCTGCTCACCACCGTTCGAGAAATTGGCTTCCATATCGTTGTTCGTGACCACGGTGGCTTGCTTCAAGACCTTCGCCCAGCCGTGTCGGGAAGCGAGATCCAGGTGCGGCAGCGGTTGCTGCGCGACGCTGGCCGTGGCCGAGCGCATGGCGCCGGCCAAAAAATCGTAGCTGGCCTCGGCAACTGCGCCCGCACCTATCGCGTCGGGCCAACCGAGACCCACCCCGTAGCTCGAGTTCTTGTCGTATTGCACGAAGTAGAAGTCGATGCGCACGAGGTGCCGTGCGCCTGTCCCCGCTGCAGCGCCGCCCACCCCCCCGAGCTGCACCAAGGACGTGACCTGCTCGGGATACAGCGCGGCGACCTGCTGCACCCGCTTCAGATCAGCCTCGCTGGAGACGCTGCCGTCGAGCACGATTTGTGAGCCGACTCGGCGCGGCTGAACGTTGAGGCCCAAGAGCAGCTGCTGTAGCTCACCCTCGACCAGCGCCGGAGATCGCGCGAAGACGTTCACCTGAATGCGCGACTGACTGCCGTCGTTCTTGATCAAGAGCAACGTGGACGAGCCCGGCCTCCGTCCCATGAGCACGAACTGCGCCGCGTCCGAGGTTAGCTTGACGTCGATGATGCCAGTAATTTCAGAGTAGTTCTTGACGTCCCGCGCTGTAATCGTGCGCGTTTCGCCTACCGCTAAGCTGACCTCTTCGGGGACACCGTCGGCTCGCCCGTTCGTCTTCGGCGGTTCAGCGTGCAGTGGACCCGCAACGAAGGCGGTCGCCAGCGCCGAACAGAGCGCCGTGCGCCGGAGCGCGGCGAGCGGTGTGAGCCCAGCGGTCATGGTTGCTCGGCGCCCAAGCGCACCGGGTGGCTCGCGCCGCGAATGGCCGCCTGCCGCAACGTGGTGTCGTACAGGTCGCGCCGGCTGACGTTCGGTGGTGACTCGAGCACGCGCGGATCCGCCACGTTGCGCACGACCACGGTGAGCTCGCCCGCAGCTTGTGCCACGGCGAGCAGCTGCGCTTCCTGCAGGCTCACGCTCACCGTCAAGAGTCCCATCGCGGCGCCCCCCTTCTTGGTGTTCGCGCGATCGACGGCCGTCTCGAGCCCTGCGGCGAGCACGCTCACTCGCTGCAGGAGCACGCTCGTTTCACGTCCGTCCGGGTTCACGCTCAGGATATCCACGAAGTCACCGGGGCGGACCAGCTGGATCGCCTCCTCGAATTGGACGCGAATCGACATGGCGCGGTTGCCGGGTTGGACCAAGGTGCTGAGGTCCCGCTGCTCGTCCGTTGACGCCACGAAGTCGGTCCAGACCAGCGTCTGCAACACTGGCACTTTGGACACTGTTTTCAAATTGAGGACCTTCTCGCGGTCCACCCCGCGAATGGCGCGATCATCGACGTAAGCTTGGGGCACCGCGCGCACGCCCAACATCTCGGTCGACACCACTTGCCCGCGCTCGATCGGGCGGACCGCGACGAGCAACTCCACCTTGGCGCCCCCGGTCGCCTGCTCCTCGAAGCGGCGAACGTACAGAAGCTGGAGCGCGATTCCGAGTGCGGCGAGGCCGACGCCGATTATTGCTGGACGGAGTTTCATGGCTGAATCCATTGGGCTGAAAGGTTCGTGAGCTCATGGGCATGCAGCGCCAACGTGGCGGCCGCGCCGGCCAGGATGCAGGGCCCGAGGCGAAACCAAGCCGCGCCCTCGGGTAGCGCCGCCCGGCTCGACGAGCTCTCGCGAAAAGGGCGCACCAGCAAGGCCAGCGAGCCCGAGAGCACGCGCAAAAGCCGGCCTTGCATGGCCAAGCGCATCGGCGCGAAAATCGCTGCAAACAGGAGCGCGTACATCTGCGCCTCGATACCAAGCAGGGGCTGGCACAAGGCGCCGATGGCGGCGAACAACTTCACGTCACCGCCGCCCATTGCGCCGCGCCAAAAGAGGAGGAACGGGGCCGCGCCGCAAAACAGCAAACCTCCGATTGCCGTCGCGCTCTGGGTCAGCCCCGCTTGCCAGCTCAAGGCCATTGTACCGGCCAGAAAATGGCCCCCGACGCCGAAGACCATGCCAAAGGCCGTCAGCCAGTTCGGTATCAAGCCAGTTCTGACGTCGGTCAGCGCCGCCCAGGCGGCGACGAACACGGCTACTACGAGAAAAGTCAACATGGTGAATCCTTTGACGGGGGCCGAGGTCACGCTCAGGGGCTGGCGGTTGGGATCGCCTTCAGCGTCGTCGTCTGACCTTTGATCTGGCCCGAGACCTGATCACCGAAGGCCTTGAACCCGGCATAGGCCAAGATCGCGATACATCCGATCAAGATCACGTATTCGACGACGCCGCCGCCACGCAGGTCGCGTGCGAGGCTACGAATTTGCGGCTCGTTGTTCGTTTGGGTCTTCTGAGGATTGTGTGACATTGGCTATTTCCTTCTATTACGGTGTAGGGACCAGAATCAGACGTCTCACGAACTCGAAGCTGTCGATCAGCGCGGCGCCCACCACCACCAGCCCGACGCAACCAGACAGGGCGACGCAGCCGACCAGAATCGAATATTCGAGAAGAGCCGCGCCGCGAGTGTCGCGAAGCAGACTCGAACGGAGCCTGCCCGCGCTTGCCGCGAGACGGAGGATGACGTGCTTCTGGATCGGGCAGAGGGAGGGAGTCATGTGGAAGCGCTCTCGGTGTTCGCAGTCGGGCTGTGAGCGGCCGAAGCAGTCGGCTCGTTCGACTGCGAGGAGCACTAGAGCAACTTCGGGGCCAATACGGAGTTCGGCTTCTTTCATGCCGAATCGCGCGAGAGCCGGAGGCAGCTGCGCCTCCTGGTTGCGCGCCTCGGCAACCGCCGGGTGCCGAGGCAACCAGCGGTTTCAGGTTTCCGGTTGCCGGAGCGAAGAGAGCGACTCAGCGCTCAGTGGCGACCGCGGCGCACTCCACGCGGGTTCCTGCCAGAGTCCACTCTTCGAGTTGCTCCGAGTGTGGCTCGCCGCGCTGAACTCAACGGCATGGAGCAACCGCCGCGCGGGCGCGCACGCGTCTTGCAGAGTGGCGAACTCGTGAGGCCGAATCCCATGCAGGACTCTAGTGCCAACGGGCACCGTCGAATTACAGCATCCACTTTCGAGAAAGCGTTGGGCGCACTCCGGCGCTCAGCCCGCGGCGCGGTGTTCGTCGAATTCTTGATCGCGTTTCTACCCGTTTACACCTTCTTCTTGTGTTTGATTCAGCTCTCGTTGCTGTTCTCGGTTCGCCTATTGACCGAGCACGCGGCGGTGAACGCGGCGCGCGCGGCTGCGGTCGTGATAGCGGAGCCGAAAGGCCGCTACCCGGACCCAGCGCATCGACTCACTCGTAAGACGAGCAAGCGCTACAAGGCCATCCGCAACGCGGCCGTGCTCAGCTTGAGTCCGTTGATCCTGAATGGAAGCATCGCGGATGTGGACGTGGTATTCCCGGGAGACGCAACACCGGGGGGCCCGGAACGCGGCTTTCCGGTGAGCTTTCGCGCCATGAGCGACACCGCGGTCAGCAAGCTGCGCGTGCGCGTGGAGGTCGACGCGATCTGCCGCATCAGCTTCGCGAACCGCATCGCGTGTCCGCCGCGCAGCATCCAGGGCCTGCTCTTCCCGAGCACCAAAGTAAGCGCGGAAGCAGTTTATCCGTACCAAGGAGCTCGCTATGAATGAGGGCGATGGAGTGCGACGGTCGGCGTTCGCGCGGTCGCGACCAGCGCGGACTGCCCTGGCTGCCGATACGCACGGCGCGATTCTGGTCATGGGCGTCTTCCTGTGCTCCTGCCTGGTCTCGGTGCTCTGGTATCTGGCTGGCATCGGCGACGCGATTATCTACCGCGAGCGCCTGCAGGAAGCCGCGGACGCGACGGCATTCAGCGCCGCGGCCTTGAGCGCGCGCGGCATGAACTTGATCGTGCTCTTGAACCTGATCATGGCCTGCGTCTTGGCGGTGCGTGTGGTGATGAAGGGCCTCCAGGCAGGCTTGGTCCTAGCGGGGGTGATCTTCGCCATTATCCCCGGGGCAGAGGAGTTTGCCCCGCCTTGCTTCACGGGGGCAGCGCGCATGCAGCAGCTCATCAACGCCACACGCAATCCGATCAACTACACGTTGAAAGGGCTGAGCCGCGCGCAGAAGGGAATGGCGCTCGTCATTCCGGGTGCGGCCGTGGCCGGTTCGGTTCAGGTGGGCCTCAAGTACAAGCCAATGGTGAGTCAGGCCGCCGCGGCGAGCCCTCACATCCTCAAGGGATTACCGGTGGAGGAGGGCAGCACCGAGCGGCTATGCGAGGAAGCCGCACATTCGGTTTCCCAGCTGATCCTCTTGTTCGCCCCCCCGAGCGTACAGGGCGTGTTCAAGAGCAGCTTCGCGAGCAAGGCCGAGGGCCTAGTGGACAAGGCCATTGCCAAAGGGCAGATCTACTTCTGTGAAATGGGCCTCGGCAGCCCTCCGGATTTCGGTCCCGAAATCGAGACGAACGCCAAAGAAGCCTGCGACAAGAAGAAGACAGAGGCGGAGTCCGCCGCGAATCAAGCTGGCGCGAACTACACGACCCGCTGTCGCGGGCTCGGGATCCCATGCGATGGCACGGAAGCATCGAGCAACACTCTCACCCCGACTCAGAAGGCCGAGCTCGCCAATTTGCGAGCCACGCGTGATGCGGCCACACAGCAGGTGAGCGGCTTCGATCAAGACAAGTGCGTCAAGGACAAGAAGGCCGAAGCCCAGAAGAACCTCGACGCCAACGACCCCGACAACAACACGGGCACCAGCCAGACGAAGGATCCCGGAGGCGGCGCGAACGGCAACAACGCTCCGAGCCCCTCCAAAGATGCCAAGAACCCTGGCAAAAGTCCCGGGAAGACTCCGGGCAAGAGCGGGGTCAGCAACGCAGACATGACCCCCAAGAAGGTCACACCGGACTTCACGAACGGCGGCAACCGCGGTCAGCTCGTGGCGGTGGCGCGCGGGGATGAGGCCTCGCTGCGGCGAGCTCCCGTCGTGGTTCGGCTGGCATCGTTCCGCAAGAGCAACAACAACGGCGGCATCGATCCGCGCGCGAACATGGCCTTCGCACAGGCGGAGTTCTTCTTCGACTGCGCCGGCACGTGGCAGAGCGACGACTGCAACGGCAAGAGCAAGGACGGAGACGCGATGTGGCACTTCCGCTGGCGGCCCCGGTTGCGCCTGTTCAATGCGCCGTTCGGCGGCAACGGCTCGACGGGCGCAGAGAAGATGTTCGACGCCGCTGCTCACGCCCAATACGTGGCCGAGGCGCTGCAGAGCACTCCGTCCCTCGCTTCCGCGAACGCCTACAAGCTCTTGGCGGAAGCGCTCAAAGACACGGTGATTTTACACTGAGGTGCAGCATGTACGAGACTCGCGGTATTCGGGCGCGCCTGGGGCGGAGCCAGCGCGGCGCAGCGATCATCGAAGCGCTCTTCGTGTGCTCGATATTCATCTTGGGCTTACTCGGCATGGTCTACTTCCGCAGCCTCTATCTGAAGAAGCTCGGCGCGCAGCGCATGGCGCGCGCGGCGGTGATTGCGCACTCGATGGTGGGCTGCAAAGGCAATCAACCGCGGGCCTGGTTGGCGCGGGATGGGACCGGCTATCGCGTGGTCGGCGCGCCGCCAACCCGCACACCGGCCATCAACGCAAAGACGAACGACTCTTATGCAAACAGTGACACCAGCAACAACTCACTCGCGCCGGGCCTGCTCGGCAAGCTGGGCAAGAGCAGCGGTACGACCAGCGACGGGAAGGGCATGCTGAACCCCATTACTGATGCTCGCCTCACCGGGGACGTGGAAGTGTCCAACCGCTCTGGTGTGCTCAGCAAGGACGGCACGAGCTTTCGGGGTGAGGTTGGCTCTCAGTCGTTCGTGAGCTGCGGCGACGAGGTGAAGAGGGGCGACTACGGCAGCATCATCGAGATGATCAAAGACGAGCTGCAAAGCCTGAACAACGCGAAGTGAGGCATCATGCTGCAGGTTGAATGGTTGACGAGGTTGGTTGCGCCGGCGCGCGTGTGGCGGCTCACGCTATATCTTGCGGGCGTTTTTTTCGTGCTCTCGCTGGTCACTGCGCGCCTGCTCCGCGCTCAAACGCGCGAAGCGCTGCTCGGCTTGGGCCATCAGATTTCGGGCCTCACGGAGCTGACGAGCGGCGCCGAGACGCTGCTGGTCAACGGCCAGCGCTTTCATCACGCGGTCGTGACGCTCGAGGAGCCGCTCACTACGGTTTTGGATCGCGTCGAGCACCGCTGCGTGCAAAGTCCAGGGCTGCTTGCTCGGGCTCTGGCGCCGATGCCGCTTTCGGGGCACACCAGCCTGCCAGAGTGGGCCCGCAAAGCCAGCGTGCTGCGCGAGGAAGCTGGCCAGAAGGGCATGCTGGTTTGCTTCGTGAAAAGCCAGAGTGAAGACAGCAGAAGCATCGGAGTCGCGCTGGAACGACTGACGTCCCAGTCGGACGCCTCCGAGCTCGGTGCCGTCATCTATACGTTCGCAGAGCACGCGGACGGCCGTACGCGCGTCTCCACCATTTGGACCGACTCGGGCTTGAACTTCTTCGACCTGTTCGGGGCGGAGGGCGACGCGCACGGAACCGACTCCAGCGTTCTGCCGCGACCCCCGCACGCCCGGCGCACCCTCGTGGTGGCCGCAGATGGCGCCCCCTTCGGCGTGCGCGTGTATGAATCTTCCGAATCGGTGGACGCCATCCGCTCGTACTATGCGCAGCGGATGCAGAAGACGGGCTCACGCGCCGTCGCCGAGAATAGAGAATACGAAACCACCGCATTCCTGCGTAACACTGGCGAGCTAGCGTTGGTCTCACTATCGGTCTTCGGCGACAGAACCTACGTTACTCTCACCGAAGCTGGACGAATGGACGCAACGGTGACCGCCCTTGCAGCGCCATGAGCGTTGATTCGCGGGCAATGAACAGGAGTATCGTATGACGCAAGTAAAGTTCGTCCTCGAGCTCGGGCGCACGGGCTTCGTAGCTCTGCTCGGCTGGTGCATGGTTTCGTGCGCTGCCCTGCGGCCGCAGGCCGAGCCGGAGCCAAACCCGCGCTTTCCGCTGATCGTGCAGGCGCGCGACGAAGCAGGGCAGTTGCTCGCCAACGTGGAGCTCCAGGACGGCAAGAAGGTGGTGG
>Ga0207691_10000539_pt1 | contig 37872 bp, 28 predicted proteins | sample KBSM13metaG_FD_184327 | JGI IMG/M metagenome (GOLD analysis project Ga0207691, IMG submission 184327) | Miscanthus rhizosphere microbial communities from Kellogg Biological Station, Michigan, USA - KBS M1-3 metaG (SPAdes) (version 2) | ecosystem: Host-associated > Plants > Roots > Rhizosphere >...
GGTCATCGAGTCCGACTTGTCGGTGCTGTGGGCGCAGGCCGCCACGTCCGGACTCGTCGTCGCGCTCGTGTTGCTGGGCACCTTCGGCCTGTCCTTCGCCCTTGCCGCGCGCATGCAGCGGACAATTTCTGCTCCGCTCCTTCGACTCACCTCTGTCACAAGGGCCGTCACCCGTGATCGGCTCTACGACGTCCGCGTCGCGAGCGAAGGCGAGGGCGAGAACGAGATCACTGAGCTCATCGACGGGTTGAACAAGATGCTGGCCGAGATCCATCGGCGCGACGTGGAACTCGTTCAGCACAAGCAAGGACTGGAGCGCACGGTCGATGCGCGTACCGCGGAGCTGTCGGCCGTCAACGCGGACCTGACAATCGCGCGCGATAAGGCGATGGAAGGCAGCCGGGCCAAGAGCGAGTTTCTCGCAAACATGAGCCACGAGATCCGCACGCCGATGAACGGCATCATCGGCATGACGGAATTGGCGCTTGGTACGCCGCTGACCTCAGAGCAACGTGACTACCTCCAGACTGTGCGGACGTCGGCGGGATCGCTGCTCGAGATTCTCAACGACATCCTCGACTTTTCCAAGATCGAATCGCGACGGCTGCGCCTCGAGTCGGTCGCCTTCGTTCTTGCCGATGTCGTCAACGAAGCCCTGCGGCCCCTCGCGGTTCGCGCAGATCAGAAAACACTCGAGCTCCTCGTGGATATCGACCCTGGAGTCCCCGCCGCCCTCGTCGGCGATCCACTTCGCCTGCGCCAGATCCTCGTGAATCTGGTGGGCAACGCCGTCAAGTTCACCGAGCGAGGTCACGTCCTGGTCTCAATCAGGACTGAAAACGATGACGACGAACCGGGCATGCTGCGATTCTCGGTCTCGGACACCGGGATCGGCATCGCTCCCGAACACCAGGACGCGATTTTCGAAGCCTTCAGCCAGGCGGACGGATCGACGACCCGCAGGTTCGGCGGCACCGGGCTCGGCCTCGCGATCTCTTCGACACTGGTATCGATGATGCGCGGCCGCATCTGGGTGGAAAGCACTCCAGGCCAGGGCAGCACGTTCACGTTCACCGCCAGCTTTGGGGTTCCAATCGCGTCCTGTGATCTTCACACCGCATTCTGCGCCGTGCTCGACACCGACGCAGCGTCGTCAACGCCGCCGAAGGAAAGCCGGGAAACCGATCGCCAGGCGGTTCGGCCGCGAAGAGTCCTGCTCGCTGAAGACAACATCGTCAATCAACGTGTGGCAATCGGCTTACTCAACCGGCGCGGCCATCAGGTCACGGTTGTGGAGAACGGGCGGGAGGCCGCCGACGCCGTCGCGCGTGAGCATTTCGACATCGTGCTGATGGATCTTCAGATGCCGGTGATGGGTGGCCTCGAGGCCACCAAAGCGATTCGCGAGCGCGAGCGCGGGTTGTCGCGCGACCGGGTTCGTATCGTTGCGATGACGGCGCACGCGATGAGCGGCGATCGCGAGCGCTGCCTGGCTGCCGACATGGACGGCTATCTCGCGAAGCCTACGGAATCCCGTGCGCTGTTCGCTGAAGTCGAAGGGCCTGAGGGACTGTCGACGCCTCCCATCGACCAGGCAGACCTCGTCAGTCGACTGCACGGTGACGCCGAAGTCGCAGCCGAAATCGTTCGCTTGTTCACCGAGGAGTGCCCTACTCTTCTCGACGGCATCCGCACGGCGATCGATCAGCGAGACGTGACAGCGGCACGGCGAGCCGCGCATACTCTCAAGGGCGCTGCGGCTACGGCCGCGGCAGTTGGCATCGCCGAGGCTGCCGCACTTCTCGAGGTCCTCGCCGCTGAAGGCCACGTCGATGCATTCGAGAGTGCCTGGCTGCGGATCTCGAACGAAGTACACGCCCTTCTGGACAGGCCGATTACGTTCATCCGTGACGTCACGGAGGTCCCATGCGAGCCCTGATCGCCGACGATGACCCGGTGGCAGCTGTCGCCGTGTCACGCAGCATGTCCAACTGGGGTTTCGAGACGACGATCGTTCACGATGGATTGGCGGCCTGGGACCATCTCAACTCCGACCATCCGCCATCGCTGGCCGTCATCGATTGGGAAATGCCCGGACTCGAGGGTCCGGAACTCTGCAAGCGCGTCCGCTCCGTCGATGCGCGTGCGCATCTCTACATCGTGCTGCTGACCGCCCGGAACAGCTCGACTGATCTCATCGCCGGCCTCGACGCCGGCGCCGACGATTACCTGATCAAGCCGGTCGATCTGAACGAGCTGCGCGCGCGCATCCAGGTTGGAGTGCGGGTCGTTTCACTTCAGGCACGGCTCGCGGAGAAGGTCGCCGAGCTGCAATCGTCTCTCGACAACGTGCGCCAGCTTCGAGGCCTGCTGCCCATCTGTGCGTATTGCAAACGCATCCGAGACGATGGCAATTACTGGCAGCGTGTGGAGGTATACGTGTCGGAACACACCGACGCCACCTTCACCCACGGTATCTGTCCGTCGTGTCTCGAAGAGGCGAAGGCACAACTGAAGTCGTAGCGCATCAGGCATCGCTCGCGACCGGCGATACGGCCGGCTCACCGCCATCAAGCGTCGTGCGAACCAACCTCGCCAGCTCCATCAGGCTGAACGGCTTCGCGATATATGCGTCGGCGTGTCGGAGGATATCCTCGCGATTCAGGTCCGCAAGGTAGCCGCTCGTGTAGATGACTTTCAGCGACGGGCGCCCGCGACGCAGCCGTTCCGCCAGATCGACACCGTTCATTCCGTCGGGCATCACGATATCCGTGATGAGCAAATCGACTTCGTCGCCATGCTGGCGCCAGACGTCGAGCGCGTGCGGACCGCTTTGCGCCTGCAGGAGCCGGTATCCCAGGTCCTGAAGGAGACGGATCACGAGCGCCCGCACTCCCGCCTCGTCTTCGACGACCAGGATCGTTTCCTGACCGCGCGGCGCGGGAGTCGGGTGCAGCGCAGCGACTGCCACCGCCGGCTTTGTCTCGACACGCGGGAAGAACACGCGAAACTCCGTTCCGAGACCCACCTGGCTTTCCACCTCGATCCAGCCGCCGTGCTGCTGGACGATTCCGTAGGTCGTCGCCAGGCCGAGGCCGGTCCCCTTGCCCACATCCTTGGTGGTGAAGAACGGTTCGAAGATATGAGGCAGATGCTCGGGCGCGATCCCCGCGCCGTTGTCCCTCACGCTCAGGCATGCCCAGCTTCGCGATGAGGTGCTCGACGGCGCATTCGAGCCTGTCGCCTCGTGGAGCGATGTATCGATGATGAGGCGTCCACCGACCGGCATCGCATCGCGCGCGTTGACCGCAAGGTTCAGCAGTACCTGTTCGATCATCCCAGGATCGGCGCGCACCGCCAGTGGGCCATCCGCATACGTGAAGGATACGAGGATGTCCTCACCCAGGACGCGGTGCAGCAACCGGGCCACGTTCGTGACGACGTCGTTGAGATCGACGTCGCGCACTTCAATGGCCTGGCGGCGGCTGAACGCGAGCAGTTGCCGGGTGAGCGCGCTGGCCCGCTGCGCGTTCTGCTCGAGATCCGACACTGCTTCTCGCACTTCTTCCGGAACGCGACGGTCCAGCGACACTTCCTCAGCGCGGCCCAGGATCACTGTGAGGATGTTGTTGAAGTCGTGGGCGATGCCGCCGGCCAGGCGTCCAATGGCTTCGAGCCGTTGCGCCTGACGGAGTTGCTGCTCGAGAAGCTGATGCTCCGCCTGTGCGATGAGCGTCGACAACAGATTGGCGACCGCCAGCGCGAATGCCTGTTCGTCCGGCATCCAGCGTCGCGGTTCTCCCACATGCTTGCAGGACAGGACACCGATCGTCGCACGCTGCGATCGGATGGGTGCACACATCATCGAAGTGATGCCGTACGGCGCGAGCAATCGACCGGTCAGTTCGACGGTACGCGGATCCGACATTGCGTCAGTGACCGCCAGCACTTCGCCGCCCGCCAACGCCTGGAAATATGCCGGACAGGCATCTTCGCTGAGGGCCATGCCGCCTGAGTGCGCCACCCCAGGCCACTGAAACAGATCCTGGCAAATCGAGACCGCGCCACTCTCGTCGTCCCGCCAGACGCCGACGAGCGCCACCGACAGCGTGTTCGCCACGACTTCGGTGATGCCGCGAACGATGTCGTTGAAATCGTCGGGCGCGCTCAGGTAGCTCGCCGTCAACGTCGCGAGCGCCGCCTCCTGACGCGCGTATCGCTCGTTGGCCTTGCGCAAGGTCTCCTCGGCCTGACGCTGATTGTCACGCGTGCGCAAGGCCCCGATGCCGAATGCGAGATCATCGGCCAGTTCCCTGAGCAGCGCCGATTCGGCGATGTCGAAGGCAAACTCTTCACCCGAGCACAAGGCAAGCGCACCGAATGCGCGGCCGTCGGCCACGAGCGGAAGCGCGACGGCTGCCCGGTAGCCGAGCCGGACTGCTTCGTCCCTCCACGAGCCGGCCTCGGCGGCACGAAGGTCCCAGATTGCAGGTTCACGCGTGCTGATCGCAACAGTGATCAGGCCGCTGCCCTGGTCCGCCCAAGCGAGCCGCGCATCGCGATCTCGATCATCCGACGCGATCGCGGCCGTCTGGATGCGCGACCCGGCGCCGGTCTCGGGCAGTCCGACCCAGGCGACGCGGTAGCCACCGTCGCGCACCATTACCTGACAGACTTCGCGAAGCAAGATCGACTCTTCGCCCGCGTGCACGAGCACCTGGTTGCAGTTGCTGATTGTCCGCAGCGCGCGATTCGCACGCTGCAGGTCCTCCTCGGCGCGCTTGCGGTCGGTGATGTCCTGAATCTGCGACACGAAGTAGCGAGGCGCTTCTTCATCGTCGACGACGAGCGAGGAATTCAACTGCACCCAGCGAATGCGGCCATCCTTGTGACGGTAGCGCTTCACGCGACGGATGGTCTCGACTTCGCGGTTGAGCAGACGTTGTGTGGCAATCCGGTCACCCGGTATATCGAGTGGATGGGTCACCGCCTCGTAGGTCATCGTCAGCAGTTCCTCCGCCGAGTAGCCGACGATCGCGCACAGCGCAGGGTTGACTTCGAGGTACTGCCCCGTCGTGGAGACGAGCGCCATTCCGATCGGTGAATAGTGCATCGCTGAGCGAAAGCGTTCCTCGCTTTCGCGAAGCGCATCTTCGGCCTGGCGTCTGACCGTGATTTCGCGTCCAACTGTGGCGGCGATGTCGTTGAAGTGATTGTGGAGTTGCGCGATCTCGTCGTTGCCTCGACTCGACGCGCCGCGCCCAGGCACCCCGTCCGGTTCGGCGGGCGGCGCTCCCGTAGCAAAACGACCCATGGAATCGTGAAGCCGCTCGATTCGCCGCGTGACGAGCGCGTGCAGGCTGATCCCCAGGCCGACAACGGCCAGGAACACGGCCACCGTGCCAACGCCGAATTGCCGCAGCAATCGCTGGCGATTCACTTCCTTCGCCAGGCTGAGATCGTAGACCAGCAGAATCAACGCGCCACGGCTGGCCGCGAGCTCGCCCGGGCCAATTGGCACCGTTGCCGGCATGACGAATGTGAGGAAGTTGCGATCGAGACTGAACACACTTGCCGTCCGGCCGCTCGCTCGCACGCGTTGCATCGTTTCCCGGACGCGGGAACGCTCGGTCTCGGCCAGGCCGATGGCTGCAAGTTCGAGTGGACGTCCGATCCAGTCGCGACGACTGCTCAGCACCACCTGGTTGTCGGGTGTGACGAACACCGCGGCGCGAATCTCTTCGAAGACGGTCAGCTCACCAAACTCCCGCTGCTCGCTCTCGAGCTCGCTGCGCTCTGCCGCCCGTTCGGTCCGGCTTTGAATCTCGGTGGCGCGTACGAGCTCGTCGCGCTCGAAGTCCCGTTCGAACGCCGCCTCCTGGAACTGGTTCGCAACGGTAAAGAGCGCCAGCCCGACGACTGCGCTGTACAGCGTCAGGAACAGCGGAAGGCGAAATCGGAGCGACTGCAGGACTCGGCCGGACGGAAACGCACCAGCCATGGTCTTACCGTCGGCACGCAGACGAACCGAGCCTGGAGGGCCACCGCAGCAGCGGCTCGAATGGAGTGGGCGCCGTCAGCAGACCGGCCGCGAGAAGCTCGCCCTGCAATCGCGCGAGCGTCGCCAGCAGATGCGGACGCGGAGCATCGAGCCATTCGCGGCTTTCACCCAGGCTGATCATGCGTATCCGTCCCAGCATCTGTTCGAGACCCGCGGTTGTCGTGCTCAGACGGTTGGCGATCCAGCTTCGCGCCTTCTCGGATGTGGCCACCTCGTTGATCGCTCTCTGCCACGCGGTGCACAGCGTCTCCGCGTGAAATGGGTGAGACTCGAGGTAGTCTCTGCGGATTACGAACACACGCAGGATCTGGAAGGGCGTCGAGACGCTGCTGAAAAGTTCCACGCCGCCTGCGTCGACGAGCTGTGATCGAACCGGCTCGTAGGTCACAACCGCATCCACCTCCCGTCGCCTGAAGGCAGCGAGGTGACGATTCGGCGGGAGATTGACCAGCCGGACATCGCTGGCCCCGAGTCCGGCCTGCTTGAGCACGCGATCCAGGAGATATGCGCTGACGGTGTTGATCTGCGCCGCGACGCGACGATCTTTCAAGTCCGTTGGCGTGATCAGGTCAGGCTGTCCGACCACGGCGTCTCCACCCCGTGACTCGTCGGAGACGAATAGGATGACCGCGTCCACGGCGCCCGATTGCGCAACGGACAGCAGTTCGTCCACGCTCAACCATGCAGCGGCGACGGCGTGGTTTCGAAACGCGCGCATCACTTCCCCGTCGTCGACGAACTCGACGAGCCGGAACGAGGAGGCGCTCAGCCATCCATATTCCTGCGCGAGAAACAGCAGCTCGCTGCTCGGCCAGAACGTGGTTCCGATTCGCAAAGGAGGCTCGGGCTCGGCTCGACATCCCGTTACCAGAGTCACAGCCAGCAGAAAGGCTGCAGTAAGCGACGGCACGCCTCTTCGCATTACCGATGGAGGGTCACCAATAGTCAGGCTCGTTGCCGCGTCTCCATTTGATATTGCATCCGATGCTTGGCTTCTGCTCCGCCGGAACGGAAGTATCCGACAGCACGGCGGTCGCCGCGGCACGGATATCGGCACCCGTTACGGGCACTGCATTTCGCGGCCGACTGTCGTCGAACTGCCCGCGATAGACGAGCGTTCCACGAGCATCGAACAGGAACAGATCAGGCGTGCACGCCGCCCTGAACAGCTTGGCAACCTCCTGCGTCTCGTCGAAGAGGTACGGGAACGTATATCCGGCCTCTCTCGACTCCTGCTGCATGCCTTCGGGTCCATCTTCGGGAAACGCAATCGAATCGTTGGAATTGATCGCAACGATTGCGAGACCGCGTTCCTGGAATTCGCTGGTGAACCGCGCGAACTCTCGACGGATGTGCCGGACGAAGGGACAGTGATGACAGATGAACGCCACGAGCAATGGGCGCGAGCTGTAAACCTCCGACGACACCATTTCGCCCGTCGCTGTCGGCAGCCGGAACGCCGGCATCGTCGTGCCCAACGGCAACATCGTGGACGGAGTCGCAGTCATGGTTGAGCGGCCAGTATATGCCGTCACCCTGCAGCGGATGTGAGCGTATGCGGTTGAGCTAACGAAGGGTGAAGGTCAGTTCGATGGTGACGAGCACGGCGACTGGCTCACCGAACCGAGTGCCCGGCTGGAATCGCCACTGTTTAGCGGCCTTAATCGCTTCCTGGTCGAGACCAAATGCAGAGTCCAGCGATCGAACGACTTCGACCTTTCCGACTGTGCCATCGGGCATCACGACACACTCGAGCAGAACCGTGCCTTGGACCTTGGCCCGCATTGCATCCGCGGTGTACTGCGGTTTCACCTCGCGAATAGGCTTGGGCAACAGCACGCCATTACCGGGACGATAAGCACCTCCGCCAGTCCCGCCGCCGAAGCCTTCACCAATGCCCGACCCCTGACCCGGCCCAGCACCCGTACCGGTGCCTGGCCCGAGCGAAATGCTGTTGGAGGCTTGCGTCGATTCAATCGTGCCGGGTGTGGTCACGGTCGCGTCGAGCGTCTTCAACGGGATCGTGATGGGTTCCACCGGTGGAGGTTCCACGGGCGGTGGCTCGACGGGTTTGGGTATGACCGGCGCCGGCTTCGGTTTGGCGATCTCGGCGGGTTTCGGCGGATCCGGCATCTTGTTGCCGCCGCCTCCGCCGCCGCCTGGCCCTGGCTCCGACAGAAAAATAATTCGTTCAGAAAGCTGCGGAGGAAGAACCGCTTTGTAGACCCGTTGGGGAATCAGGCTGCCGATGAGCAGCACGATTCCAACGATAATCAGCTCCGTGAGGAAGCCAGCACCGACCTGGCCGCCTATGCGCTTGCTGTCCGGCTGCTCGAACATGAAGCGAGCCTGGCGCGGACCATCCCCTTCGGGACGCACCGTGAGATGCGCTGAAGCGGGAACGATTTCCTGATCCTTCCGGGGCCCAGTCGATGTCGACATAGCCGTATTGTTCGGTGACCTACTCATTGTCTCTGAGTAGACGTGGCCTCGCAAGGTGCAAAACGAATGCCTCAGTCTCTCGGCCGGAGTATTGGTGGCGCTGCAATGTGTTAGACGCCCTATCCACCGGGTTCGGTCTCCCCAGGTGACGGTTTTCGCGAGAAATCAGTCCGTCCAGTCGACCGTCGCGAGTTGCCTTGCTCCGTTGCTGCTCAAAATACGACGGGCGTCACCAATCATTTCGGCAGAAACATGCGCACCCACCAGCAGCGCACCCCCTCTTATCTTCGACTCCCACGTGTCAGCTTCCTCCCCGCTCAGCCCGGCTCGCTCCAGCGTCCGCGCAATGCCGCCGGCGGCGTGACCGGCGGCCTCGGCAAGATCGGCGGCCAGAGGACCGTCGGCCACAATGGGGCCGATTCCGGGCATCACCAGCGCTACTGCAGACAGTAAATGCGCCCCGAATTCGCCGAGGCGTGCTGCCGGCAGCGAATCCTCGAGTTCTGAACCTGGAGATGCCCCCGACGCGCGCGCAATGGCGCTTTCTTCGTCGTGCGTCCGTGCCACGATCGACACGCGCTCATGGGGTACGCCCATCTCACGCAGTAGCCGCGCCGCTGCGATCGCGCTGTCTGCTCCGTCGAAAAGTCCGACGACAAGTGGGTGTGTAGTCATTCGGCGGTATACCCGTCTCGCGCACGCACACGCAAATCCGTTCGTCCCTTTACGCTCACGCGGATGGAGCGCCACCGGCGTGCGTCGGACTGCGCCGGCCTCATGGGCGTGTAACCCAGCAGGTATTGATAGCGCAGCTCACGGGCGATCGTGCTGAATGTCTCATCCAGCGCGCGTGCATCGCGAATGAGAAACGAGTGTCCCCCGCTCACGACCGCGAGTTCCGCGGCCAGTGGTGGCCGGTCTCGGCCGATTGTAATCGGATAAATCAGCGCCTGGCTCTGACGAGCGCGCTCGACAACACGCGACGCAGGCGCGACGCTGTAGCGGTCCACGCCGTCCGAGAACACGACGACCGCTAACCGTCCGGGTTCTCCTTCCAATCGGTCCAGGATGGAAATGATCGCGTCATGCAGTGACGTCGTGCTCCACGGATCGAGCCCTTCGATCGCATGCCTCTGCTGCGCATGATCGTTCGACAACGGAGCGATGACCTCTGCGTCGCTCCCAATGGCGACTGCCATCGATCGATCGGTTGGCTTCAGCTGCTGCAGAAACGCCTGGGCCGCCGCCTTCGCAAGCCGCAGCGGCTCACCCGCCATGCTCCAGCTCCTGTCTATCCCGAGCACGACGGTCAGCGGAAATTCCCCGGCGGCAAATGCAGAGATCTCTTGCGTTTCGCCGTCCTCCTCGACCTCGAAATCCTCCCGCTTCAGGCCGGTGACCAGGCCGCCGCCTTTGGCGTCGGTGACGGTCGCATACACCTCAACGAGCTGCACCCCTGTAGAGAACTGCGCAAGCGGCGGCTGCTGAAAGGCTTCCACCTTTTTGAGGGCAGGCCACCCGAGACCCGCGAGACACAGAATGGCTGCGGCAGCGTGGTACAATCGGGCCCGGAAGGAGTCTATGGGTAACCTTGGCATTCCGGAACTTCTGATCATCCTCTGTATCATCATCCTCGTATTCGGCGCCAATCGCCTGCCTGAGATTGGACGCGGAATTGGCAGAGGTATCAGAAACTTCAAAGACGCAACGAAGGAAGGGACCGAAGGGGCCGAGAAGTCCTAGCGACGACGGCGAGCCTTGGCGAGGCGCTCGCGCCGGCCAGGTCGCTGCGATTGTCGGCGCTTGCTCTTCGGTTTCACGCGGCTTCGCACCGGGCGCGTCCCTCCTTCATCGCGCCTGACACGTTCGAGAATCTCGACCAACCCCAGGTCGACTTGGCGTCGTTCCATATCGACGCGCACAACCTGTACGTCCGCACGGTCTCCCAGTCGATACATCTTTTTGGTGTGTTCTCCGCGGAGCACGTGCTCCTGCTCCACGAATCGGTAGTAGTCGTCCGCCATGCTCGACACGTGCACGAGTCCTTCGACGTAATGCTCGACGAGCTCCACGAAGAGGCCGAACGGCGCGACGCCGGTGATGTAGCCGCTGTACTCATCGCCAACCTTGTCGGCCATGAAGCGGACCTTCTTCCACTGGAGCAACTCCCGCTCGGCATCGTCTGCTCGACGTTCCATCTCGGACGCGTGTCGCGCGGTCTCGGGCAATTCTTCCTCGAGCTCCTCGCGCCGGGCATCGCCGATCGGGCCCTGACGCGACGCGCGCAGCATGCGGTGCACGACCAGATCCGGGTAGCGGCGGATCGGCGACGTGAAATGCGTATAGTGCTCGACCGCCAGCCCGAAGTGGCCCAGGCTCACCGCGTCGTACCGCGCCTTCTGCATCGTCCGCAGCATGAGCGCCGCGATCGGACGCTCCTCGGGTGTGCCGCGCATGCGATCGATCAGCTTCTGGAAATGCTTCGGCGTCAGGGCGCGCCCGCGCGCAGCGAGGCTGTACCCCAGCGGCGTGATGAAGGCTTCGAAGTCCTCGACCTTCTTGGCATCTGGCGCTTCGTGCACGCGGTGCAGGGCCGGAACCGCCTGCCCTTCGAGATGCGCAGCAACCGTCTCGTTGGCAAGCAGCATGAACTCCTCGATGAGGCGATGCGCGATGTTCCGCTCGCTCGCGACGATCGCCTCAATCTCGCCGATCTCGGAAAGGATCACTTCCGCCTCCGGCAGATCGAAATCGATCGAACCACGGCGGCGCCTTCGCCGATTGAGAATGTCGAACAGGTCGCGCATCAACTCGAACATCGGCACGAGCCCCTGATATTCGAACATCGTCTCCGGATCGCGGTCAGTGAGGATGGCGTTCACCGCCGTGTACGTCATTCGCGCATCGCTGTTGATGACACCGTCGTGTATCTCGTAGCGCACGACCGACCCCTGCCGGTCGACTTCCATGAGGCAGGATTGCACGAGGCGATCGACGTTCGGGTTCAGACTGCACAGGCCGGTCGCAAGCTCGGATGGGAACATGTGGACAGCACGTTCGGTGAAGTACACGGACGTGCCCCGCTCGTAGGCCTCCTCGTCGAGCGCGCTGCCTTCGGTCACATAGTGCGACACGTCGGCAATGTGCACACCGAGCCAGACGTGGCCATTGGACAGCCGCTCGATGGTGATCGCATCGTCGAAATCGCGGGCATGTTCACCGTCGATCGTCACCGTCGTCACGCCGCGAAAGTCGGTGCGGCCTCTGATGTCGCGGTCCTTCACCACCGTGCCAAGCCGCATCGCTTCGGCAACGGCCTCATCAGAGTGTCGATCGGGAATACCGAACTTACGGATGATGATCTGCGTATCGACGCCCGGTTCGTCGATGCGGCCAAGGACTTCGACCACGCGGCCAACGGGCCCGCGGGTCGCGGTCGGCCACCGCGTGATCTCCACGACCACCATCTCGCCGGCCTCCGCTGACGACGACTGCCCGGTCGGAACGTGCACGTCGGTCAGGACACGTCGATCGAACGGGACGACGTACCCGAGTCCTGCGGCATCGACGTCATACCGGCCGACGATCGACGCCTGGCTCCGTTCGAGGATCCGGATGATGCGCCCTTCAGCCCCGCGTTCCGAATGCCGCTCGACGCGAACCACGACGCGGTCGCCGTGCATGGCCTCCGAGAGATTGGCGGCAGCGATATAGATGTCTTTCCTCTCGTGGCCTGACTCGGATTGATCCGGGATCACAAACCCGAATCCACCCGGGTTCGTCGAGAGACGGCCGACGACGAGGTCCATCTTCTCGGGCAATCCGTATCGATTGCCGCGAACCTGAAGGAGGTCGCCGGAGGCGACCAGTGCCTTCAGCCGGCGTCTGAAGCCGGCGCGCTCGTCGCGCGGTATGCGCAGCATCCGCATCAAATCCCGCACCGTGGCCGGATGATGGGCGTGCTGCCGTATCTGTTCTAAAAGGTCTTCTGCCAAATATTCACCAAACTAACTTCCGATCAAAATGATCTGTAGATCGCCGACGTTCGTGTTCGTAGGGCCTGTTCGAATCAAGTCCCCCAATCGGTCGAAGAACGCGTAGGCGTTGTTGTCATCAAGGTAAGCCTGTGCCGATTGCAACCCCGCCTTTTGCGCACGCACGATCGTCGTCGGATCGACGACGGCACCGGCGGCATCCGTGGGTCCGTCGATGCCGTCTGTCCCGATGCTCGACGCGACCACCGCCGATCCCAGCGTCTCGAGCATGGGGGCCATCGCGAGCGCAAATTCCTGGTTGCGTCCACCTTTACCGTCACCCACCACGGTCACCGTGGTTTCACCAGAAGAAATGACGCACAGCGGGCGGGGCAGCGATGCCGATATACGTGACACCGCGGTGACGTGCGCCCGGGCCGATACCCTCGCCTCACCGGTCACAGGCTGCGTCACGACATGCACGTGATAGCCAAGCCGTTCGGCGGCGCCTCGCGCTCCATCGATCGCGCCGCGTTGCGGACCGATCACGTGCGCCACGGCGCGCGCCAGCCTTGCATCGCCTCTCTTCGGCGTGTCGGGAACGTCGCCCGCCACACCTCGGCGAAGACGCGTCACGACGTCCGTTGGATACGCGTCGAGACCGCCTCGACGCTCGAGGATACGCACAGCATCGGCAAAAGTGCTTTCGTCGGCAACCGTGGGTCCCGACGCGATCACGGATAGATCGTCACCAACGACATCCGACACGGCCAACGTCAACACACTCGCGCGCGAGGCGGCCGCCAGTCGTCCACCTTTGATCGCGGAGAGGTGCTTGCGAACGGTGTTGAGCTCGTAGATGTCCGCGCTCTGTGCCATCAGCGTGCGCGCTGTCTGCTGTTTGGCTTCGAGAGGAATGCCGGGCGCGGGCATCGCCATCAACGCCGATCCTCCACCCGAGAGCAGCACGACGAGGACGTCGTTCTCACCCGCCGCCGCTGCGATGTCGAGCGCGCGCCGCGCGCCGCTCAGGCTCCCCTGGTCGGACAACGGATGTCCGGCGTTGCACCACTCGGCGTTCGGCGGAAGCGCTTGCGACGCTGCTGTTGGCGGGCCGACTCCGAGCAGGTGGCGTACCCGCACGTCAGTTCCCGAGGCAAACGCCGTGAGCATCGCCGCGGCCGCCTTGCCCGCAGCGACGACATCGACGGCATTGGCACGTCGCAGTGTCTCGCTGATATCGCCGGCGAGCGCCCGACGAACGAGACCTCCGGCGTTCACAGCCGACAGAGCTTCACCAAGAATGGTGTCGAGGTGATTTCGAAGAGAGGAAACGGCGGTCAGTTCACTTGCCGGGGATCGGCCCAGGCAGAACGCCCGGCCACGAGGTCAACCTGCTGGAGAACATGGCTCACGACCTGATTCGCCTTGTTCTGCTCGCACAATTGATCCAACTGGGACATCACCCGGGTGAGCGCTCGTTCGACGTCGCTGATCGTGCGCTCGGAGTAGTACTCGCGCTGCGCGTCGAGACAACGCTGGCAACGAATGAACTCTTCTCGGTAGAAATTGGAAAGGGAATGCAGGACCCGATCGCAAGGCGGAGGCGAATCTGTCAGGAAGCGGGACAAGCGGTTCCTCAACGCTGGCATCTCCCCCGTGTCACAGAAAAGTCTAACGAGCTTGCGGATGTTCTGTCAACGCGCGTCTGACCCGGCCCGCCAGGCGGCGGCCAGTCCCCCCGTGCTCCCGACGAACATCCCTCCAAGAATCAGCGATACAGACAGGCGGACTGGCAGGAACCGGAGGGCATCCCCCTCCAGCAGCGCGCGGAGTTCGGTCCCCCACCATGCGTTCGCCAGGGAGTGGCTCAGCCACAGGAACAAGATCGCCAGAATCGCGCCGATCCCGCCCTGCAGAAAGCCCTCGGCCACAAAAGGCCCCCGAATGTAGCTCAGTGGCGCTCCCACCAACTCCATGATTTCAATTTCGTCATGCCGCGCCAGAAGACCGAGGCGAACGACGACCGCGACCGTCACGGCCGCCGCCAATCCCATGAGCAGGGCCAGAGCTGCCCCTGCCGCGCGCACGGTATCGAGCGCGGACGCCACCCTGGCCAGCCAATCGCGGTCGTACTTCACATCGACTACGCCAGGCAGCTGGACAACCTTCCTGACCAGGGCATCGACGCGGCCATCGCGCTCGGCCCCCGGACTCACCCGCACCTCAATAGAAGCCGGAAATGGATTGTCCCCCAAGCCTTCGGCCAAATTGGCCAGGTCCGCGAACTCCTTTCGAAATCGCGTGAGTGCCTGTGCCTTGGACACATATTCGCGGCCGGCAGAAACACCACTCTGGTCGATCGCAGACTCGATGGTTCCGCGCTGTTCGGATGTCGTGGAATCGGAGAGGTACACCGAGAACTCCGATGCCGACGTCCAGCGTGACAACAACTGTTCCGCATTCCACGTGAGCAACAGGAGGACTCCCAGGACCACGAGTGCCAGAGTGATGGCCAGTACGGCAAATGCGCTGGATCCCCGGCTGCGCCACAGGCTGGCGGCTCCTTGTCGAAAGGCGTAATCGATCGCTCTCATCCCACCTCGACGACGCGGCCCTGGTCGAGCGTGATGGTGCGCCTGCCAACCAGCCGGATGAGTTCGCGGTCGTGTGTGGCGACGAGCACGGTCGTTCCACCCGCGTTGATTTCGCGGAGCAGGTTCATGATCTCGAGCGACAGGTCCGGATCGAGATTTCCCGTCGGCTCATCGGCAATGAGCAACGCCGGATCGTTCACCAGAGCTCGAGCGATCGCGATGCGCTGTTGCTCACCACCTGACAGATCCTTCGGGTAAGCGTTCATGCGGTGTTGCAGTCCCACCCATTTGAGGACCTGAAACGCACGCCTGCGCTGGTGTGCTGCTGGTACGCCGAGCACTTCGGGTACGAATGAAATGTTCTCGAGCACCGTACGGCTGGGGATGAGTTTGAAGTCCTGGAAGACGAACCCGATGCCGCGACGATATTCCTGAATCTCGCGGCGCGAGAGCATCGAAAGGTTATGGCCGTTGACGAAGACTTCGCCTTCGGTTGGCCGTTCCTGCATCAGCAGAAGACGGAGAAGCGTAGACTTGCCTGCCCCGCTTGGACCCGTCAGGAAAACGAACTCGGCTTTCTCAACATTCAACGTGAGGTCACGCAGCGCGTACAGACCGCGACTGTAGACTTTCGAGAGCCGCCGCGTTTCGATCACATCAATACACTACCAGAACAGTTGTCGCGTTCTTCAGGATTCGAGCGCGCGCTTGACCAGATCGGACGCGAGTTTCGGGTTGGCTTTTCCGCCACTCGCCTTCATCACCTGACCGACAAGGAAGCCGAATGTCTGTTTCTTGCCGGCGCGGTACTGCCTGGCTGTTTCAGCATTGCGCGTGATGACTTGCGCCACGATCTCTGACAGCGCGTCTGCATCAGAATTCTGTGCAAGCCCTTCTTCGCGGACGATCTCGTCCGCTGATCGCCCGGAGTCGTACATCTTTGCGAACACGCCCTTGCCGATCGAACTGCTGATCGTTCCCTTGTCGACGAGGGCGATCAAACCGGCAAGCGCCGCAGGCGGGATCGGAACATCTCCGATCTCCTGGCTACGCTCTTTGAGCGTTCGCAACAGTTCTCCCATGATCCAGTTGCTCGCCGCCTTGGGGTTCTTCGCTGCCTGCGCCGTGGCCTCGAAGTAGTCGGCCAGCGCTGCGGACTGCGTCAGCACGCCCGCGTCGTACGGCGGGATGGCGTACTCCGCAACAAAGCGACGACTGCGTGCCTCCGGCAACTCGGGCATCGTCGAGCGCACGCGTTCGATGCGCGCCTCGTCGACGAGCAACGGTGGCAGATCAGGCTCGGGAAAGTACCGGTAGTCGTGCGCCTCTTCCTTGCTTCGCATCGAGTGCGTGCGGCCGCTGCTCGTGTCCCACAGCCGTGTTTCCTGCACGACCTTCCCACCGTCTTCGATCACGCCGATCTGCCGCCGGATTTCGTACTCGAGCGCCTTCTCCAGGTAGCGGAATGAATTGACGTTCTTCACCTCCGCCTTGGTTCCAAGCGTCGTCTGTCCTTTCGGACGGACCGAGACGTTGGCATCGCAGCGAAGGCTGCCCTCTTCCATGTTGCCGTCGCTGACACCGAGCCAGACGAGGATGTTGCGCAAGCGGCTGAAAAACTCGCCGGCCTCGGCGGCCGAGCGCATGTCGGGCTCGCTGACGATCTCGATGAGAGGCACGCCGCTCCGGTTGTAATCGATGTAGGTGCGGCGGTCGGAGTCAGGGAACCCTTCGTGCAGCGACTTGCCGGCATCCTCTTCCATGTGGATGCGCGTCAGCCCCACGTGTTTGGCGTGGCCGTCAACAGCAATGTCCAGACCGCCACCAAGCGCGAGCGGCAGCTCGTACTGCGAGATCTGATACCCCTTCGGCAGATCGGGATAGAAGTAGTTCTTGCGCGCGAACACCGATCGCGGCTGCACGTCGCAGCCGCAGGCGAGCGCGGCCTTGATCGCGTAGTCGACAGCCTGGCGATTGAGGACGGGCAGCGCGCCGGGCAGTCCCAGGCACACAGGACAGACCTGCGTGTTGGGCGGCGCACCGAACCGGGTACTGCAGCCGCAGAAGATTTTTGTGCGCGTCTGCAGTTGGGCGTGGACTTCGAGGCCGATGACTGCTTCCCAGTCGTTCACGCTTCTCAGTTCTCCCGAACGACTGGATGTTACAGCTTCGGTCCGGCGTCCTTCACTGAGGCTGGCACGTCCTTCTCGAAGGTGACGAAGTTATCGATGAACATTTTCGCCAGCTTCCGGGCCTGCTCGTCGTACTGCGCGGCGTCGGGCCAGGTGCTCCGCGGATCGAGCACGGATGCCGGTACGCCCGGGCACGTCGTCGGCATATCGAGGTTGAAGACCGGATGCTTCTGGTACTTCACGTCATCCAGTTGTCCCGTCAACGCCGCGGTGATCATCGCCCTGGTGTACCCGATCTTCATGCGCTTGCCGACGCCGTAGGCGCCGCCGGTCCACCCGGTGTTCACCAGCCAGACACGCGCGCCGTGTTTGGCGATCCTCTCTCCGAGCATCTGCGCGTAGACATTTGGATTAAGCGGCAGGAACGGCGCACCAAAGCAGGTGCTGAAGGTCGCTTTCGGCTCGGTGACGCCCTTTTCGGTTCCCGCGACACGGGCGGTGTACCCGGACAGGAAGTGATACATCGCCGCCTCTGACGAGAGACGCGCGATCGGCGGCAGCACACCGTACGCATCGGCGGTGAGCATGATGACGTTCTTCGGATGGCCGCCCCGTCCCGACATCTCGGCATTGTCGATGAAGTCGATCGGATACGAGCCACGCGTGTTCTCGGTCATCGACGCATCGTCCAGATGCAACGCGCGCGTGTCGGGATCGATGACGACGTTCTCGAGAATGGTGCCGAAGCGTTTGGTCGTGCTGAAGATCTGTGGTTCGGCTTCCGGCGACAGCTTGATGACCTTGGCGTAGCAACCGCCTTCGAAGTTGAAGACACCGGTGTCGCTCCACCCGTGTTCATCGTCGCCAATCAGGCGGCGGTCAGGGTCACTCGAGAGCGTCGTCTTGCCGGTACCCGAGAGCCCGAAAAACAGCGCCGTGTCACCGGCGGCGCCGATGTTCGCCGAGCAGTGCATCGACAACACACCCTGGAGCGGAAGCGTGTAGTTCAGGATCGAAAAGATGGATTTCTTGATTTCGCCAGCGTAGTGGGTGCCGCCGATGAGCACCATCTTCCTGCCGAAGTGCACGAAGATGACGCACTCGGAGCGTGTGCCGTGACGCGCGGGATCGGCCTTGAAGTGCGGCGCGTCGATGACAGTGAACTCCGGCCGGTGCGCCGCGCGCTTCACCGGATCGTTTTCCGGCAGGAACATGTTGCGCGCGAACAGATTGTGCCAGGCGAACTCGTTGACGATCCGGATCGGCAGTCGGTACGACGGATCGGTTCCCGCCCACGCATCGAGGACGTACAACTCCTTGTCCTGAAGGTGCGCCATCATGTCGCGATGGAGCGCGTCGAACTTCGCCTCGTCCACCGGGCGATTCACGGTTCCCCAGTGCACTTGTTTCTCGCTGCTGGGCTCTTTCACGACGAATTTGTCGTTTGGCGAGCGGCCGGTGTGCTGGCCCGTCTTGCAGACCAGCGGTCCCTCGGCAGCCAAGCTTCCCTCAGCCCGGCGTAGCGCCTCTTCGTACAGCGCTGCCGTGCCCAGGTTCCAGTGGACGCGACCCGATCTGACTATGCCCAATGCCTCGAGTCCGTGCGCCCTCTCAACCTGAATCGTCATTCCGCCTCTCTTTTCGCCAGTAAAAGAGCACATCGTACCGGTCCAGTCAAAGACAAGTCAACTCGGCGCGGTCTCCCCCCTTGATGAGCCGAATGGGCTGACGACAAATATGCGCGCTTCGACCCGCGTTCGCCGGGAATTGGAGTTATATTGGTTTACGAGGAAAACGCCGCGCATCCGCCGGTAAACACCGGCGCCCGCCGGCCGTAATCCACATGAGAAGACCTCCTCGACGCGCGAAGCAGACAGGCGCCACGGGTCAGGACGTCACGCCGCAGCCCTCGCGGGACTCGGCGCTTGCAGCGCGTCTCAAAGCGCTGGTCCTGGCCGGTGATCGCGAGCGAGCGAGGGAGCAGTTTGGCGATCTCGTCGCGCAGCATCAACGGCGCGCGGTCCGGATCGCTTACAGCTACCTCCGCGACGCGCACGACGCCGACGAGGCCGTACAGGACGCCTTCGTAAAAGTGTTTACGCACATCGCGAGCTATCGAGAAGAGTATCCCTTCGAGGTGTGGTTCACCCGCATTCTCGTCAACGGGTGTCTCGATCTTCGCAAGGCGCGCGCCCGCAGGCTCCGTTGGGCGTTGCCGATGTCGTCACCCGTCGACTCCGCTCCTGCCGATCCACCGGCTATTCAACCGAGTCCGGAAGATCGCGTGCTCTCCACGGAGCGCGCCGGGCACATCGCGGAGGCAATTGAGAAGCTTCCCGATCGCCAGCGAGTGGTCTTCACCATGTGTCATGTGGCCGAACAGACCACGAGCGAGGTCAGTCAGGCACTCGGACTGAGTGAGGCGACGGTGCGCGTCCATTTGTTCCGCGCGGTGCGCAAGCTTCGGAAGTTGCTCGGTTCCGAACGGGTGAGCAAGACAACGGCAGCGCCCGCGTCCGATTCCGGTATCCAGGCTGCGGATGGCGCCGCGGCAGTCACGAGGTCGGCGAGATGAGCCAACTGCATTTATCCGACGATCGGCTCATAGAAATCCACTTCGACCTCGAGGTCACGGCATCCGACCGCACACATCTTCAGGAGTGCGATGCGTGCCGGTCCCGGCGTTCGAGCCTCGCCGGTACGCTCGAGGACATCGGGACAGTAATGGCGCAGGAAGCGGATGATGTTTTTCCTGCCGAACGCCTCGCACGTCAGCGCGCGCGCATCATGCAGCGTGTCGAGCAAGACGGGCGGCCAGGGCGCGTGATCGCCTTTCCGGCCGGCTACGGCCACGAATCTGCGCCGCGTCGCCTTCGCCCGGCACGTTGGGGTACTGTGGCTGCCGCCGTCGCCGCCTCCTTCCTCGTGGGACTGCTGGCGGACCATCTCGCGCACGACCTGCCGGGCAGTCGCCAGTCGATTCCTTCCACACGAGTGGCGAGCGGCCCGACCACGCAGGCCCGCGCGAATGCCTCCGACGACGAACTGCTCGGGCAGGTCGAGCTCGCGGCAATTGGCGTTGGCCCGGCCGCGCTGAGACCGCTGGACGCCCTGACGCCGCGCGCCTGGGACGTCCGTTGATCGGTGCGCTGACGTTGCCCGCCGTGTATCGGCGATGACGCAGACTCCGCTGATTTTCCGCAAGGGTCTCGACCTCAAGCACGAGGTCGCGCAGGTTCTCGCGGACAGTTACCACAGCGAACTGGTCGCGGCCGTCAAAGAGGCCGACTACCGCTACGAATCCGGCCGCCTCACGCTGTATCTCGCCCGGGAATTCGGTTTCTGTTACGGCGTGGATCGTGCCGTCGACTACGCGTATCAGACGCGAAAGCGATTTCCCGACCGCACGGTCTATCTGACGGGCGAGATCATCCACAATCCGCACGTCAACGCTCAGATTCGCGCGCAGGGCATCCGGTTCCTCACCGATCCTGGCGAATCCTTCGACTCCCTGACACCGGCGGACGTCGTCATCCTGCCTGCGTTCGGCATCACAGTTGAACTGCTCGAGTCGCTCGTCGAACGAGGCTGCACGCTGGTCGACACCACGTGCGGGTCGGTGCTGAACGTCTGGAAGAACGTGAAGCGCTACTCGGCAGATGGTTTTACGTCGATCATCCACGGCAAGTACTGGCACGAGGAAACACGCGCGACCGCATCGCAGGCGTACCAGTCGGGTGTTGGCCATTTCCTCGTGGTCCTCGATCGCGCCGAGGCTGCCACCGTCTGTGACTACATCAGGCACGGCGGGGATCGCTCCGGATTTTTCGAGGCGTTCGCCCGGGCAAGCTCACCGGGGTTCGATCCCGGCGTGCATCTGGCACGAATCGGTTGCGCCAACCAGACGACGATGTTGAGTTCGGAGTCGCTGGAGATCGGCGAGATGTTCCGGCAGGCGGTCGCCGCACGCTACGGGGATGCGAGCCTTCACGACCGCTTCCGTGCCTTCGACACGATCTGCAGCGCGACGCAGGACCGCCAGGATGCAATTCTTCGACTGCTCGACGAGCGTCGCCTCGACCTGATGATCGTGCTTGGAGGCTTCAATAGCAGCAACACCTGTAACCTGGCCCGCATTTGCGCCGAGCGGGTGCCGACCTTCCACATCGCCGATCCGGAGGGTCTGGTCTCGAGTGATGAGATCCGCCACAAACCCACCCACAGCAAGCAGGAACTGACCACTCAGGGGTGGCTTCCGGCCGGTAACCTGGCCATTGGCCTGACATCTGGCGCTTCGACCCCGGACAACCTCGTCGAGGCCGTCATCCGACGGCTGGATTGGCTGGTCGGCGCCTCGTAGGGGCGCCCTCGAAACGACGCAAATTCGGCCCTAAACCGTGCTAAGCTAGGGAATTGCGTCCGCGACCGTAAACAGGCACTCTCGAGCGGTCGTAACACAGCTAGCCATGCATTCCATTGACCGGCTCGGGCGGGCAACCGCGCTGATTGCCGCACTGCTGTTCCTCGCCGCGCCCGCGGCAGCTCAGGGGTTCAAGTGGTGGCAGTCGGACTTGTACAAGAAAGAGCTTGGATTGACTCCCGAGCAAAGCCGAAGGCTCGAGGACATCTTCCAGGCTGCGGTGCCGAACCTGCGGGTCCAGAAGCGAGCACTCGACCAGGCCGAAACCGAGTTTGAACGGTTGGTAGAAAAGGGTGACGATGGCGCCGTGATGGAGCAGGTCGGGCGCGTCGAAATCGCCCGTGCAGAATTGAACAAATCTCGGACAATGATGCTGCTCCGGATGAGGCGGGCTCTGACTACGGACCAGTGGGCCAAGTTTACTGCGTTGCATCAGGCCGCTGAGCGTGAACGCGCGGGACAGGACGAGCGCGGTAAATAGCGTCGAAACGAACAATCCCAGTTAACACGCTTTAACAGGGTTTACAAAGAACCATGAAGACTTCGTGTGCCCTTTTGACAGTCCTCGCACTTTCGGTAATGGACCCATCCCCCGCGTCGGCACAATCAACTCCTGAATCGGCACGCGTTGATCAAATCGCTCGCGAAGCCGCACAGAAGTTTGCTGAAGCGAAGGCCTCCGGCACCGCCGAAGTAGAGGCACAAACGCGACCAACTGTTCCTCCTCCTCCCCCGGGAGTACGAACTGAGCTGACGCTCGACGGTGCGGTCGAGCGTGCACTCGATCGCAATCTCGACCTGGCCGTCGAGCGGCTGACACCGCAAACCTACGATTTCTCCCTTGCTGCACTCGACGCGACCTTTCACCCGAACTTCGTTTCCACGTTTGGCACGCGCAACACAACGACTTTCACGCGCAGCCAGACGGCTGGCGGCGACATCCTCAGCACGGGTACAGTGACGGCCAACAACGGCGTGCAGCAGAACGTCAAGTGGGGCGGCGGCAGTTACGCGGTCGCGTTCAACAACAATCGACAGGATCAGTCGGACCTGTTTGCGACTCGCAACCCGGTGCTGAATACCAACCTGATTGCGGCATACACTCAGCCGCTTCTGCGCAACTTCAGGACCGACGCCATGAGGACGCAGCTCAAGATCACGAAGCTCAATCAGGAGATGTCCGAGACCTCACTGCGCGCGACGGTGGTCAGAACAATCGCCAATGTGCGCAACGCGTACTGGGATCTCGTGTACGCGATTCAGGCCGAAGAAGTTGCGCAGAACTCGCTCCAGCTCGCGACCAAGCTGGTTGAGGACAACCGCGCTCGCGTGGAAGTGGGCACACTGGCGCCATTGGATGTGACGCAGGCCGAGGCCGAACAGGCGGCACGCCGTCAGGCTGTAGCGCAGGCGCGGGCCACGCATGGCACCGCGGAACTCGCGCTCAAGCGGCTCATTGTCAACGGCACCGAGGATCCCTACTGGACGGCCAACCTCGAACCGGTCGATCGACCGACGTATTCGACTGAAACGATCGATGTGGCGGCTGCCGTCAGACGCGCTCTGGGTTCGCGCACCGACCTCGAACAGTCGAAGAAGCAGGTTCAATCGAACGACATTTCGATCCGCAGCCTGAGCGATGCGCAACTCCCGGCACTCGACCTGACGGCCTCCTACGGCCTCGCGGGAATTGGCGGCACCCAATTCGTGCGGCCCACGGGAGCAGCGCTCGGTGCCGCGCCAACCCAGATCATTCCCAGCGGATTCGGCGATGCGTTGAGCCTGCTGACCAATGGACGCGCTCCAAGCTGGAACTTCCAGCTCAATTTCAGCTATCCAATCGGTACGAGCCCGGCGGAGGCGGCCACGGCGCGCGCGCGCTTGCAACAGCGTCAGACGATCGCGCAGAGTCGGCAGCTCGAGCTTCAGATCGCCACTGAAGTCACCAATGCAGCGCTGCTCGTCGATACCAACAGCGAAAGACTGCAGGCCGCAACAGCGACGACAGAGCTTGCCCAACTGCGCCTCGAGGCCGAGCAGAGCCGGTTCGAGGTTGGGCTCTCGACGAACTTCTTCGTCGTGCAGGCCCAGCGCGATCTCCGGGACGCACAGAACGCCGAACTGAGAGCCCTGCTCGACTATCGCCGCGCGCAGGTCGATTTCGAACGCGTGCAGGAGATTCCGGCCGCCAACTCGGTCGGCATCACCAACATTCAACCCGGGAATACCACCGCACCGCGGGCCAACGCGAATACCGGCGGCTTTGCCGGCGGCGGTGGCGGCGGCGGTAACAACTGAGTCCCGTCGCAGGGCGTGCTGGTTTCGATCTCATGAAAAAAGCGTTCATCATCATCATCGCCGCGGTTGCACTCGCCGGCTCTTCGTATTACCTGGGCGTGTCCCGCACGACTCAGCCTGCCGGAGGCGCGGCTGGCGGCGAAGGAGGCGGACGGCGCGGAGGTGGTGGCGGCTTTCCTGGCGGCGGTGGCGGATTTCCCGGTGGTGGCGGTGGCGGGTTTCGAGGTGGCGGTGGTCGCGGACCTCTGACAGTCGAACTGGCCAAGGCCACCCGCGCTTCGCTCGCCGAGGAAATCACCGTTGTGGGCAACCTGATTGGCGACGCAACAGTCACGGTGGTTCCGCGCGCCGCCGGCCGTCTGCAGGAACTGTCCGTTCGTCTCGGTGACCGTGTGAGTCGCGGCCAGCGCCTTGCCAAGATCGAGGACTTCGAGATCGTCGAACAGGTGAAGCAGGCGGAAGCGGCACAGGAAGTATCCCTGGCCACGATTCGACAGCGTGAAGCCGATCTGCAGCTGGCCGAGACCAACGTGGAACGCTCGCGCAGCCTCTTCGAGCGGCAGCTCCTCCCGAAGCAGACGCTCGACGACAACGAAGCGCGCTATCAGGCCGCGCTCGCGCAGCTCGATCTCGCCCGTGCTCAGAACACGCAGTCGAAAGCTCGCCTCGACGAGCTCCGGATCAACCTTGCGAACACGGTGATCACCTCACCCGTGAACGGCTTCGTTGCCAAGCGCAACGTCGATCCCGGAGCGTTCGTCTCGCAGCAGTCGCCGGTCGCGGATGTCGTCGACATCACGCGCGTGCGACTGGTCGCGAACGTCGTCGAAAAGGATCTGAAGGAGCTCGAGAGCGGCAATAATGCGAGCGTCGAGGTCGACGCGTTTCCCGGCGAGAAATTCGCGGGCCGCATCGCGCGCGTATCTCCCGTCCTGGATCCCGCGACGCGCACCGCACCCATCGAGATCGAGATCCCCAATCCCACGTTCCGCCTCAAACCCGGGATGTACGCCCGCGTGGGTATCACGACACAAACCAAGAAGAACGCGCTCGTGCTGCCGTCGACTGCCGTCGTCGACCTCGGTGGCCGTCGCGGGGTCTTTCAACTGCAGAACGAAACGGCCGTGTTCCGCACGGTGCAAGTGGGAACCGAGCAGGGTTCTATCGTCGAGATCCTCAGTGGCCTGAAAGACGGCGACGAAGTCATCTCTACTGGCGCCGGTGCCTTGCGCGATGGCGACCGGGTCGCGCTGGCCGGTCGCGCGGGTGGGGGCCGCGGACGACGCGGCGGGGGTGAGGGGAATGCAGCGCCAGGCGAGGGCGGCAGTGGACAAGGCTCGAGGGGTGACGCCCAGGGCGACCCGCCGCCCGCCGCACGTGGCGCTGGCAGTGCTCCCCAGACACCTGGCGCTGCCGCCAGCGATGGCAATCCATCAGGACGCGGAGACTCGGCAGGCCATGAAGGGTCTGGCGGACGGCGAGGCGACGGCAGCCGCGAGGGTGGCGAAGGGCGCCGCCTTGGCGGAGACGGGTCAGGACGTCGCGGCGGCAACGGGACGCCGCAGCCGCCGTCCGGTGGTGTCAGTCAGTAGCAGGCTGGGCGTTCCTTTCAGAACGCCGTGTTGTTCACGTCAGGTCATGACAGAGTGCTGATATGAGTATCCCTCGTTTAGCCATTCACCGCCCGGTCACGATGTTCATGATCAGCGCGGTTGTCACGCTGCTTGGCATCATCTCGCTCTCGCGTCTGCCGGTCGATCTGATGCCGGAGTTCGAGCAGCCGACGCTCAACGTGCGCACCAGCTATGCGGGCGTCGGGCCGCTTGAAATCGAGGAACTCATTACGCGGCCGATGGAACAGGCCGTCAGCGCCGTTCCCGGGATCACGCGGGTCGAGTCGAGCTCCTCCGAGGGCAACAGCCAGATTCGCCTCAACTTCGAGTGGGGCTCAGACCTGTCAGAGGCGGCCGACGAAGTCCGCACCCGCGTGGACCGGATGCGCAACCGGCTCCCCGAGGACGCCGACCCGCCAACCATTTTCAAGTTCGACTCGAACCAGCTGCCCGTGCTGCAAATCGGCATCGAGGGCGATTACGACCCGGTCACGCTGCGTGAGGTCGCGCAGAACGAGATCGCGCCACGCTTCGAGCGCGTCGACGGCGTCGCGGCGGTCACGGTGAACGGCGGCGTCCGCCGCGAGATCCACGTCGACCTCTCGAAAGAGAAGATCACGGCACTGAATCTCTCGGTCAGCCAGGTTGTCAACGCGCTGCGCTCCGAGAATCAGAACACGCCGCTCGGTGAGATCTATCAGGGCGACTCGACCTTCCTCGTCCGCAGCCAGGGTCAGTTCCAGAGCATCGAAGACATCAAGAACATGGTGGTCATGACGCGTCAGGCGGTGCCCGTGTATCTGCGGGACATCGCCGAGGTGTCGGACACCACCGAGCAACGTCGCTCGTTCATGCGCATCAATGGCAAGCCGGGTATTCAGCTTCAGGTGCAGAAGCAGTCGGGCAAGAACACCGTTGCAGTCGCGAGAGCCGTCCGCGTGGAAGTCGATCGCGTCAACAAGGAAGTGCCTGGCGTCAGGATGATTGTCACGCAGGACAACTCGGTCTTCATTCAGCGCGCGATCGACAACGTGCAGGAACACGCGCTGGTCGGCGGTATTCTCGTCGTGCTCATCATCTTCGCGTTCCTGCGTGATGTGCGCTCGACGCTCATCGTCTGCACGTCCATCCCGGTATCGGTCATCGGCACGTTCGCGTTGCTCTACTTCGGCGGGTTCACGCTGAACACGATGACATTCGGCGGCCTCGCGCTCGGCATCGGCATGATCGTCGACGCCGCCATTGTCGTTCTCGAGAACACGCATCGCCATCTGCACATGGGCAAGGACAAGATGACGGCGGCGATCGAGGGCAGCGAAGAAGTGTGGTCGGCGATCCTGGCATCAACGCTGACGCACATCGCCGTCTTCATCCCGCTGCTGTTCCTGTCTGGGACCGCGAGCATCATGTTCACGCAGCTGTCGGTCGTCGTGATGTTCTCGCTGGCGATGTCGCTGTTCGTCGCCGTGACCATCGTGCCGGTGCTCTGCTCCCGCTGGTTGAAGACCCCGGACGAGGAAGCCAAGGACACGGGCATCATGGCTAGCTTCTATCGGCTGAGCGAGCGGTTCCTCGAAACAATGGACGAGCAGTATCGCAGAGCCATTCATGTCGCACTCAACCACCGCCCCACGGTGATTGCGACTGCCGCAGTGCTCGTGATTGCAGCTGCCATCATCTACCCGATGATCACCGTCGAGTTGATGCCGCAGACCGACGAAGGCGAAGTCAACATCAACGCCGAGCTCTCGGTCGGGACGCGCGTGGAGCGAACTGAGGAAGCCCTGCTCCGCCTCGAAGACATGGTTCGGGAGCGCGTGCCTGAAGCGATGACCATCATCACCAACGGCGGTGGCGGCGGAAACAACTGGAACGGCGGCGGTGGTGGCGGCGGCGGCGGCAGCACGCATCGCGGCCAGATTCGCGTCATGCTCGTCCCTCGCGGCCAGCGTACGCGCACGAACGAACAAATCGCGATTGCCCTGCGCCGCGAGCTCCAGGGACTCCCGGGGGTCGCCGTGCGTGCCAATCCGGCAGGCGGCAACAACCAGATCATGCGGTTCCTGAGCGGCGGCGGCAACAACAACCAGGGTGGATCGAGCCGCCTCCAGGTTGAAATCCGTGGTCACGATCTCGACGACGCGCGGAGAGTTGCGCAGGATGTCCGCAAAGTGATGGAAGACACGCCCGGCGTCGCGGACGTGCAGGTCGGACGCGAAGAAGGCCGTCCCGAAATCGCCGTGCGCGTGGATCGGCCCAAGGCGGCCATGCTCGGCATGTCCGTTGGCAGCGTCGCGACCACCATCCAGACCAACGTTGCCGGCACTGCCGCCGCTCAATTCCGTGAGCGCGGCAATGAGTACCCGGTCGTCGTCCGGCTGCGCGAGGCAGATCGGCAGGAGATCTCGGACGTCGGTGACGTGCTCCTGAGCACGCCAACCGGCCAGGTCGTGCCGGCCAAGAACGTGCTCGCGGTGAATCGCGAAGCCGGACCGGTGCAGATCGATCGCAAGAACATGGAGCGCATGACGCGCGTCAACGCCGAGACCGAGATCCCGATCAGCGAGGCCGTGAAGGCGGTGCAGGACCGCATCACCCAGGTGCGCGTTCCGCCCGACTTCGCGGTCGGCTTCGGGTCGGAGATCGAGGAGCAGGCGCGATCGTTCCAGCAGTTGCGGATGGTGCTCATCCTCGCGGTGCTCCTCGTCTACGCGGTGATGGCGTCCCAGTACGAATCGCTGCGAGACCCGTTCATCATCATGTTCTCGGTGCCGGTGGCCGGTATCGGCGTCGTGCTCAGTCTGCTGTTGACCGGCACGTCATTCAGCATGCAGGCCTACATCGGCATCATCATGCTGGCCGGGATCGTGGTCAGCAACGCCATCCTCCTCGTCGACTACATCAACACGCTGCGCCGCCGCGACGGCCTGCCGATTCGAGAAGCAGTCGAACTTGGCGGACGCACGCGACTCAGGCCGATTCTGATGACGTCGATCGCGACGATGCTCGGGCTCGTGCCGATGGCGATTGGCATCGGCGAGGGTGGCGAGTTGCAGGCGCCCCTCGCTCGCGTCGTGATCGGCGGATTGCTGACGTCAACCCTCGTGACGCTCGTCCTCGTGCCGGCTGTCTATACCCTGTTCGAAGAAGGATGGGCGGGGATCTTCCGGAAGAGCGCATCCCACTAGGTAGCTCGGCAACTGGGTAGCTAGGTAGCTGGGTCAGAACAACCCAGTAGCCCAGCTACCTGATAACCCAGCAACCTAGCTACAGGGCTACTCAGCTACTCAATACCGCCAGCAGTTCGCTCACCGTTCGCCCGGTCAGCGGATCTCGCCAATCGGCTGCGATCTCGGCCAGCGGCTCCAGCACGAAGCGCCGTTCTCTGAACCGCGGATGTGGCACGACGAGGCCTGGTGCATCGATGATCTCGTCGTCGTACAGGATCAGATCCAGGTCGAGGGTACGAGGCGCGCCCGGATACGGGCGCGCGCGGCCGAATTGTTTCTCGATATCGAGCAGGAGCACGAGAAGTTCGCGCGCGGAGAGGGACGTCTCCCCCACTGCTGCGGCGTTCAGGAAAACAGGTTGTTCGCCGACACCGACCGGTGCCGTGTCATGAAAGCTCGAAGAACGCAGCGATTGCACGTGAGGGCGCAACGCATCGAGCGCCGCGCGCAGGTAAGTTTCGCGATCGCCAAGGTTGCCGCCGAGCGCAATCGCGACACGAACACCAGGTATCATTTCCCGAGGCTTGTCGTGACAAATGACACCCGGTGTCTTACTCCTGCCAGCGCGTCGGCAGGACCGCGCCGACACGCTCGGCCCCGGCAGTTCGACGACCGATGACGTCTTCGAGGCCCGCGGCAGCCTGTTCGAACAGACGCCGATGCTCCATCGACTCGCCGAGCACGATGCCCAGCATGGTTCGATGGCGCGCGTGTGTGACCGTCGCAACCCGTGGTCGCCAGCGCTCGACGAACGCAGCCAGATGGCGTGCGTCGTCTTCGAGGATGCCGCTGTAGGCTGCGGCGTTCGCATTCTTGCCAGCGTTGGAAGGCGTCGGGACCGGAATCTCGCTGGAAGCCGACGGCGTCGGCGCGCCCAACTCCTCGAGCGCAGCCTGCAGCCACGAGAGATGCGTCTCTTCGCGGGCGATGACGTACTGATACGCGTTGTTGAAGTCGTAGTTACTGACCACGCGGGCGCCTGCTTCGTGGCGCTGAATGAGCGCTACACGGTCGGCGGTGATCGCGGTCAGCAGCGATCGCAGTTCATCCTGCTGCACGTGTGTTCTACCCCTGTTTTTCCTTGCAAGCTTTGCAGGACCGCGTCCACGGAATGGCATTCAGGCGTGCTTCAGCGATCGGCTCGCCGCACTCCTTGCAGACCCCGTACGAACCCTCCTCGATTCGGCGCAGGGCGCCTTCGATCGCTTGCAGGATTTTGGCGTCGGTCTGTTTGAGTTTGAGCTGAATGTGGACTTCGTTGTTGCCTGCGGCCTGGTCGGCCATGTCGCCCTGCCTGCCGGAGTTGTTCTCCATCGTCCATTGCAGGGGCTTCGCCGCGGAGCCGGCTAGGAGCTCCCCGCGCTTCTTCAGCAGCGCGTCCCGGTATATCGCGACGTCCATTGACTCTGGCTTCTCCTGGCGGCCTCTTGTCGCCTAGAACAAGAGGTGATTGTACCCCTACTCCGCTCGGAGCGTCGAGAGCGGCTTGTGCCTCAGGACATCGAGACTTGCGAGCACGCCGATCGCGGCGACCGCGCCCGCCGTGACGATGATTCCGCCGATCGTCAGGAACGGTGCCGGCTGCCACGGGAGATCGAGCCCGTAGCGCGCGACGGCCCAACTCAGGGCGATGGCTCCCGCCGCGCCGACGGTTCCGGCAATGGCGCCGAGCACCCCGTATTCCAGCAACAGCATCGTCGCAATGAGCCGGCTGCTCGCCCCGAGTGTTTTCAGAATTGCCGCTTCGTAGACACGGCGGAACTTCGTCATCGAGACGGCGCCGATCAGGATCAGACTGCCGCTCAGGAGCACCAGCGCACCCACGACGGTGACCGCCAGCGTCACGTTATCGACGATGGTCTTGATGGTGTCGAGCACCTCGCGAAGGTCGATGACGGAGATGTTCGGATAGTCCGCCACGATCAATCCCTGGAGGCGGGCTCTTGCAACTGGGTCCTTTCCTCCCCTGACCGCGGCGATGAAGTTGTGCGGCGCGTTGTCGAACGGCCCGGGGCGGAACACGATCATGAAACCGCCGGCGCGAAAGTCACGGAAGTCGACCTCGCGGAAACTGGTGACACGCGCGGTGACGATCCGGCCGAGAACGTCGAAGCGCATCTCGTCGCCGATCTGGATGTTGAAGCGATTGCGGAGACTCTCTTCGATCGAGACTTCCGGCGTGTCGGCGGCCGGCGTCGCATCCCACCATTTTCCGTCGACCAGCTTCTCGTTCGCCTCGAGCTGAGGTCGATAGGTAATGGTGAATTCGCGCGACAGTCCGCCGCGACCGCGCACGTCCTCGTAGCTCTCGAGGTTCACGTCGCGACCGCGAACGGCAGTGATCCGGGCACGCAGGACAGGGATCAGTTTCGGGGCGTTTTCAGCCCCGTTCTCGCGGTCGATCAATGCCGTCAGTCCGGCGCGTTGGCCGGTTTGGATATCCATCAGGAACATGTCGGGCGCATCGTCGCCGACTTGCACCGAGAAGTCCTGAAGCAGATTCACTTGCAGCGCCCTGACGCCGAGGATGAAGAAGGTACCGAGGCCCACGGCCAGGAGAATGATTCGCGTCTGGTTCCCGGGACGAGCCACGTGCAGCACTGCCTGACGCAGCGCGAACGACCGTGCGAAACGCAGCGGTTGCACGGCACGGATGAGGGCCACCCCAGCCAGATGCAGCACGAACGTGAGGGCGACAAATCCCGCGGAGAGCAACAGTCCAACCTGGACCGACCCGGCTTGCCATGCAGCCACGCCCACCAGAGCGGCACCGACGGCTGTCGCCACCGTCCATTTCAACCAGTCGAACTGCGGGAGCGACGGGATGTCTTGCCGAAGTAGCAACGACGGCTTCACGTTGCGGACTTCCAGCAGCGGAACGACTGAAAACAGGAGCGAGACGAGCACACCGACGGCCAGGCCCTGCAGCACTGCCCCGACGGTGAGCCCGTAGTCGACTTGCAACAAGGCAGCGATGTTGCCGACGAACAGGGGCAACAGCTGCAGGACACCGGCCGCGATCGCGACACCGAGCGCGCTCCCGGCGAGGCCGAGCAGCACGACCTGCGTGAGGTAGATCGCCAGCACCTGACGTGAACTGCTGCCGACGCACTTGAGGATGGCGATGCTTCGGACCTTCTGCTGTACGAACACGCGCGTCACACTCGACACGCCGATGCCACCCAGAATCAGCACGACCAGTCCCACGAGGCTCAGATAGTTCTCGGCGCGCGAGAGGTTCTGATTCATGCGCCCCTCGTTCTGCCGATACGAGCGAACCCCGATGAAGTCGTTGACGAACGTCTTCGACAGTTCGGTCGCGAGCACGAGGCTCGGGTCTCTTCGTCCTGGCAGCGGCGGCGGACTCGGAACCTGCAGCAGCAGCTGATATGAGGCGCGGCTGCCAAACGACAGGAGCCCGGTCGATGGCAGATCGGCGAGGTCGATGAACACGCGCGAGCCGAGCGAGAACGCACCGAGGTTGCGACCCGGCTCACTTTGAATGACGCCGCGAATCTGGAAGCGCTGAGCGCCGATGAGCAGATCATCGCCAACGCGCAGGTTGAGCTGCGCGAGAAGCTCGGGACGCACCAGCACACCGTGATCGCGCAACAGATCATGCGCGTACGGCTTGTCCTGAAGGGTCATCGTTCCATAGAGCGGGAAGCTGGATTCGACGGCCCGCAGTTCCACCATGCGAGTCGTCGCGACGCCCTCCGGTCGCACCATCGTTACGAGTTCGACCGCCTCCGACACGGTCCCGACCCGCCCCGTCGCCCGTTCGCGCTGCACGGCCGCGCGGATCTCATCGCCGAGCGGCCGATCGCTGCGGACCACCACGTCGGCACCGGTCATGGCTCTCGCCTCGCGCGTCAGTCCCTGACGCACACTCTGAATCACCGAGCGAATGGCGACGATCGATGCGACACCAACCGCGATGCACACGAAGAAAAACAGGAGACGCTGCCACGACGCCCTGATCTCGCGCAGCGCCATTCGGATGACGAAACTCATCGCGTCGCCTCGGCCGCAGGAACGATTCGCGGGGTCTCGTTCTGCGGAACCGGGCGGCCATCCCGCAGCACCAGACGTGTATCGGCGAGCGAGGCTAGCTCGGCGTCGTGAGTCACCAGCACAAGGGTCGACGCCCGCGATCGACGCACATTGAGCAGCAGATCCATGATGTGGCGCCCGCTGGTCGAATCCAGGTTCCCTGTCGGCTCGTCGGCAAGAACGATCGGCGGATCGTTGGCGAGCGCCCGCGCAATCGCGATTCGCTGCTGCTCTCCTCCGGACAGCTGTGACGGGTAGTGGTGAGCGCGATCGGACAACCCGACTTCTTCCACAAGTTGACGCGCGCGTGCGGTCGCATCGCGCCTGCCTGCAATCTCCATCGGAATCAGCACGTTCTCGAACGCCGTCAGCGACGGCACCAGGTGAAAGAACTGAAAGACGAAGCCGATCTTCTCTCCACGCAGACGTGCCAGCCCATCCTCGGTGAGTGTGGTGATATCGACGCCATCGATGAGGATTTGACCGGTGGTCGGCGCATCGAGGCCGGCAAGCAAACCGAGCAGCGTGGATTTGCCGCTCCCGGACGGTCCGACAATCGCGACGAACTGCCCTGACTGAATCGTGTAGTCGAGCGGGTGCAGGATGGTGAGAGGGTGATCGCCGCTCTGAACCGTTTTGGAGACGTTCCGCAGCTGGATCATCGGCCAGGATTCTTTCGGTCGGCGGTCCGCTTTGTCAGCAGAGGTTCCAGGGCAGCCCAGATCGTCTTCTCGACGATGCGCGAGCCTTCGGCATTGGGATGGATGCCGTCGGCGATGTTGAGGTTTGGAATTCCGGCAACGCCATCCAGATAGAATCGCACGAACACGACGTCGTGCTCCTTTGCGAGTTGACGATAGACGCCGCGGAACTCGGATGTGTAAGCGGGTCCGAAATTGGGCGGTGCTTCCATTCCCGTGAGAATCACCTTGATATTTCGCGCCTGTGCACGCGTGATGATCTCTGTGAGGTTCTGCTTCAAACCCGCCACTGGAAGACCTCGCAGCCCGTCGTTGGCGCCGAGCTCGATGACGAGGACCTTCACATCGCCCGCGAGCGACCACTCGAGGCGATTCAGCCCTCCTGCGGAGGTATCACCCGAGACACCAGCGTTGACGACTTCGTACGGATATCCCGCATCCTTCAATCGCTTCTGAATGAGCGCCGGAACCGACTCGTCCTTCGCAAGACCATACCCCGCGGTCAGGCTGTCACCGAGGAATACGATTCGCGGTGCGGAACTCGATGACGGGCTCTCGGCCGCCGGCGATGCTGCGAGCTCCGCCTCGTGGGCGGTACGGATCTCCGGCTGCCCGCATGAAGCACAGACCACTGCGACCGGTACGATCAGGCGCCACATCAGTCCCATAAGGAGCTAAACCATTATGTAATAAGTCGAAAGCCGTGCCGCCTCGTTTCCGTTCTCCATCGCCCGCATTCACGTGCTAAGCGATTCGACGTAGCGTGAGCGCGGGCGGATTCAATCAGGCGTCTGGCAGAGCCGGCTTACGGATGTCGTCCGATTCGAGAGGGGGCGGTGATTCGATCGGACAGACCCGCCCGCTAGCGACCAACACGCGCGACAATGGCAGTCACGTTGTCGGTCGCTCCTCTGGCGATCGCAGAGCGCACGACGTTCTGCGCCACATCCTCCACACCGCGTTGACTGGCCATCATCGTGGCGAGCAGCTCGTGCGGAACAGCGCCGTGCACACCGTCACTGCACAACAGCAACGCATCGCCCTCACCGAGTGGGCACTCTGAGGCTGTCGGCTCGAGCTCTGGTCTGAGGCCGACAACTTTGGTCAGCACATGACGCATCGGGTGTGAGCCCATGTCGTGGGTTTGCTCGCTGTCGCCATTCAATGTCTCGGCGAGCCAGGAATCGTCGCGCGTCAGTTGCGTCAGATGGCCGTTGCGCCACAAATAGATGCGGCTGTCGCCGACGCTCGTGTAATAGGCGCTCTCGTCCACGATGAGGACAGCAACGACTGTCGTTCCCATTCCTGAATGAGCGGGTTGTTCAGCAGCTGCGGCCAGGATCTGTTGATTCGCTGTCTGAACCGCGCGAATCAACAAAGCCTGGCTGGGTGGGTTTCCGTCGCTCTGAAAAACGTCGCGAATGGCCTTGACTGCGAGTGCCGAAGCCACCTCGCCCGCGTTGTGCCCGCCCATCCCATCCGCGACCACCAATAGGCCGAGGTTGAGATCGACGAGCCAGGCATCTTCGTTTGTCGAGCGGCGGCCCTGATGGGTCACGCCAGAGGCCGCCAGCGGCATTTGGACCAGAGATTATAGCCCTTCCCTTCATGTGTATACTTCGTATACTCCTGTCGTGGCAGTTGCACAGCTTTCTTCCACTCTGGCTCGCGTCGCTGCCGCCTTGGAACGCGGCCGGGGAACCGAGGTTCCCCCGCTTCTTCAGGGAGTCCTGAAAAGCGGCTCGCTTAGCCGTGACGACGAGTTCGGCGTCCGCGCCGCCCTGGCGGAAGCCTGGCTCCTTCAGGACGATCTCTTACAGGCCTCGTCCGTCATGGGCCGCGCTCCCGATACGCTCAAAGAGGCGATTTCTGACGCGCGCCTCGCCAACGCATGGCGGTTGCACGGCCGCATCGCCTTCGCGCGAGGCGAGCAGTCACGCGCGATCGCGCTCCACACCCGAGCGCTCAAGCACGCCGAACTGGCGCACGACTCGCGCGCCATCGGTCTCACCCACTACGAACTGGCGCTGTGCTACAAGCAGGTCGGTGACTCGGGCATCGTGCGCGAGCACCTCACTGAGGCGGCGTCGGCGCTTCACGCCGTGGGCGATCGTCGTCATCTCGCGCTGGTTCACTCACTGTCGGCGGTGCTGCTCGCACAGTCCGGTCGAACCGACGAAGCCATTGCCGCCCTCAGGCAAGGTGAGCGACTCGCCATGTCGATCCCTGCCGACGATGTGCTCGCGGGGATCGTGCACAACCAGGCGAACGTCGCATTGATGCAGCATCGTCACGATCAGGCCCTCGTCCTCGCCGAGCGCAGCGTCGCGCTGCACCAGTCGCTCGGATCGGGCCATGGTCTCGCGGTCGCACTGGCGACACTTGGACAGATCTTCGTGCAGCTCGGCGATCTCGAGCGTGCTGAGCAGGTCCTCACACGGACGCTCGAAGTACGAAGCGCCGTTCAATTTCATGAGACCACTGGCGCCGTGTTCGACACGCTCGCGCAGATCCACCTGATGCGCGGCTCATATGAGCGTGCCGAAGAATATCTGCGACAAGCCAGCGAAGCATACGGAGCGTACGGCACCCAGACCATGCGTTGGTACGAGTGGTCGCTCAAAGTGCTCGGCGTGAAGCTGGCCACCCGGCGGCAGGCGTTCGAAGAAGCGGTAAAGATGGCTGACGCGCTCGCGCAGGCCGCCGGCGTGCCGCAGAGTGATCTGATACAGGCCGACCTCGCAGCCTGCGAAGCTCTGATCGGAGCGGGACGGTTGCGCGAGGCCGAGCAACGGCTGGAAGCGTGTGAAGGTCGTCTCGACCCGCGCAGGGCTCCGGCCAACTGGGGGGAATTCCTCCGCATCCGCGGGCTCGTGCGGGAGCGCTCGCCACGTCCGCAGGCGGCTCACCACGACTTCGCTCAAAGCGCCAATGTCTTTCAACTGCTTGGTGAGCGATATCAGGCGGCCCTGAGTCATCTCGCACTTGGCAGGCTGTCGGTGGCCGCCGGATCGCCGGCCCTCGCGGATAAGTACCTGGACCAAGCGGCCGGCGAGTTCGCGTCTCTTGGTGCCCAGCGCGATCTGGCCGAGGTGCAGACAGTTCGAGAACAATTGAATTCAGCTCCGCCGAGAGTCTTCGTCGTCTCGCCTTCCGATGCCGACGAAGGGATCGTCAGGCGGCTGGTTGACGCCGCCATTTTCAAAGAGTTGCTTGCGCGCGAGACCGCCGCCGCGTTGCTCGAAGTCACTGAAGGGTCGGCCGTGGCCGTGTTCACTGAATCCGCTGGCGGCGACGTACGCGTTGTCGCAGCGGCGGGATGCGATGGCACGGCCGCGATGAGCCTGGCACATGCGGCGCGGCAGGGGCATTCAGAGCACGGTGACAGGCTGCTCCTCGTGGAACCACTCGGCACGGATCAGGAGGACGGCACACGCCGTTGTGTCGTGCAGCTGACGGCTTCGCTCACTGATGTCGCCGCGGCTCGACTGCGCATGTTCACCGCCATCTCGCGACAGGGTTTCGATCTGTGCGGGGCAAGAGAGCGTCCAAGTCAGACTGTCGATCAGCAACACGGTCGATCGCTCGAACCGCTTCTCCCAGGGTTCATCTGTGCTGGACCGGCGATGAATCGGCTGGCCGACCAGATTCAGCGACTCCAGGGACACAACCTGACCGTGCTCATCACCGGCGAGAGCGGCACGGGCAAGGATCTCGTTGCGCGCGCGATTCATGTGGGCTCTCCCAGAAGCGCGGCGATGTTCCTCCCCTACAACTGCACGACAACGACGCGGGAACTTGCGGATAGTCAGTTGTTCGGACATCGGCGCGGGAGTTTCACCGGCGCGGTCACAGACCAGCAGGGGCTCATCCGCTCTGCAGTCGGCGGAACGCTGTTCCTCGACGAGATCGGTGATCTGCCGCTCGATATCCAACCGAAGTTGCTTCGATTCCTCGAGCAGGGCGAGATCATGCCCGTCGGCGAGACGCGTCCGCAGGCGGTCGACGTCAGGGTGCTTGCCGCCACCAACGCAGACCTTGAACAGCGTGTCTCGGAAGGCAAGTTTCGCGAAGACCTGTACTATCGGCTGAGTGTGATCCGCATCCAGGTGCCGCCGCTGCGCGAGCGGCGGGAAGAGGTGCCACACTTGAGCACGTTCTTTCTGCGGGACGCCTGCGAGCGGCTGGGCAAGCCGGAGGTCACCCTGAGCTCCTCCACGCTCGACCTGTTTGCCCGGTACTGGTGGCCGGGCAATGTGCGCCAGCTGCGAAACGAGATTCAACGGGCCGTCGCGATGAGCTCGCCAGGCGGCACGATCGAGCCCGAACATCTGTCGGCCGACCTTGCAGC
>Ga0207691_10000541_pt1 | contig 37850 bp, 26 predicted proteins | sample KBSM13metaG_FD_184327 | JGI IMG/M metagenome (GOLD analysis project Ga0207691, IMG submission 184327) | Miscanthus rhizosphere microbial communities from Kellogg Biological Station, Michigan, USA - KBS M1-3 metaG (SPAdes) (version 2) | ecosystem: Host-associated > Plants > Roots > Rhizosphere >...
CGTCGTTTCGCTCACCTTCGGCGGGGCGCAGGACGGTGATCTCAACACCGATCTCGGCTGCGCCTGGTCGATCGACGGTCCCGAGATGCTGCACGCACGCGCGCACACGCTGCTGGCCGCGCGCGCCGCGCGGTTCGACAGCCCGCTCGACGGCGTGTTCGCCAATGTGCGCGACGCCGAGGGCTTCGAGCGCGACACCGCGCTCTCCCGCCGGCTCGGCTACCGCGGGCGCAAGCTCATTCATCCCGCGCAGATCGAGCCGTGCAACCGGCTCTACCGCCCGAGCGCGGCAGAGCTGGACTATTACGCCCGTGTGCTGGAGGCATTCGACCAGGCGGTCGCGCAAGGCAGCGCCTCGACCACCGTCGACGGCCGCATGATCGACCTTGCGATGGCCAATGCCGCGCGCCGCGTGCTGGACGCCGAATCGGCGTGGAAAAAGGCGGGATAGGTTTTGTGAGGAGCGAAAAGCGGATGGCGTCCGCCTTCACATCAACAAATTACCGCTTGGCCCTGCCAAAGGGGGCCGTGTCCTGCTCGAACAGCTCGATGACGGTGCCCGGGCCGCACTCGTCCGCGAGTCCGACCGTGATGCGCTGGCCATCAGCGGTGCGCACGCTGGCAATGCGGCGCGGCTGCCAGTCGGTTTGACCCAGCATGTGCCGAATGGTCGAAATCTCCTCCACGACCGCTTCGTGGACCCGGTCGGGCTCGAAGCTGTCGGCATGACAGCGCGCACACAGCAGCCGCTGCGGAAAGAATCCGGTCCCACACTTCACGCAACGCCAGATGCCGACGCCTGGAGTCATGCCGCTACCACGATGATTCTCGTGTCCCGGGTGAGAAGCGCAGCGGAACGAGACCCGGGACCCAGCGCAAGATGCGCGAAGCGCAATATTGTTTTGAGAAGGGTCCGGGGCACGAGGGCCGAGCATAGCTGTTCCGAGTTCATTCCATCCGCTCCAGGATGGCGGCCGCCGCCGTGCCGCCATAGCGATACATCGTCATGCCATACCCGCTCGTCACCGCGAGCCGGGCGTCTTTCACCTGCCGCGCACCGGCGCGATGCTGCAACTGCAGCACGCCTTCGGAAATACCGTTGAGGCCGCCGGCCGGTCCGCCCGGCTGTCCGGCGGACAGCATCCCACCCCAGGTGTTGAGCGGGAACCGCCGTTCGCCGATGTCATGGCGCGCGAAGCGCGCGAGGTCGTTGCCCGGGATCATGCTGAGATCGTTGAGCTGTGCCAGCACCATGGTGGGATAGTCGTCGTAGATCGAGGCGATGTCGACGTCCTCCGGCCGCACGCCGGCGGCCTGCCACAGCTCGCCGGCAAACGTGCTGATGCCGGTTTGCAGGCCATCGCCTTCTTGGTTGTCGTAGTTGAAGCTCGCGCGATGGGCGCGCACGCGCACGGGCGCGCGGCCGGGCGGGCAGCGATCGGGGTGAGCGATGACGATGGCTTGCGCGCCGGCGACCACGGGCACGCAGTCGTAGCGCGACAGCGGATCGGCCACCAGCGGCGCGGCGAGATACTCCTCCATGGTCATCGGCGCGCGGTAGACGGCATATGGATTGTTGGCGGCCCAGGCACGTTGCGCGATGGCGAGCTGGCCGTAATCCGATTTCTGCAAACCGTAGCTCTTCATCTGCCGGCTGGTCACCAGCGCATAGACGCCGTTCGGCCCGCCGTGACCGAGCGGCGCGAGGTGCAGTTGCGTCACGATGTTGAAATTCGCGGCGACCTTGGCATAGCCGCCGAGCCCGGTGGCGTCGCCACCCACGACCAGAATCGCCGACGCGGCGCCGCTTTCGACGCCGCGCAGCGCGTGCCCGAGCATGTTCATGGCGGAGCAGCCGCCGTTGGTATCCTGGACGAGCCAGCGCAGCGACAAGCCCAGTTTCCAGGCGATATCGACCGCGGCATCGGGTGCGAGCGAGAACGAGGCCAGCGCCATTCCGTCGATCTCATGCGCATCGATCTCGGCGTCCCTCAAGGCGGCCACGACGGCGTCGCGAATGAAGGTGTGCGTCGACTGTCCAGGTTCCGGCCGGCGGGTATAGGCCGATTGCCCTACGCCGATGATGGCGGCGTTCGTGTGCATGATTTTGTTCCGGCGGCGCGTTGAGAGACGGCGGCCCCGATGTTAGCCTGCCAGCAATCGCACGCGAAGCCTGTTCACGAGCTAAAGGGATTCGCGCGGCACCTCTTTTCCTTCCTCACTATCCTGCCGAGGTAAATGGATGACTATTGGTGCGCGCTCCTTCGCGCTTGACGCAGATCGGCGCCACGATCTGGAACGGTGCCCCTTCCCCGCCTGGGGAGAGGGAGCAGGCCGAGTTCGCTGCTCCACGGTGCCGGTATGATCCGCGCAGCGATCGTCGGCCTGGGGCGCTGGGGGCGCTCGCTGGTCACGTCGGTGCAGGGCAAGAGCGACGACATCCGCTTCGTCGCCGCCCATACCCGCACGCGCGCGACAGCGGAAGACTTCTGCCGCGACCAGGCCGTACCGCTCGCGGACAGCTATGAGCAAATCCTCGCTGACCCCGGCATCGACGCAGTGGTGCTCGCCACCCCGCACACCCTGCATGAGCAGCAAGTCCTGGCAGCGGCCGCCGCCGGCAAGCATATCCACGTCGAGAAGCCGATCACGCTCGACCGCGGCAGCGCGGGTGCGGCGGTCGAGGCCGCGCACAAGGCAGGCGTCGTGCTGGCCGTCGGCTACTGCCGGCGCTTCCATCCGTCGGTGGTGGAGCTGCGCCGGCGTCTTAGGGATGGCCGGCTCGGCACCGTCGTTTCCATGGTGGCGCAGCACACCACCAGCACCGGCCAGTTCATACCACCCGACAATTGGCGCGCCGCGCCGGATGAAGCGCCGGGCGGCGCGCTGACGGCGGTTGGGGTGCATTCGCTCGACCACATGATCGAATTCGCCGGTCGTGTGCGTGACGTGCGCTGCGTCACCGCCCGCAACATTCCCGGCCCCTCCGACGATACGACCACGGTCATGCTGCATTTCGACAGCGGAGCCACCGGCCTCATCTTCTGCTCCGTGGCGACCGCCACGAATTTCAGCTTCACGCTCTACGGCAGCAAAGGATTGGCCGAGATTTCAAAGCCTACCCTGGAGAGATTGCGCTTCGTGCCGACGTCGGAGCATGCGCCGACCGGCCCGGTGACGGCCCCGGCCGACGAAACCAGCGAGCACGCCGGCTTCGACATGCTCAACGCCGAGCTCACCGTATTCGCGCGCGCGATCCGTGATCGCAAGCCATACCCGGTCCCGATCGACGAGGTGCTCCATGGCATGTCCGTGTTCGACGCCATCGTGCGGGCGGCCCGGTCCGGACAGGTCGAGCCCGTCGCCGACCTGCCTCGGCGCGGGTAGAGTGGATACATCCGAGCAAACGTCCAGGAGCGCTTATGGAAAAGCTCATCATCACGGTCGCCTGCGACTCGCGGACGTCCTACCCGCACAACCCTCTGTGCCCGACGCAGGAGGACGTCCCCGGGGTGGCGCAGCAGTATATCGACGCGGTCAATGCCGGCGCCGCCATCGCGCACATCCATGGCCGCCGCACACTGGAGGAAACGATCCAGCCCGACGGCCGGCAGGTGTCGCGCATCCATCACGACGACTGGAAGCGGCTGCAGGACGCGATCATGAACAGGGTCGATCCGATCATGCAGTTCGGCGTGGCGTCGGCGCGCATCGAGGAAAAGATCAAGCTGATGGAGCTCGGGCCGGACATGATGGCGGTCTGCTTCAACGCCCATGACGAATATTTCCAGCCCGAGCCCTCGCTGCCGCCCAAGCGCATGATGGCGATCCATCCGGTCGAGGAGCTCATGGCCTATGCCAAGGCCGCCGATCAGCACAAGGTGAAGCTCGAATGCGAATGCTTCACGACAGGCGCATTCTGGCACCTCGAATTCGTGCGCAAGCAGGGTTATTTGAGGGACAAGACCTACACGACGCTGTTCATCGGCTGGCCCGGCGGCACCTGGACTCCGCCGACCGAGCGCGCCCTGCAGTTCATGGTCGACAATCTGCCGCAGAACTGCATCTGGAACGTCAGCGTGATGAACCCGGAGAAGCAGTGGCCGATTCTCGCGCTCGCGGTGGCGCTCGGCGGCCACGTGCGTGTCGGCTATGAGGACAATCCGTACATGGCGCCGGGCGAATTCGCGAAGAACAATGCGGTGCTGGTGGAGCGCATGGTGGGGATCGCGCGCGGGCTCGGACGCGAGATCGCCACGCCTGACGAAGCGCGTCAGATCCTCGGCCTTGCGCGTCCGCAGTGAGCCGGATGCCGGCTCGGGCCTCCTCATGCAGGGTGAGGAGCGTTGCGAAGCAACGCGTCTCGAAGCATGAGGCCACCCGTCCTTCGCGACGGGTGCTACGCCGCCTCCCCAGGACCAGGGTGGAGTGAGGTATCGCCACGCATGAAAAGCGGTTTGCATTGATGAGAAAGCGCAGGATCGGGACTTCTGCGCTCGAGGTGTCCGTGGTCGGGCTCGGCGGCAACAATTTCGGCGGCCGCATCGACTTCGCGGCATCGGAGCGCGTGGTGCACAAGGCGATCGCGCTCGGCGTCAACCTGATCGACACGGCCGACAGCTATGGCAACAGGGGCGGCTCCGAGGAGGAGCTCGGACGCATCCTCGGCGACAAACGCAAGCATATCGTGCTGGCGACCAAGTTCGGCCTGCCGATGGATGACACGGGCACGCTGCGAGGCGCGTCGCGCCGCTATATCATGCATGCGGTCGAAGCGAGCCTGAAGCGACTGCGCACCGATTGGATCGACCTCTACCAGTTGCACCGGCCGGACGATCGGACGCCGATCGAGGAGACGCTGCGCGCGCTCGACGAGCTCGTGCAGCAGGGCAAGGTCCGCTACATCGGCTGCTCGAACCTATCGGCGCAACAGGTGATTGCCGCGCAGGACATGGCGAGCCGGCACGGGCTCGCAGCCTTCGTCTCCTGTCAGGACGAGTACAGCCTGCTCGAGCGCGACATCGAGCGCGAGCTCATTCCTGCCGCGAAGGCCCGCGGCTTGGGCATCTTGCCCTACTTCCCGCTCGCCAGCGGTCTCCTCACCGGCAAGTACCGGCGCGGTGCGGCGCCGCCGCCGGGCTCGCGGCTTGCGAAGAACCAGCGCCACGCGCAGGACTTCCTCAGCGAGCACAACTGGCGCATCGTCGGCGAGCTCGAAGCCTTTGCCCTGCGGCACGGCCGTACCATGCTCGAACTCGCCTTCGGCTGGCTGCTGCGCGATCCCGTGATCGCGAGCGTCATCGCCGGTGCCACCTCGCCGGAGCAGATCGAGCAGAATGTCCGGGCAGCGGACTGGACGCCGTCAGCGGAGGACCTGGCGGAGCTCGACCGGATCACGGCTTGAAGGGGTGACTTGGGCAGTTCAATGCTGCTCGACCTTGCGGCGTCCCAGATATTTCCCGAGGTTCGCGAGGTTGGCCCGGATCGCGGGCTCGTCGACCGTGTTCGGATCGAAGTCGGGATCGTCCCACTCGATCATGCCCTCGTGGTGGAGGTGCTCGGGATCCGCGATCGCTTGCAGAAACATCTCGTAGCCGGTCGGGCCGCCGATATCGGCGGGGGGACAGCGGCCCTGCGCGCTGACGAGACGGGGATAATCGGTGGCGGGCGCGGCCGCGGCCGTGCCCTCGAACGCCACCGTGTGCTCCCAGTCCTCGCCGTAAACGTAGTCGTAGCGGAACGTATTGCCGAGCGCCAACACGTCGGCCAGCGTCGCCGTCTCCGCCGACAGCGGCGACGACTCCGGATCATCGCGATCGAGCAGGCCCCACGCCGTCTCGCCGACGCGGAACTCGAACGGATGGCAGTTCTGCCAGCCGAGCGCGATCTGCAGCACGAAATGAAGATCGTCGAGACGGATCGTGACCGGCACTTCGACGCGGCGGATCACCGCCGGCGTCACTTCGTCGATCTCGACGCGCAGACGCGCGATCTCGGTCATTCGTCCCTCACGACACCGCGGCCACGAAATAGGGCGCCGCACGCCGGACGAATCCGACCTGCGGCGCCAAGTCCGGCAACGACTCGATACACCGGTTGCCGGTAGAGTTTTTTTATTCCGCCGCTTGCTGGAACGTCAGCATGTCCTCGCGCGGCTCCAGGTCGACGATCCTGCCGTCCTTGATCACCCACGAGAGGTGCTTGCCGCCCTGCAACACGGTGATATCCGCAATGGGATCCTTGTTGAGCACGATCAGGTCGGCAAGCTTGCCCGGCGCGAGCTCCCCGACCTGGCCCTCGAGACCGACCGCGAACGCGTTGTCGCGGGTCGCCGCGACGATGGCCTCCATCGGCGTGTAGCCGCCGTACTTGACGAAGATTTCAAGCTCCTTGGCGTGCAGCTCACCATAGTGCGTGAATGTGTTGTTGCCGGTGTCGGTGCCAACCAGCAGCTTGATGCCGAGCTTGCGCGCCTTGTGCATCAGCTCGCACAGCAGGTCGAAGTGCCGCTTCATGCGATTGATGTCGAGCTGCACCTGCTCGGCCCCGACCCTCTGGCCGAGCTCCACCACGACCGCCAGGAAGGTCGCGGTCGGGATGATCGGCATACCGCCCTTGGCCACCGCCTCGAGATCGCGGTCGGTGGCGAGATCGGCATGGATGATCCAGTCGACGCCCGCCTCGGCCGCGGCGCGCGTGGAGCCCGCGCCGCGCGAGTGAATTCCGACGCGCAGGTTGCGGCGGTGCGCCTCGCCGACGACGGCGGAGATCTCGTCCTTCGCCAGCATCTGCGACTCGCCGCCGCGGCTGTCCGCCATCTTGATGAAATTGACGCCGTGCTTGCTCTGCCGCCGGACCTCGGTGACCATCTCATCGGCGGTGTTGCAGAGCTTGCCGATGGAATGATCGGGGGTGCCCTCCCACGACGGCTCGTCGTCCTCGATGCAGCCATAGGTCACGACCATGCGGCCGGCGACGAACATGCGCGGGCCTTCCATCAACCCGAGCTTAATGGCGTCGCGTATGCCGACGTCGGTAAACCAGGTGCCGCCCGGCACCGAAATGCTGGTGACGCCGGAGCGCAGCACCTTCTGCACGCTGCGTGCGGATTTCAACGTGGAGAATTCCGGCCGGGTCGTGCCCTTGCCTTTGCCCTCGCCCTTGATCAGGGGATAGCCGTAGGAGACGTGGCAGTGGGCGTCGATCAGGCCGGGCATGATCCACTGCCCGCCGGCATCGATCACTTCCACTGTCCTGCGATCCTCGAGCTGCACGTCCGGCGGCAGCGCGCCGACGCTCTTGATCCGGTTGCCCTCGATGACGATGGCATCGTTGCGCGCCGACGGCTTGCCGGAGCCGTCGATCAGGGTGCCGTTGCGGACCACCAGGGTCTTCTTGCTCGCGGCGGTCATGACGATCCTCCCATTCAGGTCTGCCGATCGCGACGTTACCTCCAAACCCGCCGGGATGTAAACAAGTGTTTAACTGCGCTTAGAGCAAGGCCGATCGGTGATCGCGGCGTCGGGGCCCGCACGCCGGCCACCGGGCGCATGCCATCGAACGATTGACATTTCCGGCATGGCATGCGGCTAAGGGCTCCGAACACGGGCGATGAATTCCATGGACAAGGCGACGTCGAAACGCGCGCTGCCGCAAGCAGGGGTGAAAGCCTCCGGGCAAGCCCTGGCCCGCGAGGACGAGGACGGGACGCGGGAGCGAATCCTGCGAACCGCCGAACGGCTGTTCGCCGAGCGCGGCTTCAGCGGCGTGTCGGTGCGCGAACTCGCCGCCGCGGCGCAAGTCAACATCGCGAGCATCGGCTATCATTTCGACAACAAGGAAGGCCTGCTGTCTGAGGTCTATCGCCGCCATTGCGAGCCTATGATCGAGGAGCGGCTGCGCGGTCTCGAAGCTTCGTCGCGGCTGCGCGGCAAGGCGAGGGTCGCCGCCATCATCGAAGCGTTCATCCGGCCTGCGTTGCAGCAGGTCGAGGTGGAGGGCGGGGAAGCATTCATCCGTCTGCGCGCGGTGCTGTCGGGCGAGAACTCCGAGCTGCTGGAAAAACTGGTGGCGGAGAACTTCGATCAGTCCAGCACCGCGTTCATCGACGTGCTGTGCGAATGCCTGCCTCACCTGTCGCGAACCGACGTGTGCTGGCGCTTCCACTTCCTGCTCGGCTCGATCTACTACACCGCGGCGGGGCCGCACCGGATCTCGGCATTTTCCAACGGTCGCTGCAATCCGGCCAATACCGAAGACGTCATCAAGGAGCTGGTCCCGTTCATGACACGGGCTTTCCAGGCTCCGCCGACGAAACCGCAACGGCCCGCGCGCAAGCGGCGGTGAGCACCGAAAGGCCCGATCTCGGAGCCCATCGGTGATTGTACGTCGCCGCAGCACTTCGAATTAAAACAATTTGCACAAGCGTTTAAATTCGCTAGCCTTCCTTGAACAGTTGTTCAAAAAAACGTTGCTGGGAGGACACATGGAGCCGGGTCTCGCCGCTCTCGCGGGCGTATTCCGCCATCTTGTTCCCGTACTGATCGTCACCTCGCTCTGCTCCGGCGTCGCGGGCGCTCAGGACTGGCCGACGAGAGCGATCCGCGCGATCGTGCCGCTGACCGCAGGCAGCGCCACCGACATGATCGGGCGCACGGTTCTGGATCAGCTGTCGCAACAACTCGGCCAGCCGATCGTGGTGGAGAATCGCCCGGGCGCCGGCAACACCATCGGCATGGCCACCGCGGCGCGATCGGACGCCGACGGCTATACCCTTCTGATCAACTCGTCGTCGCATACCATCGTGCCGGCCACGTACGGCAACCTGCCGTTCGACACCTTGCGCGACTTCACGCCGGTGATCCCGCTCGGCAACATGCCGACGGTTCTCGTGGTCTCGCCGTCGAAGGGCTACAAGAACTTGGCCGCCTTCGTCGCCGCCGCGAAGGCGAAGCCCGGATTGATGAACTATTCCACCGCCGGCGCGGGAAACTTTTCGCATTTCGCCAGCGAAGTGTTTCGCCGGGCGGCCGGGTTCCAGGCCGTGCACGTGCCCAGCAAGGGCGCGCCCGAGGCGCTGATGGAAGTGCTGGCGGATCGCGTCGATTTTTTCTTTGCGCCGCTGATTGTGGCGCTGCCGTTTCTCAAGGACGGTAGGCTACAGGCGTTGGCGGTGAGCGGCTCCCAGCGCGCCGCCGCCCTGCCTGACGTTCCGACGACGGTGGAAGCGGGATTTCCAAACTCGGAATATAATTTCTGGGTCGGCATGTTTGCGCCGTCGAAGACGCCGTCTCCCATTCTGGACAAGCTCTACGCGGAAACGCGCAAGGCACTGCAAAGTCCCGCAGTGCAAGAGAAGCTCGCACGCCTGGGCGCCGACCCGATGATCCTGACCACATCGGCATTCGAAAAGCTGGTGCAGTCGGAGGTCGCCATCAATACGAAAATCGCAACCGCGGCCGGGGTCAAGGCCAACTGAGCTGCAGAACCCACCGGGAGGAATGCATGATCCGTTTCCTCGTGATCATTCTCGCCGGCGCGCTGCTGATGCACTCGACAGCGCAATCGAACCCGGATTATCCCAACAAGCCAGTCCGGATCATCGTCAACGTCGCGCCCGGCGGCGGCGTCGACACCGCAACGCGCATCATTGCGGACAAGCTGCGGGTGCGGCTGGGCCAGCCGTTCGTGGTCGAGAACCGCCCGGGCGCGGGCGGCAATATCGGCGCCGAAGTGGTGTTCCAGTCGGAGGGCGACGGCTACACCCTGCTGGCATCTTCGCCGACGCCGCTCGCGATCAACGGCTGGCTCTACAAGAAGCTCAATTTCGATCCGGCGGGATTCGAGCCGGTCGCGATGATGTCGCGGATCCCCAATGTGCTGGTGGTCCGGCCGGATTTTCCCGCCAAGTCGGTGCAGGAGGTCGTCGCGGTCGCAAAAGCCAATCCGGGGAAGTTCACCTTCGCATCACAGGGGATCGGCACCGCCTCGCATCTCACCGGCGAGCTGTTCATGACGCTCACCGGCACCAAGCTGGTACACGTTCCTTACAAGGGCAACACCTCCAATGTGTTGACCGACGTGGTCGCCGGCCACGTCGACCTGAGCTTCATCCAGTTCTCCGCCGTCCACGAATTGCAGCAGAGCGGCAAGCTGCGCGTGCTCGCGGTAGCCACCGACAAGCGCATGGAGGCTCTACCGGACGTGCCCACCATGGCGGAGGCGGGATTTCCCGACATCGTCTCGGAGACCTGGAACGCGATCAGCGCTCCGCCGAATACTCCCAGTCCGATCATTCTCAAGCTCAACACGGCGATTAACCAGGCGCTGCAGGAACCGGAGGTCCTGGCGCGCTTGCGCGATCTGCAGGTGCTGGTGGGCGGCGGCGACGCGGACCAGACGAGAAAGTTCGTCGAGGAGCAGCGGGCCCTCTGGGGCAAAGTGATCAAGGCCGCCAGCGTTCCGCAGCAATGACCCATCACCATGGCGCTGCGCGAAGCTGTTGAGAGACACCGGCGGCTTGGCCTACTATTCCGCCCTGCAAGGAAGAAACACCATGGCCGACAAGCAATACGATCGCTCGACCCAGGATCTCGGCAACATCGTCAATCTCGGGCACGTCAACGTCTGCATCACCGACCAGCACCTGGCGACACACTATTATGTCACGGGCCTTGGCCTGACCCGCGATCCTTTTCTCAATACCGGCGCGCGCCTGATGTGGATCAATGTCGGCATGAGCCAGTTCCATCTGCCGAACGGCCAACCCGACGTGGTGCGCGGCGTCACCGGACTGGTGGTGCCGGATCGCGCCGCATTGCTCGACCGCCTAACGCAGGTGCGCAAGCCGCTGGAGGGGACCAAGTTCGACTTCCGCGAAACCAACGACTGCGTCGAGACCGTCTGCCCGTGGGGCAATCGCATCAACGTCCATGCGCCTGACGAGAACAGCTTCGGCCGTATCGTGCTGGGGATGCCGTACATCGAATTCGACGTGCGCCCCGGCACCGCGGACCGCATCGCCCGCTTCTATCGCGATGTCATGGGCGCGCTCGCGACGGTGGTCGAGAACGGAAGCGGCCGCAAGGCTCGAGTACAGGTGGGCGAGAAGCAATACTGGTACTTCCGCGAGACGGAAGAGCCGGAGAAGCCGTATGACCGCCACCACGCGCAAATCTATATCACGAATTTCTCCGGCCCTTATCGGCGCCTGAAGGAACTCGGCCTGATCACCATGGAGGTGAATGACCACGAATATCGCTTCAAGGACGTGATCGACACGGATACGCGCGAGGTGCTGTTCACGGTGGAGCACGAGGTGCGCAGCCAGACCCATCCGCTGTATGGCCGGCCGCTGGTCAACCGCAATCCGGCCCAGAGCAACCGCGCCTACAAGCCGGGCCATGACAGCATATCCTGGGCGATGGCCTGAACCCGCCGCAGGTGCATTGAACGCATGGCCACTCGACGCGCCCTGGTGATCGGCGGCTCCCTCGGCGGACTGCTGGCCGCAAATCTCCTGCGCCACGCCGGCTGGGACGTGACCGTGTTCGAGCGCAACGCCGAGGATCTGACCGGCCGCGGCGCCGGCATCAGTACGCATCCACAGCTCATCGACATTCTCCACCGCGTCGGCATCGACTTCGACGAGTCCATGGGGATCAGGGTCGATACCGTCATCTGCCTGGACAAGAGCGGCAAGACCTATCTCGAAACCAAGACGGCGCGCACCATGAGCTCATGGGGTCGGCTCTATCGCTCGTTGCGCGATCCGCTTCCGGCCGAAAGCTATCGTCTCGGCATGGCGCTGCGGGAGATCGAGCAGGACGCCAGGAGCGTCACCGCCGTCTTCGCCGACGGCGCGCGCGTGAGCGGGGACCTGCTAGTGGGCGCCGATGGTGTGCGCTCCACCGTGCGCGAGCAGTTCCTGCCGGATATCGAACCTAATTACGCCGGCTACGTCGCCTGGCGCGCGATGCTGGATGAGAGCGACGTGCCGCCGGAGATCCGGGCGGAAATTTTCGAGCGCTATACGTTCTGTCTGCCGGACGGCGAGCTGCTCCTCGCCTATCCCGTTCCCGGCCGCAACAACGAGACCCAGGCCGGCCGCCGCGCCTACAACATCGTCTGGTACCGACCCACCGACCGCGATACGACGCTGGTCGACCTCTGCACCGACGCGACCGGCCGGCGCCACGGCACCGCGATCCCTCCGCCGTTGATCCGTCCCGAGATCACCGCCGCGATCAAGGCAACGGCGCGGGCCCTCGTCGCGCCTCAGGTCGCCGAAATCTTCGCCCGCACGCCGCAGCCGTTCTTCCAGCCGATCTTCGATCTCGAATCGCCGCAGACCGTGTTCGGGCGCGTGGCGCTGCTCGGCGATGCCGCCTTCGTGGCACGGCCCCATGTCGGCGCGGGGGTCACCAAGGCGGCGTTGGATGCAGCAAGTCTTGCGGACGCCACGGCGGACGACGATCTTGTCGCCGGCCTGCAACGCTATCAGAGCGCGCAACAACCCTTCGGCAGCGGCTTGGTGGCGCTTGGACGTGAAGAAGGGGCCTATCTCAGCGCCCAGCTCAAGCCGCGCGATCAGCGCACGCCAGCGGAGCTGCACCGCGACATCAACGATGTGCTGCACGCCCATAATTCGCGCAGCGAGAACCTGCGTAGCGTTCTGGTCGGCTCGCGCCGCGCGTCGTGAATGCCACCCAGGGCGCCGGCCCTGGTGTGAGCATCCCCCTACTCCACCGGAGTCACGCTGACGGAGCTTTCGAGCCGCTGGCCTCCGGAGGCGTAGATGACGCCATCGATCGGGGCGACGTCGGCGTAATCGCGGCCGATGGCCAGCACCACGTGGTCATCGCCGGCAAACATGTCGTTGGTCGGATCAAGCCCGCACCAGCCAACGTCCTCGCCACATCCCACCAGCATCCATGCGTGCATGGCGTCGGCGCCTTCGAGGTTGTCCTCCTTGGCGTGGAAGGTTCGAAGGTAGCCGCTGACATAGGCAGCGGGCAGTCCGAGGCCGCGCAATCCGGAAATCATGATGTGGGCGAAGTCCTGGCAAACGCCGCGCCGCAGGGCGAACGACATTGGTGGAGTCGTCGTCGCGGTGGTGACGCCGGCTTCGTAAACAAAGTCGGCTTTGATCCGCCGCATGAGATCGACGGCGCCTTCGAGAACCGGGCGTCCAGGCGAGAAACTCTCGGCGGCATAAGCGCGGATTTCCGGATCGAGCGAGACCTGCCGGCTGGGAAACAGGTAATGCGCGGGCGAGTTCGGCGACAGATCGGTCGATGCGAACGCCCCATCGCGAATCTCTTCCCATGGCGGCGTGCTGCTCGCCCGCGGCGGGGCCTCGCTCTTGACCGCGACCCGCGCCGCGACCCGGACGCTCAAAGTATCGTGCGGCTGATCGAGCTCGATCCATGTCATCCGGTTGCCGAAGAAATCGTGGCCTTCGCGCCGCCCGATCGGGAGCGGGTCGATATCCAACGCAGTGGCGTGAACGCGCTGTCCCGGGCGATCGATCGGCGTGAGCCGCAGCACATGGCGCGAGTAGGCGACCGGCGACGCATAGTGATAGATCGTCGTCTGCCGGACGTCGTAGATCATCCGAGCGCCTCCCAGCGAACCTCAGCGCGCTCATGCGTCGTGAAATAGGTGGATGCAATCACGTCGGCGAGCTTCATCAGCGCGCTTTCCGTCCGGCGGAATGTCGCCAAGTCGAGCTCCGCGGCATCAGCGGTACGGAACTGCGTCGCGAGCGAGGTCGCGATCTGCTCGGGCGGCGAGAGGCGGCCGTCGTCGCTTCGCGGCGGCAGCGCAGCGAGATGCGCTTCGATACGGCCGAGCTGATAGGCGACCGAGCGTGGATTGCTGGGATCGAGCACCACGAGATCGATCACCGGAGCCGGCGCCGCCACCATGACGTAACGCAGCCGGTAGGTGATCTGGCTGTCGGCGAGTTCCAGCAGGACGTCGAGCGCGCCGTCGAGCTTGGTGAACGCGAATTGTTCGATGAAACGGCAGGTTGCAATCGCCCGCTCGATGCGGCGGCCGAGTTCGAGGAAGCGCCATCCAGCGAGCTGACTCATGTTTTCCTGAGCCAGTCCCGAAAATGACGCGATGATGCGCAACCCGCGATTGGCGCGCTCGAAGATCGCGCTTTCGGTGGCTGGGAGACCCATCGGCGTGTTGATCAACTCAAACAGGTCGGTCAGCGCCCGCCACGCGTCGGGAGAGAAGCGGTCGCGGATCACCGATGCCGCCGACTTCGCCGCCCCGACCAGATAGGGCATCGCACCGTCGAGGTCGCGGTTCTGCAATGCGGCCGCGGCGACGAGCACCGGCTTGGCATTGGGCAGCTCCGTTGGCACCGCCTCCCAGTCACCGAGCAGCGCACAGATCCGCGCGACCACCCGCGTCGCGGCCTCGTCGCTGTCGCCGGCGCGGGTGACGAGCGCCCGGACCAGCCGAAGCGTCGCCTCGGCACGTTCCACGTAGCGAGCCACCCAGAACAGATTGTTGGCGGCCCGGCTCGGCAGCGCTCCCGTCGCCCGCGAGATCGTGATCCGGTCCGGCGCGGGCAACAACGTCGTCTCGGCGACCGGCTTGTCCGACAGCACCCAGGCGTCGCCGGTGTGTCCGCCCCGCTGCAAGCTCACCGCGCGGGCGTCGACATCGTCTGCCACCCGGACGAACCCGCCGGGCATGACCCGCCAGCCCTCGGTGGTCCGCGCGAGGAACAGTCGCAGCGTGAACGGTCGCGGCTCGAGCCTGCCGTTTCGCCACATCGGCGTCGTCGAAAGGGTGACGGCCTCTTTGGCAACGAAGTCGATGCCGCGATGGGAAATCTGCGTTAGGATCCTCGTTCGTTCGTCGGGATCGAGCGCCGCGCCGAGAACCTCGCGCCGTTCGCCGTAGCCCGGGAGCTCTCCGCTGAACGCCGAAGCGATCACCATCTCATCGAGCCGCTCGATGATCTCGTTGCGTGCGCGCGCCTGGCCGAGCCACCAGGTCGCGACATTGGGCAACGCCAGATCGCTGCCCAGCACGGCTGGCGCCAGCGCGGGCAGAAAGCTCGACATCGCCCGCGCCTCGACCACGCCGGACCCGAGCGCATTGGCGATCACGACCGTGCCATCGCGCACGGCCTGCACCAGCCCCGGCACGCCGAGGCGCGAACGCGCATTGAGTTCGAGCGGATCGGCGAAGTCCGCATCGAGGCGCCGCACCAGCACTTCCGCACGCTTGAGGCCGGATACCGTGCGGATGAACACGCCGTCGTCGCGGACCGTCAAGTCCTCGCCCTCGACCAGCAGGAAGCCGAGATAGCGCGCGAGGTAGGCGTGCTCGAAATAGGTCTCGTTCAGCGGGCCCGGCGTCAGCACGCAGACACGGGAATCATCTTGCCGGTTGAGCCCGGACAGCTCGGCCTGAACGGCCTGGAAGAACGGCGCCAAGCGCTCGACCCTGAGCTCGCGATAAACATCGGGCATGGCGCGCGACAGCGCGAGCCGGTTTTCGAGCGCGTAACCAGCGCCCGAGGGTGCCTGGGTGCGGTCGCCGAGCACCCACCAATGGCCGGTGGGCGACCGCCCGACGTCAACGGCATAGAATCGCAGATGCACGCCACCCGCGGGCGCAACGCCAACGAGCGGCCGCAAGAACTCCGGATTGCCGGCGATGACGGTGGCGGGCACCCGGCCCTCACGCACGAGCCGCGCCGCGCCGTAGGCATCCGCCAGCACCGCCTCCAGCAGTTCGGCGCGCTGGGCCAGTCCGGCCTTGAGCATCTGCCATTCCGACGCGTCGATCAGGAGGGGGACGTGGCTCAACGGCCAGGGTCGCTCGGCCCCGGTGGTTTCCTCATAGACGCGATAGAAGACGCCGGAATCGTGCACATGGCGATCGGCGGCGGCGAAACGTGCGCTGAGCTGCTTCGGCCCCAGCGCCGCGAACATCGCCAGCAACGGCTGCCAATGGGACCGCACGCGGCCGTCGCGGTCCATCATCTCGTCGAAAATGCCCGGCAGCGGTCGATAGCCCGCCAGCAGCGGCGCGATATCGCTCTGCGCAGACTCGCTGTCGCGCCGCCCGGCCATGCGGCTATCAGACACGAGTCGGGCGCCTGAGGTCCAGCGTCATCGGGTATTCGAGCGAGCGTTCTTCCTCGGGGAAGTCACGCGACCCCGGCGTATGGCCGTGATCCTGGAAGCGCGCCAAGCGCCGCGCTTCCGCTTCATACGAATTGACCGGAACGGTTTCGTAGTTGCGGCCACCGGGATGGGCGACATGGTAGACGCAGCCGCCCAGCGAACGCCGGCTCCAGAGGTCGAAGATATCGAACGTGAGGGGGGCGTGGACATCGATCGTCGGCTGCAGCGCGGCGGCCAGCTTCCACGCCTTGAAGCGTATACCCGCGACGTATTCGCCTGACCGGCCGGTCGAGGTCAGCGGAATGCGGCGTCCGTTGCAGGTGACGACATGGCGGCTGGCATTGAGACCCTCGACTTTCACCTGCAGCCGCTCGACCGAGGAGTCCACGAAGCGCGCCGTGACTCCGGCGGTGGTGTCTTCGCCAAGCACATGCCAGGGTTCCAGCGCGTGGCGCAGCTCCAGGTTCACGCCGCCATAGGTAACGGCGCCGTAGAATGGAAAGCGAAACTCGCGTTGGGCGTGAAACCAGTCCGGCGCGAAATCGTAGCCGGCGCCGCGAAGTTCCTCCAGTACGCCGAGAAAATCCTCCCACACACAGTGCTCCAGCATGAACCGATCGTGCAGCGCAGTGCCCCAGCGCACCAGCGAGCCGTGCTGCGGCTCGCGCCAGAACCAGGCGATCAAGGCGCGCAACAGCAACTGCTGCGCCAGGCTTATCCGCGCGTGAGGCGGCATTTCAAAAGAACGGAATTCGACCAGGCCCAGCCGTCCCGTCGGGCCGTCAGGTGAGAACAGCTTGTCGATGCAGACCTCGGCACGGTGGGTGTTGCCGGTGACATCGACGAGAAGATTGCGAAACAGGCGATCGACCAACCATGGACGCGGCGGTTCGCCCTCACCCGGCAGCGGCACCGTCGCAAGCGCGATCTCCAGCTCGTAAAGCTGGTCATGGCGCGCTTCGTCGACGCGCGGAGCCTGGCTGGTCGGGCCGATGAACAACCCCGAGAACAGGTAAGACAGCGAAGGGTGCCGCTGCCAGTACAGGATCACGCTCTTGAGCAGATCGGGCCGGCGCAGGAACGGACTGTCCGCCGCAGTCGACCCACCCAGCACCACGTGATTGCCGCCGCCGGTCCCGGTGTGGCGGCCGTCGATCATGAACTTGTCGGTGCCAAGCCGGCAAAGACGGGCTTCCTCGTAGAGCGTGCGCGTGAGTTCGACCGCTTCGCGCCAGCTCGCGGCGGGATGGACGTTGACCTCGATGACGCCAGGATCGGGCGTCACCTTGATGACGTTCAAGCGCGGATCGGACGGCGGCTCATAACCTTCCACGTGGACCGGCATCTTGAGTTCACTCGCGGTCGCTTCGATGACCGCGAGCAGCTCGAGATAATCTTCCAGTCGTTCGACCGGCGGCATGAACACGCAAATCCGGCCATTGCGCGGCTCCACGGTGAGCGCGGTACGGACGGGAACGCCGCCTCCGGACGACGCGCCGACAACGCGCGCGGATGCACCCTGGGCACGGCGGAATTCCACCACCTTGGCGCGGGCGACGGCCTCGTCGCTGCGAGCGGCGATGACCTGCGCCAGCGTCTCAAGATCGGGCAATTCGCCGCGCTCGGCCATGGGATCGGCCGGGACTAGGTGCGGATAATCGACCGGCTTCACATGCGGCAGCGAGCTCAGCGGCAGGCGAAAACCGATCGGGGAGTCGCCGGGTGCCAGGAACAGATGCCGCCGCCGCGTCTGCCAGATCTCGCTGACCCAGCCGGTTGCGGCCTGCGCGCTCCAGCGCTGCACCGGCAACACGTAACCTGCCGGCGCGCCGAGGTGGCGCTCGAACGTGCGCAGGATGCGATCGCGCTCGACCGGATCGTCGATCTTGGGATCGCTCGGATCGATGTTCTCGGGCAGTTCGCCCTGCCTGAGCATGCGTTCGGCGGGGTCTTCGTAGGTGGGCTGCGCGTAATCGGGGTCGAGGCCGAGGCGGAGCGCTATCGCCTGCGCAAAGCGCAGCGCATCCTCGGCAAGGGGTCGCGTATCGGCGGTTTCCGTCGCGATCAAGGCGCCGTCACGCCAGGTCGCCTTTCCGTCGCGCCGCCAGTAGAGCGCGAATGCCCACCGCGGCAGCGGTTCTCCCGGATACCATTTGCCTTGGCCATAATGCAGAAGCCCGCCGGGCGCAAAACGATCGCGCAGGCGACGGATCAACTCGTCGGCGCGGTCGCGCTTGGTTGGGCCCAGCGCGGCCGTGTTCCATTCCGCCGATTGGTAATCGTCGATCGAAACGAATGTGGGCTCGCCGCCCATCGTGAGGCGCACATCGCCGCCGGCGAGGTCCTTGTCGACCTGCTCGCCCAGCGCATCGAGCGCCGCCCATGCTTCATCGGAGAACGGGTAGGTCACGCGCGGCTGTTCCGCGATGCGCGTGACGGTCATGTCGAAGGAGAAGGCAACTTCCGCAGGTTCGACGGCGCCGCTGATCGGCGCCGCGGCGCGGAAGTGCGGCGTGGCGGCGAGCGGGAGGTGGCCCTCCCCGCACAACAAGCCGGACGTGGCGTCGAGCCCGATCCAGCCCGCACCCGGCACGTACACTTCAGCCCAGGCGTGCAGGTCGGTGAAATCCTGCGTCGCACCTGCGGGCCCATCGATCGGAAGCACGTCCGGCCGCAATTGGATCAGATAGCCCGACACGAAGCGCGCCGCGAGTCCGACGTGACGCAGGATTTGCACGAGCAGCCACGCGCTGTCGCGGCACGAGCCCGACTTCGCCGCAAGCGTCTGCTCCGGCGTCTGCACGCCGGCTTCCATGCGGATCAGATAGCTGACCTCATGGTGCAGACGTTGATTGAGGCCAACCAGGAAATCGACGATATTCATCCGATCGCGTGGGATCGAAGCGAGAAACGCCGACAGCAGAGGACCCGCCGGCTCGGCATCGAGAAACGGCGCAAGCTCCTCGGCGAACTCCGCGGGATAGGCGAACGGGAAAGTCTCCGCGAACGGCTCTACGAAGAAGTCGAACGGATTGATCACCGCCATGTCGGCGATCAGATCGACGGTGACCTCGAATTCGCAGGTCTTTTCCGGGAATACGAAGCGCGCGAGCCAGTTTCCGTTCGGGTCCTGCAGCCAGTTCACGAAATGCTGTGCCGGCGTCACCTTGAGCGAATAGCTCGGTACGCGAGTGCGGCAATGCGGCGCGGGCCGCAGCCTGACGACCTGTGGTCCGAGACCGACGGGGCGTTCGTACCGGTAGCGCGTGGCATGGTGAAGACTGACGAGGATCGACATACACCGCTCTGCTGCGTTGAGCGAAATCGCGTGACCTTTGGACCCGCGATTTCACCTCGAGCCTTGGTCGCATGATCCCGGCATCATGCTGTAAGGCCTGGACATATTACGCAATTTTCAATGCAATTTTCGGGCCGACCACCGCGCTCGCCGTCTCGCCACCAGAGCGCACGATCGGCCCGCATGCAACAAAGCCGGGTGGCTTCCCGCTTCCCCGCCCGGCCGGGACGAGGGGTCGGGACCTTCGCCCGATGACCCGGACCTGCGAGGGAGCTTAGCCCGGCGATTGCGGCGACCCGATCGAGCGCTTGAGCCCGGCGACAACCGCGCGCAATGCATCGTCGCCGGAGTTTACGGCCTGGCGGCCGGAACCTACGGTGTGAATGAGGTCGTGGATGAACGTCAGCTTCCAGATCACCGGTGGCGGAACGATGAAAGGGTAGAGGTCCGGCTGACCCATGCTGCGATTGAGGGAATTGGCGGCAAACGTCAGCGGCAGCCAGGCGTCGATGATCCGGTCCATCTCGGAAATGTAGGGATCGAAGTCGATGGCGGCGGACAGATCGGCGCCTTTGGCCACCTTCGGCCGCAACCGCAGACCGAACGCAAACGCGGTCTCGAGCGTATCGACCATATGGAAATAGTGTGCCCAGGTTTCGGCGAAATCCTCCCACGGATGCGAGCTGGCATAAGAGGTGACGAAGCGTTCAGGCCAGTCCGTCGCCGGGCCCTCGGCGTAAAGTCGTTTTAGTGACGCCTCGTAGTCCTCGCGCTCGTCGCCGAACAACCGCCGGAACTCGTCGACCCGCGGCGAGTCCGCCACCAGGCGGTCCCAGTAGTAATGTGCGATCTCGTGGCGGAAATGCCCGAGCAAAGTGCGATAGGGCTCGCCCATGGACTTGCGCTGGCGTTCGCGCTCGGGATCGTCGGCCTCCGCCACATTGAGGGTAATGAGCCCGCTGGCGTGCCCGGTCAGGACCCGCGAATGCGCCGCCGCGGCTCCGATCGGATTCGAGAGGAAATCAAACGCGAGACCGTTGGGATCCTCCAGCCTGGTTGCCAACGGCAGACGAAGGCGCAGCAGCGAATAGAACAGCCGGTGCTTGGCGAATTCGATCTTCCGCCAATGCCCAAGGTTCTCGGAACCCATGAGATCGGGGATGGTACGGTTGTGGCGACAGGCGGCGCAGAACACTTCCGCCTGGTCGCAGTTCACCAGCCAGTTACAAACGTTGTGCTGGGCGTTGGCGCAAAACTGATATCGCTCTCCCGGCGCCGCCAACGCGCGCAGCAATCCGTCCGCTTCTTCCAGTGCGGTGACGAGCGCCCGTTCCGGCAGATAGCCGAGCCGAAGCCCGCAGCTTTCGCACGTGGTGTTCTCGAAATAGAGCGGCTGTCCGCAGTTCTGGCACTCGAAAAGCTTCATGGTCCGAGGCCCTCACGGCCGCTGCGATGTGACGACATGTTCGGCTGAACGCGATTCAACGCCGCTGCCACGTCAGCGTTCCGGTTGCGGGAGGGCGCCCCGGCAATTCGGACGCTGAGCGTACGATTCCCGGCAGCGCCGCGCCAGTAGCGGATCGATCGGGATGGCGGCACCTTGCGGCGGGCGGCGCTCACGTCCTGGTGCCGGCAGGGCCGCTCCCAAGTGGCTGCATCGTATCGTCCTTGCGCAAACGGCTGCGGACCTGTTGCTGGACCGTGTCATGCCGCACCGGTAAGATCGCGGCATTCATGCTGCACGCGTCCCAGGGGAAGGCACCTTGATGACCCAGGTCGACACCGAAAAATTTCGTTTGCGCCATTTCGTCGAGAAGCTCGTGCAGGAAGGCGAATGCGTCGTCCATGATGCTCCGATCGATCTCATCGATGTGGCAGCGGTGCTCGATTGCAATCCGAATGCCGTGTGGTTCCGCGCAGTGGGACCGGAGAGGACCGAGCTCGTCGGCAACGTGATGGGCACCCGGCGCCGCCTCGCAGCCGCGCTCGATACCGACGAGACCGGCTTTCCCGCTGCCTTGCGCGAACGCCTTCGCCACCCCGTTGCCCCGATCGAGGTGCCGTCGTCGGACGCTCCGGTGCACGACGTCGTATTGACCGGAGACGACGCCGACCTGACCAGCCTGCCGGTCCACCTGCAGCACGGGCTCGACGGCGCGCCCTACATTTCCGCCAGCATCGACTATGCACGCGACCCGCAGTCGAGCGTCACCAATATCGGCTGCCGCCGCCTGATGTTGCGCGGACCGCGCGCCGCCGGCGTCGATCTCAATGCCCCGAGCGACCTGCGGGCGCTCTACCAGGCCGCGGTGGCCAGGGGCGAACGCATGTCGGTCGCATTCGCGGTGGGCAGCCATCCAACCGATTTTCTTGCGGCCGTCGCATCGACCCCGCCGATGGACGAACTCGAAGTGATCGGCGCGGTGCGCGGCGCTGCGGTGCCGGTGGTGAAATGCGTCACCGTCGACGTCAAGGTCCCGGCCGATGCCGAGATGGTGCTCGAGGGCTATATCGACGAGCGCGGCCTGGTCGAACCCGAAGGCCCGTACGGCGAATATATCGGCTACTACGGATTGCTCAAAAGCAATCCGGTGTTTCACCTCACCGCCATCACCAGACGCCGCGACGCCTTGTTCCAGACCGTCACCATCGGCGGCGCCCGCCTCGGCTACACCGACACTGCACAGCTCGGTGCCGCCAAGACCGAGGCCGCGATCTGGAACGTGCTGCAGCAGGCCATCCGCGAGCCCATCGCCGTCTGCTGCACCGCCTCGTCCGGCGGCATGTACAACGTTCGGGTCTCGCTGCGTCAGCGCAATCCGGGCGAGGCGCGCAACGCCATCGCCGCGGTGTTCTGCTCATCCGGCGACGTCAAGCATGTGTTCGTGGTCGACGACGACGTCGACGTCTTCTCCGACGAGCAGATCGACTGGGCCCTGGCCACGCGTTTTCAGGCCGACCGCGACTTCGTGGTGGCATCGGGCTTCCGCTGCGTCCCGCTCGATCCCTCGCTGCAAGGCAGCCGCACCGGCGCGAAGGGCGGATTCGACTGCACCAAGCCCTTCGGCAAAGGCAACAGCGTCGAGTTCACGGTGCCGCATCCGCCGCAGATGCCACAGCGTCCGCACCGCTCGCTTGAAGCGGCGCTCACCGAAGGCCCCGCCACTTATCTCGAGCTCATGGCGGCGCTCGGCACCCGTGACGGGCGCGAGATTCTGCGCGACTTCGGCAAGCTCTACGAGCAAGGGCGCCTCAAGCGCCTTCAGGACGGCCGCTACACGCTTAATGGCGGAGGGGCGTGAGCACCGCGCAAGCTTACGCGCCGGCCCCGGCCGAATGCTTCTGACGCCGCCCCGCCGAGCGCGGCGCCGGAGCGATGCTGAGACCGAGATTCTGTGAAGGGGCCCGGGCCCCCGCCTTGGCGCGGTCGAGGACGAAGCGAGCGTAATCGTCCATGTCGCCGCGGAACGGCTTGATGTGGCCGTCGGCGGCAAGCCACAGCCGGTCGGCCACCAGGTCGATGAGCGAGCGGTCGTGCGTGATGAGAATGACCGCTCCTTCGTAATCGTTCAGGGCCTCCAGCAAGGCGCGGCGGCTGTCGATGTCGAAATGGTTGGTCGGCTCGTCGAGAATCAGCAGATGCGGCGCCGCCATCGCCACCAGGTTCAGCAGCAGCCGTGCCCGTTCGCCGCCGGACAGGTCGGCCACCGTGGTCTCCTGCTTGTCGAAACTCAATCCGAACTGCGCGAGTCTCGACCGGCGCGAGGATTCGCTGTCGTCCGGCCGGGCGCGGCGGATGATGTCCAGCGGCGTGTCGGCGGGGTCGAGCGCTTCGATCTGATGCTGGTGAAACCAGCCGACCCGGATGCGGCCATCACTTTTCAGGTCGCCGGATTGCAGGGCGAGCGCACCGGCCACCATCTTGGCGAACGTCGATTTGCCGGCGCCGTTTACGCCGAGGAGCCCGATGCGATCGTCGACATCCAGCCGCAGATTGAGGTCGCGCAGGACCGCCTTCCCGTCATACCCGACGCTCGCGCCTTCGAGTTGCAGGAGCGGCGGCGCCAGCGGCCGGGGCGGCGACGGCAACGTGAAAGGCGCCACGCGCTCCTCGATCACGGCGGCAATGGGCTCGAGCTTTGCCAAGCGTTTCATTCGCGACTGCGCTTGGGCCGCCTTGCTGGCCTTGGCGCGAAATCGATCGACGAAAGCCTGCAGATGGGCGCGCTCAGCCTCCTGCTTGGCGCGGGTGGCCGACTGCAGTCGCGCCTTTTCTGCGCGCCGCTTCTCGAAGTCGTCATAGCCTCCGGTATAAAGATCCAGCTTGCCTTCGCGCAGATGCAGGATGGCATCGACCGAATTGTTCAGAAGCTCGCGGTCATGGCTGATGATCAGGGCGGTGTGCGGGTATCTTTTCAGCCGTGCTTCGAGCCAAAGCGCCCCCTCCAGGTCGAGATAGTTGGTCGGCTCGTCCAGGAGCAGCAGGTCGGGCTCCGCGAACAGGGCGGCCGCGAGCGCCACACGCATGCGCCAGCCGCCGGAGAATTCCGACATGGGACGAGCTAGATCGGCGGTGGAAAAGCCGAGCCCGCTGAGGATCTCGGCCGCCCGCGCGGGGGCGCGATCGGCATCGATCTCGATCAACCGGCCGTAAATGTCTCCCATCCGCTCGGGCGCGGCGGTCTCGAGCTCGGCGTTCAACGCTTCCCGCTCGGTGTCGGCTGCCAGGACCGTGTCCAGCAGGGTGACCGGCGTGGCGGGATGCTCCTGATCAACCGACGCGATCCTGGCGGCTTTCGGCAGGCTGATCTCACCTCCGTCGGGGGTGAGCTCCCCCAGAATCAGCTTGAACAGGGTGGATTTGCCGACGCCATTGCGCCCGACCAACCCGACCTTGGCGCCAACCGGCAGCGAGACGGTCGCGGAATCGAAGAAGCGACGGCCCCAGCCGTTGAACACCAGATTGTCGATCTGAAGCATGTCGAGCAGCACCAAAGGCTGGGTCAATGAATGAAGGGAGGGCGAAGGGGCCGTCCCTTACCGCACTGCAACACAAATGGCGAGAACTAACGGTCCCCGCCGTCCGCTGGCGGGATCCGGCTCGGGCGAAGCCGATCCTTGGCGTGTGACAGCTGGCGCAGCGGTCACGGATGGACCGTCGCAAACCGACCCTCGTTTCCGCCCCCTGAACAGTGACTTGGATCGCGAGGCCGCTTCGCCCAGTGTTGCGCTTTGGCAACGTGGGTTCGTTTCCCCAAAATTGCCGCCCGCGGCGGCTGCGCAGTCGTCGCAACAAAAAACCCGGCACGGTGTCCCGCCCGGGCGTAGGTCGCATACTACTGGATCGTGCGTTCTCTATACGAGATTCGGGTAACACGAGTCAAGGGCAGAAGGCGCTCGACCCTGCTTCGCTCATGACCGCGCGGCGGACAATCGGGCAGCCGCACCGTGCCGTTCATCCGCCGTTGTTCGATAGTCGTAGCTCGCCATCAGATCATCCACCAGCTTGTTGAATTCGCTCCAATCGGTTTCACGGTAGGAATGGTTGCGGATGATGAAGGACGCGCCGGCGTAAAACTTTTCGTATTGCAGGTGACGGCCGGCGAACTCGGAGCCGACCATATCCCAGGCCAACTTGAACAGCTTCATGCGGGTGACGGCATCGGACTGCGGTGTCTGCCAGAAGCTCGAGAACTGCCTGGCGAGCTCGGGATCATCCATGACGGAGATGTCGGCCGGCATCTGGAACACGCCGCCTCCGCACAGCTCGCGCAGGTCGTCGACGAATTTGCTGTAGTTCTGCGTGCACCAGTCGAGCCCCGCATACATGAAGCGGCGATTGAAGCAGACGTAGCCCTCGGGCCAATCCTCGTAGGCGTTGATCTGGCCATGCACGAGCCCGCCGATCGTGCTCTCCACCGCCGCCATCTTGCCGAGCGTTTCGCGCACGGCCGGAACCTGATCGGCGCCAGTCGCCTGCGCGATCTTGCTGCAGAGGCCGAGCAGGAGACGCATCTTCGACCAGTAGCGCACGTTCGACTGGTGATTGCCGAAGCAATGGCTGGGGGTCTTGATGTAGATATCGCGCGAGAGCAGCGCATCGTCGTGGACGAACACCTTCTCCCACGGCACCTTGACGTTCTCGCACAGCACCATGCTGTCGCTTTCGTCGTAGCGCCAGGCCAGCGGGGAGTCGAACTCGGACGTGGCCGCGAGCACGGCCGGTTTGCGCGACCACAGCGTGAGCCCCGGAGCGTTGCACGGCACCGCGCAGGTGATCGATTCCTTCTTCTGGTCGGGAGCGAGCGGGATCACGTTGCCGAGCCAGATGTCGTTGGCATAGAGGGCGCCGGTCGCCAGCATCTTCATGCCGGCGATGACGACGCCATCGTCGTCCTCGCGCACCACCCGCAGCGTGGGCACCGGAATATTCTGCTTGTGGTAGAACTCCGGATTACGAGCGGCCTGCGGCGGCACCACGGCGTAGACGACATAGGTGTCGTGGTCGCGGATGTGGCGGTAATAGGCCATGAGGTTGTCGGCGTGCGCGCAGGGCGCCGGCAGCGCATCGGGCTTCATGGCCATGCCGGTGACGAACGAGGCGACGTGATCGGGCGAGCGGCCGAACATGCCGAAGGTGGCATCGGCGATTTGCCGGTGTCCCACCATGCGGCGTTGCAGATCATCGCGCGTGCGCGGACGCAGAAAATAGATGGAGTGGCGGCCGCCATCCTCCTCATAGCTCAGCGTGTCGCGGTTCGCCGGGTCCGCCTTCATGTCGTAGATGGCGGCAACCGTCGCGGCGGCATTGCGGAAGGCAGGATGGCGTGTGACGTCGTCGACCTTCTCGCTGCCGATATAGACGACGCGGCCGTCGCGCAACGATTCCAAATGCTCCTTGCCCGTCCGCAACATCACCGGCCCCTCATTGTCGCGGGGAACTCTAGCATGCCGGATCGCAGGGGATAGTGCGCGTTGCCGATGGCGCACTTATGCGAAGAACAAAGGCACGTCATTGCCGTTGCAGACGACGCCGGCGTCGATTCGACGCTCCTCTCACGATGGCGTGGCCGGCCGGCACCCTCGGGTTGTGGCATCGACGGCAGATCGGGAGCCAGGACACGCGCCTGCCATAGCATCAACGCTTCGGCATCAGGAGGCACAACCCGGCGCCGCGTCCTGATGCGCGGCGTGCGGCCTAGACGGCCATCTCGTAATACAAATCCGTCGCCGTGACGCCATTGATCGTGCGCTTGGGAGGAATGTCGGTGCGGAGGGTTTGCCCGTTGTTTCGCTCGGTCTGCTTGCTGAGCGCAGCAACCAGAGACTCCAGGGGCATCGCGCCCCACCGCATTTTTATCGCGACTTTTTGATCAACCGGAATGACCGCGATCCGGAGCTTCGTCATCATCTCGAGGCCCTTCTCGCGCAGCGTAGCGTTGTGGCTGCCGTGGTGCCCGACCTTGTAAAACACCGTGCGGGCGAGAAGGTCCGGGCCGGTCATGTTCGGCCATTTGAGATTCTGCCAGGAAAGCCAGTTGCCGACTTGCGCATCGCCCGCGAACAGCAGCACGTCACCGCCACCGAACTCGATGGCAAGAACGAGACTCGTGTTGTTTGTGGCGCTCTGCAATGCGAGTGCAAGATCGTCGGCGAGGCCCAGCCAGTCGGAATCAATTCGCCGACCATCGGCGCTCTCCCCAAGAGGGCTCCAGTAATGGGTCTGGAAGAATGGAACGGCGCGCGCCTGCTCCAATGAGATCGTCCAGCGATCGGCAAAAGGCACATCCTCGTCGCAGAAATCGAGCGCGGACTTGACGCCGAGCGGAAATATGCCCCTCCCATCGAGCGCAAGCTCGAAGGTCTCGGGATGGCTCTTCGACGGCAGGGTCTTGCGAATAAGCGCCAAGTCGTGCGGCGGCCCGAGCGCGAAGATGCGGATATCCGTGCCGGGCACCTGAAACGGACGGTCGGTCGGCCGCCAGTAGCGCGGCTTCTGCCCTTTCGGCACCTTCGCCTTCGCGATATCGAGCGCCGCCTTGGTTTTCTCGCCCGCCGCGCCAAGAAGTCCCAGCACGTCGAGAAGTCCCTGTGCCCGATCCGGGCTGCCGGCCATCGCCACGGCCTGCGCGCTGGCGGTGACCGCCGCCACGGCCTGGTCGTGATCCTTGCGCAGCGACTTCGCAAGGTCGTCGGTCTCGTCCTCGGTCCAGGCGACCCACACCTCGCCGACCTCGAGACGTGCGAGCACGTCCTTGGCCTGGCTGAAGCCGGAGACGTGGTCCCAGTGCTCGTGCGTGACGGCAAGAACGTCGACCCTGCCTTTGGTCGTCTGCACGACGTCCTCAAGAACCCTCTTCATCTTGTCGGCGGCGTCTTGCGTAGCCACCGCTACGCCGCAGTCGATGAGGATCGTGAAATCGCTCCCGTTGCTGCGCTTGAGCCGGACCAGGATGCAGTCGCCGAGGCCGTGACGATAGACCCGAATGGTCGCACGCCGTCCCGCTGCCGCCGGCACGCCGGTGCGCTGGACCCGGCGTTGCGCCGTGCGGACGGGATGCTTGCGGCTGCGCTTCGAGGCTGCATATTTTGCCCTGGCGACGGCAGCACGACCGGCCCGCGTTGTTTTCTTGTGCATCGCTTCAGCTCCTCGGCGCGCCGCGGTGGAGAAGCGCGAACGGTTCCCGCGCTCGGTCGCCGGGTGCCGCGTAGCGCATACCGCGCTCGGCGGCGCGCACAGCGGCCACCAGCCGAGCTTCCTTTTGGGTATTGGCGCCCACCACACCGCGCAGCCATTTGCGGATGATGTAGCGCGCCTCGTTGGTATTGAGGTCGACCAGCACCGTACAGCCCCCGCGATAACGCGCATGATCGGGATCGGCACGGAAGGTCTGGGTGATCTCGACCACCAGCATCGCGCTGCTGTTACCGTCGGGCGCGGTTCGACGCGAGGGACGGACGGAGTGGACCTCGATCGGCTGCATCTCGCCGCTCATGCCCGCAAGAGGCTTGGGATTCTTGCTTTCCGGCTCGAAGCCCATGTCCCGGAGCAGCGTTTGCTGCGCGGGCTGAATCAGCCAGTCGCGGACGATCCTGGCATTTGCACGCGAGCTGCTGTAAGCGGCTCGTCGGTCCGAGTTCAAGCTCCATTGCAGGTTGAGGATCTCGACCGCTTGGCTGAGAGCCTTCTGATGATCGGACGAAAGCGGCGGCGTCTCCCAGACCAGGCTGTCCTCCGCGAGATGTGCGACGTTGGTTGGGAAAATGCCGCGATCGCGAAATGCCGAAATGAAGGCGACCCGGTACCCGCGATCGTCGAGCGGAACGAGGTCGCGATCGGCCGTGATAATGGCGCGTAGATAGTCGCCGAAGGTCACATCGACAGGCGGGCAATAATCGAGCGCGCGGATGCACATGTTGAGCACCTGATCCGCGACCTTGGCCGCTTCGCCGGCAAGCCGCCCGGCAAGATCGTGCGAAATCTCACCGGCCGGCAGGACGCCGGTTCCGTTGGTCGCAAGGCGGATGAGATCGGCGCTGCGCGCCCGATAGATCGTCACGAAGGCCGCAAATACCGCAGAGACGAGCACGGCGCCGCGCGCGTGCGGCTCATCGCTCGCGGTGTAATCCTCTCGCGTGGGCTTGGCCTTGCTCCATTGGCCGGTGTTCGGGTCGGTCGCTCCGATCGCACTGCGCAATGCACCGTGCATGCCGCTCGCAAATCCAAACTGCACGGCGAGCTGTCCCAGCAGATTTTCCTGCTCTAGGTCACCGCGCGTATGCCGGATTTGATGCAGAACCGCTTCCGGGATCGTGAAATGCTGGAACAGCGCGACGATGTCCGCGAACGCCTCGTGGAATGCGAGCACGTCGGGATTGGTCTCCTCCTGAAAGCGGGGATGGAGCCCGTCGAGCAGCGCATGGGTGGTTTCGTGCGCGATGATGTCGTTGGAGAGCGCGCAGAACACTTGCGATCCCGGCAGCGTCTGCGCCGTATCCTCGCCGCGGGCGCGGAAATAGCCGAACAGCAGCGCCATCTTATCGCTGCTGTAATAGGCGTTCTCCTCCCGCAGCGCATGCGGATAGATGCGCAAACGCTGAACATACGCATCGGCGCCTTTGACGACATTGCCGCCGTCATCCCGCACCGGCCGCGCCGCCCAGAGCGCTTTGCGGCCCAGCGCCCGCTCGAAGCGGGCGATGGTGCGCATGGCCACCGCATAAACCATCTGCTGATGGAATTGCGGGTTTGCCGCCGACGGCGCGAGCCCGTCTTCCGTGAGAATGTGGGGATGATCGAGATCGACCGGCGGGTAGCACCTCCGGCTGGCCGGATCGACATCGACCACTTCGAGATATTCGCCGACTGGTCCCGGAGCAAGATCGACCTCCCAAGGAACGGCAACGGTCGCCTCGTTCACGCCGAACATCAGCGGATCGGTCTGCAAGCTGGGATCGTAGGCGAAGATGCGCAGCCGACGCACGGAGGGCACCGGGATCGGAGGACCGGCAGCATGCTGAAGATGCGGCGCGTTCAACGGCGCTGCGGCCGCGACCGGCTTCGACACGCGCGTGACGGCAGCGCCGCTCAGGGCTTCGCGGAGGGCCCGCGATATCGTCGGCAGCGCGAGCAGTTCATCGACCAGACACGCCTCGCCCGCGGATCGTCGTCGGCAGGTGGGCGCGTCTCCAGGCCGGTCGCCTGCATGATCTGTCTCAACTCGAGTTCAAGCATGGCCGACTTCGCCGGCGCTGCTGCGAGGCCCACGCCCACCAGAAGCCTGAAGGCGGCAAAGCCCGTGTCATCCGCGGCCTGGCGGCGCAGGCGGGCGGCGGCAGGAGGTCGCTGCTCGAGCGCATCCTTCGCGCGGAGGCGACCAGCGCCGAAATATCCCTTGCGCGCACTGTCTGCGCTGGCGCCATCGAACAGCGCCTTGCGCACCGCTTCTACCCGCATCCATGGCTCCGGATAGGCCTCATAAGCGGCGCGGTGCTTCTGGATCCATAGCGCGGCTGCGCCGGCGACCTGTGGCGTAGCCGCGGATGTGCCAGCGCCGTCGAAATCGACGACGTCCGGTTCGCCGAAACGCGCCCACGGCACGTTCGGTGTATAGGCGGCGATGGCGGTCGCCATCTTCGGCTCCGGCCCGTAGTCGCCCGCCATCAAGGTCGGTTTCAGGTTGGCGTATGGCGTTCCATCCGCCATTGCACCGCAGACCGCGACCACGCGGTTGAACCGCGCGGGATAAACAATGAGGTGCGACGGCAGGTTGGCGTAGTTGTTGCCGGCGGCGGTCACGACGAAGACGCCGGCGTCGTACAGCGCGTTGACCGCGTCGGCCCATGCTTGCGACGGCAAACCACCCATGCTCATGCTGAGCACGTGGACACGCGTCCTCGGATTGCGACACAGCGCGTGCACGTAATCGAAGGCCTTGGCGATCGCGCTATTGCGGAACAGCACCACCCGGTCGGCAACGCGGATCGGGATCACCTCGGCATACGGAGCGCAGCCGAAGCCTTTGCCTCCGCCGACCGGCGCGCCCGCAAGAATGCTCAGGGTACCCGCGCCGTGACTGAAATTATTGAACGGACCCGCTGAACGGTCGCGCGCATCGTTGGGCGCATCCGCGTCGACGAAATTGCGCTGTTCCGCCTGGCTGAGATGGATCGGCCTGCTGCGATGGTCGGGATCGAAGCCGGTATCGACATGAGCGATCCGCGTGCGCTTGCCGGCGCCGGGATCGGCAAGGCCGGCGAGCGCGGCGTCGAACTGCCCGTGCTTGGCATCGCGGAACCAGAAATTGTCCGCGGGGATGGCGGGGAAATCGTCCTTGTTCTGCTCGTGCGGCCTGCCCTCCCTCATCGCAAGAGCAGCGGCGCTCGGGGGGCGGGGCACGACGGCCCATCGCTGCAAGAGGTCGGGCTCGGCAAACTCCACGCCGCCGGCGGCGACACCCTGCCCCTGCGCCATCAGCGCGTGGCAGGCATCCCACGGATTTGCAGAATCGGCGCCCGCGTCGGCGGTCACGCGAAACCATTGAGACCCACTTGGGGCCGCCCCGAGCCTGCCGGCCGCACCGATGCTGCGGAATAGCGGCTCAGCGGAGAAGTGAATGTTTGCTCCGGCCGGCCCAAGGGCAAAGCGCCCTCGCGCGGCTGGCCCCTTCCCTTTGACCAGGAAAGCCATTCGATCATCGGCGGGTGCCATGGGGCCGCTCCAGCAAAACCGAGAGGCAAGCCCATGTTATTCAAACGCAAGAGAATCTGCAACTTAAAATTGCAGCAACTTCCAAGGCGACGCGCGCGCTCGGCAGGTTCATCAAATCATAGCGCACGCAATAGGCCCGACTACACGCATTGGTTGATTATCTTCACATCTTGATGACCGCAGGGAAAACGCCGCGGCGCCGCCCCATACAAACTCACTGCGATGGAAACAGGAGCCTCGACGTCCCGTCTTCGTCGGGAAGCTCGAGCGATTGCAGACGCGCGTGAGTGTCCGGTTGGCCGGAAGCGCAGGGGCCGGGCCGCCAAAATGAAGATACTGGATTGGCCGCCTAAGCCGACGCGATTCCCATGAAGACGAGTGCCGTGAAGGTGATCGAGAGGGCAGCGCAGGTGTAGAAGAATGCAACCGCGACCTTGTGCATGGCGGTCTCCGATCCAAAGATCCGACCGCTGCGATGTTAAGGTTAATTGGTTAACGAAACGATTCAGGCCGACCGCAAGCCCAGCCGGCATGCCACCGGCTTCCGCGATCCGAAGGCCGGTCCCCTCGCAACCGGACTACGGTCGGGACATGAGTTCGGCACACACCAACCGGCCATAGCTCCAAGCCAGCGCGATGGCGATCACCAGTTCATAAAGTGCGAACCACCGCAGGCCTTGGCCAAGCCCAAAATACGCCACCGCCAAGACGAAATGCGCAAGGATCCCGATCACGTTCGGCACACGTGAATAGACCGGCTCGATCCAGCCCGGCAGATACAGGGCCGCCGTGATCAGCAACATGAGACCCCACAACCGCACCCAGCCGGCCGAGGGAGCACCAGGCAGCTCGGCGGCGCGCGCCAGCCAGATCGGGGCCACGATGGCAATGAGGGCAAGCACCGTCTGCACGATCAACGCGAAGCCGAGCACCCGGCGGTAGACGGTGCGCCGCGTTGCCGCCTGCCCCGCCGTCCAGCCGATCGATAGAGCATCCGTCATGACATTCTCCAGGGCGTCAGAAGGTCAGAAGATAGGCCAATAGATCGGACTTCTCGGTCGCCGATAGACTCGTGCCATAGACGTGTCCGCCATTGCCGTTACCGACGAGCCGGGTATCGAAGCAGAACCCTTCCGCCGGGTCCTGACGTGGATCGCAGGACGGAGCGACGAAGCCCCCATTGCGCCCGTCCAGCACGTCGAGGCCGCGCACGAATGTGGCCGGCCGTTGTGGCGGCGACTCCAGAAGGTCGCGCAAACTCGGAACGGAGCCGTTGTGGAGATATGGCCCGTTGAGCCACAAGCCGTCGAGCGGCTCTGCGACGTAGCCGGTGTTCTTGTGGAAGGATTTGAACCCCCAATCGCGGCCTTCGCGGTAATTGTTGTAGGCGTCGCGCGCGGCCTCGGTCCACATCTGCGACCGGTGGACGTCCGTGCCGACCTCCGAAACGGGAATCACGGTGAGCGTGCGCTTGCCGCCGGAGGCATGGCATTCACCGCAATTGGCCGCGAACACAACCTTGCCCCGCTCGACGGCTGCGGCGTCGGGCCGGTGCGGAGATGGCGGCGCAGGCATGGTCCGCAGGAACCGCTCGATGCGCTCCATGGCCGGATAGCTGAACTCTTTTGCGACTGCGCCGTCGCCGAGCGCTGAACTGATCACCACCTCCCGCAACGAGTCGTTCAAGCCGTCCCAATGAAACGGCGAGGGCGAGCGAATTCGCTCGCGTGCGTTCAGATTCCATATCGCCTGCATGTCGCTGTTGCCGATGGTCCCGTCATCGGCAAGGCGGAGCATTCCGAATTTGACCGGGTTGAACGGATCGATCCGACCCGGTCCCCAGGTCGGGCGGTTGTTCGTCCAGGCGAAAGCGTCCCGTTGCTCCAACAACCGCTTGCGCACGATCGGGATAAGGACAAATCGGTAAACGAGGCGATCGAGCCACGACAGCTTGACCTTGTCCGCCATCGCCGGAATCAGGTTGTCGGCCGTAAATCGGTCGTCCGCCGCGCAACGCGAAAGGAAGCGCTGATATCCCTGGATGTCGACGGTATTGGCGGCCGCGCCGGTATAGAGTCGCGGCTCGGCGCCAGGCGCAAGCCGCGCTCGCGCCGTGTGGCAAACCGCGCAGTTGATCGACATGCGCTCGACTCCGACCTTCGCCCGCGAGAAGCCGATGGGCGAGTCAACGGCCGGATTGCGTCCAGGCTCGTAGAGCAGACCGAACGCGGCGTAGCCCTGCGGACGCGGCAGGTGATGGGCGCAGACCGCCGGCATGGCGACCCAGAGCGGATACGGAATGCCGCTGGCGCCATCGTTGCCGATCGACCCGTATTTGAAATGCTCCTCGTCGGACGCGAATGTCGGCACGACCGGCGCCATGAACCACTGAAAGCTACTCCAAAGAAAGAACGCGACGGCGAGCAGGCTCGCCAGCACCGCCACGGGGCGCCCGGCGGAGACGCCGGCTCCGGCCTTCATCCGTTGCCAGCCAAGATAAAGACAGATCGCCTGCGGCGCGCCGAAGACGAAGTCGAACAGCGAGAAGGGGATATAGCGGCCACCCACAATCGCGAAGAAGATGGTGCCGGCAAACCGGCACACCACGGCGAAGATCGCCGAGAAGCGATGGGCGCAGGGATCGAGGGCGGCGGGAATATAGAATATGGAGAGAAGCGCGAGCAGCATGACGGCCAGGCGCGGCCAGATCAGCGGCGTGGCCGGATCGACGCCGACAAACGCCAGCACCTCGGCCGGATAGATGATGCTGACAATGGAAACGGCGATATTGCTGACGATGCCGGCCCACACCAGCCACCGGTACCAGCGGAGTGCGCCGGGTTCGGTCGAATGCGTGGTCGCTGGTGTCGACATCGAGCTTTCCTAGAAGGTCAGCAGATAGGCGATGAGGTCGTCCTTCTCCGGCGCCGCCAATGATGTGCCGTAGACGTGGCCGCCGTTGCCGTTGCCGGGCAGCCGGGTGTCGTAACAGAACCCCTGTGGCGGCGGACGGCCCGGCTCGCAGGCCGGGGCGATGAAGCCGCCGTTCTTGCCGTCGATCACATCGATGCCGCGCACGAATGCGACCGGCCGCTGAGCCGGAGGCGCAAGCAGGTCGCGCAGCGTCGGCACGGCGCCATTGTGGAGGTAGGGCCCGCGCAGCCACAGCCCGTCGAGCGGCAAATTGGCGTAGCCGTCGGTCTTCACGAAATGCTTGAACTGATATCGCGTGCCGGCGAACAGCTCGGCAAGCTGACGCTGGCGGAAAGCCTCGGTGTAGGAATCGAGCCGCCCCGGATCGGTCCCGAGCTTGCTGTTCGGCTCGACCTTGCCGAGATTGGCGCCCGTGAACTGGTAGCGATCGGCACCTTGCGAGCCGTGACACGCCGCGCACGCATTCATATACAGCACGCGTCCGCGCTCGGCCGCGGCCGGGTCGACGGAGTGCGGGCTGCGCGGGGGCTGAAGATCGCCGAGCCATGCCGCCACGCGCTCGATCGCGGCGTGGTCGACGGACTTGGGCGTGACGCCGGCGCCGAGCGCGGCCGACAGATTGCGTTCGGCCAGCGATGGGTTGTTGCCGTCCCAGTGCAATTGCATGCCCTCGCGCGGCTTCTGGTTGAAGATGGAGGGAAAGTCGCTGGCGCCATTGCGCTCGCCGGGAGCGATCGCGCCCAGCGTCATCTTCATCTGCACGAGCTTGTACGGGTTGAAGGTGTCGACGCGGCCGGGCCCCCACGCCGCCTGTTCCGCCAGGAACGGTTGGAGCCGCGAGCGCCGCTGGATGAAACCTTCGCGCACCCGCGGTATGACGTAGTACCTCCACACCTGCCGCTCGATGAGCCCAAGCTTGGCGCCCGCCGCCTGCATGGCCGGGATCAGCGTGTCGGGAGCGAGGCGCTCGTCGGCGCCGGCCTCGAGCACGAAGCGGATGAAGCGAAAGAGATCCAGATTGTTCGACGGCATGCCGGCGACAGTGACGCGCGCGCCATTCTCGGACGTCCGGTAGGTGCCGGTGTGGCAGACGGCGCAATTGAACCAGACCAGATCGACACCTTGGTAATCGCGCTTGGAGATGCCGATCGGCAGATCCTCCTGCCGGCCCTGTTCATCGGTGCGATAGAGAAATCCGAAGGCACGATAATCGCTCCGGCCGTCGAACGCCTCGGGGAACAGCCGCGGCAGCGCCTGCCAGACCCAGTACGGCATGCCGCTGCCCTCGTCGGCGCCAATCGAGCCGCGCTCGAAATGGGCAACGATCTCGGGATAGGCCGCCGTGCTATTGCGGGTGAGGCGCTTGGCGGCCACCAATCCAAGCCCGGCGACAACCAGACCGATCAGCAGCAACAACGCGAGCACGATCACCGCCGGAACGAGCAGATACCGTCGCCGTCGGCGCAACTCCGTTTCGACGTAGGTGACGGGCGGTTCGGTGGTCACGGCAGCGACCTCTAGCTCATTGCGCCAACGCGCTTTGCGCGGCGAGCTGGCTCCCTCTTTGCGGGAGGGCGTTGGCCGCGGATTGCGCCAGCGGAACCGGCGGCAGGTTCAGGGTCGGACGGGTGGCATAGATCGTCATCAGCTCGTCGATCATGGCGTCGCGGCTGGGGAAGCGGACGAGCTCGTAACAGCCCATCGGATTCTTCGGAGCGTTGAGCAGGCACTTGTTGCAGTAGGTGCACGGGCGTTCAGGGCTATCGCGACCGCTCGCCCATTGGCGCACGAGATCGTTGTTGGCGACGAGGGAGCGCGCGATGGCAACGCCGTCGAACGCTCCCGACGCAAGCCCCGCGCGAACGAACGAGGCGGTCTGGTAACCGCCGGTGTTGAGCACGGGAACGGAGACGTTGGCCTTGATGGCGCGAGCCTCCTCCAGGCTGACGCCTTCGATCGGTAATCCCTTCTTCATGCGGAACCACACCCAGCGGAAGATCGGCCGCAGCAGGCGATAGCGGAACAGCAGGAAATTGCGGAACGCGTCCACGCCGGAGGAGATCATGGCGTCGTACGTGGTGGCGATGGTTTCGAACGAAAAGTCGCCCGGCGGGTTGAGCGGGTGCGGGAACAGCGAGCCGGTCGAGACATGAATGGCGTCGGCGCCTTCGCTCTCGCACCATTTCGCCACCTCGATGGTGTCGGCGAGCACGTTGCCCTTCTTCTCCCAGGGAATGACGTTGTTTCGATCGACCGCGCTGAGCTTGACCTGCAGATGGAAATCGTGGCCGACGCGCGCACGGATGGCCCGGATCACTTCCAGCAGGAAACGCGCACGATTCTGCGGGGATCCGCCATACTCGTCGGTGCGGTCGTTGATGCCAGACGAGAGAAACTGGGTGAACAGGTAGCCGTTGGCTGCATGCAGCTCGACGCCATCGAGCCCGGCCTCGCGCGCGCGCCAGGCGCCGGCGGCGAACGCATTCACGAGCTGATCGATCTCGGGCTTGCCGGCGGCGCGGCAGAGAAACCCGTGCAGGGATTCCTTGCGGCCGGTCGAGCTCAACGACGGACGATGGGAATTGTGCACGCCCGGCAGATCCATCTGCCGGCCGGAATGGCTGAGCTGCATGATGTACTTGCAGTCGAACCGGTGCACGGCTTCGCCAAGCCGCTTCCACAGCGGGATGAAATCGTCGCGGTGCACCGTGGCATAACCCGCGATGATGCGCCCCTCCATCAGCACCGGCACGTAGGACGAGATGATCGCCCCGATGCCGCCGGCGGCGAACTTGCATTCCCAGTTGATACGGGTCTGAGTGAGCGAGCCGTCCTCGTTGTCGAACCGGCCTGAAATGTTCGAGCGGAAGATCCTGTTCTTGACAGTCAGGTTGCGAAACTTGAGCGGCGTGAAGATGAGATCTTCGGTCATGATCGGTGTCCGCTCATGATGCCTTGCCGGTCGCCGGCGCCGCGACGGCCCGTTCCCACACCACGCGCAGCAGGGCCGGAACGAACGCGGCCGCCGGACACTGCGCCCAGGTCCCCGTCATCAACTCGACGTCGCGGCCGGGGGTGTGTGCGCGCGCGACATCCAGTTCGAGGACGACGAGCGTTCCCGGACGCACCGCGCCGGCGACGGTGGCTCCCGGCATGGTCGCCTGACGCAACACGCTCGGTGGGGCGAACATGCACTGTTCCACCACGGCGTCCGCCGGCCGCAGGCGCCAGCGCGGATCGCTCCACA
>Ga0207691_10000542_pt1 | contig 37831 bp, 33 predicted proteins | sample KBSM13metaG_FD_184327 | JGI IMG/M metagenome (GOLD analysis project Ga0207691, IMG submission 184327) | Miscanthus rhizosphere microbial communities from Kellogg Biological Station, Michigan, USA - KBS M1-3 metaG (SPAdes) (version 2) | ecosystem: Host-associated > Plants > Roots > Rhizosphere >...
GCTCGATATCGCGCGGCGGGATCGTGCTGATGTGGCTGATGACCCATCGCCGCCCCTGGAGCGGAATTTCCCGATCAACCTCGTCGTAGAGATCGAGGTTGCTCGACCCGATCATCACCGCACGGATGTCGTTCGCCGCGCAATGAAGCAGAAGTTGCTTGGCCTGGTCGCGCGGCAAACCATGATTGGAATTGAATCCAGCCCAGCCCGTATATGGCGCGGCGCGCGCGCGCACATCGTCGGCGGCCTCGCGCCCGGCGTGAACGTAAAGCCCGCTCATCTTGAGCCAGTCGTTGCCGAAGCCGGGCTCGCCCAGCCAACCAGCCCACGCCTCCATGAAGGGGCCGAGGGGCGCAGCACCCGCTGCCTGCCAGTTCGGACTGAAGGCGAGCGCGGCGCGCATCGTCAGCGCGCCCTCGCGATGGGCTTGCTTGTAGGTGCGCAGCAACTCGGTCGACGCGCCGTGCCCTTCGAACACACTGGTGGTTCCAAAGGCATGGTAGGCGCGCGCCGATTGCGGCAACGTGCGCAGCCGATCCTCGGGCGTGAACGCCGCCGCTTGGCGAAACCAGATCAGCTCGGCGACCGGGGCCATCTCGCGCTCGACGAACACGCCGGTGGGATCGCCATTGGCATCCTTCTCGATCTTGACAGTGTCGACCGGCGACACCGTGTCGCGGGTGATGCCGGCGCGCCTAAGCGCCTCGGTGTTGGCGCACGACACGAGCGGAAAGGTGCCGCGCCAGTAACCCCAGATGGAGCGGATGAAGACCGGATTCTCCGGCGCCGCCGCGTCGAGCTCCTGCCGCGTCGGCCAGCGCTTCTCGGCCAGGCTCTCGGGCACGTCGAAATAATAGGGCGGATCGCCGATCGGCATGGTCACGATCCATTCGCCCGGCTGCTTGGCCCTCGCCAGTTCGGCAATGCGGTACTGGATGTCGCGGATCGAGCGAACGGGTCCGAGCGCGGGAAACACGTTGCGCAAGGCTTCGCGGTCCATATGGGCATGGCCGTCGGTGATGCCGGGGATGACCGCTTTACCCTTGAGATCGACGATGCGCGTCGCCGGGCCGGCCATGGCTGCCATCGCTGCGTCCGGCCCGACCGCAAGGATCCGGTCGCCGGCAATAGCGATCGCCTGCGCTATCGTGAACGCGGGATCGACGGTGATGATCTTGCCGTTGGTAAGAATGAGATCGGCGGGGGTGGTTCCGGCCCGCGCCGGTATCTGCAACGGCGCCTGCGCGACCCCGGTATCCGGGCGAGCGGCGGACAGCACGCCGGCGGCGCCAACAGCACCCGCCGCTTTCAAAAGCAGACGGCGCGTCTTCTCCACCGCGTCCCTCGCCTCAGGAGAAATCGGCGATCGAGTGCGGCGGCTTGTCGTACTTCTTGCCGAAATACGTCCTGATCTCTTCGCGGTAAGTGGCTGGCAGGCCGGGATAGCCGATCATCTTCCACGACGCCATATGGCGGTTGCCGCCGTAGATCGGGTCGGCGAAGAATCCCTCCATGCTGATCTGCAGGAGCGCGTTGAAGAACATCGTGCTGGTAAAGCCAGGGAACTGCGCCTTCCCCTCTTCCATTGTCTTCAACGCAGTCTCGCGCTCCGGCGCGGACAGCCGGTCGAAATCCTTGCCGTAGGTCTTGCGCGTCCAGGCGTTGGCGGCTGCGACACCGGCGCGGAAGAATTCTCGCGGCGTCAGCGCAAGCTGATAGCCGAGTTCAGGTTTGCCCTTTGGAAAGGGCCCGTCGCGATAGAGCCGCGCGCCGGTGCCGTAGGCGCCTGCGAGTTGGCGATCGATGAACGTCGCGACCCCGCATTCGCTCCCCGAGGGCGAAAGTTCGTCGGCGGGAATGATCGTATCCGCGGCGGCGACGAAGAAAGCGTGCTCGGTCGCGGTGAGCGTGAGCAGCGGTTCGGGCTCGGTCGCGGACGGAGCACTCGGCGATGCCTGTGGGGTCTGTGCCGCCACCGGCGCCGCAGGCGCAAGCCCGGCAGCGACGGCGGTTCCCGCTCCGAGGAGGAAATGACGACGCGCGATCGGCCCCTCATCCGCCGACGTCTTGGCAGTGCCCCTGTTTTCAGCTGACGTATTGTCGGGCGTCTTCTTGTCCGTCATGGCAACCTCCCCGTGCTCGCCGCGCCAAGACTCAAGGCCCCATACGGGGACGCGGCGTGTGCCGCGCGGAGGTTTTTCTGCCGCCACGCGGCGTTTTCATTCTGTCGTTTGGAACAAGACTAATCCGATTTTAGCCCGCGCGGGAGGGGGCGCGAGGCGCTATTCACCGCCGGCGCGCTTGGGGCCTCGTGGCGCGAGTCGGACGAACCGGCTGGCTGCATCGCGTCACGCGCGATGCAGCCAGATAGGCGTTCAACCCGGCTCCAGGCCCTTGGCCTTGAGCACCGGGATGGCGGACGGCGCGGTCAAGAACTTGATGAAAGCCTTGGCGGCATCCGGTTCCTTGGCGCCGGTACCGACGGCGGCCGGGTAGACCGAGGAGAGTTGGATCTCCGCCGGCAACGGTCCGACCAACTCAGCTCCGCGATAGGGCAGGATTTCGCTGATCTGAGTCATGCCGATTTCGGCCTCACCGTTCGCCACGGCGTGCGCGGCAGGGTTGGACGGCGGAAGCAGTTTGGTCTTGCCCTTCAACTGGTCGGCGATACCGAGGCGCTCGAACAGTCCCTTGAGATAGATTCCCGTCGCGCCTTGCTCGACATAACAAATCGATTTGGCATCGAGCAGCGCGCGCTTGAAAGCTTCTGTCGTGCTGATGTCGGGTCTTGGCGCACCTCGCTTGACGGCAAGGCCCGCGCCCGAGCGCGCAATGTCGGCGCGCGTCGCACCCACCAGTTTGCCCTGCTTGACGAGATCGTCGGTGATGGGCGTGCTGAGGATCGCGACATCGAACGCCGCGCCCTTCTCGATCTCGGCCTTGAGCGGCACAGCCGCGTTGAAGGTGAACGAGAGCTTGTGCTCGGTCGCCTTCTCGAACTGCGGGCCCAGTTCTTCCAGCGCCGTCTTCAGGGCATTCGAAGCCAAGACCTTGATCTCGGCCGCGTGGCCGGCGCCGGCCGTGAATAGCGCAAGCGCGAATAGCTTCCCGGCGATGAGCGCTGGGGTCATCCTCATGGCGTCCTCCAAGGATCGTCGTTTTGAGCTTGTTGTTGTGAAAATCTACAATCGCAAACCTAGCGGTAAACCCCCGCGATCGCCAGGAACTCGTCGGCCTTGAGGCTCGCACCGCCGACCAGCGCGCCGTCAACATCCGAGACGCTCATCAACTCCCTGGCATTCGATGGCTTCACCGATCCGCCGTAGAGGATTCGGGCGCCCTGCCCTGGTGCTCCCAATCGCGATACCAGTCGCCGCCGGATATGCCCGTGCATCTCGGCGACATCGCCCGGGGTCGGGGTCAGCCCGGTCCCGATGGCCCAGACCGGCTCGTAGGCAACGACAAGGTTTTGGGCTGTTGCGCCTTCGGGCACCGAACCATCCACCTGGGTTCCGACCACCGCGAGCGCCCGTCCATTCTCGCGTTCGGTCCGGCTCTCGCCGACGCAGACGATGGCGCAGAGTCCGGCGCGCCATGCGGCCAGCGCTTTTGCGCGCACGTCCGCATCGGTTTCCTTGTGATAGATGCGCCGCTCCGAGTGCCCGACGATGACCGCGCTGGCCCCGGCATCCCTGAGCATTTCGGCCGACAGATCTCCGGTGAAGGCCCCTGCCGGCTCGGCGTGACAGTCCTGCGCGCCGATCCGTAGCGCAGTGCCCTGAGCAGCCGCTGCAAAGCGCGCCAGCAGCGTCGCGGGCGGGCACACCATAAGCTCCACCAACGCAGCCAGCTCGCGAGCACCTTGAATGATCCGGGCCAGTTCCGTCTCCGAGCCCGATAGGCCGTTCATCTTCCAGTTGCCCGCGACGAGCGGGCGGCGCGGCGCGCCAGCCATATCCAACCCCGTCTTTTCCCGAATCCAGCCAAGCGGTTAGCAGAGCCGCCCCGTGCGCGCCAGAGCGGTCCACCAGCTTCGCCACCAGCATTCGGCGGCCGTGCCCAATCCGGGCCGGCCTTGTGCCCGGCCCCTGCCTGCGAACGGTGTCCGCTCACCGGAAGAGCCCTGGGGATGCGCTTGTGACCGCCTGTCGCCCCTGGCACATGTTGCGATGCAGGGAGCCCGTCCTTATGATACGCGACCCTCGGTTCGCCGAAGGTTCTCTCAATCACGGATAGCGCATGCTTCGAGGTTTACGAAACGCCTCTTCCAATTGGCTCGGCAAAGCGGTGATGGCCGCCGTCGTGGGCTTCCTGGTCATCAGCTTCGCGATTTGGGGGATCGGCGACATTTTCCGCGGCTTCGGCCGCTCGACCGTGGCCAAGATCGGGCGCACCGAGATCACGGTCGAGCAGTTCCGCACGCTCTACAATGATCGGCTGCAGCAATACTCCCGCCAGGCCGGCAGGGCGATCGGTCCGGAGCAGGCGCGGCAACTCGGCCTGGACCGGCTGGTGATCGGGCAGGTCGTCTCGGAAATCTTGCTGGATGAGCGCGCGCGCGTCCTGGGTCTCGCACTCTCCGACGCTGAGGTTGCCAAGCAAATCACCGCCGATCCCGCCTTTCAGGGGTTGAATGGACAGTTCGACCGGGCCCGGTTCGAGCAGGTTATCCGCAACGCCGGCTTCACGGAGGCGCGTTTCGTCGCCGAGCAGCGCCGCCGCCTGCTGCGCCGCGAGCTTGCGGGCACCATCGCGTCGGGACTATCCGCCCCCAAGGCTCTGGTCGAAGCCGCCAGCCGTTACGAGAATGAGCAGCGCTCGGTCGAATTCGTTCTACTCGACCGCGCCCAGGCCGGCGAAATTCCGCCCCCTGCCCCAGAGGTGCTGGCGAAATACTTCGAGGAACGCAAAAATTTCTTCCGCGCACCGGAGTATCGCAAGCTCGTGGTCGTGTCGCTGATCCCGACCGAGCAGGCGCGCTGGATGGAAATCTCCGATGCGGACATCAAGCGCGCTTATGAAGAACGGCATGCACGCTACGTAACGCCGGAGCGACGCCACGTCCTGCAGATTGATTTCCCCAATGCCGAGGCGGCCAGCGCCGCCGCCGAGCGTATCGCCAAGGGCGCCAGCTTTGCCGACATCGCGAAGGAACTGGGCAAGAACGAAAAGGACATCGATCTCGGCACAGTGACCAAAGCCGCCATGATCGACCGGACCGCGGCAGATGCCGCCTTCGCGCTCAAAGAAGGGGAAGTCAGCGCTCCCGTGCAAGGCCGGTTCGGCACCGTGCTGGTGCAAGTGCTCAAGATCGAGCCCGAACAGATCCGCTCCCTGGAGCAGGTCGCCGGCGAGCTCAAGCAGGAGCTGGCGATCGCGCGCGCGAAAACCGAGGTTTTCGACGTCTACAACAAGATCGAGGATGCACGCGCGGAGGGCAAACTGCTGGCCGAAACCGCCGCCACGCTCAAGCTGGAGGCGCGTACGATCGAAGCGGTCGACCGCTCCGGTCGTGATCCCGCCGGCATGCCGGTCAACCTTCCCGATGCGCAGCGCTTGTTGCCGTTGGCGTTTACCACCGACGTTGGCGTCGAGCGCGATCCGCTCCAGTTCCAGGACGGCTACATCTGGTTTGACGTCGTGGGAATAACACCCTCGCGGGAACGTCCACTCGACGAAGTGAAAGAGCAGGTCGAGACGCGCTGGCGCGACCAGGAGATCGCGACGCGGCTCAACGCCAGGGCGACGGAAATCGTCGACAAGCTCAAGGCGGGCGGAACCCTCGCCAATGTCGCCACTGCAGACCATCTCAAGCTCGAAGCCTTGTCTGGCCTCAAACGCGGCGATGCGTCCGGGGCGCTTTCGACGGCCGCCGTCGATGCGGTGTTCCGCACCGCCAAGGACGCAGTCGGCACGGCCGAAGCGCGGGAGCCCGGCGAGCAAGTCGTGTTCCGCGTCACCGAGATCGTGGTGCCACCCCTCGACATGGCCTCCGAGGAGGTCAAGCGCACGGTCGATACGCTCAATCGCGGCCTCTCAGAGGACCTGCTCAGCGAATATATTGCCCGGCTTGAAAGCGAGGTCGGCGTGACCATCAATCAAAGCGCGCTGAACCAGGTGGTCAGCGGCGGAGCCGGCGACAGCGCAAATTGACGTTCGCCATGCAGATCGAGCCGCAAGCAACGGCGTTTGCCAAGCGATACGCCCGCGGCGAGGCGCAGGTCGTCTGGACCTCGCTGGTCTCGGATCTCGAAACCCCGGTGTCGGCGTTTCTCAAGGTCGCCGGCGCGCGCCCCATGAGCTTCCTGCTGGAATCGGTGGAGGGCGGCGCGGTGCGCGGACGCTATTCCATCATCGGTCTCGACCCCGATCTCGTCTGGCGCACCGTGGCGGGACGTGCCGAGATCAACCGCGGAATGCGCCACCAGCCCGACAGCTTTGCGCCTTGCAACGAAGCGCCCCTTGCAGCATTGCGCGCGCTCATCGCTGAAAGCCGGATCGAACTGCCCGACGTGTTGCCGCCCATGGCTGCCGGAATCTTCGGATATCTCGGCTACGACATGGTGCGGTTGATGGAGGAGCTGCCGCAGCCCAATCCCGACCCGATCGGAATCCCCGATGCGGTGCTGGTGCGTCCCACCATCGTGGTGGTGTTCGATGCCGTAAAAGACGCAATCACCGTGGTCACGCCGGTCCGGCCACAAAACAGCATCACGGCTGATACTGCCTTCGCACGCGCCAGAGAACGTCTCTCGGCGATCATCGATGCGCTTGACGCACCGCTCGCACATTCCCCGCCCACCCTTCAGGCGGGACCGCTGACCGTGTGGCCATCGTCCAACACCACGCCCGCCGAATACGAGCGGATGGTGAGCGCGGCCAAGGAATACATCGCCGCCGGCGATATCTTCCAGGTGGTGCTGTCGCAACGGTTCGAGGCGCCGTTCGAGCTGCCTCCCTTTGCGCTCTACCGCGCACTGCGGCGGGTCAACCCGGCCCCGTTTCTCTACTTCCTGGATTTCGGCGGCTTCTCGATCGTCGGATCCAGTCCGGAAATCCTGGTGCGGGTGCGCGAGGGCACGGTGACCATCCGGCCGCTCGCGGGCACCCGGCCGCGCGGCGCGACACCGAACCAGGACAAGGCGCTCGAAACCGAGCTGCTGGCCGATGAGAAGGAGCGCGCCGAGCATCTGATGCTGCTCGATCTCGGCCGTAACGACGTCGGGCGCGTCGCTCGTACCGGGTCGGTCAAGGTGACCGATCAGTTCTTCATCGAGCGGTTCAGTCAGGTGATGCACATCGTCTCCAATGTCGAGGGGCAGCTTGACGGAAAATACGACGCGCTCGACGCGCTGGCGGCGGGCTTTCCGGCCGGCACCGTCTCGGGTGCGCCCAAGGTGCGGGCGATGGAGATCATCGACGAGCTCGAGCAGGAGAAACGCGGACTCTATGCCGGGTCGGTGGGTTACTTTTCCGCGGCCGGCGAGCTCGACAGCTGTATCGTGTTGCGCACGGCGCTGATCAAGGATGGCGTGATGTATGTTCAGGCCGGCGCCGGAATCGTCGCCGATTCCAATCCCAAGTCCGAGCAACAGGAATGCGTCGACAAGGCCAAGGCGCTGTTCCGCGCTGCGGAGGAGGCCAAGCGATTTGCCAGCGCCGCCCGGCGCGGGCAATAGATCGAGCAGCACATGACCGCCGAAACCGACCACGAGCATGGGGCGAAATGGCAGCATGACGGCGTGCGGGTCATCCCGGGCAATTCGCTCGATTCCAACACCGCCCAGACTCCCGGTATGGATCGCAAGGCCGCGATCAACTATGCGCGCGTCGGCGCGCAGAAGATCTGGGCGGGCACGGTGAACATCAAGCCCAATGCCAAGACCGGGGCCCACCACCATGGCGAACTGGAGAGCGTCATCTACGTCCTGCGCGGAAAGGCGCGCATGCGCTGGGGCGAGCGGCTGGAATTCACCGCCGAGGCTGGCCCAGGCGATTTCATCTATGTGCCGCCGTTCGTGCCGCATCAGGAAATCAACGCCAGCCCGAGCGAGCCGCTCGAATGCGTGCTGGTGCGCAGCGACAACGAGGCAGTGGTGGTCAACCTCGACATCGAGCCTGTGGAGAAGCCTGACGAGGTGCTATGGGTGGATCCGATTCACAAGGGCTGACGGCTTCACTGGTACCGCAAGGGGCGCCACGCCCTTCCCCACGGGGGGCACCCCGTCAGCTGCAAGGCTGAACCTTCACGCCAGAAGAATTCGGCTCGTTGAATTCTGCGATCTCGACAGCGCCGACATTGGTAAAGAGATTGGCGGCGAGATCGCGCGGGACCTCATGGGTGACCGGGGTGAGTGGCTGATTGTTGTCCCCGCATTTGACGGAAAAGCCCAAGTTCCAGGAATGAAGCGAGGCGCCACCCTTGGTGCGAACGATGACGTTCAGTTTTGGCTCCTCGGACGTGGAATAGCCAAGCGACGAGATGTTGCCGGAGAACGTCATCTGCACTTGGCCTCCGGCTTCGCTTCGCAGGAAACCCACCGAAATATTGGTGACCTGAAACCGCCGGTCGCTCGGAGTGTCTTTCCGGACCCATATCAGCTCCTGCCCGCGTTGCACCGTTTCCTTCAGCGTGCCGGTGTTCGCAGAGATTTCAAACGCGGCTGGCCGCTCTAGGGACGCGAACTCAGCCGCGTCCGGCTTGGCGCTGCCGGGCTGGTTCGGCTGCGCGTGGGCCGGGAACCCAACTAGAGTTGAAAGCCCCACAAGCGCCGCAACACGCGCCAGATTGTTTGCCATCCCTGTTCCTCTCCGACCGCGTGATAGATGCCCCATCGATCAACGGGCGCCAACGTCAGCTAAGCATTGCGGACTGTCTGCAGACCTTATGGATCATAGCCGGTCAAGTGTGGGGCCAGCAGTTCCGGCGGTCAACCATCTCCCGGCGAAACGATGATTCCCCTACGATTCGTGTTTGCATATCTATTGGCCCCTGAGGAGACTGCGACGGATGCGCCATCGCGTCTTCGGCTCGATTGCCGCGTTCGCCCGAAAGGCACATATACGCGGTACGCGCCCCGCGCGTGGACGCTGCCGTCCGGCACGGCGTGGAAGGAACATTTGCGATTGCCGGCGCGGACCCTATTTACGGTCATCAACATTTGCTGCCGACTTGCCGCCCTGCCATCTAAAAGTCCGCTTCCTCCTCTCATCCAATCACCGCCCAGGCTCTTCCGCACAAACGTCCTCATTCCCATGCAACCCATCATCTCGATCTCAAAGCTGTTCAAGACGTACGCCTCCGGGCTGGTGGCCCTCAAGGACATCAACCTGGAGATCCGTCGTGGCGAGATTTTTGCGCTGCTGGGTCCCAACGGCGCGGGCAAGACAACGCTGATCAGCATCGTTTGCGGAATTGTGAATACCTCGCAGGGTGCGGTCTCGGTCGACGGTCACGACATTGTCAAGGATTACCGCCACACCCGCGCGATGATTGGTCTCGTTCCGCAGGAACTGACGACCGATGCGTTCGAAACCGTCTGGGCGACCGTGACCTTCAGCCGCGGATTGTTCGGTCAGCGCAAGAACCCCGACTACATCACCAAGGTACTAAAGCAACTATCCTTGTGGGACCGGAAAGACAGCAAGATCATGACGCTGTCCGGCGGCATGAAGCGCCGGGTATTGATCGCCAAGGCGCTGTCCCACGAACCTCAGATCTTGTTCCTCGACGAACCCACAGCCGGCGTCGATGTCGAACTGCGCAAGGACATGTGGCAGGTCGTACGCTCCTTGCGCGCCTCGGGCGTGACCATCATCCTGACCACCCATTACATCGAAGAGGCGGAAGACATGGCCGATCGGATCGGCGTGATCAGCAAAGGAGAGATCATTCTGGTCGAGGAGAAAGCCGAACTCATGCGCAAGCTCGGCAAGAAACAACTGACGCTCCAGTTGCACAAGAAACTCGACGCCATACCGGGCGAACTCGCCGCCCATCACCTGAGCCTGGGCGCAGACGGCAACGAACTGATCTACACCTATGACACCCAGGGCGAGCGCACGGGCATCACCGCACTGCTCAAGGACATCAACCTTGCGGGGATCAGGTTCAGGGATCTGAGCACCTCCCAAAGCTCGCTCGAAGACATCTTTGTCGACCTGGTGAGACAAAACAGATGAACCTGCGAGCCGCGTTCGCAATTTACACCTTCGAGATGGCGCGCACGGGCCGTACCCTGTTGCAGAGCATCGTCTCACCCGTGATTTCGACTTGCCTTTACTTCGTCGTCTTCGGCGCGGCGATCGGCTCGCGCATCACCGAGATCGAAGGGGTCGCCTACGGCGCGTTTATCGTGCCAGGTCTTATCATGTTGATGCTGCTGACGCAGAGCGTCGCCAACGCGTCGTTTGGCATCTATTTTCCCCGCTTCACGGGGACCATTTACGAAATTCTGTCGGCGCCGGCTTCGTCCTTCGAGATCGTGCTCGGCTATGTCGGCGCGGCCGCGACGAAGTCGATCATCCTGGGTCTGATTATTCTGGCCACAGCGGGCCTGTTTGTGCCGCTGAACGTTGCGCATCCGATCTGGATGCTCGTCTTCCTCACACTCACCGCGGTGTCGTTCAGCCTGTTCGGGTTCATTCTCGGCATCTGGGCAGACGGCTTCGAGAAGCTGCAGGTCGTACCTCTGCTCATCATTACGCCGCTGACATTTCTTGGCGGCACGTTTTACTCCATCAGCGTGTTGCCGCCCGTCTGGCAGACGATCGCCCTTTTCAATCCCGTGGTCTATCTGATCAGCGGATTTCGCTGGAGTTTCTTCGAAACCGCCGACGTGGGCGTAGGCGTGAGCCTCGCGATGACACTCTTGTTCCTGGTCGCGTGCCTCTTTGCCGTGTGGTGGATTTTCAAGACCGGGTACCGGCTCAAGAGATAGTTCTGCCTGCCGCGGCGGCTTTTCCGGGCGCTCGGGCGCGGGCCGGATGGGGCCTGGCCGCCTTGATTCCCGCACCACCCCCGTCTAATACCAGGGGCCACTGGCACTGACCTATTCGCCGTCATTGCCGGGCTTACCCGGCAGCCATCCTCTTCAATGAAGCACCTTTTCGATGGACCCGGGTCGCGCCCGGGCATGACGAATCGAGGACAACGGCCCGCTGGTATAGACTGGGAGCGGACCACGAAAACATGATCGTCCTGATCGACAACTACGACAGCTTCACCTTCAACCTCTTCCACTATCTCGGTGGGTTGGGGGCGGACGTGGCCGTCTACCGCAATGACAAGATCACCGCCGATCGGGTAATGACGATGGACCCCGACGCCATCGTGCTGTCGCCGGGGCCGTGCACGCCGAACGACGCTGGCATCTGCCTCGAACTTATCGCAAAAGCGGCACAGACCGTGCCGGTGCTCGGGGTGTGCCTGGGCCACCAGGCGATCGGACAGGCGTTCGGCGGCGATGTCGTGCGCGCGCCGGTGCAGGTCCACGGCAAGCTCTCCGAGATTCAGCACACGGGAAACGGAGTGTTCCGCGGCATCAATGGACGGTTCAAGGCCACACGCTACCATTCGTTGGTGGTCGAACGGGCGACCCTGCCCGAGGAACTTGCGGTGACCGCCGAAACCGATGACCGCTTGATCATGGGGCTTGCCCACCGCACGCTTGCGGTGCATGGCGTTCAGTTCCATCCTGAAAGCATCGCTTCCGAACATGGCAATCTCATCTTGCGGAACTTCCTCGACATCGCCACGGCGTGGAACGCTTCGACCGGCCGCCGAGCGGCCGATCTGCGCGCGACCCGCCGTCTGCCGTGAGCCGCTGACGTGACCGACGAATTCAAGGGTTTGATCGCCAAGGCCGCAACCGGCGCGACACTGAGCCGCGAGGAGGCGGCGCGCGGGTTCGACACCATGATGTCGGGCGAAGCGACGCCCTCGCAGATGGGCGGTCTGTTGATGGCGCTGCGGGTGCGCGGCGAGACCGTCGACGAGATCACCGGTGCGGTGACGGCGATGCGGGACAAGATGCTGCGCGTACGGGCGCCGGCTGACGCCATCGACGTGGTCGGTACTGGCGGCGACGCGTCGGGCTCGTTCAACATCTCCACCTGTGCCGCGCTCATCGTGGCCGGCGCCGGCGTTCCGGTGGCCAAGCACGGCAACCGCGCACTGTCATCGCGCTCCGGCGCCGCCGATGTGCTGGGCGCTCTCGGCGTGAACATCGAATTGACGCCTGAGGGCGTGAGCCGCTGCATCAAGCAAGCCGGAATCGGATTCATGTTCGCGCCCGCGCATCATCCGGCCATGAAGAATGTGGGGCCGACCCGAGTCGAGCTTGGCACGCGCACCATCTTCAATCTGCTGGGACCACTGTCCAATCCCGCCGGCGTCAAGCGTCAGATGGTCGGCGTGTTCTCCCGCCAATGGCTTGAGCCGCTGGCCCTGGTGCTCAAGAATCTCGGCTCCGAATCGGCCTGGGTCGTGCACGGCTCGGATGGACTGGACGAGATCACGACCGCGGGAACGACCCATGTTGCGGCGTTGGAGAATGGCGCCGTGCGCACCTTCGAGATCACGCCCGAAGAGGTGGGAATGGAACGGGTCAAGCCCGAGGCCCTGCGTGGCGGCGAGGCCAAGCACAATGCGCAGGCGCTCGTCGATGTACTCAAAGGCAAGGCCGGTCCATTCCGCGACGTCGCCGTCCTCAACGCAGCGGCAGGGTTGATGGTCGCCGGTCGGGCAAAGGATCTCAAACAGGCGGTCGCGCTCGCGCAGAAGGCGGTAGACTCCGGCGAAGCGGCCGGCCGGCTGCAGCGCCTGATCGCAACCTCCAATGCGTGAGGCCTATGGCTGACATCCTCACAAAGATCGAAGCGTATAAGCGCGAAGAGATCGCGGCCGCAAAGCGCCTTCGCTCCTTCGCCGCCGTCGAGGCGGAAGCGCGATCGGCGCCGGCCCCGCGCGGATTTGTGCGCGCAATCGAAAGCAGACTCAGCGCCGGCGACTACGCCTTGATCGCGGAGATCAAGAAGGCGAGCCCCTCGAAAGGTCTCATCCGGGCCGATTTCGATCCGCCTGCACTGGCGCGCGCCTACGAGTTGGGCGGCGCGGCGTGCCTGTCGGTGCTGACGGATGCACCGTCATTTCAAGGCAAGCCGGAATATCTAACGGCCGCGCGAGCCGCGACTGCGCTTCCCGTGCTGCGCAAGGATTTCATGTATGACCCCTATCAGGTGGCGGAGGCGCGCGTCTGGGGGGCCGACTGCATCCTGATCATCATGGCGGCAGTCGATGACCGCCTGGCGCAAGATTTGGAAGCGGCCGCCCAGACATTCGGTATGGACGTCCTGCTCGAGGTGCACGACGAGCACGAACTCGAGCGCGCCCTACGCCGGCGCTCTCGGCTGATCGGCGTTAACAACCGCAACCTGAAGACCTTCGAGACCACGCTTGCCACCAGCCAACGCCTGGCGCCGAGAATTCCCGCGGACCGTATCGCTGTTGGCGAGAGCGGGATTTTCTCGAGCACTGATCTCGCATATCTGGCGAAGGTAGGTATCTCCACCTTCCTGGTGGGCGAAAGCTTGATGCGAGAGCACGACGTCGAAGCTGCCACGCGCACGCTCATCGGCGGCAATGGACGCCGCGATGCGCACCACAGTGCCGCGGAGTAGGCGGTGGCGGCCAAGCTGAGCCATCTGAGCAAGGGCGGCGAGGCACGCATGGTGGACGTGTCGGCGAAAGCCGCGACCGCGCGCGTGGCTGTCGCCGAGGGCCGCGTGGTGATGGCGGCGAAGACGCTCGACCTCGTGCTCGCGGGCAATGCCAAGAAAGGTGACGTGCTGGGCGCCGCCCGCATCGCCGGCATCATGGCGGCCAAGCGCACGCATGAGCTGATCCCGCTCTGCCATCCCCTCGCCGTTTCGAAAATTGCGGTCGACATCGAGCCGGACCGCGCGCGTTCCGGCCTGAGCGTGCGCGCGACCGTCAAGGTCACTGGGCCGACCGGGGTCGAGATGGAAGCGCTGACGGCGGTCGCCGTCGCCTGCCTCACCATCTACGACATGGTGAAGGCGGTCGAGCGCGGCATGCGCATCGAGGGCATCCGGCTCGTCGAGAAGCGTGGCGGTAAATCCGGACATTATCGGGCGAAGGAGTGAGCCATGGCGCTCATGCCCGTCGCGGAAGCGCTAACGCGCGTGCTCGCCGAGGCCGAGCCGCTTCCCGCTGAACCCGCCCCGCTCACGGAAGCCTGCGGGCGCGTGCTGGCTGCCGATGTCACGGCATTGCGGACCCAGCCGCCCGCGGACGTATCGGCTATGGACGGCTACGCCGTGCGCGCAGCGGACGTTGCGAAGGTACCGGTCGATCTCAAGCTCGTCGGCGAAGTGGCAGCCGGGCATCCGTTCGAGGGAACGGTTGGTGTCGGCGAGGCCGCGCGGATCTTCACGGGGGGCGTCCTGCCTCCCGGCTCCGATACGATCGTGATCCAGGAGAACGCCGAACGCGTCGGCGATACTGTCGTGATCGCCGCCAGTTCGGGCAAGGGGAAGCACGTCCGCGCCAAGGGGCTCGACTTTCAGCGCGGAGCGGCCCTCCTGGCCAAGGGGCGTCGTCTCTCCGATCGCGATCTTGCCCTCGCCGCCGCCATGAACCACCCCACGGTGCCTGTCCATCGCCGCCCGAAAGTAGCGGTACTGGCAACGGGCGACGAGTTGGTGATGCCGGGCGCTACGCCAGGCTTCGGCGAGATCGTCTATTCCAACGGCTACGCCACCATGGCACTCGCCCGCCGCGAGGGCTGCGAGGTCGCCGACCTCGGCATCGTCCCCGATCGCCTGCCCGAGACCGTCGCGGCGGTGCGGCGCGCGCGCGACGTCGGCGCCGACGTCCTAGTCACTTCGGGCGGCGCCTCGGTCGGCGACTACGATCTCGTGCAGGAGGCGCTCGCGGCCGAGGGGCTCGCGCTCTCGTTCTGGAAAGTGGCGCTGCGCCCCGGCCGGCCGATGATGCATGGCCGGCTCGGCGCCATGCACGTGCTCGGCCTGCCCGGAAATCCGGTGTCGTCCTATGTCTGCGCGGTGCTGTTCCTTGTTCCGCTCCTGCGCCGGCTGGCGGGTCGCCCCGACGTCGCGACGGCGATTGATCTGGCGCGCCTCGGCTGCGATCTCCCGTCGAACGACGAGCGCGCCGATTACCTCCGGGCCACCCTCGCGCCTGGCCCTGACGGCATCCCGGTGGCAACTCCTGCGCCGGTGCAGGATAGCTCTATGCTCACCAAGCTCGCGCGCGCCGACTGCCTTCTCATCCGCGAGCCTCACGCGCCCGCGGCCAAGGCCGGCGAGCCATGTTCCATCATAACGCTTCCATCCTGAAGGCGTGCGCCTCCACCCTTGATGTAGGCCGGGACCGATGTCGCTGTGCCGGCAGCGCGGGGGCCAAGACAAGAGAGAGCGTGGCTGTTGATGCTTGAAGATCCGTCCGCCCAACGCGTGGTCGAACTCTATGACGGAATTCTCAAATCCCGCGGTCGTGCACTGTCACCCGCGAGTGTCATTCTCGACTACGGCTGCGGGTCGGGCCGTCACGCTTACGAATTCCTCGACGCTGGATTTCCTCATGTGTCCGGTTATGACGTGCAAGACTACGTCAAGTTGCGATTGCCCGCCGACCGCGAGCGCTTCCGTTTCGACCCGACATCCGGCGACGGGACCGAATATCCGGCCATGACCAAGGTCCCGTGGCCGGACAACACGTTCGATTTTGTATTCGCGACCCAGGTCTTCGAGCATGTGTCCGATCAGGAACTGGCCTATTCGGAGGTTCACCGCGTTTTGAAGCCGGGAGGTTCGTTCCTCAATATTTTTCCCTCGAAATGGCGACCGATCGAAGCGCATATCAATATCCCCTTCGGCGGTGTCTTGACCTCGCGCCGCTATCATCAACTCTGCGCGGCACTCGGCATCAGAGGGCTGAACCAGGAGCACTGCACCGCGGATCAGGTCGTCAAGCTCAACCGCCGTTTCATCACGCAGGGCGTCAATTACATGTCCGGCCGGCAGATCGCCGCGATCCTGGATCGCATCTTCGGCGAGTTCGAATACGTGGAAGATGCATTCATCCGCCACGGCCCGGGGAGATCGCGCCATCTCGCGATGCCGCTCAAATTCGTACCACTGCTACGCCAGCTCTTCCGTTTTGCGCATACCCGCGTGATTCTGGCGCGCAAGTGGCCTTGAAGGACCCGTCTTAAGGATCCGTTCAGACCCCTCTCATCCCGCCGGGGTAGTGCAGAGGGAGCTTCTTGACCCATTCACGCCAAATTAAGTGGTTGCGGAACACATATCGAACAGATAGTGTCTGTTCATGATTTGTTTCAGTGAGTCTTCCAGGACCACTGCAACGGGGAACCGAACATGCTGACCCGAAAACAGGCCGAACTTCTGCGCTTCATTCACGAGCGCCTCAAGGAAGCCGGTGTGCCGCCGTCCTTTGACGAGATGAAGGACGCCCTCGATCTGCGGTCGAAATCGGGAATTCACCGGCTCATCACCGCCCTCGAGGAGCGCGGCTTTATTCGCCGCCTGCCGAATCGCGCCCGCGCCATCGAGGTGATCAAGCTGCCCGAATCGGTTGCCCACGGCATCGGCGCGAGCCGCTCGCGCGGGTTCACGCCGAGCGTGATCGAGGGCAACCTGGGTCGGGTAAGGACCGCGTCAGAAGAGGACAGCGGCCGCCCGGTGGCGGTGCCGGTCATGGGCCGCATCGCGGCTGGCACGCCGATCGAGGCGATTCAGACCAAGAGCCACGTCATCAACATGCCGGCCGACGTGCTCTCGACCGGCGAACACTTCGCCCTCGAGGTGCGCGGCGACAGCATGATCGAGGCCGGGATCCTTGACGGCGATATCGCCCTCATCAAGAAAACCGACGGAGCCGATACCGGCGACATCGTGGTGGCGCTGATCGACGAAGAGGAGGCCACGCTCAAGCGGTTTCGCAGGCGTGGCGCCTCGATCGCCCTTGAGCCCGCCAACACCACGTACGAGGTGCGAATCCTTCCGCCCAATCGGGTGCGCATCCAGGGCAAGCTGGTCGGTCTGTTCCGCCGCTACTGAGCGTTACCGCACGGCGTCCCGCTCGATCTACGGTACCGAGGCCGACGGGTCGTCGGACCATCATTCGTGCGGCCGAAGGATGGGCCCCCCTGCGCGCCCGCTCAATCGCCCGCCTCCAGATCTTCATCGCGTGGCGTGGCGTCGCGCGCCGGCGCAGAGGCTGAGGGCGTACGGCGCGACTCGGGCGCGTCGCTGGCCTGCGTCGCAGCGCGGGCCCAGGGCCGATCATAGCCAGGCGGCCGCGCGGGCGTGATCTCGAAGCCGTCCCCCCGGCGCTGCAGCGCCATGGCTCCCGAGCGGCGCCAGACTTGCCGGTCAATCACCAGCGTAGCGCAGCCGGGCGGCGCATCGCGGCCACTGACCACCAATACGGCGCGGCGGCAGTCCTCTTCGAAGGCTTCGATCGTTTTCGGGATGGCGACGAAGGCGCCGTCGCGCAGCCGTCCGATGCAACCATGCGCGTCGCAGCGCATGCCCTCGCCCAGCGTCGGGTCTTTCGGGTTGCGAGCATCGGCGTCGGCTGCAAGCCACTCACGCCACGCAAACACGTCGCTGCCGGATTTCACCATGGCCAGCCGGCCATTTTCCCCGCGTACGGCGACAGCGCTGCCGTCAGCCGCAATCATCACATCGGGTTGCGGCGCCCGCACCATCAGGAACGCGGCGACACCGATGAAAAGGGCGCCGATGAACCGCAATGGTGTCTTGAGCAGGCAGAGTACCACGAGACCAGCCGACGCCAGCAGCATGGGACCGGTGCCGAAGGCTGCGACGCGGCCGAGCGCTCCGGGAAAGCTGGCGACCCACTGCGCGACGGAGATCATCCAGTCGATGCCCTGTCCCATCACTCGCCACCAGAAGCCATCGACGCCGAGCGGCATGCTCATCAACCCGAAGATGCCGGCCGGCATCACCCACACCGACACGGCTGGCATCGCCACCAGATTGGCGATCACGCCATAGGGCGAGATGCGGTGAAAATGATAGGCGATGTAAGGAATGGTCGCCGCACCGGCGAGAAGCGAAACCAGCAAGAGGCCGGCGATCTCCCGTCCGCCCCAGAGCGCAATCTTCGCGGCGAGCCGCGTCTTGCCGCCCCCGCTCATCCAGGGTAGCCCGTGCTGGTAGCCGGCGACGAGCGCCAGCGTCGCCGCAAACGACATCTGGAAGCTCGGATGAACGATCGCCTCCGGTGCCAGTAGCAGGACCACCAACGCCGCCACGGTGAGCGTGCGGAAGGTGAGCGTCGGGCGATCAACCATGATGCCGATGAGCACGATGGCGACCATGATGAAGGAGCGTTGGGTCGCAACCTCCGCACCCGAAAGCAGAAGATAGAACGCGGCGCCACCCAGGGCGGCGAGCGCAGCCCATTTCTTAATCGGATGGCGGTTCGAGAACGCCGGCAGCAGCGCAAACAGTGCCCGCACGGCGAAAAATATCATGCCTGCCACCACCGCCATGTGATAGCCGGAGATCGAAAGCACGTGGGCGAGGCCCGATACGTACATGGCCTCGTTCACCGTCGGCGTGATCGCGTCCCGCTTGCCGGTGATCACGGCCGAAGCGATGGCGCCCTTGTCGCCAGGCAGGACCGCGCGGATGCGCTGGTCGATCGCCTCACGCATTCCGTCGACCACCGTGGCGTACCGCAGCCGGAGGCTCGGAGCATGCGGCATCTCGGCGTCGCGGATACGGCCGAGCACGAAACCGGACGCGCCGATACGATTGAAGTACATGTCGCGCGCGAAGTCGTAGCCGCCCGGGCGTAAAGGTTCGAGCGGAGGAGACAATCGCGCCTTGAACTCGACAAACGCTCCCACCGCCGGCGCGGTGCCCTTGCGCACCGAAACCCGCACGCGTTCCAGCGGCTCCTCAAGCCGCGGAGCGGCGATGCGCTCCACTCGCACCACGATGCGGTCCGAGCGCTCGCGCTCCTCTCGAACCTCGACGAAGCCCGCGATGTCGACGTTCCACAACGCCGCCGAGAGCACCGGATGGGCGATAATGACCCGCTTCACGGTAGCGGTCGCCAACCCTGCTGCCAGGGCAGCGGCGCCCATCGCCAAGGGAAACGCAAACGGTCGGTGCCGCGATAGGACGGTCGCCGTTACCGCTGCTGCGAGCAGGAGGCCCACCGCCCATGGCGCCGGCTCACGGTCGATGGCGAAATAGATCGCGATGCCGCAGCCGAATGCGATTGCGAGCCAGGGTACGAGCCGCCCCGGGCCGACCTCGACGGCGATCCACGCGCGGACGCGCTCGACGACCCGGCGCGCGAAATCTGAGAGACCGTCCGGCCATGCCAATGCCGGTCGACGCCCCGCCGCGACCCATGGTGCGACCCAGGGCCGCCAGGCTTCGGCCCGGCCGCGCGCTCTGTCCTGCTCGACCATCGCGCGGCCCCCAATGCCCGCGATACAACCTCCGTCATGCTACAGGAGCGGTGTGCACGGCGCATCCGCTTCGGGCCGTGCATTCACAGCCAGCAGCCCGAATAGAGCCTGACCGCGCTCCGGCCAGTGTTCGCTGGGCCACCGTGGGAGCCGCACCAAGCCCGGAGGCAGGGTCATTTTCCTGCGGGCTGCGCGGCGCCGGATCGGTTCCTAACCACCCTTCCCGGCCTGCACCTTTGCCCACGTGTCGCGCAGGCCCACCGTGCGATTGTAGACCAGCCGCCCCGGCGCCGAATCCGGGTCACGGAAGAAATAGCCCTGCCGCTCGAATTGCACCGCCCCCTCGGCATTTGCGCCGGCCAGAGCGGGCTCGAGCCTGCAATCCGTCAGCACTTCGAGCGAACCGGGGTTGAGGTCGGCGGCAAAGTCGGCGGCGTTCGGCTCGGGGGTGGCGAAGAGCTGGTTGTAGAGCCGGACTTCCGCTGGGACCGCGTCGGCGGCCGAGACCCAGTGCAGCGTCGCCTGCACCTTGCGTCCATCCGGCGCGTTGCCGCCCCGTGTCGCCGGGTCATAGCTGCAGCGCAGCTCCACCGCCTCGCCCGCATCGTTTTTCACCACCTCGCGGCAGGTGACGAAATAAGCATAGCGCAGCCGCACTTCGCGTCCGGGCGACAGCCGATAGAATTTCTTCGGCGGATTTTCCATGAAGTCCTCGCGCTCCACATAGAGCTCCCGGCCGAAACGGATGCATCGCGTTCCTGCGCTGGGGTCGTCGGGATGGTTGACCGCTTCGAGTTCCTCGGTTTGACCTTCGGGATAGTTCTCGATGACGATCTTGAGGGGGCGCAGCACAGCCATGCGGCGCCACGCGCTCTTGTTCAGCACCTCGCGCACCGAGAAGTCGAACATCGCGACGTCGACCAGGCTGTTGGCCTTGGCGACCCCGATGCGCCTGACGAAGTCGCGCACCGCTTCCGGCGGAACGCCACGGCGGCGCAATCCCGCCAAGGTCGGCATGCGGGGATCATCCCAGCCTTTGACGTGACCTCCTCGTACCAGTTCCGTGAGGACACGCTTTGACAAGACGGTGTAGGTGAGGTTGAGGCGAGCGAACTCGTACTGCCGAGGCCGTGACGGAACCGGCAGATTTTCGAGAAACCAGTCGTACAATGGCCGGTGGTCCTCGAACTCGAGGGTACAGAGCGAATGGGTGATGTGCTCTATGGCATCCGATTGGCCATGGGCGAAGTCGTAGCTGGGATAGATGCTCCACGCCGTACCCGTGCGCGGATGGTGAGCATGCAGGATTCGGTACAACACCGGATCCCGCAGATTGATGTTGCCCGAAGCCATATCGATCTTGGCCCGCAACACCCTTGCGCCGTTCGGAAACTCGCCGGCCCGCATGCGCCGGAACAGGTCCAGGTTCTCCTCCACTGCCCGGTCGCGCCAGGGGCTGTTCTGCCCGGGCTCGGTCAGCGTGCCGCGCCGCGCCCGCATCTCATCCTGCGACTGGTCGTCGATATAGGCCTTGCCGCTCCGGATCAGATGCTCGGCCCACTCATAGAGTCGCTCGAAATAGTCGGAAGCATGATAAAGGTCGGAGCCCCAATCGAAGCCAAGCCAGCGCACATCGCGCTCGATGGCATCGATATATTCCTGCTCCTCTTTGGTCGGATTGGTGTCATCGAAGCGCAGATGGCAGCGACCGCCGAATTCCTGTGCCACACCGAAATTGAGGCAGATCGACTTGGCGTGGCCGATATGCAGATAGCCGTTGGGCTCCGGCGGAAACCGGGTCACCACCGTGCCGTGACGTTTAGCGGTAAGATCGGCCTGAATGATATCGCGGATGAAGTCGCGCCCCGCCTCCATTGCCGCAGTGCCGGCGTCCGTCATGCTGCCTGAATCCCATTCTCGATTGCCGGGGATTTCTGCCAAATCCGCGGACACGCGCCAAGACGGCGGACCGTGAAACCTTTGATGCCCAGTCTCACTTCTGTGCTACACGACCTTCTCGTCAGCCCGCACATGCGTTGCAGGCTGCAACAAATATATGTGCTCCAATCTCGGCCCGCTGACGCTTTGGCGGAGAACGGGCCCCGCCACGAAATTCACCCCTCATGACCGAGACCGTCGTCACCCGCTTTGCTCCTTCGCCCACGGGCTTCCTTCACATTGGCGGGGCGCGGACCGCGCTATTCAATTGGCTTTATGCCCGTGGACGCGGCGGCAAGATGCTGCTGCGGATCGAGGACACCGACCGCGAACGCTCGACCGAAGCGGCGATCGAGGCGATCCTCGATGGCCTGTCCTGGCTTGGCCTCGATTGGGACGGCGACACCGTCTACCAGTTCTCGCGCTCCGCGCGCCACCGCGAGGCGGTCGAAGCGTTGTTGGCGGCGGGCCACGCCTATCGTTGCTATGCCAGTCCGGAAGAACTTGCGCAAATGCGCGAAAAGGCGCGCGCCGAAGGGCGGGCCAAACTCTACGACGGGCGCTGGCGCGCCCGCGACCCCTCGGAAGCTCCCCCCGGCATCAAGCCTGTGATCCGACTGAAGGCTCCGCTTTCGGGCGAGACTGCGATCGAGGATCAGGTGCAGGGGCGCGTCGTCTGGCAAAATGAGAACCTCGACGATCTGGTTCTGCTGCGCTCGGACGGAACGCCGACCTATATGTTGGCCGTCGTCGTCGACGACCATGACATGGGTATCACCCACGTGATCCGCGGCGACGATCACCTCACCAATGCCGCGCGCCAGACCCAGATCTACAACGCGCTCGGCTGGAAAGTCCCGGTGATGGCGCACATCCCGCTCATTCACGGGCCCGACGGGTCCAAACTGTCCAAACGCCACGGCGCGCTCGGCGTCGATGCATACCGTGCGATGGGCTATCTGCCGGCAGCCATGCGCAATTACCTGGTGCGGTTGGGCTGGAGCCACGGCGACCAGGAAATCTTTTCAACGGAGGAGATGGTCGCGGCGTTCGATCTTGCGCAGATCGGGCGTTCCCCCGCGCGTTTCGACTTTGCCAAGCTCGAGAGCCTCAATGGCCACTACATGCGCCAGACCGCCGATGCTGATCTCCTGCTCGAGGTCGAACGCGTGCTCCCGCACATCGCCGGCGGGGCCGAGCTCGCAGCCAAGTTGACGCCGGAGGCGCGCGCGAAGCTGCTCGCAGGCATGGCGGGCCTGAAGGAGCGCGCGAAGACCCTGGTCGAGTTGGTGGACGGCGCACGCTTCATCGTGGCCAACCGCCCGCTCGTCTTGGATGAGAAGGCAAAGGGGCTGCTCACGCCTGAGGCTCGTCAACTGCTGGGCGATATCTCGGAAAACCTCAGCACGATCGAACCCTGGAACGCCGAGGCGACCGAACAGGCCGTCCGCGCCTTTGCCGAGCGGAAAGGGGTCAAGCTCGGCAGCGTCGCACAGCCGCTACGGGCAGCACTCACGGGGCGCACCACGTCGCCCCCGATCTTCGACGTGCTCGCGGTGCTGGGCAAGGTCGAGAGCCTCGGCCGGCTGCAGGATCAGGTTTCCTCCGGTACCGCGGACCACAGGTAGACGGGGGTGGGTCGGCTGGAACTCTGGCTGCAGGCCACCGCGATCCCTACATAATCCATAGGCGCTCGCTCGCATTCTGGAGCCGCGGTGCGACATCTTGCAGCGCACACTGGGATGAGCTACGCAAAACGCTGCCTCCCCCCGCGGGCGTGCCGAAGCAGCCATCCCAGCGCTCCAGGGGGAGTGCGGTCCGCCGGGCGACACAACCGAGGGCTCGAATCATGGATGCGAAGACCGGCGCCAACATCAAATCCGGGAAGTTCGTCGTCGGCGACAAGGAAAACTCCTTTCCGATCTACGAGGGAACCATTGGCCCCTCGGTCATCGACATCGGCAAGTTCTACGCCGAGACCGGGATGTTCACCTACGATCCCGGTTACACCTCGACGGGAAGCTGCGAGTCGAAGATCACCTACATCGACGGCGACGAAGGCATCCTGCTCTATCGCGGATTCCCAATCGAGCAGTTGGCCGAACACGGCGACTTCCTCGAGACCTGTTACCTCCTGCTTTACGGCGAGCTTCCCACCGCGGCGCAGAAGGCGGATTTCGACAATCGTGTCACCCGGCACACCATGGTGCACGAGCAGATGAGCCGGTTTTATCAGGGCTTCCGGCGCGACGCGCATCCGATGGCGGTGATGACGGGCTGCGTCGGGGCACTCTCGGCGTTCTATCACGACTCGACGGACATCTCCGATCCGACCCAGCGGATGATCGCTTCGATCCGTATGATCGCCAAGATGCCGACCATGGCGGCGATGGCCTATAAATATTCGATCGGCCAGCCGTTCATCTACCCGAAGAACGAACTCGACTACGCGACCAACTTCCTGCGCATGTGTTTTGCGGTACCGTGCGAGGAGTACAAGCCCAACGCCGTGCTCGCGCGCGCGATGGACCGCATCTTCATCCTGCACGCCGATCACGAGCAGAACGCCTCGACCTCGACCGTGCGGCTCGCCGGCTCTTCCGGCGCCAATCCCTTCGCCTGCATCGCGGCGGGGTGCGCCTGCCTGTGGGGACCGGCACACGGCGGCGCCAATGAGGCGGCGCTCAATATGCTGCGTGAGATCGGCAAGCCCGAGCGTATCCCGGAATACATCCGCCGGGCCAAGGACAAGAATGACAGCTTCCGCCTCATGGGCTTCGGCCACCGCGTCTACAAGAACTACGATCCGCGCGCGAAGATCATGCAGAAGACCTGTCATGAAGTGCTGAGCGAGATCGGCATTAAGGACGACCCGCTGCTCGACGTCGCTCTCGAGCTTGAGCGGATCGCGCTGCACGACGACTATTTCATCGAGAAGAAGCTGTATCCCAACATCGACTTCTACTCGGGCATTACGCTCAAGGCGATGGGCTTCCCGACTACCATGTTCACGGTGCTGTTCGCGGTCGCACGCACGGTCGGCTGGATTTCCCAGTGGAAGGAAATGATCGAGGACCCGCACCAGAAAATCGGCCGCCCGCGCCAGCTCTACACCGGCGCCACTCAGCGCGACTACGTACCGATCTCGCGCCGCAAGTAATGAAGATGCAACCGTATCGGCCCGGCATCATCTGTGTGCCGGGAACGGCGGACAACAAGCTGTCGAGCACGCTTATCGCGAGGGCATCGCGCGCCGAGCGGCGGCGAGCACGATATCGGCGGCGCGGGTAGCTGGCGCCTTCGATCCAATCTCCATGATTGCATCGAGACGGGAAAACGCCTCGATCTGGCGTCGCCGCGCCGGCGTGTCAGCGAGCAGCGGCAGCACCGCCGCCGCCAGGTTTTCCGAGGTGCAAGCCTCCTGGATGAATTCCGGCACCACGTTCTCTCCGAGCACCAGATTGGCGAGAATTACCGACGAGACCTTGATCAGGCGACGTCCCACCACCGCCTCCAGCCATGACACCCGGTAAGCACCGACGGTCGGAACCCCCGCGACTGCGAGCTCGAGCGTGACGGTGCCGGACTTCGCCAGCGCGGCCCGGGCGATGCGAAACGCAGCCTGCTTCTCCGCCGTCTCGACGACGATCCTTGGCGGCTGCGGCCATTGCTTGGTTGCGGCGCGGATCGGTTCGGCGAGATGCGGAACGGTCGGCACCACGACTTCCAACGGCCCGACGCGATCGCGTAGCAATGCCACGGTGTCGGCAAACACGCCAAGCAGCCGCTCCACCTCGCCGACCCGGCTTCCCGGCAGCACCAGCAAGACCGGCGGTGCGGCGAGCCGGCGGTGCGCCTCCTGCGCATTCGGACGCAGATCATGGACCTCTGCGGCCAGGGGATGCCCCACATAGGTGCAGGGCGGTCCGCCGAGCCGCCGGTGAACCTCGGGCTCGAACGGCAGCAGCGCCAGGATGTGATCGATGTAGGCGCGCATGACCCGCGCACGCCCCGGGCGCCAGGCCCACACCGACGGCGAAACATATTCCACGATCGCGATCGCGGGGTCGGCGGCTCGCACCCGGCGGGCAATGCCGCGCGTGAAGCCGGGACTGTCGATGACGACGAGAACGTGCGGCCGTTTCGCCACCACCGCCTTGGCGGTAAAGCGCATCAGGCGCAGGATCTTGGGGATGCGGCGCGGAATGGCGCTGAACCCGATGATGGGAAGGTCATCGATCGAGTAGAGGCTGGTAACCCCTTCGGCCGCCATTTCGCGCCCGCCGACGCCGGCAAAGGTCACATCCCCGGCAGTCCGCTCCCGCAACGCCCGCATCAGCGCGGCGCCCAGCCGATCGCCCGATTCCTCCCCCGCGACGAGAAACACATCAATTGTTTCGGCAGCGTGCCTGGGCTGCGCTGACTCGGTCATCGCGTCGCCAACTCGTCGCGCACACCGATCACGAAAAGTCGCTCACGGTCAGCGGCGGCACCCGTGAGTCCGGCCTCGGCGATGATGGTGCTGCCCGAAACGACGGCAATCCCGGCAAGCCCTGCCCGCGCAGCGCCTTCGACCGTTCGAGGCCCGATCGAAGGCAGGTCGACGCGCCGATCCTGACCGCGCTTCGCCGCCTTCACCAATACGCCGCGGCGCGCGTCCGCAATTCGGCCGCCTTGGCGAAGTTCGGCGATCCGCGCAAGCATGCGATCGGTGCCTTCCGCGGCCTCGATTGCAAGCACACGGGTGTCGGCGACCACCACGGCCTGGCCGACGTCGAAAGGACTGGTCGCATCGAGCAAGGCGAGCGCCGTCGCGATGTCGGCTTGGTCACCGGCTGTGGGTCGCTCGCGGCCCAGCGGCCCCTCCGGCATCAGAATGTCCGGCGCGATTTCGTGCGCTCCAACCAGCCGGAAGCCGTGTTCCTCGAAAATTGCCGCGACGCCCTTGAGCAGGCGATTGTCGCCGCCGCGCAACAGACCGACGATCCGAGGAAGTAGCCGGAGCGTCTTGAAATCCGGCCTGATTTTCCAGATCGCCGGCCGCACCACCGAGCCGATGAGCACCACATCCCGGCAGCCCTCGCGCTGCGCGACCCGGCAGAACCAGCCGAACTGCCCGAACGAGGCCCAATGATGCGGGTAGGCAGCGACCCGTTGCGGATCAGCCCAACCGCGAATGGCGAACAGCACAACGCGGCGTCCGCGCTTGCCCACCGCGTCGGCGACCGCAAACGGCAGTGCTCCACCGCCGCAGATCACGGCAAGCGGACCATTGTCCGTCCCGTGCGCAGGGCCTGCGTCGCTCATGGCTCCTCGTTAGCTGACCCGCGCCGGATGGCCATAGTCAACGGTCGCGACCCGGCACGGATGAAGGCAATTACCTTGGCGACGAGCGGAATGCTGCTGCTTTGCGCGGCGACCTGATCAAGCCGCTCGCGAAAGGTGCCGGCGCCGAAGAACATTGCTTCGTAGGCGCGCCGGAGTAGATGGATGTCGGTTCTGGAAAATCCGCGCCGGCGCATGCCCACGACATTGAGACCCATCAGATTGGCGAGCGGACCCTGGACAAGACCGAACGGAATCACGTCGGCGCGCACCCCGCTCAGACCTACGACCATCGCACCCTCGCCGATGCGCACGAACTGGCGCACCGCTGCCTGACCGCCGAATACGACAAAGTCCCCGATCGTTACGTGGCCGCCCAGCACGACGTTGTTGGCGAAGGTCACGTCGTTGCCGACCACGCAGTCGTGCCCGATATGCGAACCCACCATCAGAAAGCAGCGATCCCCCACCTCGGTGACGCCGCCACCATCCTCCGTTCCCGTATTCATCGTGACACCCTCGCGGATGTCGCAGTCGGCGCCGACCGACAGCCGCGTTGGACCGCCCCGGTATTTCACGGACTGCGGTGGCGACCCGAGCGAGGCAAACGGATGAAGCACGGTGCGGGGCCCGATCGTGGTGTGGCCGGCGACATGAACGTGCGCCACCAGCCGGCAGCCGTCGCCGAGCACCGCGTGGGACCCCACGACGCAATAAGGTCCGATCGACGCGTTGTGCCCGATCGCCGCGCCCGGCTCGATGCGCGCGGTTGGATCGATCATGACCGGTTCACGCGACCATGGCGCCGACTTCCGCCTCGGCCACCATCTGTCCGCCGACCTTTGCCTCGCCGCGGAACCACCACATGTTCTTTTTCCGTGCAATTTTTTTCACGTGATATTCGACGGTGTCGCCCGGCACCACCGGCCTGCGGAACTTGGCCTTGTCGATGGTGAGGAAATAGACGTGCTTGGGGCGGTCACCGCCCATCTGCGACAGCACGCAGACGGCGCCGGCGGTCTGCGCCATTCCCTCGATCAACAGCACTCCTGGAAACACCGGGTTGCCGGGGAAATGCCCGAGGAACTGCGGCTCGTTAGCGCTCACATTCTTGATTCCGACAGCGGATTCATCGCCGCGCATGTTGATGATGCGATCGACCATCAAGAACGGATAACGATGCGGCAGCGCTTTCAGGATCGCCGCAATGTCGGCCGTTTCGAGCGTGGTCGCAGCCTCGTTCATCGGCTTCGCCCCTTCTCATCCGGCCCCTCTCGGTCTGCAGCATTATCGGCGTTGCGCTGGTCGCGGTCGCGAGCCGCACCGTCTTCATTCACCCATTGCCGCAATGCCATCATGTTGCGAAGAAATTCGCGACCGCGCATAGCCGGATAGCCGAGCCACTTCTCGCCCGCCGGGATATCGGACATCACGCCGCTTTGCGCCCCGACAATCGCGCCTTCGCCGATCGTCACGTTGTCGGGAAGCCCGACCTGTCCGGCCAAAATCACGTGGTCCTCGATGACAACACTACCGGAGATGCCGCACTGCGAGACGATGATGCAATGGCGACCGATCGAAACATTGTGTCCGATCTGCACTAGGTTGTCGATCTTGGTACCCTCGCCGATCACGGTATCGCGATTGGCGCCACGGTCGATCGTAGTGCCGGCACCGATCTCCACATCATCCTGCAGGATGACGCGACCCACCTGCAGCACCTTACGGTGACCGGCCGCTCCCATGACATAGCCGAATCCGTCCTGTCCTATGGAACACCCGGGGTGCACCACCACCCTGTCGCCGATCAAGCTATTGGTGATCGAAGCATTGGCACCGATTGCACAGTCTCGCCCGATGCGCACCCTGGGTCCGATGACGGCGCCGGCGTTGATCACGGTACCGGTCCCGATCTCCGCACGAGGCCCGATGACGACACCGGGATCTATCGTCACGCCACTTTCCAGGCGCGCGCTCGGATGCACAAAGGCGCCTGTCGCTACACCGCTCGTTTCAAACAAGGAGGATGGCCGGATCGCGTCCGGAAACAGCGTCCGCGTCACTTCAACGAAGGCGCGATAGGGTTCGGCGACGCAGAGCACGCTGATATGGGCGGGAGCACCGCCGGCGTGGCGTTTCGTCGTCAGGCAGGCGCCTGCGCCGCTAGCGGACAGCTGGGCCGCATATTTCGGCTTGTCGAGAAATGCGAGATCGTGGGGGGCCGCGCGATCAAGCGCGGCAACTCCGGTGATTCGACGATCGAGATCGGCGCCGGGCTGCGGCTCGGCGCCCGTAAGGGCGGCGATCTCACGCACGGTAAGCCCCCGCCCCCGATTGAAGAAAAAGGGCTCGGTCATGTCATGAACCGCGGCCCGCGCAGGCCCGATCAGAATTTCGTCCCGCCACCGAAGCGGAACTGCTGCACCTGATCATAGGACTGTTTCGACAGCGGGAACGAATAATCGAACCGGAGCGGACCAAACGGCGAATCCCAAATCAAGCCCACGCCGACCGACGAGCGAATGTGCATGGCGTTGTCGACCGGGCACGGCGGAGTGGAACACAGCGATCCCGAGATGACCTCGCCTGTCGCCGGGAACGTCGTCGGACCTGTATAATTCCAGAGCGACCCGGCGTCGGCAAATGCCGCGAGCTTGACCCCCGTGTCCTTGGGCAGAAAGTACAGCGGTGTCTGCAGTTCCAGGCTGGCGCCCCAGTAGTAGCTACCACCGAGCGCATCGCCGTAGACCCCGGTGAACGGGAACTGCGACAAGTCACGCGGTCCAATGCCGGCCGGCGCAAAGCCGCGAACCAGGTTCGGACCCATCTGGAACTGATCGAGCATTCGCAAGCCGCCGTCCCAGCCCGCAATCTGCCCGCCTTGCAAATGCACGGCCGCGACCACGTCCGACACCACCTCGTGGTAGCCCCAGACGTCGGCGCTGGTACGGACAAACTTGACGTCCCCACCCACGCCGGCGAAATCCTGCCTGAACTCGGTCAATGTTCCCGCCGTCGGACTCTTGTTGTTGTCGAGCGTGTTGTGCGTGAGCGTGTAACCAACTAATGAAGTGAGGACCGCCCCCCCCGCCAGCTCGCGTTTCACCGCCAGCGACGCTTCGCCGTCGGAGTAGCAGTTCGCGATGCCGGTATATCCGAACGGCGGAGTAAGCGCTGGAGTGGTGCCAACGGAGCCCGCGGTGGGGAAGGTATTCACGAAGTCGGGATTGATGTTGTTACAGTTCATCAGATTGGGCGGCAGCGTCACCCTCTGCTGGTAGAGCGAATACCGCAGCTGCAGGCCGAGGTCTTCCCGCAAGGCGAAGCCGAGCCTCGTACCGAAGCCAACCGTCTGCGTCTGGTAGGAGACATAGCTCGTCGGGTTCTGCTGCTTGTAGAAGAGATCAAGCCCGAGCGCGACGCGGTACCCGAGAAAGTACGGATCGACGAACGACACTTGAGCACCGCGCGTATACTGCCCGTACTGTACGGCGATCTTTCCGAACAGGCCGCGACCGAGCAGATTTCGCTCTGCAACGCTGACCTCGCCGAGGAATCCGTCGGCGGTCGAATACCCGCCGGAGACCGAGAATTCGCCGGTCGACTGTTCCTCAATGTCGACATTGAGAATGACACGATCGGGCGCCGACCCCGGCTCGCTCGATATCTTCACGCTCTTGAAATACGTGAGATTCTTCAGGCGCCGCTCGGCCCGATTGACGAGGGCCCGATTGTAGGCGTCGCCCTCGGCGAGGTCGAATTCGCGCCGAATCACGTAGTCGCGCGTGCGGGTATTACCGCGGACGTTGATGCGTTCGATGTAGGCGCGTTGTCCTTCGTCCACGGCGAACACAAGGTTCACCGTTCGCGTTTGCGGATCGCGGGTCGCCCGCGGACGGACCGTCGCGAAGGCAAAGCCTATCTTGGCCGCCTCGATGGTCATGTCTTCGACGGTCTTCTCGACCGCTTCGGCGTTGTAGACATCGCCCGGATAGGTCCGCATCCGCCAGCGCAGCGATGCGGGATCGAGCGCCCGAATGGTCGACTGAACTTCGGCTGTTCCGACGCGATACTGCTCGCCCTCTTCGATCGTGTAGGTGATCACGAAACCGCGCAGAGTCGGATCGTACTCTCCGATTGCCGAGACGATTCGTACGTCGATATAGCCGTGCTTGAGGTAAAAGCGGCGCAGCAACTCGCGATCGGCTTCGACCCGGTCGGGATCGTAGATATCGCCGGTCTGCAGGAAGGCGAGGAGCCCCGTCGTGGAGGTCTTGATGATGTCCTTGAGACGGTACGACGAATAGGCGCGATTGCCGACGAAGTTGATTTGCCTTACCCCGGTCTTCGCGCCTTCGGTAATTTCGAAGACAAGATCGACCCGGTTGTTGGCAAGCTCGATGATCTTCGGCTCGACGCGAATGTCGAAGCGGCCGCTGCGCCGGTAGACCTCGACCAGGCGCGCAGTGTCTGCCTGCACCACGGGGCGAGACAGCGTCCCGCGCTCCTTTGATTGGATTTCGGTTTTGAGCTGCTCGTCCTTGACCTTCTTGTTGCCCTCGAAGGCGATGCGGTTGATGACCGGGTTTTCGGTGACGGTGATGGTCAGCCGTCCGCCCTGCATGGTCGGGCGAACGTCCTGGAACAGGCCGGTGGCAAAAAGCGCCTTCACGCCTTCATCGATTTGAAAAGGGTCAAGCTGGCCGTTGGGTCCCGCTCGGAAGTACGAGCGGATGGTGTCAGCCTCGACCCGCTGGTTGCCCTGAACCGCGATCGAGTTGACGGTCTGCGCATAGGCAGCGGGTGCCGCAAGCGACACCACACCGACACCCAACGAAATCCCCCCGAGAGCGAGGCACGCGATGCCCAGCCCGCGAACAAACCACCTACAAAGTTTCATTCCCCACGCCCTTTGTCGTCCCCTTTGAGCACCCACTAGATTTGGGCACCCACGAGAAAGGTCGTCGCTAACCCCAGAAAGCCCATACAGGCGGCACTGCCTGTACAGGCTTTTCCCTGTTTTGCAACCCCGTCCTTCCCCCGACTTACCCCTTTACCCCCGAAACGTTGCCATCGTCCTACGATGCCGTCCACTGCGCGGCGAGATGCAGGATGTCGTTATAGGTCGCAAAGATCATCAACATGACGACGATCGCGAGCCCGATCCGGAATCCCACCTCTTGCGCCCGCTCCGATAGCGGTTTTCCCCTCACCGCTTCGATGGCGTAGAACAAAAGATGACCACCGTCGAGCAACGGCACCGGAAACAGGTTCAACAGCCCGATCGACACCGACAGCACTGCAGTAAGGCTGAATAACGACGGAAGGCCTTCGCTCGCCACCTGGCCCGACACCTGGGCGATCCGAATCGGGCCGCCCAGTTGGTCAGCCGCCTCACGCCCGGAAATGACGCCGCCGATATACGAGAGCGTGCGCTCGACCACAAACCAAGTCCTTTGCGCGCCTAGCTCGATCGCCTTGATCGGCCCAACCGGCTGAAAGTTTGTATCTTCAGGTGAAGGCGAGCGAGTGATGCCGAGGACGCCGATGCGATGCACGTTGCCGAATCGGTCCTTGGATTCCTTGAGGGCGGGCACGGCCTTGAGGGTGACGCGGCTGGCGCCACGATCGACCTCAAACGCCAGCGTTTCGCCGGCGCTGGTGCTGACGATCTGTTGCATGTCCGGGAAGCTGTCGACCGGTCGCCCATTGATCGAAACAACCACGTCGCCCGGCCGGAAGCCGGCCGCCTCGGCGGCGCTGCCGGGCTGGATGGCGTCGACCCGCGGCGATGTGCTCGGCTTGCCGAAGATCATGAAGAGAGCGGCGAAAATAACGACAGCCAATACGAAATTCGCCGCCGGGCCGGCAACGACGATGGCCGCCCTTCGCCCTACTGGTTGATGGATAAAGCTGTGTCGGCGCTCTTCCTCGCTCATGGCGGCAATCGCGGCCTGGTCGGGCACGCTTGCGGCATTGTCGTCACCGAAGAATTTTACATATCCTCCGAGTGGAACAGCGCACAGCTTCCATCGGGTGTTGTGACGATCGTTGAAGCCAAAGAGCTCAGGACCAAACCCGATCGAAAACACCAGGACCCTCACGCCACACCAGCGCGCAACCAGGAAATGCCCGAGCTCGTGGAAGAACACCACGACGGTCAGTACGAATAGAAACGGTATGAGATAGCCCAGCACGCCGCCACCTAGCGCGTTGATCCCAGACATAAAACCGAAATCCATGAATCCTCGTCCCGCCCAGTCCCGCGCCCTCGTCCGAACCCCAGTGTCTAGGATGCCTTTGCGGCAATTTCGGGCAGAAGATCGCGCGCTAACAATCTTGTATTATGGTCAACAAACAGTGCTTCTTCGACGCTTTGCGGCTCTGCCGTCCAGTTGCGGGACACGGCAGCCTCGAGAGTCGCCTCGACTAGGGCCGATATTCCCGCAAAGTTCAGCCGGCGGGCGAGAAATTCGGCGACAGCAACTTCATTCGAGGCGTTGAGCACGGTGGGCGCGGCCCCGCCCTCTTCCAGCGCCCGGCGCGCAAGCGCCAGGGCTGGAAAGCGTGCCAGATCGGGTTCCTCGAATGTCAGAGTTGCCGCGCGCGCGAGGTCGAGTCGCGGCGCCGGTCCGGCGATCCGTTCCGGCCAAGCGAGGCAATACGCGATCGGGATCCGCATATCGGGGCTTCCCAGCTGCGCGATCAGCGAGCCATCGCAAAATTCGACCAGGCTGTGCACGATCGATTGGGGGTGCACCAGGACGTCGATCTGCTCGGAGGGCAGCGCGAAGAGGTGATGGGCTTCAATGAGTTCGAGCCCTTTGTTCATCAAGGTTGCGGAGTCGATGGTCACCTTCGCGCCCATCGACCAGTTGGGATGCTTGAGTGCTTGCTCGACTGTCGCGCCTCTGACAGCGGCGGCGCTGGCGGTGCGAAACGGGCCGCCAGAGGCGGTGAGAATCACGCGGCGCACGTCCTGGCGCCGGCTGCCGCTCATGGCCTGGAACAGGGCGTTATGCTCTGAGTCGACGGGCAGCACGGTCGCCCCCGCGGCCGCGGCTCGGCGCATGAACAGCGCTCCCGCGCAGACAAGCGTTTCCTTGTTCGCGAGCGCGACGATCGCCCCGCGATCGGCCGCGGCAAGCGTCGGCTTAAGGCCCGCCGCGCCGGTGATAGCGCCGATTACCCATTCGGCCGGTCGCTCGGCCGCCTCGATCAGACCGCTTTCGCCCGCCCCCGCCGCGATTCCGCTCCCGGACAGCGCAGATTTGAGATCGCGATAGCAAGCCGGATCGCCCACCACCGCGAAACGCGCGCCCAGTTCGCGCGCGAGCGCGGCAAGCGCTTCGGCGTTCGTATTGGCGCTCACGGCCTCCACGCGAAAACGGGCGCGCTCGCGCTTGAGCAGGTCGATGGTGCTGGTGCCGATCGAACCGGTGGCGCCGAGTAGCGTCACCGTGCGCTCAGTCGGCGCCGGCGTCGACCGGTCGAAAGCAAGGGGCGACGTGTCCGACTTCATCAATTCACCACACCAGCAGACCGCGGCCCGGCGCCTCGAACCCGCCGCGCAGCAATCCGATCAGCGCGGCCACCACGCTGGCCGTGATGAAGCCGTCGAGGCGATCCATCAGCCCGCCGTGGCCAGGAATCAGATGGCCGGAATCCTTGGCGCCGAATCGGCGCTTGAGGAAAGATTCGAACAGGTCTCCGCCTTGCGCGCATATCGAGAGAACCACCGCCAGCATGGCGATGGCGAACAACCCGGACAAGGCCATCACCTTGGCAAGGACGAACGCCACGACGACTGCGGCGAGCGTGCCACCGATCGCGCCCGACCAGGTCTTCTTCGGGCTGACCTGCGCCATCAGCTTGGGGCCGCCGATCGCGCGCCCGGAGAAATAAGCGACAACGTCGGTCGTCCACACGATCGCGAACAGAAAAATCACCGCCAGGAAACCATCCTCGCTGTCCGAGCGCAGCACGACCGGTGCAACCCCCAGCGCGCCGGCATAGGGCACGCCGGCCGCGATCCACGTACGCCATTTGGCCGGCGCGAGCGCCGCTACGCCGAGCGTACTGATGGCGAGCACGATGACAGCCGCCAGAAGGTGCCCGGTAGCCACCAGCGCCACCGCGAGTGCGAGCGAAGCTCCGCCCGTCATCAGCACGGTTCGGTGGTCGGATCTGGCCACCAGCGAGATCCATTCCCAGAGCACGCCCATGGCCGCGAGGCCCCAGAAGACCGCGAACGGCCAGCCGCCGAGATAGGCGGTGCCGATCGCGATCGGCACCAGCACCAGGGCCGAACATACCCGCAGCACAAGCTCTCCGCCGCGAGACCCGACCGCGCGCAATGGATGATCCGTGCCTGCCACGATCACGACCCGGTGCGCGCGATCAGGCCGCCGAAGCGGCGTTCGCGGCGGCGATATTCGATGATCGCGTTTTCGAGGGCCGCGCGGTCGAAATCCGGCCAATAGGTCGGCACGAATACGAGCTCGCTGTAGGCGGCCTGCCACAACAGGAAATTGGAGAGGCGCTGCTCGCCGCTGGTGCGGATGATGAGGTCGGGATCGGGCAAATCAGGCGCGTCGAGGTAGCTCGCGAGCTTGTCGGCCGTCACCGCGCTGACTGCCAGATCGCCGGCCGCCACGGCTGCCGCCATCTGCCGTGCCGCGCGCGCGATTTCCTGGCGGGCGCCGTAGTTGAACGCGACCACCAGAACCAGCTTTTCGTTATGCTTGGTCAGTTCCTCGGCTTCGTCGAGCAGTCGTCGGATCTCGGGGTCAAGACTTTCCCGTTCCCCGATCACGCGCACGCGCACGCCTTCGCGGTGGAGATTCGCAAGATCGTGGCGGATGAACCGGCGCAACAATCCCATCAGCTCACGGATTTCAGCCGCCGGTCGCGACCAATTCTCGGCGCTGAAGGAGAAGATCGTCAAAAACCCGATGCCGAGGTCGCCGGCGGCGCGCACCGTGCGGCGCAGCGCCTCCACTCCGCGGCGGTGCCCCTCCCCGCGCGGCAATCCGCGCGCGGCCGCCCAGCGCCCGTTGCCATCCATGATGATGGCAACGTGCCTCGGCACGGCGAAATCGCCGATCTCGACAGTGCGCAGCGGCTCGGTCTTCGACATCGGCTTCGACCTCACACCGTGAGGATTTCCTTTTCCTTCGCCGCCAACATCTTATCGACCTCGGCGATCACTTCGTCGGTCGCCTTCTGGATCTGCTCGGAGGACCTCTTGCCGTCGTCTTCGCTGATCTTATGATCCTTTTCGAGCTTCTTCAGCACGTCAAGGCCATCGCGCCGTACGTGCCGGATCGCGACCCGCGCCCCTTCGGCATATTTGTGCGCGACCTTAACCAGGTCCCTGCGTCGCTCCTCGTTGAGTTCGGGGATCCGCAACCGCAACACCTGGCCTTCGGTCGACGGCGTCAGGCCGAGATTGGAGGCAGCGATTGCCTTTTCCACCGCATGCACCATTGAGCGGTCCCACACCTGCACCGAAAGGAGCCGCGGCTCCGGCACGCTGACCGTGGCGACCTGGTTGAGCGGCATGTGAGTGCCATATGCCTCGACCTGCACCGGCTCCAGCAGGCTCGCCGACGCGCGCCCGGTGCGCAGCCCGCCCAATTCCTGCTTCAACAGCTGGATTGCACCCTGCATGCGGCGCTTAAGCTCGTTCATGTCGTGCGTCGGGTTTGCCATGGCGACCCTCCGAATACGTTGATCGATCCCGCGAGCGTGCCGCTTTCGTATGGCGCCCCGGCCGCGGGATGCGACTGCCTCAATTGCCGACGAGAGTGGCGCGCCCGTTTCCGCGCAGCACAGCCGCGATCGCTCCTTTTTCGCGGATCGAGAACACGATGATAGGCATACGGTTCTCCTGGGCAAGCGCGAAGGCAGTGGTATCCATGACTTTCAGGTTGCGCTCGATCGCCTCCCGATGGGTCAGGCGGTCGTAGCGCTTGGCATTTTTGTCCTTCTTCGGATCGGCGCTGTAGACGCCGTCGACATCGGTGGCCTTGAGCACCGCCTGCGCGCCGATCTCGGCCGCTCGCAACACGGCAGTGGTATCGGTGGTGAAGAATGGATTGCCGGTGCCTGCGGCGAGTAGGACGATACGCCCCTCGTCGAGATGGCGCAGGGCTTGCCGCCGCTCATATGTCTCGCAGACTTCGGGCATGGCCAGCGCCGACATCGTGCGGGCGCCAATTCCCACCTTCTCGATCGCGCTCTCGAGCGCCAAGGCGTTCATGACGGTCGCGAGGATGCCCATCATGTCGCCGGTGACGCGAGGAATACCTTGTTCGGATACTTTGACGCCCCGAAAGATGTTGCCGCCGCCCGCCACCACCGCAACCGCCACGCCCAGCGCTTGGGCGGCGACGAGATCGGCTGCGATGCCTTCGAGCGTCGGCTGATGGATGCCGAAAGCGTCGGGACCCATCAACGCCTCGCCGGAGACCTTCACCACGACGCGCCGGTAGACGGGTTCTGTCATGGCAGCTCCTGCGATCTACCGCCGGCGCAAGCGGCGCGACACGGCGAACGCATGGGTGGGAACACCGCTCAAAAAATGCTCAGGTCGATTTGACCAAGGCGGCGACCTCGCCGCCGAAATCATTCTCCGGCCGGTCGATGCCTTCGCCCAGCGCGTAGCGCACGAATCCCGTCACCTTAATCGGACCGCCGGCCTTGCCCTCGGCTTCCTTGATCGCCTGCAAAACACTCTTGTCCGGCTCATGGATGTAGGCCTGATCGAGCAGGCAGACTTCCTTGTAGAAGGTCTTGAGTCCCGATTCGACGATCTTTTCGACCACATTCGCAGGCTTCCCCTGCGCCTTGTACTTGTCCGCGAGCACGTCCTTCTCGCGCCGGACCACCTCCGGGTCGAGACCGGAGGAATCGATGGCCTGGGGATTGGACGCAGCGACATGCATCGCGACCATGCGGCCGAAGCGCTTGAGTTCGTCGGCCTTGCCCGTGGACTCGAGCGCCACCAGCACTCCGATCTTGCCGAGGCCCTCCTCGACCGAATT
>Ga0207691_10000545_pt1 | contig 37727 bp, 29 predicted proteins | sample KBSM13metaG_FD_184327 | JGI IMG/M metagenome (GOLD analysis project Ga0207691, IMG submission 184327) | Miscanthus rhizosphere microbial communities from Kellogg Biological Station, Michigan, USA - KBS M1-3 metaG (SPAdes) (version 2) | ecosystem: Host-associated > Plants > Roots > Rhizosphere >...
CTGGTGGACACGCACGCTGCCTTTGACACTCACGCTGACCCTGCAGACAGCGTTCTTCCTCCTCACAGGACCCACCGTCACGACCCCCGCCTGGGGCATCTACGAGGACCGTTTCCCGGCTCTCCTGTTCTCACTGATGCTCACCCTCTTCATCTGTTCGATGAGCGCGGAAATTGCCGTGATCTGCTTCCGCTACGTCCCGCGGATGAGCCGCCCGTTCCGCGTCGGTTTCTCCATGCTGGGCGCCGGCTGCATCATGGGCTTCCTGGTGATGGCCGAGATGTGTCTGTCCCTCTTGGCCCGGCACCTGACATTCCTGGCCGTACTGGTCAGGCCTGACTTCCCGTACCATCAGCTGGAACTGGTCGCGACCGTCCTGGCCGGCGCCGGACTCACGATCCCGGCGGTTGCCGGCAGGGCTGCCCGCAAAAACCTGCACCGCCGGAACACCGAAACCCTCGCACGCGTCGAGGCCATCTGGTCCAAGGCGCTGCAGAGCACGTCGCTTGACCGGACCCTTGAGGCCGACCCCCAGGCGCCGGTACAGGACAGGCTGCACCGGATGGTTGTCGAAATCCGGGACGCTGAACTCGCTGCGGGCACTTCGGCGACCTTCCTGACCGCGGAGGAGCGCAGCTACCTGCTCTCCGTTGAAGCAAAGCTCCATAACTCCCCTGCCCCGGCATAGCCTGCGACAGCTACGGAAAGCCCCCATGCAACTCCTCACGCACCCGACCCGCCGAACACGCCCGAGCGGTACGGACATGTACGGGATCTACCGGAACATGGTCCTCTTCGATTTCAAGACTGAAATCCATTCGGGCTTCTTCGTCGCCTACTACCGCAACTTCGCCATCCCCTCCACAGCAAGGACCCTGGCGGCGACCGGGGAGATGAAATCCCGGCCGATGAAGCGCTCCTACGACACCGGCATCGTCCTCCACGAGATCATCGCCAACGGGTTCGAGCACGAACGCAGCCAGGCCATGATCAACCTGCTCCGCCGGGTCCACAAGGGGGTGCCCGGTACCCTGGACGACTTCGTCTACGTCCTCATGACCTTGCTTGTGCTGCCGCTGCGCTGGACCGAACGTCACGGCTGGCGCCGGCTGACGGAGCTGGAGAAGCGGGCCGCCACGGACTTCTACGCCGAACTGGGCCGGCAGATGGGGCTCGAGGGCATCCCGGCCACCTTCGCGGAGGCGGAGCGGTTCCTGGACGAATACGAGGACCGGAACATGGGCCCGAGCCCCGAGGGTTCGATGCTGTTCAATGCGACCGTCGCGGCCTTCGCCAGCCGTATCCCCGCCCTGCTTCGCCGGTTCACCCCGACCATCCTGGCGCTGATGATGGACAAAACCCAGGTCGCTGTGGCCCTGGGCCTGAAACCTGCCCCGGCAGTGCTGCGCGTGCCGTTCAATGCGGTGCTGCGGTTCCGCTCCCTCAAGGCCAGGCTGCGTCCGTTGCCGACCGAGCCCATATTTGTGCCGGGAAAGATGAACGTCGTGGCATACCCGGACGGATACACCCTGGACCAGATCGGCCCGTGGGGGAAATCAGCCAACGTCTGAGGCCCGGGTACCGGGTGTGAGAGCAGATACGGGTCGCAGGACACGGAGAGCCCCGCCGGAATCTGAACTGCTCAAATCCCGGCGGGGCTGATTGTTGTGGTGAGAGTTCGCCTTGCCTAGCCCACGTGGATGGCGGGCCGGAGTGCCTGGTCGGGCTCTGTCTCGCGGAGGATTTCGCGCACCAGCGGCGCGGTGTCGCCCTCACCCAGGAACAGGTACCGCATGAGGTGGCCGACGGGGTTGCCCTCGGACCACTCGAAATAGCACTGGGGCTTCGTGCCGGTCGAGTCGCGCATGGCCAGCAGGACGGCCGCGATCGCGTTCGGCACGGCCGGGGACTTCACCCGCAGGACCCTGTAGCCGTCCACTTCGACGCCTTCGACCCGGAGCGTGTGGCTGAACGCCGAAGGATCGGAGATTTCCACTTCCAGGAAGATGACATCCGCCGGGCCCGGGACGGGGTTCAGCCCGCGCTGTTCGTACTCTTTGTCCGCGTATTCAGCCTTGTCACCGGCCTGGCGTTTGTTGGCGATGACGTTCAGTTGCCCGTCGAAGGCAATCGAATCGGTGATGAACTGCCGGGCTGCCTCGTCGAACTCGATGGTTTCCAGCCGCAGTTCGGTGGTGCGCTGGACCCGGGAGATGAGCGAGACGACGATGATGCCGGCGATGAAGAACGCCGAGATCGCAATGCCGTCGGGCTTTTCGATGACATTGGCGGCCAGCGCGTACAGCAGGACCAGGGTCAGCGCACCGAAGCCGATGGTGCCGGCGCGGCTGTGCCGGCGGATCGCGGAGACGGTCACGGCGACGGCTCCGGAAACCATCATGGCCAGGATGCCGGTGGCGTAGGCACCTGCCTGGGCGTTGACGTCGGCGTTGAAGGCGATGGTGATGCCGACGCTCAGCACGGTGTAGACGATCACGACCGGGCGGACGGCCCGGCCCCATTCCGGCGCCATGCCGTAGGCCGGCAGGTACCGGGGCACGATGTTGATGAGCCCGGCCATGGCGGAGGCTCCGGCGAACCAGAGGATCAGGGCGCTGGAAATGTCGTATACGGTGCCGAACCCGGCGCCGAACAGGTCGTGGGCGAGGAACGCCAGGGCGCGGCCGTTGGCCTGTCCGCCCTCCTCGAACTCCTTGGCCGGGATCATGACCGTGGTGAGGAAGCTGGTGGACATCAGGTAGACGCTCATGATGGCCGCCGCCGTGGTGAGCAGCTTGCGGGTGTTCCTGACCCGGGACGCCATGACCTGCTCGGGGCTGTCGCCGGTGGCCTTGATCAGCGGCATCATCGAGACGCCGGTCTCGAACCCGGACAGGCCCAGGACCAGCAAGGGGAAGGCGATGACGGCCGGGCCGATCAGGTCCATGGGGCCGCCGCCGGCGCTGGCGAGCAGCCGGTCGGTCCAGCCGGCGATCAGGGACGGATCGGAGAAGACGTGCATGAACCCGGCGGCGACGACGGCGGCGTTCAGGAGCAGGTAGACGGCCACAAGCGGAATGGCGACGCCCACGGCCTCATTGAAGCCGAGCAGGAACACCCCGCCCAGGATCAGCAGCAGGATCACCGTGATGATCACGGCACTGCCTTTCAATCCCGCAGGGACGATCGGGTTCTCCAGCAGGTGCACCGTCGCGTCGGCTCCGGAGAGGGTGATGGTGATGATCCACGAGGTCGCCACGAACCCGAGCAGCAGCAGCACGAAGAACTTGCCGCGCCAGAACGGAAGCAGCTTCTCCAGCATGGCAACCGAGCCCTGCCCGTGCGGGCTCTCCTGCGCGACCCGGCGGTACATGGGCAGCATGCCCAGCAGGGTCAGGGCCACAATGAGCAGGGTGGCCAGCGGCGACAGGGCACCGGCGGCCAGGGCGGCGATACCGGGAAGGTAGGACAGGGTTGAGAAATAGTCGACGCCGGTCAGGCACATGACTTTCCACCAGGCGTTGGGCTTGTGATCTTCCTCGGCTTCGGGGCCGGCGGGTGCGACCTGGTTGGCCAGTAGCCAGCGGACCAGGGGCTTGCGGTCCGGGCGGTCGGCCTGCTTCAGGTCAACTTGGGCCGGGACGGCGTGGTCAGAAGTGGTCTGCATCGGATCTTTCTGTTGGTGGCCGGGCGTGTGCCGGGCAGGAGCAAGTCCTGGGAACCGGTCAATTGTAGTGCCGGGCCCCCTTTGCGGCGGCCAGCTGCAGGCCGCGTCCGGAACGGCGAGCCTACCGCGGCTCCGGTCCGGGCAGCTCCGGTCCGGCCAGCTCCGGACCGGGCGGCTCAAGTCCGGGCAGCGGGTCCTTGCCGGTCCATGTCTTCACGACCGTCCACGTGACGGCGGTGATCGGCACGGCCAGCAGCGCGCCGACAATGCCGGCCAGTATGGTGCCGGCTGCCAGGACGAGCAGTATCGCCAGGCCGTGGATGCTGAGGACCCTGCCCATCAGGACCGGCTGCAGGAAGTGGTGTTCGAGCTGGTTCACGCCGATGACCACGGCCACAACAATGAGCGCCTGGACCAGTCCGTTGGAGACCAGCGCGACGACAATGGCGAGGGTGCCAGCGACGGTAGCGCCGACGATCGGGATGAATCCGCCGATGAAGATGAACACTCCCAGCGGCAGGGCCAGCGGCACTCCCATGATGGCGAGGGTGATCCCGACGACGAGACCGTCAACCGCGGCCACCATGGCCGTGCCGCGGACATACCCGCCCAGGACGACGGTACTGCGATCCGCCGCCAGCCGTGCCTTGGCGCGCTGGTCGGCCGGCAGCATGCCAATGAGAAAGGCCCGGATTTCGGGCCCGTCCTTGAGGAAGAAGAACAGGGTGACGGCCATCAGCACCGCGCCGGTGAAGATTTCCACCGCGGTGCGGGCACCGGTGAGGGCTTCTGCACTGAACGTGCTCGAGGTGAAGAACTCCCGCACCGAGTCCATGACGGCGGTGATCTGTTGGTCGCTGACAGGGACAGGTCCGTGGTTCAGGAATGAGTGCAGTTGTTCGACCCCCGCAGCGGCCCGGGCCGTGAGCTCGCCCCACTGGTTGGAGACCAGAATGACGATGCCGGCGATGACGCTGCCGAAAACGGCGAGAATGGCCACGAACGAGGCAACCACCGCGAGGGCGCGCGGCCACGCGTGCCCGGTGAGCCAGCGGACCAGCGGGGAGATCGCTGCGGCCAGGATAACGGCGATGAGGACGGGGATGATGACGAGCGGGATGCGGCTGGCGGCCCAGATGATCGCCCATGCGAGGGCGGACACGGCGAGGACCTGCACGGAGCGGATGCTGGCGCGGCCCAGTCCGTCCGACCAGATGGCCGGCATTGCGCTGCGGGGTTCGATCATAGGGGTTCTCCCGGCGTTCGGACGCGGTGGCTAGGTCCAGCGCAGGGGTTTCGGCCTGGCCTGTTGCCACGCATCGTAGAACCGCAAGCGGGCTTCGTTGCCGCGCTGCTGCTCAAGGGCGTGCAGGCGCCCGAAGGTAAATCCGGCGCCGGGGCCAGCCGCGGCCTGCCCCGCCAGCACCAGTAGGGTTTCCCGGGTGACGACGCTGTCCTGGAAGTCTCCGAGGATCTCCTGGATGCCCTCCGCGGCCCGGGCAACGTTCGTTGCTTGAGTGCCGAAAATGGGGGCAGCCGCCTCTGCGGCATAGCGCAGCCGCTTGGCAGCCTTCCGAACTTCATGCAATGCGGCATCCTGCGGTGTCCCGCCTGCGCCGCCGTCAAGGGACCGGACCGCCGCCTTGAGGCGTTTTCGTTCCGCGGAAACGAGCCGGCCAACCGTCCCCGGCGCATCGTTGCCTGCCCCGCCGTTCAGCGGAGGTACCGCAAGGAAGGCATCGAGGGCATCGAGGAGGCGGAAGTAGCGGGTGCTGTCCAGCGCCGCCAGGCCGGCGGCAAGGCCCTGTTGCTGGACGGTGCCGAGGTGCTCCTGGATCTGCTGCGCGACTGGTCCGATCAACAGCTCCGGAGGTTCGGCACTGATCATGTCCTTTAGCCGGGCACGGATGACCTCGGCGTCCCGGGCCTGGCCCACGTTGCCGGCGAGCCACTGGAGCTCGCCCCTAAGAAACCTGGCCGACGTCGTATCTGTGAGCGTTCGAAAGGTTGCCAGTGCCGACCGCAACCGGCGGGCGGCCACCCGGAATTGATGCACGGCATCGGGCGCATTGACCCGGACGCGAGGATCATTCAGCTTCACCGCGCGTACCTGTTGGGATACGTACGAGAGCATGACGTCCGAGGCCGGCCCGTCCCGGCTCGGCTTTGGAGCCGTGGCCGGATTCTCCGGATAGTCCGGTCCGAGCGCCCGGGCGAGCTTGGACGGGTGCGTGGCGATGGTGACTCCCTCTGCGGCGCACAGAGCGTCAGCGTCCTGCAGCAGCCGACGGGGGCCGTCGGCGAGTTCCAGTTCCCATTCCCGCCACCGCGACGGTCCCGCACGGGTTAGCAGGGATTGGGCCTCGACACGGTCGTCACTGAAGTTGGCAAGGACTGCGCCGTCGGCGGCGTATAACGGCGTCAACCTCCGGCTGGTCCGGATGTGTGCAACCGGAATCAGCGCGTGGCAGCGGGTGTGGACGAGGACCAGCTGCCGCAAATTTTCCGGCACGGCATCCTGATCGCCGCCAAGCGGCTCCCGTATAGCCCGGCGCTCCCCCACGGCGACCGGCAGTTTGAGGTGCCATCCTGGATCCGGACCGGCGGACCGCCGGCACAGGGTGATCCGTTGCCTGGCCAATGCCAGTGCTTTGGTATCAAAGTAGACGGCGTCCAGCATTTCGTTCACGGGCTGCCCGGCGCGATCTACCCCTGGGATTGATGCCAGTGGCGGGAGGGCGTCGGATTCCGAAGGGCTGTACTTGCGTTCCACCTCGATCGCGTCGGCGGCCATGCTTCATTTTAGGAACTCCCGCACGCGCCGGGCGTGTGCCCAAAGGCCCCTATCGGAGGAGATTGTCACGGGAACCGGGTGCTGGGGACGGGCGGCCGCCCAGTTCAGGGCCACGGCCCTGCGGAAGGCGCACAGACGCAACGGTATGAGGCTGGAAAAATGACTTGCCCGGGCATGCGGCGGCGAGTAACTTTCGGAGCAGTGGGCCGCCGGACCGCTGGCCCCCTGCGAGAGGACCGCCATGCCAACCATAATCGGCCACCACGATGTCAAGGACAAGGATCATTGGCTTGCCTCGCCGAAGCGCGAAGAGGTGTTCGGCCCACTGGGGATCACCAACATTCGTACGTTCGTCAACCCCGAGAACCCGACGCAAGTCGCAGTGATGATGGATGTCCCTGACCTGGATGCCCTCATGGCCGCGATGCAAAATGAGGTAACGGGCGAGGCGATGGCCAGCGACGGCGTACTGCCCGAGACCCTGGTCATCCTCGTCGAGGCCAAGCCCTAGCTTCACCCGGGCGGACACCGCTGGCAGTACAGGCGAATGTGGCGAAGCTCCGGTCAAATAGCGGTTGACCGGAGCTTCGGGTCCATTATGGGCAGTGGTTCCTGTGTATTGGCCGGGAAAAGGCTGACCGCTAGTGGTTCAGCAATTCGCCCATGAGGGGCGCATTGCGGACATCGTCGGTCAGGGGGCTCAGCCCCCACACGTCCTCGATGGTGTGCAGCAAGGAATAGTGCGAGTAGGCGGCATTGGATGTGAAGTGCTTCCGCGCCGCGGGGCCGGCAAAAACCGTAGCCACCCGGTTGTCGTCTTTGCTGCCTTCATCCCACGTGAGCACCAGCAGGGAGTTCTGCGTCGTGAAGGCCGGGGATCCCAGGATCCTGGGCACTTCGCGGGCGAGCCAGTCGTCTCCGGTGCCGATGGAGCAGTCGTGGGTGTCGTGGCACATGTCCGGGCTGATGAAAGCGTAGTCCGGCAGGGTCGACGGCGACTGCAGGTCCTGCCCCAGCCGGTCATACGGAACAACATGGTCCGAGCAGGAGGCCACGTCGTCCGTCACGGCAGGGTAATACATGAACGGATTATGCTTCACCGCATACCGGCGGGAGTCATGCGCGGCGCAGGGCGCGGGCATGCCCTCGGCATACATTTTCCAGGTCCGTCCGGATTGGGTGATCTCATCGGCGATCGAACGCACATCGGCGGTGCACGAGTCCGGTTTGCAGTCGCTGGTGATCCCCGCGCTCGTTCCGCTCGTGAGGGCGAGATAGTTGGGCAGGCTCGGGTGGGTGATGGCCCGGTAGTTGGCGGCCACCGAGAATTCCGCCGCAAGCTTGTTGAAGTAGCCCGCTTCGCTGGCGCCCATGATCTGCGAGGCCGCCTTGTTCTCCTGGACGATGACCACAATGTGCGCGATTCCGCTGCTGGCCTGCCCGCCCGGGGCGGGGTGCGGGGCCGGCTGCGCGAAATACGGGGATGGTGGTGGGGCCGCGGCGGTCGGGTCCTGGCCGGGGGACGCGGGCGGCGATTCGGTCCCGGCCGGCCCGGCAGGCAGGGACCCGGCCGGTGGGGACTCGGCAGATGGGGACTGAGAAGGCGGGCCGGCCTGGAAGGGGTGCACCGACGTGCACCCCGCCAGCAGCATCGCCAGCGCCCATCCGCCGGCCAGGGAGAGTCGGCCGATCCGCGTCATCGGTCCATGCTAGCGGCCGGTATTGGTGCGGCCAATGCTGTCTGCATTCCCGGCCTCAGGCCAGGCTCAGGTCAAGAAACTGCCCGCACCCGGTCCAGGGCCCGGCTCCCCCGTGTCCGGTCACCCTCCGGGATGCAGCGCGCCGCGGACGGTGCCCAGCAGGGACAGGAACCGCTCGTTGTCCGGCAGGTCATCGATCAGCACCACACCCTCGGGAGCGGCCAGCGGAATGCGCCAGTTCGGGTATTCGGTGCTGGTGCCCGGCTGGTTCTGGGTCCGGGTCTCCCCCACGGCGTCGACCAGCGCCACCCCCAGCAGCGCTGACGGGGCCAGCGCCGTGTAGGCGTACAGCGCCTCCACCGTGGTCCGGACGTCCGTGCCGTTTTCTGCCAGCAGGCCGCGTGCCCGGACCCGGGCCAGCACGGCCTCCTGCTCGGCCGCGGCCTCGGCGCGTTCTTCCGCCACGGGCCGCCGCAACAGCCCGAGCGATTCGCGCAAGGTGACGTGTTCACCGGCGAGGTAGCCCGCCGTCGGGGGAAGATCGTGGGTGTTGACGCTGGTCAGGCACTGCTCGCGGTAGTGCTCCGGCGGAACCGGGCCATCGGCGTCGTGTTCGAACCAGAGAATCGACGTGCCGAATATCCCCCGCTCGGCCAGGTAGCCGCGGACCCACGGCTCGAACACCCCCAGGTCTTCGCCAATCACGATCGCCCCGGCCCGTTGCGCCTCGAGGGCAAGGATGCCGATGAGCGCCTCGTGGTCGTAGTGCACATAGGTGCCGCTCTCCGGCCCCCCGCCCACGGGGATCCACCACAACCGGAACAGGCCGAGAATATGGTCCACGCGGATGCCGCCCGCGTGCCGCAGCACGGTACGGAGCATGTCCCGGTAGGGGGCATAGCCGGATTCGGCGAGCCGGCCCGGATGCCATGGCGGCTGCGACCAGTTCTGGCCCAGCTGGTTGAACATGTCCGGGGGCGCACCAACGCTCACGCCCCGGGCAAGAACGCCGGAGAGGGTCCAGGCGTCGGCACCGCCGGGTTTTACCCCGACAGCGAGGTCATGGACGACGCCGATCCCCATCCCCGACTGGCGTGCCGAACGCTGGGCCGCCTCGAGCTGCTGGTCGCAGAGCCACTGCAGCCAGCAGTGGAATTCGATCCGGGCTGCCAGCCTCGGCCGCTGCTCGACACAGTACGGCGACGCCGGGGATGCCGCCGCTCCGGCCCATTCCGGCGCCGACGGCGGCAGCTCTTCGGCGAGCGCAGACCACAGCGCAAAGTCCTCGAGCCCCTGCCCCTGCTCGGCGCAGAAGTCGGCGAACTGCCGGGTGCGCGCCGGCCCGCGGCGGACCGCAAACACGCGTTCCAGCGCCGAGAGCTTTGCCGCGTAACTGGCGTTGCGGTCCAGGAGGTCCCGGGAACGGTTGGCCGCCTGCAGGCCTTCGGCCAGGCGTGCCACCTCGGCCCGGCCGGCTGCGTCCAGGTAACCGTATTCCGGGATTTCCTCCACCCGCAGGTAGAGCGGGTTGAAGAAGCGCCGTGTGGTGGGCAGGTACGGGGAGTCCTCGACCGGCGGCACTGGTTCGGCGGCATGCAGCGGATTGACGAGCACAAAGCCGGCCCCCTGCTCCCCGGCAACCTCGGCGAGGTCCCCGAGATCGGCGAAGTCGCCAATCCCCCAGGACCGGGAGGACCGCACGGAGTACAGCTGGGCCGTCAGTCCCCAGGTGCGGCGTTCCTTGAGCAGGGCCGAGGCCCGGAGCCGGCCGGGCGTAACTACCAGCGGACACTGCGCCGCCGTGCCCGCGGCGTCGGCTCTCAACGTGTGCCAGCCGAGACCGAGGCCGCCGGGTATGGCGAACGTGGCACGTCCCGTGAGGACGCCGTCGACGTCGACCGGCTGGTCCCAGTTCTCCCGCTGGGCGGCCTCATAGCTGCTGCCGTCCTCGGCGTCGATCCAGACGCGGACTTCGCTTCCGTGCGGGACGTGGACATCGACGCGGGACTCCTGTCCCTCCCTCACTACAAGGACCGGGGGCAGGATGCGCCGCCAGGGTGCCAGCCGGGACTCGGCCAGGGAGCGTTGCTGCTCCTGGGGCCCGTTGGCGGGGACCCCGAGGGCCGCCAGCACGTCCTGCAGGGTCCCGGCGGCCACGGAACGCTGCACTCCGTCCCAGCCCCAGTAGCTGGTGTCGACGCCATAGGCTGCGGCGAGTTCGCGCAGGAGCGTGTCGGCCGTATCAGTGTCCCCGGTCTGCCCGGGACTTCCGGGGGCCGCGGCGTTGCCGGCGTCTGCAGGATGATTGGGGTTTGGACGGTCCTCGGGGTTTGCGGGGGTCTCGGGGTGCGTCTGGTCCACCATGCGCCCACTCTAGACGCTGCCCCCACCGCCCGCCGCCCTTTCCGTGGATGTGGGAATCATCTACCAGTTCGTTGAGTCCTTGGCCGGCTCCCGGCGCGGACGGCTCCTTCGGCCCGTTTAGGCGCCGCTACAGCGGCCGCGCTAGCCTTGAAGCCTATGGTTGACGTCGAACGGTTCCGGATCCTCCTGCGCGAGGAACGTGACCGGAAGCTTGCCCTCCTGCCCGCCCTCCGCCGGGACATCACCTCGGTCAATGCCGCCCGCCTCGACTCCAACGTCGACGACGAACACGACCCCGAGGGCACGACGATCGCCTTCGAACTATCCCAGGCCTCCGCGCTCCTGGAACAGAGCAGGGCTTCCCTGCTGCAGATCGATGCCGCCCTTGCGCGGATGGACGAGGGCACCTACGGAATCTGCGCCGTATGCGCCACCCCGGTCCCCGAGGACCGGCTGGAGGCCAGGCCCTGGACCGCGTACTGCATCGCGCATGCCTCGGGCAAGGCATGACTCCGCCCGGCCTGCTGGGGGAACCGAACCTCGCCCTGACATGGTGGGAGCGGATCGTGGCCGGATTCACCCACGCCCCCAGCCCGCACGTGAGCAGTATTGAGCTCGTTGCGGTCATCCTGCTGGCAGTGGCCGTCTCCCTGCCCCGCCTGTCCTGGCGCTACTTTGGCCTGCTCGCCACCGTGACCCACGAACTCGGCCACGCGTTTGCCGCCCTCACCACCGGCCAGCGGCTCGGCGGCATCCGGCTGGGCCTGGACCACTCCGGCACCACCACGACGTACAGCAGGAGCCGCCTCTCCGCCGCCTGGTCGACGTTCTGGGGCTACCCCGTGCCCGCCGTCGTCGGGGCGGCGATGGTCTGGTGCGGTTTCAACGGCTGGGGGCCGGCCGCGATGTCGGTGGGCACGCTCATCCTCCTGGCGTCCTTCCTGTTCCTCCGCAACGGCGTGGGCCTCCTCATCACGGCCGCCGCCGTACTGGCCGCGGCGCTCCTGGTGCTGTTCGTGCCGCCGGTGTTCAACGGCCACGTGATGATCGTGCTGGGCCTGGCGCTGCTGGTCGCTGCCGTCAGGGACCTCGGCAAACTGGCCAACGTCCATTTGCGGCACCGGGACAGGCTCCCGACGTCGGACGCGTACCTGCTGGCCAGGGCCACCTCCATCCCCGCCGCGGTGTGGATTGCCCTCTTCGCCGTGGTTGTGGCCGGGGCATGGTGGTTTGCCTGGCAGCCGATGGCCCCTGTGTTCACGGCCGCGTTCGGGCCGTTCCCTTCCCGGCCTTAGGCTGGGACCATGAGCCTGAGTACCCACACCGACGATCCGGGATTCAGCACCAAGGGCGCGTATGTGACCGGCGGCGAGGAATTCACCCGGGATACCAACTACATTGAGGACCGGATCACCCGGGACGGTGCCACGGGCGCCCACGGCGAGCCCGGCTGGCCCGTGGAACCTGGCCGCTACCGCCTCATCGCAGCGCGCGCCTGCCCGTGGGCCAACCGCACGGTGATCGTGCGCCGGCTCCTCGGCCTGGAGGCGGTCATCTCGCTCGGCCAGCCCGGCCCCACCCATGACGCCAGGTCCTGGACGTTCGATCTCGACCCGGACGGCAGGGATCCCGTCCTCGGAATCGAACGCATCCAGGACGCCTACTTCCGCCGCTTCCCCGACTACCCCCGCGGGATTACCGTCCCGGCAATCGTGGACGTCCCCAGCGGGCAGGTAGTCACCAACAATTTCCCCCAGATCACGCTCGACTTTTCCACGGAGTGGACCCAGTACCACCGCGCCGGCGCGCCGGAGCTGTACCCGGAGCACCTCAGGGAAGAAATCGACGCCGTCAACAAGCGTGTCTTCACCGAGGTGAACAACGGCGTCTACCGCTGCGGCTTTGCCGGTTCCCAGGAGGCCTACAACGCTGCCTACGATCGGCTCTGGACGGCCCTGGACTGGCTCGAGGAACGCCTGGCGGGCCAGCGGTACCTGGTGGGCGACACGATCACGGAGGCCGACGTCCGCCTGTTCACCACACTGGCCCGCTTCGACGCCGTGTACCACGGCCATTTCAAATGCAACCGGCAAAAGCTCAGCGAGATGCCGGTCCTGTGGGCCTACGCGCGCGACTTGTTCCAGACGCCAGGGTTCGGCGACACCACCGACTTTGTGCAGATCAAGCAGCACTACTACATCGTGCATGAGGACATCAATCCCACCGGAGTGGTCCCGCGCGGACCGGAACTGGGCAACTGGCTCTCGGAGCACGGCCGCGAATCCCTCGGCGGCCGGCCGTTCGGCGACGGCACGCCGCCCGGACCGGTCCGGGCCGGCGAAGAGGTCGCCCTGGGACACGGCGCAGCCTGATGCCGACAGCGGCCGGTGCGGCTCGCTTTGCCGCGCCCGGATTTGCGGGTGTGCGTGAGCTCTTCGACTCTTTCCTTTCCGAGGATCCGGGCTACAGCGCGCAGCTGTCGGCCTACCACCACGGCACCAAGGTGCTGGACCTCTGCGGCGGACCGGGATTCGTCCCCGGCGACATCACGGGCACCTACTCCTGTTCCAAGGGAGTCGCCGCCTTCGTCATCGCCCTCCTCGTCCAGGACGGCCGGCTCGACCTTGACCGGACCGTCTCGTCCTACTGGCCCGAGTTCGGCGTCCACGGCAAGGACCGGCTCACGGTGCGGCAGGCCCTATCCCATCAGGCGGGGCTGCCCGGCGTCGCCGGCGGGTTTCCCCTGGCGGAGTTCGCCACCCCGGCCGCGGCGCGGCGTCTCGCGGCCTCGGCGCCGTTGTGGCGCCCGGGCACGGCCTTCGGCTACCACGCCCTGACCATAGGGATCCTGATGGAGGAGCTCTGCCGCCGCGTCACGGGGATGACGCTGCAGGGGCTCTACGACGAACGCATCCGCCGCCCGTGGGGCATCGACTTCTTCCTGGGCCTGCCCGAGGACCAGGAACCCCGGTACCGCGAGGTGCTCTACGACCCTGACCCGGCCCAGCCGTGGCTGGACCCGCTCAGCCTCGACGGGCTGAACAGCAACGCGCCGGTCAGCACCATCATGGAACTGCCCAACCACCGCTTGGTGCGCGCCTCGGGTATGAGCAGCGCAGGTGGTGTGGGGTCAGCCGAGGGGCTGGCCAGGCTCTACGCCGCCGCCACCACCGGAGTGGACGGCGTTCCCGCTTTCCTGAACCCCGCCACCATCGAGCTCATGGCCGCTGAGCAGGTCTGGGGACTGGACCGGTGCTCCGGGCAGGACAACGCCTTTGCCGTCGTGTTCATGAAACCCCAGCCTGGGCGGAACTTCGGCAGCCAGCTGGCCTTCGGGCACGAGGGAGCGAACGCGGCCCTCGGCTTCGCGGATCCCGGCTACGGCCTCGGGTTCGGGTATGTGCCCCGCCGCAGCGAGGAAGGCCGGACCGAGGGGCGGGCCCAGCGGCTGTCCGCGGCGGTGCGGCGGGCCGCCCACGCGGCGTCCTGACCGGCCCCGTTTCGGCTTGGGCGGCCCGCTCCGGGGTTCGTCCAGTTGTCGCACGAGCCTCCCGGCCATAGGGTGAGCCGAATGGCCATTCCCGAAAAGCAAGCCGGCAGCCCGCCCTCCGTGCTGCGCCGATGGACCCGCACCGCGGGCAGCGCTGTCGCCGCGGCGGTGCTGTGGCCCCGGCTGCAGCTGGCCCTGAAAGCCGGGCTGGCCGCGGGCGTCGCCTTCGCGATCGCACCCTTCATGCCGGGCTCAGCGGCCGACTATCCGTACTACGCCCCGCTGGGCGCCTTGGTGGCCATGTACGAGAACGTTGCCGGCTCCATGCGGCAGGGCGTCCAGACGCTCGTCGGACTGGCGATCGGGGTGGGCCTTGCGTTCATGCTGTTCAGCCTCGGCTCGCCGTCGCCGTGGACGGTCGCGGTGGTCATGGGACTGGGCGTTATCCTCGCCGGCCTGCCCAAGATCGGTTCGGGCCGGGACTGGATCCCGACGGCGGCGCTCCTGGTGCTGTTGGTCGGCGGCCATAATCCGGACACGTTCTCCTTCGGATACCTGTTCCAGATGGGCGTCGGCGTCACGGTGGGCATCGTCGTGAACCTGCTGGTCTTCCCGCCGCTGCACTTCCGGGCGGCAGAGCTAAGTATCGCGGAACTGCGCCAGGCCCTCGCCCAGCAACTCTGGGACATGGGCAAGGCGCTGAAGGAAAGCTGGCCGCCGGAGCATGTTGACTGGTCCCGCCGCTCGGAAGCGCTCGCAGCCCACGCCCGCTCCGTGCGGCTCGCCGTCGAAAAAGCCGACGCCAGCCGCCAGGCAAATCCCCGACGCCACCTGCATCCGCGCGACCTGAACCTCGACTACCGGAACCTGCGGGATCTCGAGCGCCTGACCTTCCACGTCCAGGACGTGACCCAAGTGCTCTCGGATGTCATCTGGGCCGAGGACACCCCCTTTGTGGTGCCCGACGAATACGCAGTGCCCCTCGGGGACGCCATGGCTTCCGTCGGCGACGTGCTGCGGGCTCTGGAAGAGGAACAGCCCGAACGCCAGACCGAGCTGGCGGCTGCCGCCGATGCGGCGATCAGCGAACTGACCGCCCGGATTGGCTCCGAGCAGCACAGCACGGACGCCCCGAGCGCGGTCGAATCCATCCTCTTGAGCCTGCACCGCATGCTGCGCGTGGCCACGCCCGGGCGGCCGGAGGCCAAACCGGCCACGGCGCCGGCAGACTAGGAAATACTTTCCGTCTGCCGGCGGGGCGGGCCGGTCTGACCCGGTCGGTCTGTCTGTCCTGCCCGGCTGTGGCAGCGCCGGCTATGGCAGCGCCGCGACAGAGCCGCTGAAGTGCCGGCGCCCGGACAGCGGGTTCCATGCCACGTAGTCCGAGCGCTCCCACCCGCCGCCGTCCGCCTGCACGGTGCTGATGTCGAGCGCCACGCGGGCCGGCAGGAACACGGGGGCCTCGAAGGCCACCTCCCAGGTGAACGAATCCCCCCGGACGGCACCGACGTCGGCCAGCGCCCGGGACGCCAGGTACATGCCGTGGGCAAGGGACCGCCGCTGCCCGAGGGCCTTGGCGGTCAGGACGCTCAGGTGGATGGGGTTGAAGTCTCCCGAGACGGCCGCGTAGGCACGCCCGGTATCGACGCCCAGCTGCCACAGGGCCGTGGGATCCGGCACGGAGAACGGCGGCGGCGGCACGGCCACCGAGGCCTTGTCGATCCCCGGAAGGAACACCCCCTTGGCCAGGTAGGTCGAGACCCCACGCCAGCGGACTTCATCTTGGCCGGCGGCACGGACCTCCGCGACGACATCGAGCTGCGTGCCGGCGCGGTGCCCGCGCAGGTTCTCCACCCGGGCCCGGATATCCAGGGCCTGGGTGAACAGGACCGGCGCGGACTGCACCACGGTGTTCGTCAGATGGATCATGCCCAGCAGGGGCAGCGGAAAATCGTCCCGGTTCATCACGCTCATGGCCAGCGGAAACGCCAGGGCATGGATGAAGCCGGCGGGCAGGACGTCGCTCGCGCTCTCGCCGATCAGGTGCTGGAAGGCGGTCAGGTTGGCGACGTCGGCCTTCACGCCACGGACCTCGTGGGTGTAGGCCGGCAGTTCGGTGCCGCCATGGGTGCCCAGGACCCGGCGCCGTGCCGCGGCGGCCGCCGCGTTGACGTAGAGCTTGGACAGTGCGGGCATCTCGCCCAGGATGACGGTCTGGGATCCGCTCATGCGCCGACCAGGTTCTGCCCGCAGACGCGCAGCACCTCCCCGGAAATCCCACCCGCGGCGTCGCTGGCCAGGAACGCGATGGCCTCGGCGACGTCGCCCGGCCGGCCGCCCTGCTGCAGGGAGTTGAGCCGGCGCGCCACTTCGCGGGTGGCGAACGGGATCCTGGCGGTCATCTCCGTTTCAATGAAGCCGGGCGCGACGGCGTTGATGGACCCGCCGCGTTCGCCGATCAGCGCCGCCGTGGCGCGGACCATGCCGATCACGCCGGCCTTGGACGCGGCATAGTTGGTCTGGCCGCGGTTTCCGGCGATCCCGCTGGTGGAGGCCACGGACACGATCCTGGGCGAGTCGCGGAAGTGCTCCGAGGCCAGCAGGGCCTCATTGATCCGCAGCTGCGCGGCGATGTTGACCGCGAGCACGGAGTTCCAGCGGCCGGCGTCCATGTTGGCCAGGAGCTTGTCCCGGGTGATCCCTGCGTTGTGGATCATGATGTCCAGCCGGCCATGCCGTGCCGCGGCGTGGTCGATGATCCGCTGGCCGGCGTCGTCGCGGCTGATATCCAGCTGCAGGGCCGTCCCATGGACCTCGTTGGCCACTGCCGCCAGATGCTCTCCCGCCGCCGGAATGTCCACGAGGATGAGCGTGGCACCGTCGCGGTAGAGGGTGCGGGCAATTGCGGCCCCGATGCCGCGCGCTGCGCCGGTCACCACGGCCACCTTGCCGGCCAGCGGCTTCTCGACGTCGTCGGGCAGCTGGCCGGCGCCGGAGCTGACGGTCAGGAACTGCCCGTCCACGAACGCCGAGCGGCCCGAGATGAAGAACCTCAGCGCCCCCAGTGCTGCCGGGCTCGTGGTCCGGGCGCCGTCGGCGAGCAGGATGCCGTTGCCGGTGGCGCCGGCACGGAGTTCCTTCGCCAAAGACCGCAGGAGACCGTCCACGCCCTGCCTGGCAGCCGCCGTTGCCGGTTCCGTGGCCGAGCCCGCCGTGCGGGACATAGTGATGACGCGGGCGTTCGGGGCGAGGTCACGCAGCGACGCGGCGGCGGTGAGGACCGGCTTCTCAAGATCGCCGGGGTGGGCCAGCTCGTCCAGCACCAGGATGATGGCGCCGAGCTTCTCCTTGGGTATCGCGTGGCGACGGACATCGAGGTTCCAGTCCAGCAGGGTGGCGGCGAGCTCGTCGGCGCCGCCGGTTGATCCCTGGACCAGGACCGGTCCGTCGATGAGGGGGCGGCCGGGCTCGTGCCGCCGGAGGACCACTGGCTGCGGGAGGCCGAGCCGCTTGGCGAGGTCCTTGCCGAGTCCGTGGCTGACCAGCCGGGTGTACTTGTCGCTCATCCGGTTCTCCCTAGAGTGCTTCGAGGATTGCGACGACGCCCTGGCCGCCGGCGGCGCAAATGGACACGAGGCCGCGGGCCGGACGCCCGTTGACGTCTCCCTTTTCGTGCAGCATTTTGGCCAGCGAGGCCACGATCCTGCCGCCCGTGGCCGCAAACGGGTGTCCGGCGGCCAGCGAGGAGCCGTTGACGTTCAGCTTGGCCCGGTCGATGCTGCCGAAGGCGCCGTCCAGGCCCAGGCGGGTGCGGCCGAATTCGTCGTCCTCCCATGCCGCGAGGGTGCTCAGCACCGTGCCGGCGAAAGCCTCGTGGATCTCGAAGAAGTCGATGTCCGCGAGGCTGAGATTGTGGCGTGCGAGCAGCCGGGGCACCGCGAAGGCGGGGGCCATGAGCAGCCCGTCCTTGCCGTGGACAAAGTCGACGGCGGCAGCCTCGCCGTCGATCACCGCGGCGAGCTTGGGGAGGTCGTGGGCGTCGGCCCATTCCTCGGACGCCAGCAGAACGGTGGAGGCGCCATCGGTCAGCGGGGTGGAATTGCCGGCCGTCATGGTCGCCTCGGCGCCCAGGTTCTTGCCGAAAACGGGCTTGAGGGTGGCCAGTTTCTCCGGGCTCGTGTCGGCGCGCAGGTTGGAGTCGCGGCTCAGTCCCCGGTAGGGGGTCAGGAGGTCATCGAAGAAGCCTGCGTCGTAGGCCGCGGCCAGGTTCCGGTGGCTGTTGAAGGCCAGCTCGTCCTGGGCCTCGCGGGTGATCTTCCACTGCGCCGTGGTCAGCGCCTGGTGCTCGCCCATCGACAGGCCGGTGCGCGGCTCCCCCGTGTTCGGCGCATCGGGAGCCAGATCCTTGGGACGGAGCCGGCTGAGGACCTGCAGTTTCCGGGACATGGTCTTGGCGCGGTTGAGGTCAAGGAGCACCTCGCGGAGTCCTTCGCTGACGGCGATGGGGGCGTCAGAGGCCGAGTCCACGCCGCCGGCGATCGCGGAATCGATCTGGCCCAGCTTGATCTTGTTCGCCAGGCCAAGCACCGTTTCCAGGCCGGTGGCGCAGGCCTGCTGGAGGTCATACGCCGGGGTCTCGGCGGAGAGGGCCGAGCCGAGCACCGCTTCCCGGGTGAGGTTGAAATCCCGGGAGTGCTTGAGGACCGCCCCCGCAGCCACTTCCCCGATCCGTTCGTCCTGCAGGCCGAAGCGGGCGATCAGGCCATCAAGGGCGGCCGTGAGCATGTCCTGGTTGGAGGACTTCGTGTACGCGCCTCCGGTCCGGGCGAACGGGATGCGGTTGCCGCCCACGACCACGGCCTTGCGGAGTTGTGCCGGGCCTGCGCCGGCGTGCTGTGTCTTCCCGGCGGCGGATGCGGCGGCTGGCTGGGGGCGGGGCACTGACTGTCCGTTGACGGACATGGGCTGTCTCCTTCGATCAAAGCGATTACCGATACCCAGCGTACCTGATACGCTGGGTATCGTGAACATCCCCAAAGCCACCGTGCCCGCCGGGCAGGCCGCCGTCGACGGCCGCGCTTCCCGCTGGCAGTCCCACCGCGAGGAACGGCGGCGGGAGCTGATCAAGTCGGCCCGGAAAGCGGTGCATGCCCTCGGCAGCGATGCGTCCATGGAGGACATTGCCGCAGCCGCGGGAACGTCGAAGTCCGTGTTCTACCGCTATTTCGGCGACAAAGCCGGACTCCAGCAGGCCGTGGGCGAGGTGGTCCTGAGCCAGATGCAGCGGCGCATCCAGGAGGCGGCCCAGAGCGCCCAGACGCCCCGCGAAGGCCTGTTCGCCATGGTGTCCGCGTACCTGCAAATGGCCGAGACCAGCCCGAATGTCTACACGTTCGTCACGCGCCATGCTTCCGGCGAGCCCGAAACGGCCGGCCCGTCCATGTCCACTGCGGGAGCCTTGAGCCACTTCTTCGCCGCCATCAGCGACATGATTGCCCGGCCGATGCGCAGCCATCTGGGCGGCGGCCAGGACAAGGAAGCCGTGATCGGCTACTGGCCCAACGCCGCGATCGGCCTGGTCCGGAATGCCGGCGAACAGTGGCTCGCCAGCCCGCCCGGACCGGCCAAGCCCGGCCAGGAGGCCATGGCGCGGCAGATCACGGATTGGCTCTGCTTCGGCATCGCCCCCGAGCTGCAGGCACCTCGTCCCGAAGAAGAAGCAGCACAAACGGAATCAACAGACCCGGCAGGCCAGGGCGCGCCGTAGCAGCGGCACACCGGCCCCCGCCCGCGAACTGAACTGTCAGCACTAAAGATTGTCAGAACCACAGAAGGAAACGACATGACTGAACTAGCCGACCGCACCACCGGCAACGCACCCCGCCGCCGGCCGCAACCACAACAGACGGCGGCAACCACGGCAGCCGGCCGTTCCGGCCAGCCCGGTTCCCCTGGGGCGCCCGCCGTCGACGTCGCGGCCCTTGGCGAACAGCTGCTCGGCAAGTGGGCCGACATCCGGCTGAAGTCCAGGGGCCTCGCCGGCCGCCCGGAACTGCACAAGATCGAGGGCCAGACCCACACAGAACACCGCCAACGCGTCTTCGGGCAGCTCAGGATCCTGGTGGACAATGGCGCCGTCCACCGCGCATTTCCGGAGTCCGTGGGCGGCTCCGATGACCACGGCGGCAACGTGGCCGGCTTCCAGGAACTGGTCATCGCCGACCCGTCGCTGCAGATCAAGGCCGGCGTGCAGTGGGGCCTGTTCGGCTCCGCAGTGAACCACCTCGGCACCGCGGAACACCACGAGAAATGGCTGCCCGGCATCATGAGCCTGGAGATCCCAGGCTGCTTCGCCATGACCGAGACCGGGCACGGCTCGGACGTGGCCAGCATTGCCACCACCGCCACCTACGACCCCGCCGCCGGAGAGTTCGTGGTCCACACACCGTTCCGGGCAGCGTGGAAGGACTACATCGGCAACGCCGCCACCGATGGCCTGGCCGCCGTCGTGTTCGCCCAACTGGTGACAAAGGGCGTCAACCACGGCGTGCACGCGTTCTACATGGACCTCCGGGACCCCGGGACCAAGGAGTTCCTGCCGGGCATCGGGGGCGAGGACGATGGGGTCAAGGGCGGCCTGAACGGCATCGACAACGGCCGGCTGCACTTCACGAACGTCCGGATCCCCCGCACCAACCTCCTGAACCGCTACGGCGACGTCGACCCCGAGGGCAACTACACGTCCCCCATCGCCAGCCCGGGCCGCCGCTTCTTCACCATGCTCGGCACGCTGGTCCAGGGCCGGGTCTCCCTCGACGGCGCCGCCGTGACGGCGTCGAAGCTGGCCCTGAAAACCGCCATCCAGTACGCCACCGAACGCCGGCAGTTCAATGCCTCCTCGCAGACCGACGAGGAAGTGCTGCTGGACTACCAGCGGCACCAGCGCCGGCTCTTCACCCGGCTGGCCACCACGTACGCCGCCAGCTTCGCCAGCGAGCAGCTGCTGCAGAAATTCGACGACGTCTTCTCCGGCCGCCACGACACCGACCAGGACCGCCAGGACCTCGAAACCCTGGCCGCGGCCCTGAAGCCGCTGAGCACCTGGCACGCCCTGGATACGCTGCAGGAATGCCGCGAGGCCTGCGGTGGTGCCGGATTCCTGATCGAGAACCGGTTCGCCTCGCTCCGCGCCGACCTCGACGTGTACGCCACGTTCGAAGGTGACAACACGGTCCTGCTGCAGCTGGTCGCCAAGCGCCTGCTGGCGGACTACGCCAAGGAATTCCGCACCGTCAACGTCGGCGTGCTGGCCCGCTATGTCGTGGGCCAGGCCACCGGTGCTGCGATCCACCGCACCGGACTGCGCGGCGTCGCCCAGTTCGTGGCCGACACCGGATCAGTACAGAAGGCAGCGCTGGCGATCAAGGACGAAGCAAGCCAGCGGACTCTGCTCACGGACCGCGTCCAGACCATGGTCGCGGAGGTGGCCACGGCCCTCAAGGGCGCGAACAAGCTCCCGCAGCAGCAGGGCGCCGCCTTGTTCAACGCCCACCAGCACGAACTCATCGAAGCCGCCCAGGCCCATGCGGAACTGCTGCAGTGGGAGGCCTTTACCGAGGCCCTCGGCAAGGTGACAGACCCGGGCACGCACAAAGTCCTGACGTGGCTGCGCGATCTCTTCGGCCTGTCCCTGATCGAGAAGAACCTGTCCTGGTACCTCATGAACGGCAGGCTGTCGATGCAGCGCGGACGCACTGTGGGCGAATACATCAACCGCCTGCTCGTGAAGATCCGCCCGCACGCCCTGGACCTGGTGGACGCGTTCGGGTATGGCCCGGAGCACCTCCGCGCTGAGATCTCCACCGGCGCGGAGAAGGTCCGCCAGGACGAGGCCCGGGACTACTTCCGCAAGCAGCGGGCCAGCGGCCAGGCGCCCCTGGACGAAAAGATCCTGCTTGCCCGCGCCGTTCACGGCACAAAAGCTCACGGCACCAAGGCCCAGGGCACCAAAGCCCGCAGCTGACCCAGCCGAAATGCGACGACGGCGCCGCCCCCTCAGCCGGGGCGGCGCCGTCGTCGAAGTGCAGTGACGCTGAAGTGCAGTGACGCTGTGGTGCTGTTCCGTCGCGGGGTCAGGAGCCCTGCTGGAGCACCGAGCGGTAGACCTCGAGCGTGGTCTCCGTGATGGATTCCCAGGAGAAGTGCTCCTCGGCCCTGCGCCGGCCGGCTTCGCCCATGGCGCGCGCCCGGGCAGGATCAGACACCACTTCGATGAGGGCCTCGGCAAAGTCGGTGACGAACTTCTCCGGGTCCAGAGGGATTCCCGTGCCGTCCGTGACCTGCTCGATCGGAACAAGCAGTCCGGTCTTGCCGTGCTCGACGACCTCCGGGATACCGCCGGTGGCGCTGGCCACCACGGCGGCACCGCACGCCATCGCCTCAAGGTTGACGATGCCCAGCGGTTCGTAGATGGACGGGCACGCGAACGCGGTCGCGTGGCTGAGCACCTGAATGACCTCGTTGCGCGGCAGCATCCGCTCGATCAGGATCACGCCGCTGCGCTGGCTCTGCAGCTCCTCGATCAGGCGTGCCGTCTCGGCCGCCAGTTCCGGGGTGTCCGCGGCACCGAGGCACAGCACCAGCTGGACGTCGGCCGGGAGCTTGGCGGCGGCCCGCAACAGGTACGGCACGCCCTTCTGCCGGGTGTTCCGGCCCACAAAAACAACGCTGGGGCGCTCCGGATCGATTCCGAGCGGACGGATGATGTCATCAGCCTCGTCCCGGTTCCACTGGCTGACGTCAATGCCGTTGTGGACCACCTTGACCTTGGCCGGGTCAACGTCCGGATAGCTGCGCAGGATGTCCTGGCGCATGCCTTCCGAGACGGCGATGATGGCGGCGGCGGCCTCGTAGGCGGTCTTTTCCACCCAGGAGGACACCGCGTAGCCGCCACCAAGCTGCTCGGCCTTCCACGGGCGCAGCGGCTCCAGGCTGTGCGCGCTGAGCACATGCGGGATGCCGTGAAGCAGCGACGCGATGTGTCCGGCCATGTTGGCGTACCAGGTGTGGGAGTGAACCAGGTCCGCGCCGGCGATGTCCGGAACGATCCTCAGGTCCACCCCGAGGGTCTGGATGGCGGCGTTTGCGGAGCCCAGGTCTTCGGGCACGGAATACGACGTGACAGTCGCTCCGTGGTACCCGGGCTCGCGGGGCGCGCCGAAGGCACGCACCTGAAGGTCCACGCGTTGGGCCAGCACTCGGCTGAGCTCGGCCACATGGACACCGGCGCCGCCATAAATTTCCGGCGGGAATTCTTTGGTCACAATATCTATTCGCACATGCACCAAGGTAGTCGTTACGGTGGAACTGATCTAGTGTGAAGACGTTCGGGCATGCCGGACTGTATTGGGGAGTAACGAAGGCGTTCAGGAGCTATCACCATGCCGCATCAAAAGAGAGTTTTGGCAATTGTCCTCGCAGGTGGCGAGGGAAACCGGCTCATGCCGTTGACGGCGGACCGGGCCAAGCCTGGTGTCCCGTTTGCCGGAAGCTACCGGCTCATTGACTTTGCCCTTTCAAATCTTGTGAATTCCCGCTATCTGCAAATTGTGGTGTTGACGCAATACAAGTCCCACAGCCTTGACCGGCACATTTCCGAAACGTGGCGGATGTCCACCCAGCTGGGCAACTATGTGGCCTCGGTTCCGGCTCAGCAGCGCGTCGGCAAGAGCTGGTTCCTCGGCAGCGCCAACGCCATTTATCAGTCGCTGAATCTCATTCACGACGCCAACCCCGACATCGTGGTCGTGGTCGGCGCAGACCACGTCTACCGGATGGACTTCTCCCAGATGGTGGAGCAGCACGTCGCGAGCGGGGCCAAGGCCACGGTCGCCGCGGTCCGCCAGCCGCTGCACATGGCGGACCAGTTCGGCGTGATCGAAACCGATGCGGACAACCCGGAGAAGATTGCCGCGTTCGTGGAGAAGCCGTCGTCAACGCCGGGCCTCGCGGCCGACCCCAGCCAGTTCCTGGCCTCCATGGGCAACTACGTCTTCGACGCCGATGCCCTTATCGAAGCCCTCCACGTTGACGCCGAGCGCCTCGATACCAAGCACGACATGGGCGGGGACATCATCCCGTACTTCGTCAACCAGGGCGAGGCCGGCGTCTACGACTTCACCCTTAACGACATTCCGGGCTCCACCGAACGGGACCGCACCTACTGGCGCGACGTCGGCACCATCGATTCTTTCTACGACGCCCACATGGACCTGATCTCCCCTGTTCCGGTCTTCAACCTCTACAACTCCGAGTGGCCGATCTACACCCGCCAGACAATCTCCCCGCCGGCCAAGTTTGTCCGCGGGAAGTCCAACACCGTGGGCACGGCCCTGGATTCCATCGTGGCCAGCGGCGTCGTCGTCTCCGGCGGCATCGTGGAAGGCTCCGTGCTCTCCAACGACGTCTACGTCGGCACCTCGAGCCGGGTCCTGGACTCGGTCCTGATGGACAAGGTCAACGTCGGCGAAGGCGCAGTCATCAAACGCGCCATCATCGACAAGAACGTCAAGGTGCCGGCCGGGGCCGCGATCGGGCTCGACCCCGAACTGGACCGCGCCCGCGGCTTCAAGGTCACCGACTCCGGAATCACGGTCCTGTCCAAGGGCCAGCACGTCCCGGACCCGAGCGACGCGGAACGGGCGCTCTCCGCGGCCAACCTGCGCCTGGTGCCCGACGCCGTCCGCACGGCCACCGAGAACTGGCCCGAACTGCGGGACTCCGTGGACAAGGTGGCCGAGGTCCAGGCCGCCGCTGTGGGCGCGGACGCACCGGTCAAGCAATCACCCACGGCATAGGCAGGCGGGGGCCCGGCAGGCACGTCCGGCCGGGCTCCCCGCACCCTGTAAAATTAGGGCAATGAGCTCCCCCGATCTGTCCTCCGACTTTCCCTCTGCCGAGCTTGGTCTAGCCGATCTTGGTCTTGCCGAGTTGACCCCGGAGGAAATCCAGGCCTGCCTGAAGGTACTGAACACGATCCACGCCTATGACGAGGAGCACCCGGACTACGTCTCAGTGCGCCGTGCCACCGGGAAAATGTTCAAGGCCGTCAAGCGCCACCGGCGGGTCAGCAAGCGCGATGAGATCGCCGAGGCGGACCGCGCCGTGATCGCACAGACGGCGACGGCGGCCCCCGACAGGATCGACGACGAGACGCGCGGCAACAAGCTCGCCACGTCCGCCACCGGGGAAATCGCCGGCCACCTGATCAGGTCCCGGCCGTGCTACATCTGCAAGCAGCACTACACCCAGGTGGATGCCTTCTACCACCAGCTGTGCCCCGAGTGCGCCCTGTTCAGCCACAGCAAGCGCGACGCCCGCACCGATCTGACCGGCCGCAGGGCCTTGCTGACCGGCGGCCGGGCGAAGATCGGCATGTACATCGCGCTCCGGCTCCTCCGGGACGGCGCGCACACCACCATCACCACCCGGTTCCCGAAGGACGCCGCCCGCCGCTTCGCTGCGATGGAGGACAGCGCCGACTGGCTGCACCGGCTCCGGATCGTGGGCATCGACCTCCGCGACCCGTCCCAGGTGATGGCCCTGACGGATTCCCTGGATGCCGCAGGACCGCTGGACATCATCATCAACAACGCGGCCCAGACGGTGCGGCGCTCCGGCAACGCCTACAAGCCGCTCGTCGACGCCGAGGACGAGCCGCTGCCCGCCGCCCTCCAGGCTGCCAATGGGGGCCCGGAGCTCGTCACGTTCGGCCACGCCCACGACAAGCACCCGCTTGCCCTCGCCAGCAGCGTGCTCGACCATCCAGTGCTGGCCGGTGACGCGATCACGTCCCTGGCCCTGTCCACCGGGTCGGCGTCGCTGGAGCGGATTGCCTCCGGCACCGCGATCGATGCGGGCGGACTGGTCCCGGACCTCGCCAGCATCAACAGCTGGACCCAGGTGCTGGACGAGGTGGACCCGCTGGAGATGCTCGAAGTGCAGTTGTGCAACGTGACGGCTCCGTTCCTGCTGGTCAGCCGGCTGCGGGGCGCCATGAAACGCTCCACCGCGCGGCGGAAGTACATCGTCAATGTCAGCGCCATGGAAGGCCAGTTCTCCCGCGCCTACAAGGGCCCCGGACACCCGCACACGAACATGGCCAAGGCTGCGCTGAACATGATGACGCGAACGAGCGCCCAGGAAATGCTCGACGCCGACGGCATCCTCATGACAGCCGTGGACACCGGCTGGATCACGGACGAGCGCCCGCACTACACCAAAGTCCGCCTCATGGAAGAGGGCTTCCACGCGCCCCTGGACCTAGTTGACGGCGCCGCCCGCGTGTACGACCCCATCGTGATGGGCGAATCCGGCGAGGACCAGTACGGAGTGTTCCTCAAGGACTACAAGCCAAGTCCCTGGTGACCGGCACCGACGGGCCGCGGCATCCGTCACATACGTGTCCGCCGCGGGACCTATGGCCCTAATCGGGGTCCGGGGCGGCCCGTATCGTGGCTCGACATGGACTCAACCACGCCCTCGCCGGAATACTCGCTGACCATGGACCAGTGCTGGGCGCTGCTCGACACCGAAGTCGTGGGGCGCGTGGCGCTGATCGTAGACAACCATCCGGAGATCTTCCCGGTAAATTTCGTCCTCGAACGGCGGGCGATAGCCTTCCGCACCGCCGGCGGCACGAAGCTGTGGGGCGCGATCACAGGCAAGCCGGTTGCATTCGAGATCGACGGCTACGACGCCCGCGACGAGACGGCCTGGAGCGTGATGGCGCGCGGGGAAGCCGAGGTCATCGAGAGCCAGGAGGAGAAGGACGAAATTGACTCCCTGCTCCTGGAGCCCTGGCAGCCCGGCGAGAAGGCCTACTACGTGCGTGTGGCTCCCAAAGCCCTGACCGGACGACGCTTCAAGGTCAACCGGCCCGACGTGTGGAGCACCCGGCTCTCGGATCCGCGCCGGGCCACGTTCGAATAGAATCCTCCGGCAGGATTGCGGCGTCAGCCGTGTTCTGGCGAGTGGACCACCAACACCGGGCAATGCGCATGTGCCACACAGGCGGAACTCACCGATCCGAGCAACAGCCCACCGAATCCGCCGTGGCCGCGGCGGCCCAGCACGAGCATGTCCGCGGCTTTGCTCTCCTCGATCAGCACGCGGCGGGGGTGCCCCTGGATGAGGCGGGCCTCGACGTTGTCCGGGGTGTCCGGTCCGAAAGCCTTCGCCACCGCCTCGGCCAGGATTTGGCCGGCCCGGACGTCGAAGTCGTCGATGCCGACGGCGACATAGCCGTCGTACACCGGCGGGTAGTCCCAGCACGCCAGCGCGACGACCTTGGCGGCCAGGGGCACCGCGAGGCCCTGCGCATGCCGCAACGCGGACACCGAAGCGTCCGAGCCGTCAACGCCTACTACGATCAAGCGGACGTCCCTGACTTCGTTCATTGCCATCCTTTGCCTCGTACCGGCCGAGCCTCCCGCGCCAGATGGCGACGCTCCCATGATTTCCTTCGCCCGGCCAGGCGCCTAGGGCCAAAAGGCATGCTCGCACCCCGGCCGGCGGGCGACCCGGAAGCGCTCCGGGCAACGGGCCGGAGGCGGCCTGTTGGGCACTATGACCCTTGTCCGCGCCGCCCCAGTGCACAAGAATGGCAGAGGCTGGGGTCAGCAGATGAAAGACAGCATCTCGTTACAAGAATCAGCGTGTTACTAAGAACATCGAGCGGCCCCGCAAGCGGCCGGACGGGAGAATCATGATTGCCTGGGCAGACGCAGGTCTCACTGCACCTGATGGCGGGCAGGCGGTGATCCGAGTCTTTATCCTTGATGACCACGAACTTGTCAGGCGCGGGCTGCAGGAGCTTCTCGAAGGCGAGGGGTTTGCCGTCGTCGGCAGTTCCGGATCCGCGGTGGAGGCGACCCGGCGGATTCCCGCACTGCATCCTGATGTCTGTGTGCTGGACGCCCGCCTGCCGGACGGAACCGGCATCGAGGTCTGCCGGGACGTGAGGTCGGTGGACCCGTCCTTGAACTGCATCATCCTGACGAGCTTCGACGACGAACAGGCCTTGCGCGGCGCCGTCCTGGCCGGGGCAAGCGGATACGTGCTGAAGGAGATCGGCGGCACTGACCTGATCGGCGCCCTGCGGCGGGCAGCAGCGGGCGAGTCCCTCTTCGAGGAGGGCGTGGCCGCCGGCGTCGTGGACAGCCTGGTGGAGGCCGAAGAGGTCGACCCGCGCACGTCCTCCCTCACGCCCCAGGAACGCAAGGTCCTGGAGCTGGTGGGCGGCGGACTGACCAACCGGCAGATTGCCGCCGAAATGTTCCTGGCGGAAAAGACCGTCAAGAACTATGTGTCGTCCCTGCTGGCCAAGCTTGGATTCGAACGCCGCACGCAGGCCGCCGTCTTCATCGCCAGCCCGGCATTTCCGGCGGCCGCCGTCGGGAGAACCGGCGAAGTAATCCGGCCCCGCAGCGTCGGGTAGGCTCCGCGGAAACCGGACCTTCGGGCGTGCTGGCTAAAGCGGCACTGACCATTCCAGGCTGGTACCGGAGTCGGGCGCGCTCGTGATGGTGCATTCGCCGTCGAGCATGCGCGCCCGGTCCTCGAGGTTGCTTAGCCCGTTGCGTTTTGAGGGTTGGGCGAATCCGGCGCCGTTGTCGCTGATCACCACCGTCACCCGGCCCCTGACGACCGCAACCGAGACCGAGATTGTATCCGCCCCGGAGTGCCGGATGGCGTTGCTGAGCCCCTCGGAAACCACGGCCACGACATTGTCGGCCTTGTCCGGTGTCACAGCATCCACGGGTCCCGTAATGGTCAGGCGCGGCGGGAACGGCATGGACTTCGACGAACTGCGCGTGACACGACGGATCCGGCCGCTCAGCAGTTCGATCTCGCCTGTGTTGCTCTTGAGCGAGTAAATGGTGTCGCGCAGACTGCGGATCGCCTCGTCGAGTTCGCCGGTGATGTTGCGGATGCGCTCCAGCGCCAGATCCTCCTTGGTGAAACGGGTCAGGCTCTGCACGCTCAGCCCGGCGGCGAACAGCCGTTGAATGACGAGGTCATGCAGGTCCCGGGCGATCCTGTCGCGGTCGGTGAAGACCAGAAGCTCCTCGCGCAGCCGGTGCACCCGGGCCAGTTCCAAGGCGAGGGCCACGTGGGAGCCGAAGACGGCCCCCATTTCGATGTCGGTCCGGGCGTAGCGCACCGACTCCTTGTCCCGTGCCAGCAGCAGGAGGCCATGGTGGGCACCCTGGGTACTCAGCGCCACTGCCAGCAGCGGGCCAGTGACTGCGCCGTCGACCTCCCCCAACACTTCGGATGCGTCGTCGAACAGCACCGGCTCGCCGCCTTCGAGGACACCTTCCAGGAGCTCTGAGTCCAGATGCAGTGACCGTCCCGAAAACGCGGTGCCACGCTCACCGGCAACGCCGATCACCACGTGGGCCACGCCATTGGCGGCGGGTGCCACCAGCAGGGCGAGTGAGGACGCGGACTCCTGGAGCGCCCGGCCCGCTATCGGGTCCAGGCCGCCCGAGGTGTAGTCGCGGTCCGTGCTCAGCATCAGCCCGGAGACGTCCATGCAGGCCTCCAGCCAGCGTGCCCGGCGGCGGGCGTCGTCGTAGAGCCGGGCATTTTCGATGGCGACGCCGGCCGCCGCCGCCAAGGCGACGGCCAGGGCCTCGTCTTCGGCGGAAAAGTCCTCCCCGCCTTCTTTTTCCGTGAGGTAGAGGTTGCCGAACACCACGTCCCGGACGCGGACCGGGACACCAAGGAAGGACTGCATGGGAGGGTGGTGCGCGGGGAATCCGTAGGCCTCGGGGTGCTTGCTCAGTTCATGCAGCCGGAGCGGCAACGGGTCCGTAATGAGGAGGCCAAGGACGCCGTGGCCGGTCGGCAGCGGACCGATTTGCCGTGCCAGCTGGCCATCGATGCCCACAGTGATGAAGTGGCTCAACTCGTGGTCATCACCGATGACGCCAAGGGCGCCGAACCGGGCATGCAACAACCGGCACGCTGATTCGACCACGCGCTCCAGGACAGCATCCAGGCTCAGGTCCTCGGCCAGGGCGACGACGGCTTCCAGCAGGCCGGCCATGCGTTCCTTGGATTGAAGCAGCTCTTCCGCCCGTGCGCCGAACCCCTTCAGTAGCTCCTCAACTACGGGATTTGGCTCGGACACGGTATGGCCTGAGCCCTCACCCGTTGAATGCATGTCATTGCCCCCAGTTCGCTCCGGCCAATGTAGACGCTGACGGCCCTCTGCCAGAATAGCGCGAACGACTCAGGAAAGCCTCAGAATTCGGAGATTAACCCGGCGGCTGGGTCCATTTGCCCTAGCCGCCGTCAGCCCGGCCGCGTACGCTCGCCGGCATGAGCACTGAATCGAGCCCGGGCCGTCACGAGCCAAAGGACCAGACCCACGCTGTCGAAGACCTCGACCACCACGAATGCTGGCGGCTGTTGCGCAGCGTCTCCGTCGGCAGGCTGGCGGTCTGGGTGGACGACCACCCCGATATCTTCCCGATCAACTACAAAGTGGACCACGGCACGCTGGTGTTCCGGACCGCGGAGGGCACCAAGCTGCAGGCGGCCACCGGCGGCACGCCGGTGGCGCTGGAGGCCGACGGCATCAACGCGGACACCGGAGTCGCCTGGAGCGTCGTCATCAAGGGCCAGGCCGCGCCGGTGCAGAACCCCCAGGAAGTCATGGACACCGTGGGTCTGTTGCTGTTCCCGTGGCAGGCCGGAAAGAAGGAACATTTCGTCCGGATTACGCCGGAGACCGTCACGGGCCGGCGGTTCAAGGTGGTGCCGCCCCAGACCTGGTGGACCCCGTTGGACGACGCCACGCGCTCCGGTCTCGAATAACCCGCGTCCCCCAAAAAAACACCTCTTGCGCTTTCAGATCGGGCTGCCCTGAGGGCTTCAGGGCAGCCCGATCTGATATCGCAACGCGGGGGGCGCGGCGTGCGGTCAGGCGACGCGGGTGATCTCCACGCTGACGCTGAGGGCCGATCCCCCGCCGCCGGACAGGATGCCCTTGAGCGGCGGCACGTCGCGGTAGTCGCGGCCCCGGGCCACGGTGACATGGAAGTCCCCCGCGGGTTTGTGGTTGGTCGGGTCCCAGCTGCGCCATTCGCCGTCCCACCACTCGAGCCACGCATGCGACTGGCCGGCGACCGTCTCGCCGAGCTCCGCCGTCGAACGCGGGTGAAGGTAACCGGACACGTAGCGGGCCGGGATACCGCAGCTGCGCAGTGACCCGATGGCGAGGTGTGCCAGGTCCTGGCAGACGCCCTGCCGCTGGTTCCAGGCCTGTTCGGCGTTGGTGGTGACGCCGGTGGAGCCCTTCATGTACGTCATTTCACCGCGCATCCAGGCAAAGACCGCCATGGCGGCCTCGTGCGGCGATTTCCCCTCGACGACGCCGGGAATGATGGCGAGCACCTCGGAGCCGGGACCTGTCAGCTGGGACTGGGGAATCCAGTCGCTGAACTGGTTCAGGCGTTCCGGTGCGGCCAGGACGTCCCAGCCGACGATGTCGGCCTCTGTTGCGATCTTCTCGACCCGGTGCACCTCGACGGTGGTGGTGGACAGCACCTCGAGGTGCTCGTGCGGCATCTGCATGTCGAAGGCGGTCACCCGGGTGCCCCAGTAGTCGCGGTAGCTGCTCAGGGCCGCCTGCGAGGGCGAAACCTTCATGGAGGATTCCAGGACCACCTGCTGCGGGTCCGTCAGCGGGGTCATCCGGGCCTCGTTGTAGGACAGGGTGACGCGTTTGTTGTACTTGTAGGCCGTCTTGTGGACGATGTTCAGCCGGGTCATGAAACTTCTCCCACCCAGGCCAGTTCGTCTGCCTGATTGAAGTACTTACGGGAAATGGCGTCCGAGGCCTGCGACACGGCCTTTTGCACACGCTCCATGTGCTCCGGCAGCTCCGACATGAGGTCATCGGTGCGGTGGAACTCCAGGAAGGTGCGGGCCTGCCCGACGATCCGGCGGGCGTCGTTGATGAAGCCGACGCGCTGGGCCGAGGGGTCGAGCTTCGCCAGGCACTCGTCGGCGTCGCGCAGCGCGTAGACGATGGACCGTGGGAACAGCCGGTCCAGCAGCAGGAATTCGGCCGCGTGCTGGTCCCCGAACGCCGCCCGGCGGGTCCGCAGGAAGGATTCGTAGGCCCCGGCGCAGCGGAGCATGTTCACCCAGGACATGCCGGCCGAGAGGACATCGCGGGTGGAGAGCATGCGCGCGGTCATGTCCGCACGCTCCAGCGACCGGCCCAGGACCAGGAACTGCCAGCTCTCGTCGTGGCTGACGGTGGTGTCGGCGAGGCCGCTGACCATAGCGGTGCGCTCCAGGACCCAGTTGCAGAACCGGTAGGTGCCCACCACGTCCTTGCGGTGCTGGTTGAGCCCGTAGTAGGTCGTGTTGAGGCTTTCCCAGAGCCCGGAGGAGACGGTCTCGCGGGCGCGGCGGGCGTTTTCCCGGGCGGCTCCGAGGGAACCGGCAATGGAGGTGGCACTCTGCTTGTCGTAGGCGAGGGCGTTGAGCAGTTCGGGCAGGCCGAAATCGTCACTTTGTGCGCGGGCACCCATGACGGCGAGGAGTTCCTGCGCCACGCTGCGCTGTTCCTCCATGGGCAGATGGTTGAGCCGTTCGAGGTGGACGTCGAGGATCCGGGCGGTGCCGTCGGCCCGTTCCACGTAGCGGCCGATCCAAAACAGTGACTCGGCAATACGGCTAAGCATTCGCGGTTACCTCCTGCGCGTCAGAAATCTGCTGCTGCTGTTGCTGCTCTTTCTGGCTGTCGCGCCAGTTGCTCTCCACCGGCCACACCGAAACCCGCTCGCGGACTGCGATGGTGGGCCGCGGGATCACTTCGACGGGGACCTGCGGGGAGTCGGCCAGGACCCAGGTGTCCTTGGAACCGCCGCCCTGGCTGGAATTGACGATCAGCGAGCCCTCCTTGAGCGCCACACGGGTCAGTCCGCCGGGGAGAACCCAGACGTCCTCGCCATCATTGACGGCGAAGGGGCGCAGGTCCACGTGCCGGGGGCCGAACTTGTCGCCGCTGAGCGTCGGCACCGTGGACAGCTGCAGGACCGGCTGGGCGATCCATCCGCGGGGGTCGGCGATGATCCGCTTGCGCAGGGCGTCGAGTTCATCCCTGGACGCGTCCGGGCCGATCACGAGGCCCTTGCCGCCCGAGCCGTCCACCGGTTTGACCACGAGCTCGTCCAGGCGGTCCAGGACGTGTTCCCGGGCCTCCTTCTCTTCGAGCCGGAACGTGTCCACGTTGGCGATCACGGGCTCTTCGTTGAGGTAGTACCGGATGAGGTCGGGCACGTAGCTGTAGACCAGCTTGTCATCGGCGACGCCGTTGCCCACGGCATTGGCGATCGTGACGCCGCCGGCGCGGGCGGCGTTGACCAGGCCGGGGCAGCCGAGCATGGAATCGGCACGGAACTGCAGCGGGTCCAGGAATTCGTCGTCGATGCGTTTGTAGATGACATCCACGCGCTGCTCACCCGCCGTGGTGCGCATGTAGACCCGGTTGCCGCGGCAGATGAGGTCGCGGCCCTCGACGAGTTCGACACCCATGAGTCCGGCGAGCAGGGTGTGCTCGAAGTAGGCGCTGTTGAACACGCCGGGGGTCAGGACCACCACGGTGGGATCGTCGACGCCGGAGGGCGCCGTCTTCCGCAGGGCGGACAGGAGCCGGCGGGGGTACTCCTCGACCGGACGGATGAGCTGCTGGCCGAAAGCCTCCGGCAGGCCCTTGGCCATGGCCCGGCGGTTCTCGAGGACGTAGCTGACGCCCGAGGGCACGCGCACGTTGTCCTCCAGGACCCGGAACGTGCCCTCGGCGTCGCGGACGACGTCGATTCCGGAAATGTGGACCCGGACGCCGCCGGCCGGCTCAAAGCCGTGCACCTGGCGGTGGAAGTGCGCGCTCGTCGTGACGAGCTGGCGCGGGATGACGCCGTCGGAGACCACGGTCATCTTGTCGTAGACGTCATTGAGGAAGGCTTCAAGGGCGCGGACGCGCTGGGCCACACCGCGTTCCAGGACGCTCCACTCATCGGCGGGGATCACGCGGGGGACGATGTCCAGGGGGAAGGGCCGTTCCTCACCCGCGAAGTCGAAGGTCACGCCGCGGTCCAGGAAGGTCCGGGCCATGGAATCGGCGCGGGCGCTGACGTCAGCCAACGAGAGTTCGCGCAGGGCCAGGGCCACCTGCCCGTAAGATCTCCGGGCCTGCTGGCCGGGGGCAAACATCTCGTCGTAGGCGCCGGTGCGGCTGGCGGCCTCGGAGTATTCCTGGAATAGGTCAGACATGGTCACTAGCCAACCACTTTTTTGTTCCGAAATCATTTCGGCGGCCCGCGGCGCGGCGCTCAGCGCTGGCCTCGCAGTCCGGGCCGCCTGCCGGGACGGCCGCGGTTACGGCTTTTCCGGCCGGGTACGGCAATGTAGGGGCGTGCCCCCCAAGAGATCCGCCACCGCCTCCGCCCTGAGAGAGGCCGCGCCAGGCCTGGCCGGCGCCGCGGCTGCCGTCGCCGTCGCCGTCGCCGCCCACCTGCTCCTTCCCGCGCTGCCGGCGATGACAATGGCCGTGCTCCTCGGGCTGCTGGCGGCCAACCTGCCGGGCGTGTCTGGCTGGACCGCCGGGCCGGCGCGGCCCGGGCTGGACTTCGCCGGCAAGCACCTCATGCGGGCCGGGATCGTGCTGCTGGGCCTGAAAGTCAGCCTCGGCGATGTCCTGGGCCTGGGCTGGGCCGCGCTGCTGCTCGTGACCGCCGTGGTGCTGGCCGCTTTCGCCGGGACGTACGGGATCAGCAGGCTCTTCCGGCTGCCGCCCCGCGTGGCGCTGCTGGTGGCCACGGGATTCGCCATCTGCGGGGCGTCCGCGATCGGGGCGATGGCCGCCGTGCGCAGAATCCGGCAGGAGGAAACCGTGCTGCCGGTGGCGCTCGTGACCCTGTGCGGCACGCTGGCGATCGGTGTGCTGCCGTTGCTCGCGCGGCCGCTGGGCCTGGGTCCGGAGATCTTCGGGGCGTGGACCGGCGCCTCCGTGCACGACGTCGGGCAGGTGGTCGCCACCGCCCAGACCGCCGGTACCGCGGCGCTGGCCGTCGCCGTCGTCGTCAAACTCACCCGGGTGATCCTGCTGGCGCCGATGGTCGCCGCCGCGGGCTTCCATCACCGGCTGGGCACCGCAGCCGACGGCGCCAAGCGCCCCCCGGTGGTCCCGCTGTTCGTCATCGGATTCGTGGCCCTGGCGGGCCTGCGCACCACCGGGTGGCTCTCCCCCGCGGCCCTGGACGCGGCCGCCACCGTCCAGGACCTGCTGCTCGGCATGGCGCTCTTCGGGCTGGGCTCCGCCGTCCGGGTGGGCCAGCTGCTGCACACCGGCGCACGCGCGCTGCTGGCCGCGCTGGCGTCCTGGCTGCTGATCGCCCTGCTCGGGCTGGCGGCCGCCTTCCTGATGTTCCCGCCGGCGTGACCGGGCACACACGCTCCCGTGATTAGATAGCGGGGTGTCAAACCAGAATCTGAGCCGCGACGAGGCCGCGGACCGCGCCGCCCTCATCACCACTCACAGCTACGATGTCTCCCTTGACGTCCGGCAGGCGGCCGACCCGAACGTCGCCGGCTACACGAGCCGCAGCATCATCTCCTTCTCGGCCAGCGAACCCGGGGCGACGACCTTCGTGGATTTCATCGCCGGCAGCGTGCACAGCGTCTTCCTCAACGGCAAGGGACTCGCCGTCGCCGACGTCGTGGACGGTTCCCGGATCCGGCTCGAGAACCTGCAGCCGGAGAACCAGGTCACCATCACGGGAACCGCCCTGTACAGCACCTCCGGTGAAGGCATGCACCGCTTCGTCGATCCCGCCGACGGCCAGTGCTACCTCTACACGCAGTATGAACCCGCCGACGCCCGCCGGGTGTTCGCGAACTTCGAACAGCCCGACCTGAAGGCCGAGTTCACCTTCCACGTCATGGCCCCCTCCGCCTGGCAGGTGTCCTCCAACGGCGCCGAGGTGCTGCGCACCCAACTGACGAGTGATCCCGCCACGAGCCGCTGGGACTTCGCGCCCACCAAGGCGATGTCCACCTACATCACCACCGTCCTCGCCGGACCGTACTTCAAGGCCGAGGACGCCTGGCGCGGCACGCTCGCCGACGGCACCGTTCTGGACGTACCGCTGGCGCTCTACTGCCGCGCCTCCATGGCCGCATCCTTCGACACCGACGCCCTGTTCCGCCTCACCAGGAACGGGCTGTCCTTCTTCAACGAACTCTTTGATTTCCCTTACCCGTGGGGCAAATACGAGCAGGCGTTCGTCCCCGAGTACAACCTCGGCGCCATGGAAAACCCGGGCCTGGTGACCTTCACCGAAAGCTACGTCTTCACCTCCCGGGCCGCCGATTCGCAGTACCAGGCCCGCGCCAACACGCTCCTGCACGAGATGGCGCACATGTGGTTCGGGGACCTCGTCACCATGAAGTGGTGGGATGATTTGTGGCTCAAGGAATCCTTCGCGGATTACATGGGCACCCTCGGCGTGGACCGGACCACGGACTGGGACACGGCCTGGGTGAACTTCGCCAACAACCGCAAGGCGTGGGCCTACGTCCAGGACCAGCTGCCCACCACCCACCCGATCGTCGCCGACATCCCGGACCTGGAAGCCGCGAAGCAGAACTTCGACGGCATCACCTACGCCAAGGGCGCTTCGGTGCTCAAGCAGCTGGTGGCCTACGTCGGGTTCGAGGCCTTCATCGCCGGGTCCCGCCAGTACTTCCGGGACCACGCCTACGGAAACACCACCCTCGCCGAACTGCTGGCCGCCCTGAGCGCGGCGTCCGGCCGCGACCTCAGCGAATGGGCCCGCCAATGGCTCCAGACCTCCGGCATCTCCACCCTGTCCAGCGAGATCACCAAATCCACCGAAGTCAGCAGCGCGCTCAGCTCCGTCACCGTCCTGCAGGACGCCGTGGATCCCACCACCGGCCGGCAGGAGCCCCGCCCGCACCGGCTGCGGATCGGCCTCTACGATTTCGACGGCGCCGGCGCCCTGGTCCGCACGGACAGCGTCGAGACCGATGTCCGCGGCGCCCGGACCGACGTGACCGCGCTGGCCGGCAAACCGCGGCCTGCGCTGCTGCTGGTCAATGACGAGGACCTCAGCTACGCCAAGGTCCGGCTGGACCCGCATTCCGAGGCCACTGTCCGCGGCTCCCTGGACAAGCTGGAGGACCCCATGGCGCGGGCGCTGTGCTGGACGGCGCTGTGGGACTCGGCCCGGGATGCCGTCACACCGGCCGCACTCTATGTCGACGCCGTCGAGCGCTTCGGGCCCGCGGAGCCGGGCATCGGCGTCCTCCTCAACGTGCTGGGCAATGCCTCGACGGCGGTGGAACGCTACGTGCCCCGGGGCCCGCGCGATGCCGTGCGCCACGGCTTCCTCACCACGGCCGCCGAACAGCTGCAGGCGGCAGCCCCGGGTTCCGACCAGCAATTGGCCTGGGCCCGGACCCTTGCCGCAACCAGCCGCTACGACGCCGGCCGGCTGGGCCTGCTCCGGGGCATCCTGGACGGCAGCACGGTAATCGAAGGCCTCGCCGTGGACGCCGAACTGCGCTGGAATCTCTGGCATGCCCTGGCGGCCAACGGCCAGGCCT
>Ga0207691_10000548_pt1 | contig 37614 bp, 29 predicted proteins | sample KBSM13metaG_FD_184327 | JGI IMG/M metagenome (GOLD analysis project Ga0207691, IMG submission 184327) | Miscanthus rhizosphere microbial communities from Kellogg Biological Station, Michigan, USA - KBS M1-3 metaG (SPAdes) (version 2) | ecosystem: Host-associated > Plants > Roots > Rhizosphere >...
CGCACCGCTCGAGCGGTGCCGCCTTTTTTCGCAAGACGGAGTTTGTGCGCGGCCGCGCCGATTTACGTCAGCCGCACTCGCTGAAGCCGCAAACGTGGCACTTCACGCAGCCCTCGGCGTACTCGAGCTGCGAGCCGCAGTCCGGACACGTCCCGATGAATGACTGGGCACCGTCGTCGAAGCCCATCTGCACCTGCTCGCCAGCTGGCGTGCTGCGAGCGACGGTCACTTCCTCGCGGATGGGCGCCGAGTTGCTCGGGCCGCGCGTGTCGCGAAGCAGCTCCTGCTGGATGCCGAGCTGTTTTTCCTGATACCAGTCGTAGAGCGCGATACCGATGGCATCGGGAACCGAGAGCACCTTGTTCGGTCCGAGGCCCACCGCGCGGTCCGAGGAGATACCGCGGAGCTGCTTGTGGATCTCCATGAGCGGAATGCCCGAGCGCAGCGCGAGCGAGATGAGGCGCCCCATCGCCTCGGCATCAGCCATCGCCGAGCCGCCGGCCTTGCCGAGGTTGATGAAGACCTCGAACGGCTGACCGCGATCGTCCTCGGTGATGTGGACGAACATGGTGCCTAACGGCGTCTCCTTGCGAATGGACGTCCCGCGCAGCTTGTCGGGACGCGAGCGCTTCTGGCGACGCTGCAGGTTCTCGGCTTCCGTGTCGTAGAGCGCCTTCTTGAGCCGCTCGATCTCGGCGTCGAGCTCCGCCATCGTGCCCTTGAGCTCCGCCACCTCGCGCTTGTCCGACGGCGCACCGTCACGCTCCGACTTGGCCTTCTCGGTAGCGCCCGTCGAGAGCACCTGGTTGTCGCGCGAGCCGTCGCGGTACACCGTGACGCCCTTGCACTTCATGTCGTACGCGAGCTCGTAGATCGCGCGCACGTCGGCGACGGTGGCGGTGTGCGCGAAATTCGTCGTCTTCGAGATGGCCGAGTCGCAGTGCTCCTGGAAGGCGGCCTGCATGCGCATGTGCCACTCGGGCGCGATGGAGTTCGCGGTGACGAACACGCGCTGCCAACGCTCGGGGACTTCGGGAAAGTCGACGCGGCCTTCCCGCGCGATGCGCTCCATGAGCTCGGGCGAGTACCAGCCCTCGCGCTGCGCAATGGCGACGAAATCCTCGTTCACGTCGGGCATCATGACGCCCGCCTGATTGCGCATGAACGCGACGGCGAACAGCGGCTCGAGGCCCGACGAGCAGCCGGCGATGATGGAGATGGTGCCGGTGGGCGCGACGGTGGTGACGTTGCAGTTGCGCAGCAGCTGCATCCGGCGGATGCGCTTGCCTTCGCTGTCGCGGGCGCACGTCTCATCGGGGCCCCAGATGGAGCGCGCCCATTCGGGGAACGCGCCGCGGTCGTTCGCGAGGCGCTCGCTTTCCTTCTTGGACTCGACGTCCACGAACTCCATGACCTTGCGACCGAACTCCACGCCCTCGGGCGAATCGTAGGCGATCCCGAGCCTAACGAGCGCGTCAGCGAAGCCCATGATGCCAAGCCCGATGCGGCGGATGCGCTTGGACAGGGCGTCGATCTCCGGCAACGGGTACTTGTTGACGTCGATGATATTGTCGAGGAAGTGCGTCGAGAGCGCGATGTCGCCGGCGAACTCTTTCCAGTCCATCTGCCCATCGCGGACGTAATAGCCGACGTTGATGGAGCCGAGGTTGCAGACATCGTAGGCGAGGAGCGGCTGCTCGCCGCAGGGGTTCGTCGCCTCGTAGGAGCCGAGGTGCGGCACCGGGTTGTAGCGGTTCGCTTCGTCGATGAAGAAGCAGCCCGGCTCGCCGGTGCGCCACGCGCCGTCGATCATCTTGTTCCACACCATCTGCGCGTCGAGCTGACCGACCACCTGCTTGGTGGCCGGGTCGACGAGGTCGTAGCTCGTCCCGGTCTTCACCGCCTGCATGAAGTTGTCGGTCACCGCGACGGAGATGTTGAAGTTCGTGATCTGCGTCAGGTCTTCCTTACAGGAGATGAACTCCATGATGTCCGGGTGATCGACGCGCAGGATGCCCATGTTGGCGCCGCGTCGGGTGCCTCCCTGCTTCACCGCGTCCGTGGACGCGTCATAGAGCTTCATGAACGAGATGGGTCCGCTCGCCACGCCGGTAGTGGAGCGCACCATCGAGCCGTGAGGACGAAGCCGCGAGAACGAGAAGCCGGTACCGCCGCCGCTCTGGTGGATAAGCGCCATCGAACGAAGCGTGTCGTAGATGCCATTCCGCCCGTTCGACAGTGCGTCCTCGACAGGGAGCACAAAGCAGGCGGAGAGTTGTCCGAGCGGGCGACCGGCGTTCATGAGCGTGGGCGAGTTCGGCTCGAACCGGCGCTCCGTCATGAGGCGGTAGAACTGTTCGGCCACTTCAGTAACCGCACCCTCGCTCGCACCGTACCGACGATCCGCTTCAGCGACGACCGTGGACACCCGCCAAAACATGTCTTCGGGGGTCTCGGTCGGCTTGCCACTCTTGTCTTTCACCAGATAGCGCTTTTCGAGAACCGTGCGCGCGTTCTGGCTAAGAGCGGCGGGGCCGACGGGGGGCTGCAAGGGTAGGGGCATATTTACATCTCCCTGGAAAGCGTAAAAAGCGTAGCGTTACGACGACTGACAGGGCGGCGGGGCGGGAACCTCGGCTTCGCGCGGAGCGGCGAAGAGGGCGCAGTTTATGGGCGTTCGTGAAACCGCGCCAGTCCGCACGTAAGTGATCATGCAGCAACGACTTATTCTTTGCACATCACGAATCTCAATCCGAGCTCGACTTTTCCACGGCCGCTGGATTACACCGCTCTCACGTTCGCCACGAAATCTACCCCGTTCGCGACTGCGATGGCTGCCTAACGCGCCGTGCATAGTCAACTCGGTGACAGTAAAGCGGTTGCGCAATCCAACGACCACATTCGCGGTTCCCGCGCAGCGCTCCGTCCGTCGAGCACGGTAGTCGACCGTTGGGAGCGCGCCGGTCGCACGTCAGGTGTTCTTGCCCAGAAACACGTGCAGCGTGCGTGCCACTGGCGCCCTCGCAGGCCGAACGCCGACAAGCACTTAGGCTGAGTTCGGCTGCTCCGATTGGATTCTGCGGGCGAACTCGCCACGACGGTGGCGCTCGGCCAACTCGAGATACGCGGCCACCGCTGATGCTCCTCGAGTGCGCAATGTCTCGTCCGCCGAACGCACGATCCGGCCAGGCACGCCGAGCACCAGGGAATTCGGTGGGATCACCATCCCCTCGCTACACACCGCGCCAGCGCCGACGAGGGAGCCACGACCCACGACGACGCGATTGAGCACGATCGCGCCCATCGCGATGAGACAGTCGTCCTCGACGGTCGCACCGTGCACGATCGCTCGATGCCCGATCGCGACGCGCGCGCCGATCGTGCAGGGCAACCCGGGATCGACGTGAATCACGACGCCGTCCTGCACGTTGCTCGACTCACCGATGGTGATCGGTGCGGAATCGGCGCGGATCACTGCGCTCGGCCACACCGAGGCGCGCGGGCCGAGCGTGACGTCGCCGCACACGAAAGCGGCGGGGTGGATGAATGCCGTCGGATGAATGGTCACGGCTGCTGGACCTGTCGGCCCAACGCGCGGAAATACGCCACGAGGCCATCGGCGACGCCTAACGCGTAGCGCTCCTGGAATTCCACCGTACGCACCGCCGCCTCCTGCTCGGGAATCATGATGAATGCACCCTCGCAGAGAACCGATGGCATCCAGGGGTGTCGCAGATCCGACAGGTTGTCGTAGAAGATGCCGAGGTCGCGGAGCCCCATCCGGAGAACCATGCCGCGCTGGACCTCGCGCGCGAGCGGCTCGGACGACGGATGAAAATAGTACGATCCCGTCCCGTTCGCGGTGAACGGATTCACGCCGTCAGGAAGGGCGTTGAGGTGAATGGATACGAAGGCGTGTGCTCCCGCCTGACGTGCAAGCACGGGGCGGATCGCCAGCGCAAGCGGATCGGCCGTCGTCCGCGTCATCACGACGCGGGCTCCGCGCGCCTCGAGAATCGTCTTGAGACGCTGGCTGATCGCGAGCGTCGGGACCGCTTCGTATAAGCCTGTGGGACCGGTGGAGCCCGCTGGCGGATGGCCGGCATTCACCACGATCGTCAGCCCCTTGAGCGGCGACGCCGCATCGATCGCCGGCTGGCGACGGATACGAAGCGTGAACGCGCCGCGATCCCACATGGGGAGGTAGCCGTATGGCGCGTGAGCGAGGTCGATCTCGAAGCGGGCGCGGTCGCTCGTCTCCTGGTACCAGCGCACGCGTCGCACGAGGGAGTCATCGCCGACGTAGCCGATGATATCCGTGTTCGCCTGCACGCCATACATCACCAGCACCAGCGTGTTGCCCTGCTCGCGAACCTCGAACGGTGGTCGATCTCCAGTCGGGATGACGACGTCCACCCAGTCGCGCGACGCGACGACGCGCGCGTTGCCCGCGGTGCGGCGCGGCCCTGCGATGCCGGCTGGAAGCTCCGTCACGTCGCCGGCCGCGGCCCACGCCTCGAGCCCGGAATCGAGTCGAACGCGGACCATATCGCCAACCCGACCCGTGGCTTCCAGCGTGGTCCCGGCGAAGAGCAGCCACTTGTACGTCCCGTTAGGCACCGGCCGCAGGATCACCACACGGTCGGTATCGGGCACGCCGGCTCCGCCGGTGAGACGGACCCACCGTACCCGCAGTGGGTCGTCGACCGTAACGTCTCGGATCGCGAAGCGGGCCGTGTCGAGTCCGCGACCGACGACCAGTTCCGCGCCACCCGCGAGCACGTCGGCAGGGGCGTCGGTTGACCAGACGAACGGGTCGACGTCGTTCGGACCGACGGTAACCCGGAGGGAATCCAGTGCACGCGCGGCATTCACGAGCCGGCGTTCGCTTCCGTCCCTCAGCCGAAGGGTTACGGCCGCGTTTCTCGGTGCGCGCAGGCTCACGCGAACGCGCTCGCCGGCGCGCGCGAGGCGGACGCCGCGCGGCGATACACTGGCCGTGTCCACCACCAAGCGACCGGTGTCAGCGAGCACGAGGCGCGGCGGCAGCAGCTTGATGGGATGATCGGCCCGCGCGGTATCGGCCCCACGCGCAGCGACGATCGCGTATCGCGGCGCGGTCGCTGGAGGCACCGGCAAGTACGCGATGAAGCTTCCGTTGGCTACGACGGGCACCGGCGTGCCGTTGATGCGGACGGTCGCCCGCCCGCTGCCAACGGTGCCGAAAATGAAGTTCGAGTCTCGCGCCTGAACAACGGCGCCGGCCGGCGGGTAAACCACACGGACGGCGAGCGGCCCATCGACCAGTGCGACCGGCGGGAGGGCCGCCGCAGCGACGGGTGCCGCCGATCGGGCCGCCGGTGACCGCGCCGGAGCGCATGCCAGGACCGCTGCCGCGACGCCGGCGATGAGGCGCGGAACACGCGTTCGTGCGCGAACTCGTGAGCAGTGGGGCCTATCATCGAGCATGGCGGTGAAAGTAATGTCGTGCCATTCGCTCTCGCGACCGTCGAACGACCCGTCTGCTTCGATTCGACAGTCGAAATTGCCCCTGGTTTTGCCGACCCGTATATATTCGTGACCTTCGCGCGCCTCTGGCCGCCATACCCGTCCGCCCCGACGCTTCCGGAGCACGTTTGACGGTCAACCACCATCCGACGCCGACGGATCCGATCACGCCTCCTGGCGCGATCGTGCTGCACGTCTTTGCGCATTCGGACGTGGGTCGCACGCGAGAGCACAACGAGGACGCGTTCGTCGTCGCGGACCTCGCACGGGGCGAACCCCTCTCGTTCGACCACCTCCGGACGGAACGCGTCGGTCCACGCGGCACACTGTTCATGGTGGCCGACGGCATGGGCGGGGCCGCCGCTGGCGAGATCGCAAGCGAGATGGCCGTCGAAGTCGTGCTCCAGCAGATGCGCCGGCGCTGGCGCGACGGGGCTACGGTAGAACCCGTCGCCTTCGTGGGAACGCTCAAGGCCGCGACCGAAGTCGCGAACGCCACGATCCACCACTACGCGGCCGACCACCCCGAGCTTCGGGGTATGGGCACTACCGCGACGATCGCCGGTCTCCTCGGCGACACGCTCTACCTCGCCCAGGTTGGTGATAGTCGAGCATACCTGGTGCGGGACGGCGTCGCGATTCAGATCACGAAGGACCAGTCCCTGATGCAGAAGCTCATCGAGGCTGGCGAGATCACGGTCGAAGAAGCGGAGTTGAGCGACCGCCGCAACATCATTCTGCAGGCGCTCGGACCCGAGCCGCACGTGAAGATCGATCTCACGCACCAGCGCGTGCGGCGCGACGACGTGCTCGTACTCTGCAGCGACGGGCTATCGGGGCTCGTGAAGCCGGATCAGATCGCGCGGGCAGTGACCGAGGAGGCGAGCCCCGAACTGGCGGCTGAACGACTGGTGGAGCTCGCGAACTCCTCGGGTGGCCCGGACAACATTACCGTCGTCGTTGCGCGGTTCGACGGCTCAGGGCTCGAATCCGCTGCTCCGGTCGACGAAGTTGGGCACCGGGTGTTCGACTCACCGGACCTCGTAACCCCGACGTCGACGTCGCCCATCGTGCGGGTGGAGTCGATTCCGGAGCCCGTCAGCATCATTCCCCAGGTGGAGGAGACGCCGCCGGACATCGAGCGAAAGAAGCGCGGCGTCCTGTATGTCCGTGTCCTCGCGGCGGTCGGAATCGGGCTGACGCTCGTGTTTCTCTGGCAGGTGCTGACGAAGCTCTGAACCGCACGCGCCCTGCCTGTCGGCGGGTCACACGCGGCGAACGAGCCACCGGCCGGCAGCCCTGACCATCGCCGGGACGGCACTCCAGCACGCGACAACGAGGCTCGCGCCAGCGAGCGAGAGCTCGTGCGCGGGATGGCCGCACCAGACGACAGCCGTATCGCGGCCAAGGCGTCGGGCCTCGGCGCATAACGCGGCCGCATCGCTGATGGCGCGAGCGTCAACGTGACTCAGGCTGGACGCGTTTGTGCCGGGCGGCAGGAGCACCACCACGAGCGTGGACCGCACCACACCCGATGGCGTCGTCACGTGCCTAACGCTCGACCCATCCCCGCCGGCGTCCGCGATGCCGGCCGCGAATGCGGCGACGATGGACGGCACGCCCGCCTGCTGGGATGCGCCGACAACTGCAACCTCGATGGGCGACGCGACGCGCACGCTGCGCCCGCGAATCACGGCGATCGCGCGCTCTCCGACGTCGCCGAGCCACGCGTGGTCGTCCGCGGAGCGCGCGAGGAACGACGAGGGCGCGCTCGCCATTTCCGCCCTGAGGCGCTGCCGACTACCCGCATCGTGCACGCGTTCGCGGTCGAGGCGTCCGGCCTGCACGGCATCCATCAGCGCTCGCAGCTCGACGTCGACGTTCGCGGGGCGCACGACGAGATCGATCCCGGCAGCAACCATGTCCGCGGCAGCTACGCGCGCGCCGGTCTGAACGGCGAGCGACTCGGCGTCGGCGATGGCGAGACCGTCGAAGCCGAGTTGACCGCGGAGCAGCTTCTGAAGAATGGGCCGTGACAACGGAGCCGGAGCGCCGCTGGGATCGAGTGCCGAGTACCTCGCGTCGGCGATCATGACGCCGGCGACGCCGGCGTCGATCGTTGCGCGAAACGGAACGAGGTCCGTCGCATAGAGAGAATCATCGCTGTCGCGCACGGTTGGCATCTCGAAGGCAGTCCGGATGATGCGACCAGCGCCGGGAAAGTGCCCCGCGAAACAGAGCACGCCTTCCGCCTGCGCGGCATCCACCCACTCCGATGCAGCGGCTGAGACCAGCGTCGCATCCGTGCCGAACATGTCGGCGCTGGCGCTGACAGCGACGTCACACGACGGCGCGAACAACGCGTTGCATCCGGCACGCCGAGCCTCCCGCGCCACGATGTGCGCGACGCGTCGGACGACGAGCGACTCGCGGAGCGACGCGATGGCGCCCGGTGGTGGCAACGCGACGGGATCACCCCACTCGGCAGCCGCGATCGTCGATGGCGCAATCGCGATGATCGGAGCGCTGTCAGCCTGACGCCGGATGTCCGCGGCCAGGGCCGAAACGGCATCGCACGACCCGCCCTCGATCAGGAACCCGCCGACGCCGGCCGCGAGCGCGCGGCTCACCGCCGGTCGCACCGGCGCGAACCCAAGCGTCGCATCCCACCGGATCGACGGCAGCAGGAGTCGCGCGATCTCGCGCATTGGCTCTCGTGACCTATGCCTAACGCATTCAGGCTGGCGTGCGCTGGCCCAGGATGCGCGGCCCACGCGCGCCGGTGACGCTAGGCAAGTTGCCGGGCTCGCCCACGAGGTGCAGGTAACCGAGCAGGGCGAACGCCACCGCCTCCTTGGCCTCACCGTCAAAGAAGACGTCGCTGAAGCGCCGAACGACGACCGACGGAAGCGCGCTCGTGATCGCGTCGACGAGCGCCGGATTCTCGGCACCGCCGCCAGAGACGACGAGCTCGCGGACTGGCTCGGGCACGAACCGGCTGAACGCATCCGCGATGCTGGCCGCCGTTAGGCTGACGGCCGTCGCGACGATGTCGCCAGGCGATGCAGCCGGCTTCTCGGCGCGGCACCGCTCGATGAACGCGGAGATGAACGTCGGATCGAACAGCTCACGACCGGTCGACTTGGGCGGCGCACTCGCGAAGTACGGATCCGCGAGCACGTGCCGCACGACCGCGTCGATCGGCGTGCCGCTCCGTGCCAGCTTGCCATCGACATCGTACTCGAGGCCGGGAGCGACGACACGCGTGACGCCATCGATGACGACGACGCCCGGCCCGGTGTCGAACGCGCGAGTGGAGATCGTGACGCCGCCCGGCGGAACGATGGTCACGTTGCCAATGCCGCCGAGGTTCTGGAGGGCACGCCAATCGGTCGGGTGCGCGAACAAGAGTGCGTCGGCGGCCGGGACGAGCGGAGCGCCCTGCCCCGCGGCGGCGACGTCGCGGACACGAAAGTCGCTGACCACGTCGATCCCGGTGCGCTCGGCGATCACGGCCGGTTGGCCGAATTGCCACGTCGAGTGACCGGGCTCGTGCCACACGGTCTGGCCGTGGCTTGCGATCGCGGCAACGTCGGCGCGTCCGACGCCTGCGTCGGCGATGGCGGCGATCGCGGCGTCGGCCAGCCAGTCGCCGAGGTCGAACGCGAGGCGGCAGTACTCGCGCGGCGTCGTTCCGATGAGTGCCGTCGCGAGTCGCTGGCGCTGGGCGGCGTCGTACGACCTGACGCTCATGCCTAACAACTCGTAGGTGAATCGTCCGTCATCGCTGCGATCGAAGCGGACGACGGCGGCGGAGATGCCGTCGAGCGACGTGCCGGACATGAGTCCGACGAGGACGCGCGATGTTGAAGCCGGCTGCGTCACGTCGGTACCGGTGGGGGTGCGTCGGCGACCACGCGGCGAATGACGCCACCGGCGGCTTCGAGCGCTTTCAAGGCGCCGTCGCGATCGACGCCGAGCTTCTGCATCACGATCGCGGTCTTCACGCTGCGGTCGGCCGCGCCGATGAACACACGCGCTTCGTCGCGCGAGATGCCGCACACTTCGGCGACGATGCGCTCGCTGCGGTCGACGAGCTTCGCGTTCGTGGCGCGCAGGTCGACCATCAGGTTGCCGTACGTCTTGCCGATGCGAATCATTGCGCCGGTGGTGATCATGTTGAGCACCATCTTCGTCGCGGTCCCGGCCTTGAGCCGCGTGGAGCCAGTGACGACTTCGGGCCCAACGATGGCGATGACGGCGACGTCGAGTTGCGCGGTGAGCTCGGCGGAGATCGGCGTGCAGGCGACGAATGCGGTGCGCGCGTGCCTCGCGCGCGCGCGAGCAATCGCGCCGTGCACGAAGGGTGTGGTGCCTGACGCGGCCACACCGACGACGACATCGTGCTCGCCGACTGCATGCTCGTCCATCACCGCTGCACCACCGGCGGGCGAGTCCTCAGCGCCTTCCTGCGCACGGAGGATGGCCGGGAATCCGCCGGCGATTATCCCCTGCACCATCTCGGGGTCGCTGCCGAACGTCGGCGGGCACTCGCTCGCATCGAGCACTCCGAGCCGTCCCGAGGTGCCAGCACCGACGTAGAACAGCCGACCGCCGCGGCGGAACGCGTCTTCGGTGATCGCGATGACACGCGCGATCTGCTCGCGCTGGCTGGCGACCGCGTCAGCGACCGAGCGGTCTTCGGCGTTCATGAGATCGACGATCTCGAGTGGCGTGGCGAGATCGATGTTCGCCGTTCGCGGATTGCGCCGTTCGGTGACGCGCGGATCGAGTGGTGGCGCCTGACGAGTCACGACGAAGTCACGACGAGATGATGGGAGTGACAGGCAGTGCCGCTCGTTGACGGCGGCGCGCGTTCACTGTCGGGGGCGGGGATCGCGCGGCTAAGTTATCCAACACGCGCGAACGAAGGCAAGCGTTCGGCGTCCGTCCTCTCGTCGCGACCGGAGTCGTCCGATGCCGACCACGCTTCTCAGCAAATTCACAGCAGGCGCCACGGTGCTCGCCGCGTGCACCGCAGTCGCCGCGTGTCGCACCGCGCGCACGTCGGATCCCATGGCCGACAAGTGTGTGACATCAGTCGGCCTCGTAGAGGGCGCGCCGGCGAGCGTCGTCACGCAGGGCGGCGGGTGTAAGTCGCCCACGCGAGCAGCCGCGTTTCCCGCCGAGTGGCGCTTCAAGGCCGGCGAGCAGGGCACAATGGCGCCAACCGCCATGGTCGCGAGCAATAACGCGCTCGCGAGCGCCGCCGGCGATGAGATCATGAAGGCTGGCGGCAACGCCGTCGATGCGGCGGTCGCGACAGGCTTCGCGCTCGCCGTCACGTTCCCGTTCGCCGGCAACCTCGGCGGCGGTGGGTACATGGTTATCCGCATGGCCGACGGACGCACTGCTGCCGTGGACTATCGCGAGATCGCGCCGCTCGCGGCCTCACGCGACATGTACATCGGCCCCGACGGCAAGCTCACGAACGAGAGCGTGGTCGGATATCGCGCGTCGGGCGTGCCGGGCGCGGTGGCTGGAATGACCGCCGCGCTCGCGAAGTTCGGCAGCAAGCCGCTCCGCGAGGTGCTGCAACCCGCGATCAGGCTCGCCGAAGAGGGCTTCACCGTCGACAGCGTGTTGTTCGCATCGCTGCGCGGCAGTCGCGCGTACCTCGAGCGCTTTGACGGGAAGACCGTCTTCTACCCGAATGGAGAACCGCTCCAACCGGGCACACGGTTCCGTCAGCCGGCGCTCGCGCGCACGCTCAAGCTGATCGCCGAACAGGGTGCGGACGCGTTCTATCGAGGTGAAGTCGGTGATTCGCTCGTCGCGGGCATGAAGCGCGGCGGCGGGATCATCACGAAGGAGGATCTCGCGCGCTACAAGCCCGAGATGCGTCAGCCCATCGCGTCCACGTATCGCGGCTATCACCTGCTCACGATGCCGCCGTCGTCGTCGGGCGGCGTGACGATCACCGAGACGCTCAACATTCTCGAGACGTACGACAACCTGCCGCCATTCGGCAGCGTGGGGTACGCGCATGCGCTGGCGTCGGCGTATCAACGCGCGTTCATCGATCGCAACTCGAAGCTCGCCGATCCGGCATTCGCGCAGGTGCCGCTCGACAAGCTCACGAGCAAGTCGTACGCGCGCGAGCTTCGCAAGACGATCGCGAACGACAAGGCGACGCCCACGCCAACGCTCGAGCGTACGATCGCCGAAGGCATGCACACCACGCACTACTCGGTGGTGGACGGTTCGGGCAACGCCGTCGCGACGACGACGACGATCAACAACGGCTATGGCTCGGGCGTGTACCTAACGGGACCGGGCTTCTTCATGAACGACGAGATGGACGACTTCGCCGCGCAGCCGGGCAAGCCGAACATGTTTGGCCTCGTCCAGGGCGAGGCGAACGCGATCGCGCCGGGGAAGCGGATGCTGAGCGCGATGTCGCCGACGATCGTGCTCGACCCGCAGGGCAAGCTGTTGCTGGTGGTCGGCGCGGCCGGGGGCCCACGCATCATCACGGCGACATCGCAGGTGATTCTGAACGTGATTCAGAATCACATGACGCTCGCGGACGCGATGCGCGCGCCGCGGCTGCATCACCAGGCGCTTCCGGATACGCTGCGGTTCGAGAGTGCGGGCCTAACGCCGGCGGTCGTGGATTCGCTGCGCGCGATGGGATGGGGCATCGTGTCGACGGGCTCGGTGGCGAACGTCAACGCCATCATGCGCATCCCCGGCGGTCTGGTTGGAGTCACAGAACCGCGGGATCGTGGGCCGAGTCGGGCGGTAGGACACTGAACCGTCGGGAATCGGGAATCGGGAATCGGGAATCGGGAATCGGGAATAGGGAATCGGGAATCGGAACACGGTCGATGGCGGGTGAGCGAGGTGCCTTGTTCAGCCGCGTGCTAGATTACCCGAGCCCGCGGTCGACCGGAATATCCAGGACCTGCGAGCGGCGCGAATGGCGAGCCGGATGCATGCGACCGATTCCCGATTCCCGATTCCCGAAGTGACAGTCCGAGATCAAAAACCGCCCTTGTATCTCGACGGGAAGGAGGCAGTCGAGCGGTTCATCGCCACCATCGCGAACACTCGAGCCATCGCGCTCGACACCGAAGGCGCAAGCTTTCACCGGTTCATCGACCGGATCTACCTGCTCCAGCTCTCGACGCGTGAAGCGAGTGCGATCCTTGATCCGCTCACGATCGGTGTCCCGGAGGGCCTCGGGCGCCTTCTCGAATCGCGCTCGGTCGAAGTCGTCTTCCACGACGCTGACTACGACCTGAGGCTCCTCCATCAGGACTATGGCTGGAAGGTCACCAACATCTTCGACACGCGCGTCGCCGCGCAGCTCCTCGGTATTCGCGCGTTCGGCCTCGCCGCGCTGCTCGAGCGCTTCTTCGGTGTAAAGCTCGACAAGAAGCATCAGCGCGCCGACTGGTCCATGCGGCCCCTTACGGCGGGCATGCTGGAGTACGCCGCGCAGGACACCGAGTACCTGCTCGATCTCCGCGACCGCCTTGGGAACGAGCTCGAGAAGCTGAACCGGTCGAACTGGGCGGCGGAGGAATTTGGTCGCCTCGAGGGGACGCGGTGGGCCACTGACGACGAGCGAGAGGCATTCCTGCGCGTCAAGGGAGCGCGGGACCTCAACCGGCGGCAGCTTGCCGTTCTGCGCGAGCTTGTGATCTGGCGTGACGAGCTGGCACGAACGCTGGACCGCGCGACGTTCCGCGTGGTGAGCAACGATACGCTGCTCGAGATCGCGCGCCTCGCGTCGAATGGCCGTCCGCAGCTGTCAGGAGTGAAGGGCATGCCGCGCGGGATTCTCGAATCGCGATCGAGCGAGATGCTTGCGGCCGTGGAACGTGGGCTCGCGGTTCCCGAAGCGCAGCTTCCGAGGTTTCCGCGTGCCCAGCGCTGGGAGCGCGATCCGGATTTCGACGACGTCGTGGCGCGACTCAAGACCGTTCGCGACGCTGCCGCTGCAAGACTCGATCTCGATCCCGGCGTGCTGTGTCCGCGCGAGCGGCTCGAGGCGGTGGCTCGTCGCCGCCCGAAGGCCGTCGAAGAGCTGGGTGAAATCCCGGATCTGCGCCGCTGGCAGGTCGAGCAGCTCGGAGAGGATTTCGTTCGTGCCTTGCGCGACGCACCGTCGTCTTCCCGGAAGGCGACGTCGGCCGCCGAACGCGCATCCACCGGTCGGGCAACGGGCGGCACAAAACGCGACGATTCGCCCTATAAGCAGTAGGACTCATCGCGGGCGCATTCAAACTTGGAAGCTCAGTTGTACTCCCATCGCATCGTGCGCGCTGCGGCACGCTGGTCCGGCGTGGTTGCGGTGTCGTTCGCGCCATGTATCGCCGCCGCACAGAATCGGCCCGATTCGAGCGCCCGCATCACCCATAGCACCGCTGCCGGAGAGTCGGCCGACTCCTCCGCGATCGCCCCGCCGGTTTCTCGCGAGTTCCGCGGCGTCTGGGTTGCGTCGGTGGCGAATATGGATTGGCCGTCACGTCCCGGGTTGCCGGTCGCGCAGCAGAAGGCGGAGCTCATCGCGATTCTCGATCGCGCCGCGGCGCTCAACCTGAACGCGGTCGTACTGCAGGTACGTCCCTCGGCCGACGCCTTGTACGCGTCACAAAAGGAGCCCTGGTCCGCGTTCCTGACGGGGGCGATGGGCAAGCCGCCGGTGCCGTTCTATGATCCGCTCGCCTTCGCCGTCGAGGAGGCGCATGCGCGGGGGCTCGAGCTGCACGCGTGGATCAATCCCTATCGCGCGCACTTCCCGGCGGACAGGTCGCCCATTGCCGCGACACATATCGCTCGCCGCCGGCCGGATCTCGTCGTGAAGTACGGGCCGTACCTCTGGCTCGACCCGGGAAGCGCCGAGGTGCGTTCGTATACCGTCGGCGTAGTCCGCGACATCGTTAGGCGCTACGACATCGACGCGATCCACATCGACGACTACTTCTACCCGTACAAAGAGCACACGCGTCGCGGGCGCGAGATTCCGTTTCCCGACGGCCGCACCTGGCGTGCGTATCGGCAGAAAGGTGGAACCCTCGCGCGCGACGACTGGCGGCGGCAGAACGTCGACCGCCTCATCGAGCAGCTGTACAAGACGGTGAAGGGGGAGAAGCCGTGGGTGAAATTCGGGATCAGCCCGTTCGGCATCTGGCGCCCCGGCAATCCGGAAACCGTGCGCGGGCTCGACGCCTACACCGAGCTGTTCGCGGATTCGCGGAAGTGGCTGCAGCGTGGCTGGGCAGACTATTTCACGCCACAGCTCTACTGGCGCTCGAGTGCTCCGCAGCAGCGGTACGACGAGCTGCTGCACTGGTGGGCCGGGCAGAACGCGTTCGGCCGTCACCTCTGGGTGGGGAACTATACGAGCCGCGTCATGGGGGAGGGGGCGAATTGGCCGGCGTCGGAGCTGCTGGAGCAGGTGCGCCTAACGCGCGCGGACTCGGGCGCGAGCGGCAACCTCCATTTCAGCATGAGCGTCTTCATGCAGAACCGGGACAGCCTGGGAGACCGGCTCGTCGCCGGCCCCTACGCCGGGCCGGCGCTCGTACCGGCATCGCCGTGGCTCGACAAGCGCCCGCCTAGCGCGCCGCGGGCTCAAGTCCAGCTGGACACGCTTTCCGGTCGCACCACGGTGACCGTCGAACCGGTCGGCGCCACGCCCGCGAGGCTCTGGGTGGTGCGCGCGCGCTTTGGCGACACGTGGACTACGAGCATCGTTCCGAGCTCGGTGCGCGAACACTCCTTCGCCGCGAGCGACGCATCCGCGCGGCCGGATCTCATCGTCGTGACCGCGATCGGTCGGACAGGAATGGAGTCGCTGGAAACCCGGATTCGTCCCTAGAATCCGAGATACGCTCTGACTCTGGGCTCGATTCGCTCGGGACTCCAGAACGGCGACCACACGAGGTTCACAGCGACGTCGCCAACGCCTGGAATCGCCTTGAGGTGACGTTCCGCGTCGGTCATGATCTCCGGCCCTGACGGGCATCCCGGCGACGTCAACGTCATGTCGACCGACACCGTGTTGCCCTCCACGCGAATCGCGTAGACGAGCCCGAGGTCGAGAATATTCAGGTTGAGCTCAGGATCTTTGACGCGTCGAAGCGCGAGCTTCACCTGATCTTCTGTCAGCGCATCGGCAGTGTCATCGGCCATTGCTGCGTCGCTCGCACCGCCATTCGACGAACCCTGACTATTCGAGCCCGGCGACGGAGCCGGCACCGCCCGATGCGATGGGCGGTCCGCCTCGGACGCACTCACCGGCAACTCGCGCTCGTGCGGTGTGCGGGCAGCATCCTGCGGCGCGCCGGCCCGTGGCGCGTCGTCAGACGAATTCATTGAGTTGCTGGGCTCGGCCATCGATCACTCCGTCGCTCGTAGTCGAAAGATCGATCGCGAGCGGAGCTTCCGGAAGCCGGTGTGGCCGCCGGGACGGGCGTCCGTCAGTTCGAGCTCTTGGCCTTGGACGAAGCGCTCTTGGTGCTCTTCGACGCGGACGGCTTGGCCGACGACTTACTGGTCGACGCCCCGCTCTTCTTCACGGTCGACTTCGAGCTCGACTTCTTGGACGCCTGCGCCTTCCCGCTGCGGCTCGAATGACTCCGCGACTTGCGCGCCGTGCGAACCGGGCGATTCCAGCCGGCCGCTTTGTCCGCGCGGAATGTGCGCGGCATCGCGATGACGTTGTCCGGGTTGTCCACGACAGATGCAACCGCTGCGTCCGCGAGGTCGGCGCGTACGTCGGAGATGACCTTCGCTGGCCGACGAGCGCGAGCCGCGTGTACCCGGTTCGTCAGGAGCAGCACGAACATCTGACGCTCGGGATCGATCCAGATCGACGTCCCGGTATAGCCTGTGTGACCGTAGGCGCGCGAATCGAGGAACTTGCCGGAGCCCCCGTCACCGTCGGCCGTGTCCCATCCGAGCGCGCGGGTACCTGCCGCACGGTGCGTGAACAGGGCGACCGTCGTGTCGCTGAGGACGCGGACGCCGTTGAACGATCCACCGTTCAACATCATCTGGGCGAAGATCGACAGGTCGGCCGCGGTGCTGAACAGCCCCGCGTGACCGGCTACGCCGCCTAACGCATACGCGTTCTCATCGTGCACCTCGCCCCGGAGCGGATACCCGCGGGGCGGGGCGATCTCGGTCGGCGCGATTCTATAGGTCAGCGAGTCGGACGGGCGGAAGAACGTGTCGTTCATTCCCAACGGCTCGAACACCTTGTCGTGCAGGAACACGTCGAGCGATTCGCCGGAGATCGCTTCGATCACGAAGCCCAGGACGTCGGCGCCAAGGTCGGAATAGATGTAGCACTGACCCGGCTTGCACTCGAGGTTCGTCGAGAGCACCGCGGCTCGCGCCTCATCCGGCGTACGAGCAAGGCGCCACAGATCTCTCCCGGACGGAAGGCCGGATCGGTGCGTGAGCAGTTGCCGCACGGTGACCGAATCCTTCCAGCCGCCGGAGAACGCCGGGAGATAGGTGGACACCGGCGCGTTGAGGTCGAGACGCCCCTGATCGTACAGGACCATCGCCGCGGTCGTCGTCCCCACCACCTTGGTCAGCGAAGCGAGGTCGTAGATGGAGCGATCGGCGGTCACGCGCGCACTGCTGGTCGTCCACCCCAGCTTGCCGAAGCCTCGCTGGTAAACGGCGTAGCCATTCCGGCCGATGACGACCGAGGCGCCCGGATATCCTCCAGCATTGATACCGCGCATGACGATGCGGTCGATCGACGCCAGGCGGGTGGCGGACATGCCCACCGACTTTGGCGTGTTGACCGGCAAACCGTCCGACGCGGCCAGCGCAATCGATGCGCCGAGGAGGATTTCGTGGACCACCGATACTCCGAGCTACGGCTTGTTGGCGACGGTTATCGAGCGCCGGCGCCTACAGTGAACGACAAAGAGCGTGATGCACGGTCTTGTCGGACTCGAGCGAGTCCGCACCACCGCTTCACGACTCACATACTATCGACGTCGCTGCGAAGTTCCGTAGACGACGCGACTTACACGCCCTACTGTTATTCTTGTGACCTCTTCTGTCAAGACGAGTGATGGTCACTCGGGTCACAGCAAAGGGCCCTATTTTGTGATCTGGATCACAAGTCATTTAGCTCGTATCGGTTGCACGGATGAGCTCGGCGAACGCCTTGCAAGGTTCGCTCGTTGGGCTAGATGCCCGGCAGCTCGTAGCAAGCAGCAATAGCCCCGCAGCCGTCGGCTATCAGCTGCCGCTACGTAAACCACTGGAACCCATTCGGTGACGAAGTAGCAGAGTCCCATGGGAATGGATCAAGTCCTCATTCAGCGCGCCATCGAAGGCGATGAGCGGGCGCTGCAGGCCCTATGGTCGCAGCACTCGCCACACATCGACGCCGTCATCCGGCGTCTGGTCGGCGACCCCGACCTCGCCGCCGACGTCGCGCAGGAAGTGTGGATTCAGATCTTCAGGGCACTCCCGTCTTATCGCGGGGAGTCGCAGTTCGGAACATGGGCCCACCGCATCGCCGTCAACCGGACGCTCAACGCACTCAGGCGAACCCGCCGGATCGCGAAGTCCGAAGCAGATATCGAGGACGACACCGTCGCGGTGGAACACGACAGCGAGCGCGCCCTGCTCGCCGCGAGCATTGAGGAAGCAGCGAACCGGTTGTCGCCCGGGGCGAGGACCGTATTCATGATGCACGACGTCGAAGGCTACACGCACGAGGAGATTGCCCGCGAGCTTGGCATCACCCCGGGCGGATCGAAATCCCAGCTGTTCAAGGCGCGCGCAAAGCTTCGCCGGCTGCTTGCGCACGTGGTGGATGGACTCACGCCAGACACGGATCCCGAGAATGTCGCACCTGTCTTCTGAGCGCCTCGCCGAGCTTGCCGACGGCGAGCCCACCGTCGCGGAAGCGGAGCACCTCGCCGCGTGCGCGATCTGCGCCGCCGAGCGGAGTGCACACCGACGGCTGTTGTCCATGGCATTGGACGAGCGTGACCGCATCGCCCCACCGCTCACGGAGTGGTCGACGCTGGCGGCGAAGCTGCGTGAACAACGCATCATCGCCGATGACTACGTGGCACCATCGACCGTCGAGACCGGCGTCGTGCCCATCGCGAAGCCAAGACCGCACCGGCGTGCGTGGCTCGTTGGACTCCGCGTCGCGGCAGGACTCGTGTTCGCCGTGGGCTTTGGTGCGTTAGGCAGGATGAGCGCCGGCGCCAGCGTCGCGCCATCCGGCAAAGAGATGACAACGTTGGCGAGTCGGGTTTTCCGCGGCTCGGCTGAAAAGGTCATGCCGTCCGTGTTCGGCGATCCGACATCGCCATTCAATAGCGTGGAAGACGCGCTCGCCACCCTCGAAACCTCACAACGCAACTACGATCGCGCCGTGGCGTTCATTGCCGCTCACGATTCCACAGTGCAGTCGCCCGACGCGGGCGATGTGTTCCGCACGCGTCTGGCGGCGCTCGACGAGATGGCCGAGACGTCGCGGCAGGCGCTCTCGGTGGCGCCTGCGGACCCCGTGCTCAACCAGTACTACCTCTCGACACTCGGCGCGCGTGAGGTCACGCTGCGGCAGCTCGGGAGCGTGCTTCCGCCGGGCACTCGGCTCACACGTTTCTAGCTCGTGCCGTTCCTACGAACCCGTTGTGGCGTTGCCACCTGAATTTTTCGATGGATAGCAGCAGGTATTCAACTCCGCGTATGCGATCACTCACGTTCCTCATCCTCACGGTGTCGTCGGCGACGGTGGCCGTCGGGCAGCAGCCCGACAAGCCGCGGTGTCGCGACTGCGCGACCGCCGAGGGGCGTGCATCGACGGAGGCTCGCCTGGCGCAGATGCGCGATTCGCTGCGGTTGCGTACGGGCTTCGAGGGTGAGATCGAGAGCATCGCGGCACAGCTCCTCATGGTGACGCAGCTACAGACCCGCGCGAGCCAGGCGCTCGATGCCCTGCGGTCCGGCCAAGCGGCTGAAGCGAATCGGTCGCAGGTGGAGGCGGTCGCCCGTCAGCTCCGTGAGCAGATCGACCAGGCGGCCCAACGGTCTCAGATGCTTCGGACGCAGCTCGCCTCGCTCTGTGATCGGAGCTCGAAGCCCGAGGGTTACATGGGCATCACGTTCTCGGCGACCATGAGCGCCGACGCTGGCCGATCGGGCGGTGAGGTCTTCCGCTTCGCGGAGAACCCCACGGTGGAGACGGTCGAGCCGGGCTCTCCGGCCGAGCGCGCGGGCGTCGCCAAGGGCGATGAGATCATCCTCATCGATGGCCAGTCGGTGGTTGGGCGCGACATCGCGTTCAACCAGCTGCTGCGCCCCGGAGCCCGCCTCCCGCTCCGCGTTAGGCGCGATGGCGACACGCGGGATGTGCTCCTCGTCATCAAGCAGCGTCCACCGTCGCTCGACAATGGATGTCCGTTCCTCGACGCGCGTATAATGGCGGCGTTTGGGGATCCGATCTCGATCGGGCGGTGGCCGTTGAGTGGTGGGATCGTTCGCGGCGCACCGCTTCCGCCAGCCGCGACTCCAGGGTCGGGTGCGCGACCGCGAGTCGCTCCTCGCGCCGCGGAGCCGACGACCGCGGTCGTGGTCGGGGCGAACGGCGTCGTGACGGTCACGCCCGCTGCCCCGCTCGTGCCGAGTGTGCCGATGCCTGCCCCTAACGCGGTCGAGACGTCGCCGCCGGATCAGCGGAACGTGTTCGTCTTCTCCCGCATGTCAGCGCCGATGGTCATTGCCGGCGCGACGATCGTGCGGACGAACGCCGATCTACGCGAGACGTTCGGCGTCAAGAGCGGTGTGCTCGTTCTCGACGTGGCCCGCGGGTCACCGGCCTACAGCTCCGGCCTCAAGGGCGGCGATGTCATCGTGTCCGTCGGCCGAGTCGCCGTGACGTCGCCGTTGTCGATCCAGCGGGCGATCGAGACGGCGGATGGGACGGAGCTGCCGCTCCGCATCATCCGTAAGAAGAAGGCGCAGTCCCTGACGCTGCGCTGGTAGCGTCGTCCGAGGAGCTCAGCTTCCGTGCGTTAGGCACGAGACTCTTGTGGATCGAGAGGGCGGCCACGGCGCCCTCGGCCGACGCGACGACGGCGAGCTGCGGTCCCGGGGTGACATCGCCGGCGGCCCATACGTGCCTGACCGATGTGTGGTGGTGCTCATCCACAATGATCTGGCCGTCCTCGTCGCGCTCACATGCGAGCTGGGCGCCCAGGTCATCGGCAGGGCGCTGCGATAGGCTGAAGAAGAGGTGGTCGCAGTCCAGGTGCATGCCGCCCTCGAGCTCCAGAGAGTAGATCCAGTCGCCCTGCGGCACGACCCGCTCGACGCGGGCAGATAACACGGGGATGTTCAGCGCGTCGAGCCTCTCACACTGATCCGCATCGAGGTCGGGGTCGCGGCCATTCGTGCAGATCACGATGTCGCGCGTCCACGTCGTGAGGTTGAGCGCCATGCCGGCAGCTTTCCTGCCGGACGCGAGCACAACCACCTTCGTGCCGCGTGTCTCGTACCCGTCGCAGTCAGGACAGACGTGCGCGGCGCTGCCGTACACCTGCTGTAGACCCGGTATTTTCGGCCATTCGTCGCGCAGCCCGAACGCGAGCAGCAGACGAGCCGCCCGCAGCGTGCGCGTCTCGGCGCGAGGTGAGTTGTCCCACGGCGCGCGCGGAGACCCCGAGCCGCGGTGATCGTCGCGCGCCTTCGTCCCGCGCATCGGGTCGAACTGAAGCTCGAGGCCGACACTGGTCCTCCGGACCCGGACGACGAATCCATCGATGAGCTCGACACCGTACTGGCGACACTCGTCACGGGTCTTCCCGCGAAGCTCAGCCGGCGTAATCCCCGGGTGGCCGGGAAAGCCGTTCACGCCGCGTGTCTCCCAATTGCGGGGGTCGCCGGAATCGATGACGACGACGCGATGCAGATAGCGCCCAAGCCAGAGCGCTGCCGTCAGCCCTGCGGGTCCGCCGCCGACTATAGCTACGTCATAGGGATCGCTCACATCGGGCGGTGAAGGCAGACTTGGTGCCACGCGTCGGGAATCGGGAATCGGGGAATCGGGAATCGAAAACCCTCGGGACGCTCATCTCGTGTAGAGAGGCCTCCCGAGGGGTCTACGATTCCCGATTCCCGATTCCCGATTCCCGGCTACTTCACCTTCCCCGGAGGCAGCGTATAGAGCAGTCTCGCCGTAGCGCGATCCGCGTCGGACAGTTCCTTCACGCGCACCTTCGGCGTCATGATGTTCGCCGTGTCCGTCGTGTGATCGAGACCGATCAAGTGGCCGACCTCGTGGAGTGCAATCGCGCGAACGGCCGAACTGTCCAGCGGCTCTCCGCCGCGGTGGTGAATCGCGAGCACAATGTTCGCCTCGACGATCCACCAATCATCGTCATGCGCCCAGAGCGTCTTACCGCTGATCTGCTCGTCGAAGCGGTCGATCCAGTTGACGTGAATGTCGGCCTTTGCCGAGTCGTGAACGAACGTGAACATGAGCGGGATTCCCGTCAGCGCCCACTCCTCGAACGCGGCGCGCACGATGTCGGGGTATCCGACGCTGAAATCCGTTGTGGTCGATTGCGGCTGAATCCACACGCGAAGCGGACGGTTCCGACGATCCGGCCATCGAGCCAGTGCGGAGTCGCGCTGCAGCAGCAGTTCATCCACGTACGTGCCGGGCGAGCCTTCGCGCAGCCGACGGCGAATGTCGTCGAGGTCGCGCGGCGCGGATACGTCTCCCGTGACCGGTGTCTCGGCGGGCCGCACGCGACGCGTCTCCGACGCGCTGCTCGCGATCGGTGCAGACACCGCTCCGCCAAGGTACTCGGAGTACACACGCGCACTTCGCGCCTCGACGGCGACAAATACTGCGAGCGCAGTGACTACAGCACCGAACACCAGTTCGAGACGACGCATTACTCGTGGTTACGCCGTGGGAGTCGACAGAAACGACTCGACGAGGGTGAAGAACAGCTCTGGCGATTCCCAAAACGGCATATGGCCCGCGTCGGGGATCACTTCGAGACGAGTATTCCCGAGCGTTGCAACGATCTCACGTGCAACGCCGACGGGTAGCAGATCTCTTTCTCCGTGCATGACGAGCGTTGGCACCGAAACGGCACGGAGCAACGCTCGCCAGTCGTAACCCTCACCACGCAGCCGCGCCGCGACTGCAGCGCCGGTCCGACTATGTGATCGCGGTGGCGAAAACATCGCGGCAAGTGATGCATCGGCGAACCACGCCGCGTACATCGCGCGCGAGTACGCGCTGTGGATGCCCGGGTCGGGTCGAAGCAGCGCGTCGGTGTCGATGTGCTCGAGAATCGCGCGATCGCTCGGACCCAACCGCGGCAGCGCATCGCGAAGGAGATTCTCCTGCCAGTTGCCGACAGGACCGACGCTATCGACGAGCACGAGTCGCCGAACAGCACTTCGATCTCGTTCAGTCGCCAGCATGGCGAGGCCACCGCCCCACGAGTGGCCTAACACGTCCCAGGTGCCAAGGCCTAGGGCTTCGCGAATCGCGGGCAGATCGCCGGCATCGTGCTCGATACGAGCGGCACTCGCACCGGGCGGTGCTTGCGATGCCCCCCGACCTCGCTGGTCGTAGAGGATGAGCTGACGGCGCTCGGACAAGGGAGCGAGTGCGGGCCACAACAGATTGTGATCGAACAACAGTCCGCCATTCACACACACGAGCGGTATCGCGCCGTGTATCTCAGGGGAGAGGTATACGGCGAACTCGAGCCCGCGTGCGCGAACGGCGCGCCGTACTAGGCGCGGCGCTCTAGGGCGCGAGCGTCGAAAAGCGATGAACCGGTCGCGGGGGGTGATCTGCGGAAGGAAACGGCCGCGACAAGATAGTGATATACATCACAATCGCAACAGTTCCATCAGGGACTGTTGGTCCTACTGCCTGGGCTTTCGACCCACGAGCCTGCTCAGCACGCCAGCGAGATAATCGACGAGCGCGCGGAATAGTACGGGGATGAGTCGCACTGGCTGCCCCGACCCACGCGCGGTCGAGCGGGGCGCGGCGGTTGGCAGTGGCGAAGTGGGAACGATGGACCCGGATGTCGGTGTCGCCAGAACGGACGCCCAGCCAGGTTGCGGTGGCGGCGCGATAGGCGGCTCGGCCGCCGCGTTCGTCTCACTGGGTCCAGGCGCCTCACTCGCGGTGGGGCCACCCGACGTACCAGCGGCGAGAGTCGCTCGGACGCACTCCGTGAACTGCTTGAACATCTGCTTGTTCACACTCTCGATCATGCCGCGACCGAACTGGGCTACCCGTCCGACAACGTCGATGTCCGCGACGACGCGTACCTCGGAGCTGCCGTTTGCGAGCGCGACTACCGAGCTGGTCATCGTCATCTTGGCCGACCCGGCACCGCCGCTCTCGCGTCCTTCACCGGTCATCTTCACGACGCGGTTCGCGTCATCGCGTTCCGTGAGAATCACCTTGCCCGCGTACGCGGTCGAAATCGGTCCGACCTTCACCTTGACTCGGCCGAGAAACGTCGTGTCGTCTTGAACCGACGTCAGCTCGGCTCCGGGAAGACAGTTCACGACTTGCCGAGGATCGGTGAGGTACGACCATACACGATCGGGGTGCGCCTGAATCTCGAAGACCTCTTCGATCCGGATCCCCATCGCGCCCTCCGTTCGTGCGGCCAGCGGTCATTGACACCGGGAAACCGCGAGACACTTTAGCGCGAGCAGCGCGCGGGTCAAGGCGCGCGTTGTTGTTTATGCACCAACAAAACTCGAGGAGGTGCCGATGATCCCGTCTCGGTTCGATTATGTCGCGCCCTCCACCCTGGACGACGCCGTAACGCTGCTGCGGGAGCACGGCGGCGAGGCGAAGGTTCTGTCGGGTGGGCAGAGTCTCATTCCGATGCTCAAGCTCCGCCTTGCCACGCCCACGGTGCTCGTGGACATCAACCGGATTCCTGGGCTCGATTACGTCGAAGAGCGCGATGGCGCGTTGCACATTGGCGCGCTCGCGAGAGAGGCAGAGCTCGAGCGGTCGGCCGTGGTGCGCGCGCGGTATCCGTTGCTCTTCGATACGGCGCGGGTGATCGCCGATCCGATCGTGCGGAACTCGGCGACGATCTGCGGTAACGTCGCACACGGCGATCCGGGCAACGATCACCCGGCGACGATGATCGCGCTCGACGCATCGTTCGTCATTCGCGGGGCGAACGGAACACGGACTGTCGCGGCGCGCGACTTCTTCGTGGGACTGTTCACGACGCTGCTCGAGCCGGATGAGATCGTGACGGAGATCGTGATTCCGTCGCCGCCGGCGCGCTCCGGTGGAGCGTACATGAAGCTCGAGCGTAAGGTCGGCGACTTCGCGACGGCCGCGGTCGCAGCTCAGCTCACGCTCGACAGTACGGGTGCTTGTCAGCGGGCCGGCATCGCCCTAACGAATGTGGGAGCGACGCCGATCCGCGCAGCGAGCGCGGAAACGTTCCTCGCCGGGAAGCCGCTCGATGCCACGACGATCGGGGAAGCGGCAACGATGGCCGCATCGGCAGCCGAGCCGGTGGCGGATCGCCGCGGCAGCGAGGAGTACAAGCGGGACCTCGTCCGCGTGCTGGCGGCGCGGGCACTTCAGAAGGCCGCGCGCCGGGCGCGCGGCGAGACCGGCACGGGAGAGGCCTGACATGTCCACGCATTCCATTACCGTCACGGTCAACGGCCAAGCGCACTCGGCCGAGGTCGAGTCGCGACTGCTGCTCGTGCATTTCATTCGCGACACGCTGCGCCTAACGGGCACACACATCGGCTGTGATACCAGCCACTGTGGCGCATGCACCGTACTGCTCGACGACCATCCGGTGAAGTCGTGCACCATGTTCGCGGTCCAGGCCGACGGACGCGCGATCCGGACGGTGGAAGGCCTGGAGCAGGGCGGGGCGCTCCATCCCGTGCAGGCCGGCTTCAAGGAAGAACACGGACTGCAATGCGGCTACTGCACTCCCGGGATGATGATGACGGCGACGGCGCTCTTGGAGCACAGCACGAACCCGACCGAGGCGGAGATTCGTCAGGCGATCTCCGGGAATCTGTGTCGGTGTACGGGGTACGTGAACATCGTGAAGGCCATTCAGCACGCGGCGGGCGCGATGCAGGCCGCTAGCGTCGCGGCACCCGCGAAGAATGTTGCCGCCGAAACCGCCACCACCGCCTAACACTCGAGTGTCGTCCCTCGCCTGACGGCTCGGGATGACGGGGATCCGCAAATGATACAACAGCCGCGCACCAGCCCCGAAGTCGGTGGAATGGGGCACTCGATGAAGCGCAAGGAGGACGGCCGCTTCATTCGAGGAAAGGGGAACTACGTCGATGACATCGTGCTGCCCGACATGCTGTTCATGGACATCGTGCGCACGCCGTACCCCCACGCCAAGATCCTGAATATCGACACGTCTCGGGCGCTCGCCACACCGGGCGTGCTCGCGGTGATCACCGGACGCGATCTCGAGAAATACAACCTGCACATGATGCCGACGCTCATGAGCGACACGCAGATGGTGTTGCCCACGGATCGCGTCGTGTATCAATCGCAGGAGGTCGCCGCGGTCATCGCCACGAGTCGTTATGCGGCCGCGGATGGTGTGGCGGCCGTCGAAGTGGATTACGAGCCGCTGCCGGTGGTGGTCGATCCGTACAAGGCGATCGAGCCCGGGGCGACGCTCGTCCGGCCGGACCGGAAGGACACGAACCACATCTGGCACTGGGAAGCCGGCAACAAGGATGCCACGGAGCAGGTGTTCAAGGACGCGGACCTCACCGTGTCGGAGCACATCTACATCCCGCGCATTCATGTCGCGTCGATCGAGACATGCGGCTGCGTCGCGAGCTACGACAAGGCCCGCGAGCAGCTCACGGTCTACATGACGACTCAGGCACCGCACGCCGTGCGGACGGTCGTCGCGCTCGTCGCCGGGCACGTGGGACTCTCCGAAGAGCGAATCCGGATCGTCTCGCCGGACATCGGTGGCGGATTTGGCGGCAAGGTTCCAGTCTATCCGGGTTATGTGGTCGCCATCGCTGTGTCGTTCCTGTTAGGCAAGCCGATCAAGTGGATCGAGGATCGGATGGAGAACCTCCAGGCCGACTCCTTTGCGCGCGACTATCACATCGATGCCGAGCTGGCTCTCAAGAAGGACGGGACCATCACGGGACTTCGCGTGAAAACGCTCGCCGACCATGGGTGTGCCGACGCTGCCGCGAACCCCTCGAAGTTCCCGGCTGGGCTGTACAGCATCGTCACTGGGTCGTACGACATCGCTGCCGCGCACGTCGCCGTCGATGCGGCCTACACGAACAAGCCGCCAGGCGGCGTTGCGTATCGCTGCAGCTTCCGTGTCACCGAAGCCGTACATGCGATCGAGCGGCTCACCGACATCGCGGCCCACGAGCTCAAGATGGATCCGGCCGAGTTCCGGCTGAAGAACTTCATCAAGCCGGAGCAGTTCCCGTACAAGTCCGCGACGGGCTGGACCTACGACAGCGGGAACTACAAGGCCGCGCTCGAGCTCGCGATGCAGAAGATCAACTACGCCGAGCTCCGGCGCGAGCAGCTCGAGAAGCGAGCGCGCGGTGAGCTCATGGGGATCGGGATCTCGAGCTTCACCGAGATCGTCGGCGCGGGACCATCGCACACCTTCGACATCCTCGGCCTCAAGATGTTCGATTCGGCCGAGATTCGGATTCATCCCACGGGCAAGGCGATCGCGCGATTCGGGACGAAGTCGCAGGGCCAGGGCCATGAGACGACGTATGCGCAGATCGTGGCCGAGGAGTTGGGCATTCCCGCCGCGCACGTGCAGGTCGAGGAGGGCGACACCGATACCGCGCCGTACGGGCTCGGCACGTATGCGAGCCGCTCGACGCCGGTGGCCGGCGCCGCCGGTGCAATGGCCGCGCGGAAAATCCGGGACAAGGCGCGCAAGATCGCGGCGTATCTCCTCGAGGCGAGCGAGGAGGATCTCGAGTGGACACCAGGCAAGTTCACGGTGCGGGGTTCGCCGGATCGGTCAAAGACGATTCAGGAGATCGCGTTCGCTGCGTACACGAATCACCCGCAGGGAATGGAAGCGGGGCTCGAGGCGGTGAGCTACTACGATCCGCCGAACCTCACGTTCCCGTTCGGGAGCTACATCTGCGTCGTGGACATCGACAAGGGCACCGGCGATGTGAAAGTGCGCCGATTCGTTGCGGTCGACGACTGCGGGAACATCATCAATCCGATGATCGTCGACGGACAGATTCACGGCGGGCTCACGCAGGGCCTGGCGCCGGCGCTGTTCGAGGAGATCCAGTACGACGAAAACGGCAACATCCAGGGCGGCAGCTTCATGGACTATCTGCTGCCGACCGCGATGGAGACGCCCAACTGGGAGCTCGACAAGACCGTGACGCCGAGCCCGCATCACCCGTTAGGCGCGAAGGGCGTGGGCGAGAGCGCGACGGTGGGCGCGCCACCGGCGATCGCGAACGCGGTCGTGGATGCGCTGTGGCACCTTGGCGTCAGACACGTCGACATCCCGATTACGCCATTCAAGGTTTGGAAGATTTTGCGGGAGAAGGGAGTGAGTGAATAGGGACATCGGGACTAGGGACTGGGGACTCGGCCGGGAGCCTTCTTGCACCGAGGAGGCCTCCGTGCCGCGTAATAGCATCCCGGCCGAGTCCCTAGTCCCTAGTCCCCAGTCCCTATGACGAGCGACATCTACACCGAAGCCGCGGCACTTCGCGCCACCCGCACGCCGTTCGTCATGGCGACGGTCGTCGCGAGCTATCCGCCACAGAGCGTTCGCCCGGGCGCAAAGGCGATCGTCCGGGCCGACGGTTCGATCCACGGGTGGATCGGTGGCGGCTGCGTGCAGCCGGTCGTTAGGCAGGAATCCGTCGACGCCCTGGCCGACGGCCGGCCGCGGCTCGTCCGCATGAACGCGGGGACTGGCGGTGCGGACACTGGCGCGAGCAGGCACGGCGACGTTCGCGAGTATCCCATGACATGCCAGGGCGAGGGTGGGATCGAGATCTATCTCGAGCCGGTGCTCGCGGCTCCGCGCCTTGTGCTGCTCGGGCACACGCCAGTCGTACAGTCCCTGGCGCGCCTGGGCGCGGAGTTGGGGTTCGACGTCATCGTCGGATCCGCGGCAGTGCCACCCGACCTGTTCCCACCGGGCGTTCGGGTCATGACGGACAGTGGAGCAGCACTCGCCGGCGCCGACGCGACGACGTACGTCGTCGTCGGCACGATGGGCGCCGGTGACGAGGCCGCGCTCGCGGCAGCGGCGGCGAGCGAGGCGCCGTACGTCGGTCTCGTCGCGAGTCGCAAGAAAGCCCGCTATCTCATCGACTACGTACGCGCGGAAGGCACCGCGACCGAACGACTGGCCCGCGTCAAGTTCCCGGCAGGCCTCGATCTGGGCGGAATGAGCGCATCGGAGATCGCGCTCAGCGTCCTGGCAGAGATCGTTCAGCGGCGATACGGCAGGCCTAACGCCAGTTCGTCGTCCGCCGCCGTGGCGAGCGACGCCCCCACTCCATTGCAGCGGAGCGGAGGACCGCGGACCGCGGCCCCGGTCATGGCGCGCGATCCCATCTGCGGGATGCCTGTCGACACCTCCACGGCGCGATACACGGTCGTGGAGGGCGTTGAGACGCTCTACTTCTGCTGCCCCGGCTGCCGCGCCGCCTACCTGCGGCGCCGGGCGGAGTCCGCGACGTGAAAGAAACGATCGCGCGCCTGCAACACGCGATGGCGGCACAGGGGTACGTCACGGATCGCGCGACTGCCACGGCGGCGTACCTCGCGCTGACGCTCCACAAACCGCTGCTCGTCGAAGGTCCGCCAGGCGTGGGGAAAACCGAAATCGCCAAGGTGCTGGCCGGAGTCCTCGACACGGAGCTGATACGCCTTCAATGCTACGAAGGCCTCGACGCGAGCACGGCACTCTACGAGTGGAACTACCCGAAGCAACTGCTCCACATCAAGCTCGGTGAAGGGGCGGGACAGTCCATCGGCGAGCGCGAGGCGCAGATCTTCAGCGAGCCATTTCTGCTCGAACGACCGTTGTTGCGCGCGATCCGCGCCTCGCGGCAGACCGTGTTGCTCATCGACGAGATCGACCGAAGCGACGAAGAGTTCGAGGCGTTCCTCCTGGAGGTGCTCTCCGAGCATCAGGTCACGATCCCGGAGATCGGCACCGTGCGAGCGACGTACGAGCCATGCGTCGTCTTGACGTCCAACCGTACGCGTGAGTTGTCCGAGGCACTGCGGCGCCGCTGCCTCTACCTCTGGATCGATTATCCGTCGCTCGAGAAGGAAGTGGAGATCGTGCGCGCGAAGGTGCCCGCCATCGACACGAAGCTGGCAGCGTCCGTCGCGGCGTTCGTGCAGGCCGTGCGACGCCACCGCCTCATCAAAACGCCTGGCGTAGCGGAGACGCTCGATTGGGCGCACGCACTCGTTGCGCTGGGCGCCAACACGATCGACGACGATACGGCGTCCGAAACGTTAGGCTGCGTCCTCAAGGACGAAGCCGACATCCGTCAGATCCGGGCCGAGGTCGCGAGCCGTGGTGCAGCCGCCGTCGTTGCGGCCGGTGAGAGTACGGAGTGACCGCACTCGCGGATCCGGCGTTCCTCGTTACCGAGTTCAGCCGCCGTCTGCGGGACCACGGTGTCGCCACGACGACTGATTCGGGTATCGATGCGGTTCGCGCGCTCGGCGCGATAGACCCGACGGACAAGCGCGATGTTTATCTCGCGTTTCGAGCGATCTTCGTCCAGCGGCGAAACGACCTTGCGGTCTTCGACGCGCTCTTCCAGGAATGGTGGGCATCGGCCTATGCAGCCCCGGACGCGAAGAGACCGCGTGCCGGTTCGGACACACCGAACCCACCGGTCATCGCCCCATGGGATGAGCCAAAGGCCGGAAGTGCCACCGCGCTTACGAGGTGGGCGTCCTCGCGCGATGACACGGACGGAGAGGAATCCATTCCGCTCGCTGCGCCGAGCACGCGCGACGCGACTGCGACGAAGGACTTCCGCTATTACGCGAGCGACGACCTCGCTGCGCTCGAGCAGGTCGCGGCGATGATCGTCAAGCGACTGCGCAGTCGTCGGAGTCGCCGGTGGCGTCAGGCACGACGCGGCGCGCGGCTCGACCCGCGTCGCATCGTACGACTGGCCCTCGCTACGGGCGGCGACCCGATCCGGCTCGCGCGCCGGCAGCGCGCCCTTCGCCGGACCAAGCTCGTCGTGCTGTGCGATGTGTCCGGTTCGATGGACCTCTACAGCCGGTTCCTCCTGCAGGTGCTCTACGCACTCCAGCACGCGTTCGCCCGCGTGGAGACGTTCGCGTTCAGCACGCGGGTCGTGCGCATTACGGATTCGCTCGCGCGTGAGAGCTATCGGGAAGCACTGCGAGCGCTGGAGGCGGTTGCCGAGAGCGGATGGTCTGGCGGGACGAAGATAGGGGAGAGCGTCGAGGCCGTGCGCGTCGGGTGGCCTCGACTCTTCGATCGTCGGACCGCGCTGATCATTTTGAGCGACGGGTGGGACACAGGCGACCCCGCCGTCCTTGGCTCGGCGTTGAGCAACCTGCGCCGCCGAGTTGGCCGGATCATCTGGCTCAACCCATTGCTCGCAAGTCCGTCCTACGAGCCGCTCACCCGGGGCATGCAGGCGGCACTGCCACACCTGCACGTCTTCGCACCGGCGCACGATCTGGCGAGTCTGGAGCGACTGGCCAGCCACCTCAGCTTTTGAAAGCGAGATGAACGTGATGAAACGGCCGCGCTGGATTCTGGTCGTGTCGTGTGCCGCGTTAGGCTTGCGGCCGTCGGTCGTGCTGGCACAGGCAACCCGGTCGGCAGGACCGGTCGAGGTCTACGAGGCGTCGATCACGGACCTCCAGAACGCCATGGCCACCGGCCGAACGACCTCGGTCGCACTCGTGGACGCGTACCTGGCGCGGATCGCGGCGTACGACCAGCGCGGGCCTGAACTCAACGCGATGATCCGGCTCAACCCTAACGCGCGAGTCGAGGCGCGCCGGATGGACGAGGAGCGCCAGCAGGGCAAGGTGCGAGGCCCCCTGCACGGCATCCCGATCATCATCAAAGACAACTTCGATACCTCCGACCTCCCGACCAGCGGGGGCTCGCTGGCCCTCGCCAACCATCAGACGAGCGATGACGCGTTCGTGGTTCGGCGGCTTCGCGATGCGGGCGCGGTCATACTCGGCAAGTCGAACATGCACGAGCTGGCCGCGGGCATTACGACCATCAGCTCACTGGGGGGCCAGACGCGCAATCCGTACGATCCGCGCAGGTGCCCTGGCGGGTCCAGCGGCGGGACCGGCGCTGCGATTGCGGCGAGCTTCGCGGCGGTGGGCTGGGGCTCGGACACGTGCGGTTCGATTCGAATTCCGTCCGCGTTCGGCAGTCTCGCCGGCCTGCGGCCGACGCAGGGACTCGTGAGCCGCAGTGGTGTGATGCCGCTTTCCCACACACAGGACATCCCGGGGCCACTGGCGCGTACAGTTCGCGACCTCGCGATCGCCCTCGACGCCACCATCGGCATTGATTCTGCCGATGCCGCGACGCGCGTCCTCGCAGGGCGGGCGTTACCGAAGTTCACCGACTCGCTGAACGCGGACGCCCTGCGCGGCACTCGGATCGGAATTCTCACCAGTTACTTCACCGATGCCGACGGCGAGATTCTCGACACCGTTCGCTCGGCAATTCGCGCGATGAAAGCTGCGGGCGCCGACACGGTGCGCGTTGACATCGCGGCGTTCGACAGCCTGATCGCCAACACGAGCGTCATCAATTACGAGCACAAGTTCGACATGATCGACTATCTGGCGAAGACGCCGGGTGAGCCGATCACGTCGATCGCCGATATTCTTGCCTCGGGGTTGGAGAGCGGAGCGCTGGAGGCGCGCTTCAAGCTGGCTGACAGTCTCGGCACGCGCGACAACGACGCCTACCGTCGTGCGCTGTCGCGGCAGGTCGTCCTGCGCGACCGAATCGCGGCGATCATGGACAGCCTGCGACTCGACGCGCTCGTGTACCCGACAATGCGCCGGAAGCCGGCGTTCGTGGGGGATCCGCAACTGGGATCGACGTGTGCGCTCAGCGCCCAGACCGGATTGCCGGCGCTCAGCATTCCGGCCGGCTTCACGAGTGAGGGGCTCCCGGTTGGGATCGAGCTGCTCGGGCGCGCATTCGGGGATGCGAGGTTGGTTGGCATGGGCTACGCGTTCGAACAACTGGGGCCGCACCGGCGTGCGCCATTCTCGACACCGCGTCTCGTGGCAGGGAAGGCGCCGATCAGTGCGGCGTTTGCCACCACCGCCACCGGCACGTCCGGGCGTGCGGTCACCGCGCGCTTTGCATTCGACCACATGAGCGGCACGTTAGGCTATGACCTCGACGTACGCGGCCTGCCGCGGTCGAAGGTCCAGGCGGTGGTGCTCATCCGGCGCGATGCCGCCGGCCGAGGACGCGTCGTGCAGCGGCTTTCTGGTCCCGGTGTGGCGTCGGAATCGGGTGTGGCATCGTTAGGTGCGGTCGAGCGTGTCGCCCTGCTGGACGGTCAATTGTTTCTCGCGCTGGTCACGTCCGATCAGCCGCCGGTACAGGCGCGCGTCGTCATTCCGAAGTAACGCTGACGTTCTCGGAGACGCACGATGGAATTTCGGCAGCTCGGGCGGTCGGGACTTCGCGTTCCCGTTCTCGCGTTTGGCACGGCGACATTCGGAGGTGGCAACGACTTCTATCGCGCCTGGGGCAGTACCGACGTCGCCGAGGCGAAGCGACTCGTCGACCTGTGCCTCGATGCGGGCGTATCGTTCTTCGACACGGCGAACTCCTATTCCACGGGGATGGCGGAGGAGATCCTGGGTGCCGCCATCGCGGGGCGTCGCCAGGACATCATCCTCGCGTCGAAGGCAACGTTCCCCATGGGACCGGGCCCTAACGATGCCGGCTCCTCGCGCCATTTTCTGCGCAGAGCCTGCGAGGACAGTCTGAGGCGGCTTCGCACCGATCACATCGATGTGTACTACATGCACGGCTTCGACGAGAACACGCCCGTCGAGGAGACGCTGAAGGCGCTTGACGCGCTCGTGACGAGCGGCAAGGTCACCTACGTTGCGTGCTCGAACTTCTCCGGCTGGCAGCTGATGAAATCGCTCGCGATCTCCGATCGGTACGGCTGGGCACCGTACGTGGCGCACCAGGCCTACTACTCGCTGGTCGCGCGCGAGTACGAGTGGGAGCTCATGCCGCTGGCGATCGACCAGGGCGTCGGGACGGTTGCGTGGAGTCCACTCGCGGGTGGGGCGCTGGCCGGCAAGGTTCGCCGCGGCCAGCCGATTCCGGACGGGTCGCGCGTCAGCCAGCTCGGGCTCGAGCGTGCTGGCGATGTCGAGCGCCTATTCGACATCGTCGCGGTGCTCGAGGAGATTGCCAGAGAGACGGGCAAGACCGTGCCACAGGTGGCCTTGAACTGGGTGCTCCACCGCCCGACGGTCGCGAGTGTTGTGATCGGCGCACGCTCGGAGATCCAGCTGCGCGAGAATCTCGCGGCTGCCGATTGGCGGCTCGATAGCGCCCACGTCGCGAGGCTCGACGCAGTGAGCAACTGTCGTCCGATCTACCCGTACTGGCACCAACGGCTGAACCCGCGGCTCGTTACGCCGGCGGTATAAGCTGGTTTGGGGTCAGACCGCGTCCGCTACCAAAGTCGGACCGATTCGAGTATTATACTTGCAAGTATGTAATTTCAGATTCAGCATGCCTGCCAAAGCACTCCGATGGGAGCGGCGGCCTGACGACCGCCCGCATGAAATACTCGATGCCGCGCTCCGCGTATTCGCCGAGCGTGGCTACCGCAACACGCGCCTCGAGGACATCGGCGAGGCGGCGGGCGTCACGAAGGGCGCGATCTACCACTATTTCGCCAACAAGGAAGCACTGCTCCTCCGCGCCATCGAACATCGCAGCGAGGAGGCCTTCGGCCGAATCGAGGAGATCCTGCGCGACAAGACGGCACCGGTGTCCACGCGACTGCGCCTCGTCGTCCGTCGGTGGTTCGCGTCGGTCCCGAAGGAACGGCTCGCCGTCGTGACGCTGCTGCTCCAGGGCATCGCCCACGAGGCACCCGACGCATTTCGTCGCTGGCTCGCTGGCGGACCGACCGCCTCTGCTCGGCTGATCGCAACACTGGTGCGCGAAGGCCAGGCCCGCGGAGAATTCCGTCCGGACGCCGACGCCGACGTGGCGGCGCGAATGCTGGTCTCCGGTCTGTTGCAGCAGACGGTGTGGCAACAGTACGTCGAGAGCGTGCCAGACGTCGCCGTCACGCAGGAACGACTCGTGGATTCCGCGCTGGAGTTGTTCCTCCACAGCCTGCGTCCAATCGGCCGCGCTGGCTCCCTTCGGATCAAACGGTAACCCGATGACCATCCCGCTCGCCGCACAGGTGGCGGTCCTTATTCTACCCGCCAGTATGCAATTCGGAGTTGGCCGGTGAGTGCGACCGCCACGCGTCTCGACGACGCAGTTCGCCCCACGCTGCCTGTAGACGTCCTTTCGGCGAAGCCAGTGGCCGAGCCCCGGCATGGCGAGGAACACCGCTATCTCATCGCATTCGCGGTCGTGCTGGCGGCGCTGATGCAGGTCATCGACAGCTCGATCGTCAACGTCGCGCTCCCCGATATGATGGGGAACCTCGGGGCCTCGCTCGACGAGATCGCGTGGGTCACGACGGGCTACATCCTCGCGAGCGTCATCGTCATTCCGCTCACCGGCTGGTTGGGTCAGCTGTTCGGTCGCAAGCGCTACTTCGTCGGATCCATCATCGTATTCACCGCCGCGTCGTTCTTCTGCGGTGCGTCGCATACCCTCGGGACGCTCATCTTCTGGCGGATCATCCAGGGTATCGGCGGTGGCGCCCTCATGACGGTGTCGCAGGCCGTCCTGTTCGAGGCGTTTCCGCCCGAGGAGGCGGGCATGGCGATGGCGCTGTTCGGCGTGGGTGTCATGGTCGGGCCGACGATCGGGCCGACGTTAGGCGGGTGGCTCACGGACAACTACGGCTGGCCGTGGATCTTCTACGTCAACATCCCCGTCGGGATCCTCGCCGCCGTCATGATCGCGGCGTACGTTCACGACCGTGCCGACCAGCGCCGCCCCGGGCGTATCGACTACATCGGCATCGGACTGCTCGCTGTGAGTGTTGGCGCGCTGCAATACGTGCTCGAGCACGGGCAGCGTGAGGATTGGTTCGATTCCCGGCTGATCATCAGCCTGACGTTGACCGGTGTCATAGGGGGAGCGGCGCTTCTCTGGCGCGAGCTCACGACCAGCGAGCCCGTCATCGACTTCCGCGTGTTGCGCCATCGCCAGATGTGGGTCGGCACCCTGCTCGGTGTCGTAATGGGCATCGGGCTCTACGCCATGTCGTTCACACTGCCCGTCTTCCTCCAGGGTAACCTCCACATGACGGCGGAGCAGGCGGGCATCGCGTTGCTGCCGGGCGCGATTGCCACGGCAATATCGATGTTCATCGTCGGCCGCCTCACGAACCGCGTGGACCCGCGGATCCTCATCACGATCGGCGCGCTCATCTTCGCCACCGCGGCGTGGCAGCTCTCCCTCATCACGGGCGAAAGCGGCAGCGGCGATTTCTTCTGGCCTCTGATTTACCGTGGCGTGGGCCTTGGCCTCATGTTCGTGCCGCTCACGACGATTACACTCGCGGAGCTGTCGTCGAGTGAGCTCGCGCAGGGCACCGGTCTCTACAACTTCTTCCGTCAGCTCGGCGGGTCGTTCGGGATTGCCGGGATAGCGACGCTGCTATCGCGGTATACCGCGCAGTACCATGCCGTGCTGGCGGAGCACATCACGTCCATCGATGCGACGAGCGCGGGATGGGTCAAAGCGCTGACCCAGGGCATGATGAGCCAGGGCGCGGATGCGTGGACGGCGAGGGCTCGCGCCTATCGGCTGCTGGAAGCCCAGGTCATGGGGCAGGCGAGCGTCATCGCCTACTCCCGCGTGTACGTCCTGAGCGCGGTGATTATCCTCGCGATCATCCCGCTCCTCGTTTTGGTGCGGAAGACCCGCGGCGCTGGCGGTGGACACGCCGTGATGGAATAATCGTCGCAGTCTGGTTCGGCGCCGGTCTGCCCTCAACTCTGTCCGACGATGCGCTCCACCGTGTTCGCTCTTCGTCTGTCGACCGCGCTGCTCGCGATCGGCGCTGCAGCCCCCAGGGGCGTCTCGCCACAGGCTCGGCCCGCCGGCGGCGCGCCGCCATCGCAGCCGCAGCTCGGAACGCGCGGCGTGCCGATCATCCAGCGCGATGGACTGCGGTTCAAGGACCTGAACCGGAGCGGGGCGGTCGACTCGTACGAGGACTGGCGCCTAACGCCCGAGGCCCGGGCGCGCGATCTGGTGGGCCGCATGACGCTCGAGGAGAAAGCCGGAACCATGATGCATGGGACCGCGCGCGGTGTCGGTCCCATGGCCATGGCCGGCGTCGGGACGACCTACGATACGGCGGCGAATCGCGCGCTGATCGATGGCGCGAAGGTCACGAGCATGATCACGCGGCTGGGCGGCGAGCCGGCGGCGCTCGCCGCGCAGAACAACGCCTTGCAGGAGATCGCGGAGCGCACGCGCCTCGGGATCCCGGTCACCGTCAGCACGGACCCGCGTCATCACTTCCAGTACGTGCTGGGCGCGAGCATCACCGAAGGACAGTTCTCACAGTGGCCGGAGACACTCGGTTTCGCAGCGTTAGGCGACACTGCTCTCATGAAACGATTTGGCGATGTGGCGCGACAGGAATACCGCGCTGTCGGCATCCACATGGCGCTCTCGCCTCAGGCGGACCTGGCCACCGAGCCCCGTTGGAGCCGCATCAACGGCACGTTCGGTGAGGATGCCGATCTGGCCGGTCGCCTGGTGGGTGCGTACGTCGCTGGCTTCCAGCATGGGACGCGTGGTGTCGACT